>OGLZ01000111.1_pt1 | contig 94606 bp, 76 predicted proteins | sample 1572991 | NCBI WGS metagenome assembly OGLZ01 (sample SAMEA2581893, study PRJEB24529) | metagenome | biome: Human gut stool | place: China | collected 2011 | reverse complement strand
CGGTCAGATATTCTACTCGAAGCGACATTTTGTCCTCCCCCCGCCCTGCCGGTGACGCACGGCGCCGGGCGCTGGCTGGAGCGGGAAGGGGAGCGCTGGCTTAACTTCTCCAGCAATGACTATCTGGGCCTGAGTCAGCATCCGGCGATTATCGCCGCCTGGCAACAGGGGGCCACGCGCTATGGCGTCGGTGCCGGCGGCTCGGGCCACGTGAGCGGCTATAGCGAAGCCCACCGCGCGCTGGAAGAGGCGCTCGCCGACTGGCTGGGCTATCCGCGCGCATTGCTGTTTATCTCCGGCTTTGCCGCGAATCAGGCGCTGATCGCTGCCCTGGTGGAGAAAGACGATCGGATTGTCGCCGACCGTCTGAGCCACGCCTCTCTGCTGGAGGCGGCGAGCCTCAGCCCGGCGCAGCTGCGGCGCTTTACCCACAACGATCCGCAGCAGCTCGCGCAACTGCTGGCTAAGCCGCTGGCGGGCGAACAGTTGGCGGTCACTGAAGGCATTTTCAGCATGGACGGCGACAGCGCGCCGCTGGCGGCCATTCACGCCGCGACGCAGGCCGCAGGGGCAGTGTTGCTGGTGGATGACGCCCACGGTGTTGGCGTGGTCGGCGACGAAGGACGCGGGAGCTGCGCCGCGCAGGCGGTGCGCCCTGAGCTGCTGGTGGTTACCTTCGGCAAGGCCTTCGGCGTCAGCGGCGCGGCGGTGCTGTGCGACGAAGCAATGGCCGATTATCTGCTGCAGTTTGCCCGTCATCTGATCTACAGCACCGCGATGCCGCCCGCCCAGGCGGTGGCGCTGAGCGCTGCCCTGGGGATCATTCGCAGCGATGAAGGGCAGCAGCGTCGCGACATCCTGGCCGCCCGCATCCGTCAGTTCCGTGAGGGGATGGGCGAGGTGTCGCTGGGGTTGACCGACTCCGTCAGCGCGATCCAGCCGCTGATCGTCGGCGACAACGCCCGGGCGCTGAACCTGGCCTGCCGTCTACGCGACGCGGGCTGCTGGGCAACGGCGATCCGTCCACCGACGGTGCCGGTCGGCAGCGCGCGTTTGCGCCTGACCCTGACAGCCGCCCATCATACTGAAGACATTAACCGTTTACTGGAGGTGCTGCATGGCCACAGTGAATAAGCAGGCGGTGGCTGCGGCGTTTGGCCGGGCGGCCAGCGGCTATACGCAACATGATGAACTGCAGCGGCGCTGCGCCGATCTACTGCTGCGCCAGCTGGCGCGCCGCGATTTTGCGCAGGTGCTGGATGCCGGCTGCGGCCCCGGCAGTATGAGTCGCTATTGGCGTGAGGCGGGCAGCGTGGTGACCGCGCTGGATCTCTCCGCCGGGATGCTCGCCCAGGCGCAGCGTAACGACGCCGCGCAGCATTATCTGCTGGGGGATATTGAGGCGCTGCCGCTGCCGGACGCCTGCGTCGATCTGGCGTGGAGCAATCTGGCGGTGCAGTGGTGCGACGATCTACGGGCGGCAATTAGCGAGCTGTACCGGGTGGCGCGTCCCGGCGGCAGAGTGGCGTTTAGCACGCTGCTCGCCGACTCGCTGCCGGAGCTCAATCAGGCGTGGCAGGCCATCGACGACCGGCCGCATGCCAACCGTTTCCTTAGCGAAGCGGCGGTGCGCGCGGCGCTTAGCGGCCTGCGCGCGACCGGCGAGGTTCATCAGATTAGCCTGCCGTTCGCCGATGCGCTGAGCGCTATGCGCTCGCTGAAGGGCATCGGCGCCACCCATTTGCACCAGGGGCGGACCGCCGCCCCGCTTGGCCGCGGCAAACTGCGCGAGCTGCAGCTGGCCTGGCCGCAGCGGCAGGGCATCTGCCCGCTGACGTATTCTCTTTTTACAGGAGTCATTGAGCGTGACTAAACGTTTTTTTGTCACCGGGACCGATACTGAAGTCGGTAAAACCATCGCCAGCAGCGCCCTGCTGCAGGCGGCGAATCTGCTGGGTTTTCACACTGCCGGCTATAAGCCTGTGGCCTCCGGTAGCGAGCTTACCGGCGATGGGCTGCGTAATGAAGATGCGCTGGCGCTGCAGCGTCATAGTCGGGTCGCGTTGCGTTACGACCAGGTGAACCCCTATACCTTCGCCGAGCCGACCTCCCCGCACATCATCAGCGCCGACGAAGGGCGGCCGATCGCCGCGGCCAGGCTCTCCAGCGGGCTGCGTGAGCTGGAAGGTCTCGCCGACTGGGTGTTGGTGGAAGGCGCCGGCGGCTGGTTTACGCCGCTCTCGGATTCCCTGACCTTCGCCGACTGGGCGCAGGCGGAACAGCTGCCGGTCATTCTGGTGGTGGGCGTTAAGCTCGGCTGTATCAACCACGCAATGCTTACCGCTCAGGCGGTACGCCAGGCGGGACTACCGCTGGCGGGGTGGATCGCCAATGACGTACAGCCGCCGGGCAAGCGCCACGCCGAATATCTGGCGACGCTGAAAAACCGACTGGCCGCGCCGTTCCTCGGCGAAATACCGTGGCTTGCCGATATCGCGCAGCGCGACGATCTCGGCCAGTATCTGGACCTCAGGGCGCTGGATCCGGCGTTATCCACTGCGCCAGCAGCGGCTCATCCAGCGCCATAATATCGCCTTCGGCGACGTTACGGCCCCGGTGCAAGACACAGAAGCGATCCGCCACCCGGCGGATAAAGGGCAGGTGCTGCTCGGCGAGCAGCACCGTCAGGCCGATATCGCGATTTAACCGCAACAGCAGATCCGCCAGCTTTTGCAGGCAGCGCGGCCCTCTGCCGCGCGAGGGTTCATCAAGGATCAGCAGCCGCGGCTGGACGATCAGCGCCCTGGCCAGCGCCAGCTGGTACTGATCGTCGTCGCTCAGCGAGGCGCCTTTGCGCTGCCGTAGGGCATAGAGCTCGGGAAAATGCTCATAAATCTCGCCGCCGCTGGCGTTAGCCCCGGGTTTCCCGGCCGCCAAGGCGATGTGCAGGTTCTCTTCCACGCTGAGTTGGGAAAAAATGCGTTTATCTTGTGGCACGTAGCCGATACCAATGGCGCTGCGCGATTGAGCGGACAGGGGGGTGAGATCCTGCGGCGGGGCGCCAATGTCATGCCAGGTCATCCGGCCGCTGGCCACCGGCAGGTGGCCAGCAATGCAGTTAACCAGGGTGGTTTTTCCCATGCCCTCGCGTCCCAGTACGCCAATGCACTCTCCCGGGCGTAGTACAAGATCGACATTCCACAGCGAATGCTGGTTGCCGTAAAAGTGATTTACTGCCTGTAAATTCAACATGGACGTTTTCTCCTTATCCTGGCGTCAGGGCGACAGAAAGATGCTGCAAAACTCTTGCCAGGAAAAAGAACGCTCGGAAAAAAGCGCTAAACGCCGATACCATCGGGCCTCGTCAGCGCCGGGGCTGCACTTTTCCGGTGCCCGACGCTAAAGGGTGGTGCAAAAAGCAGCAAAAATCGAGCGGCTTTAAGCGGATAGTTATCAAAAATAGTTCGATAAAAATTTTTCGCCACGCGGTTGACCGCAAAAGGCGACAGGCGCCGGGCGGCGGTGGTCTTGGGCTGCGGACAGTTATCCACTATTCCTGTGGATAACCTTGTGTATTAGAGTTAGAAAACCTGCGGTAAGCTAGAGCGTACGTGGCTTGCGGCTGAATTGGCGCGAAAGGCGTCTTTTCGTTAAAGCACTTTAATATCAGCTTGTTAGATAAAATCAATGGGTGTAAGAAAAGCGTCATCTGCTGCCATAAAAGTTTCATCCGTCCGCTTGACAAATGTTAAAAGGTAAAATTTTCTGGGGATAACCCTGGCGGCCGGAGGATTATTCCGTCTGACGCGCATTTTGCACCCAGCTTGCCGGCCAATAAGACCCTTTTGTGGCGTTATCATAAGTACGCACTGTTTAAATATCCAGTATAATTTATTGGCAAAAAACGGCCCGGGGGGTAGAATTAAACACCGGCCGCTAATTCTTTTTTCAGGTTCTGATTGATGAGTAAATCGTTTGTACTGCATTCCGCCTTTCGCCCCTCCGGAGACCAACCGGAAGCCATCCGCCGCCTGGAAGAGGGGCTGGAGGATGGGCTTGCGCATCAGACGCTACTGGGGGTTACCGGCTCCGGTAAAACCTTTACCATCGCCAACGTGATTGCCGACCTGCAGCGGCCGACGATGGTGCTGGCGCCAAACAAAACCCTGGCGGCTCAGCTCTACGGCGAGATGAAAGAGTTTTTCCCGGAGAATGCCGTCGAGTATTTCGTCTCCTACTACGATTACTATCAGCCGGAAGCCTACGTTCCCAGCTCAGATACCTTCATTGAGAAGGACGCCTCGGTAAACGAACATATTGAGCAGATGCGTCTGTCGGCCACCAAAGCGCTGCTCGAGCGGCGCGACGTAGTGGTGGTGGCGTCAGTCTCGGCGATCTACGGCCTCGGCGACCCGGACCTGTATCTGAAAATGATGTTGCATCTGACGGTCGGTATGCTGATTGACCAGCGGGCGATCCTGCGTCGTCTGGCCGAACTGCAGTATACCCGCAACGATCAGGCCTTCCAGCGCGGCACTTTTCGCGTGCGCGGCGAGGTGATCGACGTCTTCCCGGCGGAATCCGACGATATCGCCCTGCGCATTGAGCTGTTTGACGAAGAGGTCGAGCGTCTGTCGCTGTTCGACCCGCTCACCGGCCACGTCGAAGGGACGGTGCCGCGCTATACCATTTATCCCAAGACCCACTACGTAACGCCGCGGGAGCGCATCGTCCAGGCGATGGAAGAGATCAAGCTGGAGCTGGCGGAGCGGCGCAAGGTGCTGCTGGCCAACAACAAGCTGCTGGAAGAGCAGCGCTTAACCCAGCGTACCCAGTTTGACCTCGAAATGATGAACGAGCTGGGTTACTGCTCGGGCATTGAAAACTACTCGCGCTTTCTCTCCGGGCGCGGGCCCGGCGAGCCGCCGCCGACCCTGTTCGACTATCTGCCGGCGGATGGCCTGCTGGTGATTGACGAATCCCACGTCACGGTGCCGCAGATCGGCGGTATGTACCGGGGCGACCGGGCGCGCAAAGAGACGCTGGTGGAATACGGTTTCCGCCTGCCGTCGGCACTGGATAACCGGCCGATGAAGTTTGAAGAATTCGAAGCGCTGGCGCCGCAAACCATCTATGTGTCGGCGACCCCGGGCGCCTATGAGCTGGATAAATCCGGCGGCGAGGTTGTGGATCAGGTGGTGCGGCCGACCGGTCTGCTTGACCCAATCATCGAAGTGCGCCCGGTGGCGACTCAGGTCGACGATCTGCTGTCAGAGATCCGCCTGCGCACGGCCATCAACGAGCGCGTGCTGGTCACCACTCTCACCAAGCGGATGGCGGAGGACTTAACCGAGTACCTTGAGGAGCACGGCGAGCGCGTGCGCTATCTGCACTCGGATATCGACACCGTCGAGCGCATGGAAATCATCCGCGACCTGCGTCTTGGCGAGTTTGACGTGCTGGTGGGGATCAACCTGCTGCGTGAGGGGCTGGATATGCCTGAGGTGTCGTTGGTGGCGATCCTGGATGCGGATAAAGAGGGCTTCCTGCGTTCTGAACGCTCGCTGATCCAGACCATCGGCCGCGCGGCGCGCAACGTCAACGGCAAGGCCATCCTCTACGGCGATAAGATCACCCCCTCCATGGCCAAAGCCATTGGCGAGACCGAGCGTCGACGGGAGAAACAGCAGCGCTACAACGAAGAGCACGGCATCGTGCCGCAGGGGCTCAATAAGAAAGTGGTGGATATCCTGCAGCTGGGCCAGGGCCTGGCGAAAACCAAAGCCAAAGGGCGCGGTAAAGCGAAGGCCGTTGAGCCTGCCGGGCTTAGCGCTGTGGATATGACGCCAAAAGCGCTGCAGCAGAAAATCCACGAGCTGGAAGGGCAGATGATGCAGCACGCGCAGAACCTCGAGTTTGAGGAGGCGGCCCAAATACGCGACCAGCTGCATCAGCTGCGCGAGCTGTTTATCGCCGCCTCCTGATTCTGGGCGCAGACCGGCGGAGTGGACGTGCGGGGTATAGTGAAGGCGCGCTTCTCTTATCGTCCTGCTTGCCAGATAACAAACATTTGAGAAGAAAAAAGGCCGCGTTGCGGCCTTCTTAATGTTTGCTTAATCTCGCCAGGCGACACTATCTTCAACCTGATGAGGATAGCGCCCATGCAAAAAATTAACTTCCGTGAATATCTGGCGGTCGCCACCGCCCTGGTCATTATTGTTGCCTTCTTCCATCAATGGGTGCTGACGTTCTGACCCCCGCGCTGCGGGAATAGCACCCACGCGCGGACCCCTGGCCCTGGCTGTCGGTTATGCAAAAAAAACTGGGCGTCATGCAGCTGAGCGATGCGCGTGACGATGCTCAGTCCGAGGCCAATGCCGCCGTAGCGACTGTCCATGCGCACGAAGGCTTTACTGAGTTCGCCGCTTTTCGCCTCATCGATCCCCGGCCCTTCATCTTCCACCGCCATCACCGGCATCAGGCCTGCTTTCACCGACACGCGGATCGTCGACCCTTCAGGGCTGTAGCGGTGAGCATTCTCCACCAGATTGCGCAGGATCACGCGGATTAACGTCGCATCGCCAGAGACGACGGCCTCGTTTTCGATATCCGTCAGCAGCAGCCGCTGCTGACGCTGCGCCAGCATAGCCTCCAGTTCGTCCTGCAGGGGTTTTACCACGTCATCCAGCAACAGCACCTGCTGGTAGCTGCCGGCGGAGAAGGACTGGCCGACGCGCGCCAGCTGCAGCAGCTGGGAAATGCTGGTGGTCATCTGATCGAGACGCTGGATCAGCGGGTCGACGCCCATGCCATGCACTTTCGCCAGCAGCTCAAGGTGCAGCCGCAGCCCGGCCAGCGGGGTGCGTAGCTCATGCGCCACGTCGGCGGTAAACAGCCGCTCGCGGTCGAGGGTCAGATTGAGGCGGGAAACTAACTGATTCAGGGCGGTGGTCACCGCCGTGACTTCGGGCACCGATTCGCTGAGTACGATAGGAGTGAGGTTGTCCGGCGTGCGGTTCTCCAGTTCGCTTTGCAGTCGTGAAAGCGGGCGGGTGATCTTGCGCACCGCCAGCATGCTGATATACAGCGCCAGGCCAACGATCAGCAGGCTCGGCACCAGCAGGCTGGCAACCGCTTCCCGTACCTCATGCTCCACATGTTTCTGGTTGTTGTGCCCTTCGATGGCGCTGGCCACCAGCAGCTGGATCTGCTCTTTGCTCTCATGCCATAGCCAGAAGACGCTTATCAGCTGGCAGACCACCAGGATGGCGCCGATGGTCAGCAGCAGCCGGTGGCGCATGGTCCAGGTTTCAGTTGCAAACAGAGCCATGGTCTATTCCGTGTCGATGTTGTTAGCCAGCATATAGCCAAAGCCCCGGACGGTGCGGATCCGCGATTTGCCAATCTTTTCGCGTAGGTTGTGAATATGCACTTCCAGGGTATTGGTCGCCGGCTCGTTGTCCCAGCTGTAAATGTCGTTGTAGAGGATCTCGCGATGCACCGGGCTACCGGCTTTCATCATCAGTCGCGACAGCAGGGCATACTCTTTCGGCGTAAGATCCAGCGCCGTTTCACCCAGCCACACCAGGCGGCGAGTGACGTTAAGGCGCAGATTGCCGACGCTGATTTCATTATCGCCCTGGTTGTTATGCCGGCGGAGCAGGGCGCGAATGCGCGCATTGAGTTCCTCCAGGGCAAAGGGTTTTACCAGGTAGTCATCCGCCCCGGTATCGAGACCGCTAATGCGATCCTCAAGCGTATCGCGGGCGGTGAGGATCAGCACCGGCTGGGTCATTTTCTCCCGCCGCATGCGGGAGAGAAAATGCAGCCCGTCTCCATCCGGCAGGCCGAGATCCAGCACGATCAGGCTGTAATGATTGCTGGCCAGCGATAGCGCGGCTTCGTGCGCGGTGGAGACGCCGTCGCACACGTATCCTTCACTTTGCATCGCCAGAATTAACCCCTGCAACAGCAGCGCATCGTCTTCAATGACTAAGATTTTCATCAACCAGCCTCTCTACATGGCGTTAAGATATCATCTGCCGCCTGGTACTCGCGGGTGCTGACGCCGAGCAGGCCGAGCAGGGTGGAGAACAGATTATCCTGCGAGTAATTCTCTTTTTGCGCCCGCTGCTGCAGACAGTGCGCGGAAATGCCGTAGCGCTGCTGGTAGTCGGCGGAGAGCCACAGCGCCATCGGCACATGTTTCTGCGTATCCGGCGCGATGGAATACGGCAGACCATGCAAATAGACGCCATCTTCTCCCAGCGATTCGCCGTGGTCGGACAAATAAACCAGGCTAGTGGTAAATTTATCCTGTTTAGATTGCAGTAGTTTTATCGCTTTATCAACGACATAGTCGACATAAAGGATGGTGTTGTCATAGGTATTGGTCAACTGCTCCCGGGTACAGCCCTGGATCTCATTGGTGTCGCAGGTCGGCGTGAATTTGCGAAACGCCGCTGGATAGCGATTGTAGTACGTCGGACCGTGGCTGCCGATGGTATGCAGCACAATAATGCCATCCTGTTGCAGGTTATCGATATAGCTGTCGAGATTATGGAACAGGACGTCATCGTAGCACTCGCCATCGATGCACTGCCCGGTGAGCTTCAGGTCGGTGACGTTCTGGTGTGGTACCCGGTCGCAGGCGCCTTTGCAGCCGCCGTCATTATCGTTCCACAGCACCTGGATCCCTGCGCGTTGTAGAATATCCAGGACGCCTTCCTGATGGTGCGCCAGCTCTTCGTCATAATGCGCGCGCGGCATATTGGAGAACATGCACGGCACGGAAACTGCGGTTGCCGTGCCGCAGGAAGTGGTATGCGGAAAATAGATCACGCCGTCCTGCCGCATCAGCGGGTTGGTGTCGCGCGAATAGCCGCCCAGTGAGAAGTTATCCGCTCGCGAAGTCTCGCCGAGCACGACGATCGTCAGGTTCTTACGGGGAGCGTTATGCATCACCGCTTTCTGCGTGGCATCTTCGCCAATCTTCACCAGCGGCAGGTTGTCCATCCGATGATGAGCATACCAGGAGTTCACGGCCACAATGCTGTTGGAAGGGCTCAGGGATTTCACCAGCTCTTTGTTGTTACGGAACACCGAGGCGTAATCTTTGTAGAACAGCGCGGCCACCAGAATAATCAGCAGCGCCGAAACGGCGATATTGAGCAGGCGCATCGCCGCGCCGCGCCACCGCGTGGCGGGCTTACGGATTTTCACCCACCAGGCGACGAATACCGCCAAAACCCCGGAAAGGCCGAGGACGGCAATCATTTCGCCGGAGAGTAGAGCAAAGCTTTCCGCCGGAGTGGTGTCGAGGATATTGGTGATCATGCTGCGGTCGATCACCACGCCAAAGTTCCAGATGAAGTATTGCGCCGAGGCGCTGAGCAGAATGAACAGGCTAATCACCAGCCGGTCCAGCTTCAGGAACGAGGCGAGAGTGGTGAGGATATTCATCACGCTAATGGCCACGATCGGCATACTGAGGAATACCAGCCAGTTATGCAGGCTATTTACCGGCAGTAACGGGAAAACCTGGCGATAAAAAGCCAGGTTGAGACAGATACCGATATAGCAAGCAAAGAGAATCAGATAAGTCGTGCGGCTGACCACCGGCCGACGCAGAGGCAATAACGACATAATGCACACCCACAGAAAAAGATGAGGGTATAGTGCCAGCCCTATTTTAAGACAACCTTAAGATTTTAAGGTGCGCCGAAGAGGGCCGCCTCCGGCGCGCAGGATCAGCCCGGCAGCTGGATCGCTTTCTCCAGCGCCCCGCGAAGCAGCGCCCGGTCATGACGATAGGGAACGTCGCTGGCCTCCAGCGGCGTCTGGATCACCAACCGGTCGTCGATGCCGCTGATATCGGCTTTTGGACCGGCGATCACCGCATCCACCACCCGTTTGCCTACATAGCGCTCCATAATCGCGATGCGCTCCGCCAGCGACAGCCTCGCGGCCGGGCTATGCTCTTTGCCGAGGTTATCGATAAAAACCATCGGCGCCGGGGTGCGGCGCAACGCCTGGGCCATCTCGTCGAGCAACAGGATCGGCAGCAGGCTGGTGTAAAAACTGCCCGGCCCAATGAGGATCAAATCGGCTTCGGCAATAGCCTCCACCGCCTCGCGGGTGGCCGGTACCGGCGGGGTGAGCATCAGCTCCTGCGGCACATTATCAAGCTGATCAATATTCACTTCGCCATAAACTTCATGGCCTTCATGATCGAGCGCCATCAAATCCACCGGTTGTTCTGACATCGGGATCAGGAAAGCGTCCACTTTCAGCAGGTTTCTGATCAAATTGATCGCCTCTAACGGCCGCACGCTCAGGTGATCCAGCGCCTTTAACATCAAATTTCCGAGGTTATGTCCGGAAAGCTCGCCGTTACCGCCAAAACGATACTCAAACATCGCCGACGCTACGCTCGGCTCGGCAATTAACTGATTGATGCAATTGCGCATATCGCCCCAGGCAATGCCACCTTCCGAACGACGGATCCGCCCGGTGGAACCCCCGTTATCGGTGGTGGTGACAATGCCGGTCAGCCGTGAGCCGAGCGAGGAGAGGGAGGACATCACCCGGCCCAAACCATGCCCGCCGCCGAGCGCTACCACCCGATCGAGGTCAGCGAATGTACGATTGCGCATAGAAATTCCTTATTTCACATAAACGGCCACACACTACCCGATCTACCCCTAAAAGACGATGGGAGGAGCCCGACAAACTGACCGACATCAAGGCAAAAAAATGATTTATGGCTATTCTGTAGCGAAAATGCACGAAGATAGCGATATATATAAGATTATATAGCGAAATCGCCAATGGCGAAACTGCCTGTAACGCGCTACTATCGACATAACCTGTTAACACTCTAGCCTCTTCGCCTGTGTCAAAAGATATGGCGATTTGGCCGCGACGCCGCCGGTTGTCGCCAGGGCGTGGAAAGAAATGACCGCGTCTCCCGTATTTGGAAAGGTGTATATGGCCTCACAGCTTACCGATGCATTCGCGCGTAAGTTTTATTACCTGCGTCTGTCGATTACCGATGTGTGCAACTTCCGTTGCACCTACTGCCTGCCGAACGGTTACAAGCCCGGCGCCGTCAATAACAATGGCTTTCTCAGCGTAGACGAAGTACGCCGGGTTACGCGCGCTTTCTCCGCGCTGGGCACCGAAAAAGTTCGCCTCACCGGTGGGGAACCCTCCCTGCGCCGCGACTTCACCGAGATCATTGCCGCCGTGCGTGAAAACCCGGCGATCCGTCAGATTGCGGTCACTACCAACGGTTACCGCCTGGCGCGCGATGTCGAACGCTGGCGCGATGCCGGCCTGACGGCGATTAACGTCAGCGTTGATAGCCTCGACGCCCGCCAGTTCCATGCCATCACCGGCCAGGACAAGTTCCACCAGGTGATGGACGGCATTGACGCCGCCTTCGCCGCCGGCTTTGACAAGGTAAAGGTGAATACCGTGCTGATGCGTGATGTTAACCATCACCAGCTCGATACCTTCCTCGCCTGGATCCAACCCCGTCGTATCCAGCTGCGCTTTATTGAGCTGATGGAAACCGGTGAAGGCAGCGACCTGTTCCGCCGTCATCATCTCTCCGGCATGGTGCTGCGCGATGAACTGCTGCGCCGCGGCTGGATCCATCAGATCCGCCAGCGCAGCGATGGCCCGGCGCAGGTCTTTTGTCACCCGGACTACGCCGGCGAGATCGGCCTCATCATGCCGTATGAAAAAGACTTCTGCGCCACCTGCAATCGGCTGCGCGTCTCGTCCGTTGGCAAATTGCACCTGTGCCTGTTTGGCGAAGGCGGCGTCGACCTGCGCGACCTGATGGCCGAAGACCAGCAGCAGGCTGCGCTGGAGGCGCGGATCGCCGAAGCCTTAACCCATAAAAAGCAGACCCATTTCCTGCATCAGGGCAACACCGGTATTACGCAGAACCTGTCCTATATTGGCGGTTAATCTTTTTCGAAAGGAGCATTCAGATGAGCCAGGCTAGCGCTGAGTTTATTCCGACCCGTATTGCTATTCTTACCGTTTCCAGCCGTCGCGGCGAAGAGGACGACACTTCCGGTCACTGGCTGCGCGAGGCGGCGCAGGAGGCGGGGCACCAAGTCGTCGAGAAGGCGATCGTCAAAGAGAATCGCTACGCCATCCGCGCTCAGGTATCGGCGTGGATAGCCAGCGATAACGTGCAGGTGGTGCTGATCACCGGCGGCACCGGTTTTACCGACGGCGATCAGGCGCCGGAAGCGCTGCTGCCGCTGTTTGATCGTGAGGTCGAAGGCTTTGGCGAAGTGTTCCGCATGCTGTCGTTCGAAGAGATCGGCACCTCGACGCTGCAGTCCCGGGCCGTGGCCGGCGTCGCCAACCGCACGCTGATTTTCGCCATGCCGGGCTCAACCAAAGCCTGCCGTACGGCGTGGGACAACATCATCGCCCCGCAGCTTGATGCCCGCACCCGTCCCTGTAACTTCATTCCACACCTGAAGAAATAATCTATGTCACAACTGACCCATATTAACGCCGCGGGTGAAGCCCATATGGTCGATGTCTCCGGCAAAGCGGAAACGGTGCGCGAAGCGCGCGCCGAGGCTTATGTCGAAATGCAGGCGACGACCCTGGCGATGATTATCGACGGCAGCCACCATAAAGGCGACGTGTTTGCCACCGCGCGTATCGCCGGGATCCAGGCGGCCAAACGCACCTGGGAGCTGATCCCGCTGTGTCATCCGCTGATGCTCAGCAAAGTGGAAGTCAATCTGCAGGCGCAGCCGGAACATAACCGGGTGCGCATTGAATCGCTCTGCCGACTCACCGGTAAAACCGGCGTTGAGATGGAAGCATTGACCGCCGCCTCGGTTGCCGCGCTGACCATTTACGATATGTGCAAAGCGGTGCAGAAGGATATGGTGATTGGCCCGGTGCGCCTGCTGGCGAAAAGCGGCGGCAAGTCCGGCGATTTTAAGGTGGGTGAATGCCATGATTAAGGTTCTGTTTTTTGCCCAGGTGCGCGAGCTGGTCGGTACCGATTCGCTGACCCTTGATGCCAGCGAACTGGCGACTGTCGAAGCGGTTCGTCAGCAGCTTGCCGCCTGCGGCGATCGCTGGGCGCTGGCCCTGGAGGAGGGCAAGCTTCTGGCGGCGGTTAACCAGACGCTAACCTCTTTCGAACATCCAGTGGCCAGCGGCGACGAAGTGGCGTTCTTCCCACCGGTAACGGGGGGCTGACATGACGCAAACCCGTATCGTGGTCAGCCCGGCGCGCTTTAGCGTCAGTGAGGAATATCCCTGGCTGGCGGAACGCGATGAAGACGGCGCGGTGGTCACCTTCACCGGTAAAGTGCGTAACCACAACCTCGGCGACAGCGTGAAGGCGCTGACCCTCGAGCACTATCCGGGGATGACTGAAAAATCGCTGGCGGAAATTGTCGAGCTGGCGCGCGAGCGCTGGCCGCTGGGCCGGGTGACGGTTATCCATCGCATCGGCGAAATGTGGCCGGGGGAAGAGATTGTGTTTGTCGGCGTCACCAGCGCTCACCGCGGCAGCGCCTTCGCCGCCGGCGAGTTTATTATGGATTACCTGAAAACCCGCGCGCCGTTCTGGAAGCGTGAAGCGACGCCGGATGGCGAACGCTGGGTCGACGCCCGCGACAGCGATCGCCAGGCGGCAGAGCGCTGGTAGTGTGATACGCTTACAGGGTGAAACTTTGTTAATCAGGAGAGAGTCATGGACAGATATCCGCGTTCCGATTCAATAGTGCAGGGCCGTACCGGCCTGCAGACTTACATGGCACAGGTGTACGGCTGGATGACGGTCGGCCTGCTGCTGACGGCGTTTATCGCGTGGTTTGCAGCGAATACTCCGGCGGTGATGATGTTCGTCTTTTCGAGCAAAATCACTTTCTTCGGGCTGATTATTGCCCAGCTGGCGCTGGTGTTTGTGCTGTCGGGAATGGTGCAGCGGCTGAGCGCCGGGATGGCCACCACGCTGTTTATGCTCTATTCGGCGCTGACCGGACTGACGCTATCGAGCATTTTTATCGCCTATACCTATTCATCGATCGCCAGCACCTTTGTGGTCACCGGCGGGATGTTTGGGGCGATGAGCCTGTATGGTTACACCACGAAGCGCGATCTGAGCGGCTTCGGCAGCATGCTGTTTATGGGGCTGATTGGCATCGTGCTGGCGTCGCTGGTCAACCTGTGGCTGAAGAGCGAGGCGCTGATGTGGGCCGTGACCTATATTGGGGTGGTGCTGTTTGTCGGTCTGACGGCGTATGACACCCAGAAGCTGAAAAATATCGGCGAGCAGATTGATACCCGCGACAGCGCCACGCTGCGTAAATACTCGATCCTCGGCGCCTTAACGCTGTATCTGGACTTCATCAACCTGTTCCTGATGCTGCTGCGTATTATGGGCAACCGCCGCTAACCTCTTTATATCACGGGGTTGCATCTCCGAACGCCCGGCAAGCGCAGCGCCGCCGGGCGAGATTTCAGACACGGTACCCTTGATTTTGCCGGGTGGCGGCTGCGCCTTACCCGGCCTACAGGATCCTCTCACAGGCTCACACTCCGTAGGCCCGCGCAAGCGTAGCGCCGCCGGGCGAGATATCAGGCACGGTACCCGTGGTATTGCCGGGTGGCGGCTGCGCCTTACCCGGCCTACAGGATCCTCTCACAGACTCACGCTCCGTAGGCCCGCGCAAGCGTAGCGCCGCCGGGCGATGGCATCAGGCACGGTACCCTTGATTTTGCCGGGCGGCGGCTGCGCCTTGCCCGGCCTACAGGCTCCTCTCACAGGCTCACACCCCGTAGGCCCGCGCAAGCGCAGCGCCGCCGGGCGAGATATCAGGCACGGTACCCGTGGTATTGCCGGGTGGCGGCTGCGCCTTACCCGGCCTACAGGCTCCTCTCACAGGCTCACACTCCGTAGGCCCGCGCAAGCGCAGCGCCGCCGGGTGATGGCATCAGGCCCGGTACCCTTGATTTTGCCGGGTGGCGGCTGCGCCTTACCCGGCCTACAGGATCCTCTCACAGGCTTACACTCCGTAGGCCCGTGCAAGCGCAGCGCGACCAGGCCGTTTCATTCGCGGGCCAGCTTGCGCTGGTTCTTTTGCCGCAGCTTTTTCGCCCGGCTCTCCAGCAGCAGATAGGCCACCGTCGCCAGCAGCAATGGCAGGAAATAATAGAGCGCGCGCCAGGCGAGCAGGGCGGCAATGATCGCGCCCTTCGAAATATCTTCCCCGGAGAGCATGGCGATAAACACCGCCTCCAGCACGCCGATCCCAGCCGGAATATGGATAATCACCCCGGCGATACTGCTCACCAGCAGCACCCCTAATACCAGAAAATAGTTAATCTCGCTGCCCAACAGCAGCCAGATTATCGCCCCCATCGCCATCCAGTTCGCCGCCGAGAGCCCCATCTGCAGCAGCGCGAAGCGCCAGGAGGGCAGCACCAGCCGCTGGCCTTTAATCGTCAGGTGACGGCGTTTAGCGAACGCGCAGCCGAACAGATAGCAAAGCGTAAGGATCAGCATCACCCCGCCGATAATGCGCAGAGTGGTCTGGCTGATGTACCAGTGCGGCGGCAGCTTCACCAGATCTGCCGTGAATATCACCCCGCCCAGCAGAATATAGCCCAACCAGTTGGTGGTAATGCTTAAGGAAAAAATACGGGTGATGGTGCTGCCGTTCAGCCCCAGCCGCGAGTACAGCCGGTAGCGCATACCGATCCCGCCGACCCAGGTGCTGAGTGTCAGGTTAAAGGCGTAGCAGATAAACGACACCAGCATGACCTGGCGTTTCGCCAGCTTGTGCCCGCAATAGGCCCGACCGAGCAGATCGTAGCAGCCGTAAATGAGGTAGCTGACGATAACCAGCGCAATGGCGCTAAACAAGGCCAGCCGATCGTAGCCGCGGATCACCTTCCACACGTCCTGCCAGTCGACTTTTTGCGCGTAGATCACCAGCAGGACGATGACGGCGATAAAAAAGAGCACGGTCAGCACTCTTTTCGCCATCCGCCAGCGGGGATGTGATTTGCTCATAGTGGATTATCCCTGGCTGGAGACTCGACGCGGTCCTGAGTTTCAATTTCCGGCTGGACCGGCGGGCTGACTCTGGCCAGCCGCGGGGTATGAGCCGGTAGCCAGCCGACCCATGCCGGGAAGTGGCGCAGAAAGTGGAAAGCCATCACGCTGACGCCCAGCCGCCACCAGTTGCGTTTCGGCAGCATCGTTTTATCGATCCGCTGGCAATCCCGGGCGATAAGCCCGTTGAGATTATCGCGCAGCGTCTGGTTAAACACCCGATCGTGGATGATCAGATTGGCTTCCAGATTCAGCGACAGGCTAAGCGGATCCAGGTTGCTTGACCCAACGGTGGCCCAGTGGTCGTCTGCCAGAGCGACCTTGCCATGCAGCGGGCGACGGCGATATTCGTAAATCTGCACCCCGCCCTTAACGAGATAGTGATAGAGCAGATGGGCGCCAAACTTCACAATGGGAATATCCGGTTCGCCCTGCACGATCAGCTTAACCCGTACTCCGCGTCGCGCGGCATTGCGCATCGCATGCAGCAGGCGGTAGCCGGGGAAAAAATAGGCGTTAGCGATAATCACTTCCCGGCGGGCGCTGGTCAGCATCTTCAGGTAGTGGCGTTCAATATCGTCGCGGTGATCCTGGTTGTCGCGCCAGACGAACAGCGCCTGCGCCTCGCCGGGGGTCTGGTTAATCTCCGGCTGGTGGCGAGGACGTCGCCACCAGCGGCGGGCGGTTTCGCTGTTGGGCAGGTTTTCCAGCTCGAACTGCAGGATGTCGAGCACCACCGGCCCTTCGACCTGCACCGCATAATCCTGCTTCGCCTCCGGACCGTAGTCGCTCATATGTTCGGCGGAGTAGTTAATACCGCCGACAAAGGCGGTGGTGTCGTCGATTACCACGATTTTACGGTGCATGCGACGGAACAGATTGGTGCGCATCCCCATCAGCTTAGGACGCGGATCGTAGTAGCGGAAAATCACACCAGCGGCGGTGAGCTCGCCGACAAATTCATCGCTGAGATCCGGGGAACCATAGCCGTCGAGGAGCACCTCCACCTGGATGCCGCGGCGGGCAGCCTCGAGCAGGACCGCGTGCAGCCGCCGGCCTACCTCATCTTCAAACCAGATAAAGGATTCGAGGATCACCCGCCGGCTGGCGCGACCGATGGCCGCAAACAGCGCCGGATAGTACTGGTCGCCATTCTCCAGTAGCGTAATGCGGTTGCCTTCCTGCCAACGACATTTCACAAATGTATCTCCACGCTAAGGGGTGCATGATCGGACAGATGCCGCCATTGTTTAAGGGCCAGCGCCTTCGGGCGACTGGCGTGGGCGTTCTTGACGTAAATGCGGTCGAGGCGCAGCAGCGGAAAACTGACCGGAAAGGTGCGCGCCGGCCGTCCGCGGGCGCGGGTAAAGATCTCTTCCAGCCCGGCCTGGGCTTTTAACGGCTGGTTAGCCTGCTGACGCCAGTCGTTAAAATCGCCAGCCACCACCACCGGCTCGCCCGCGGGCAGGGTATTGACCCACTCCGCCAGCATGGTCAACTGCGCCTGCCGTTGGTCGGCGCGTAGACCGAGATGGACGCAAATCACGTGAATAGTTATCCCGCTCCGCGGCGGCACGATGCGGCAGTACAGCAGGCCGCGCTTCTCCCCGTTGCCGACCGAGATATCGCGATTTTCGTAGTATTCAATGGGAAAGCGCGACAGCACGGCGTTGCCGTGGTGGCCTTCCGGATAAACCGCATTGCGCCCGTAGGCGTAGTCGCTCCACATGGTGTCGGCGAGAAATTCATAATGGGTCGTATCCGGCCAGTTTTCGATGTGCAGCGGATGTACCTCATGAGCGCCCATCACCTCCTGCAGGCAAACAATATCCGCGCTAACGCTGCGCACGGCGTCGCGCAGTTCGGGCAAAATAAAACGCCGATTAAACGCCGTAAAGCCTTTATGGGTGTTAATTGTCAGCACGTTCAACGAAAATCCCGCCGTTGGCTCAGCCATAATTCTCCAGTAAATGTCACTTTCCTGAATAAAATAGTGTAGTAGACGTCACAAAAAGATGCGGTGTTACGGAATTTTCCGTAAAGTGCGGTACTCTGAGTAGCAGAGAAAAATCCTTCAGGAGAGAAGCCATGAAGTGGCAACAACGTGTACGCGTCGCAACGGGTCTTAGTTGCTGGCAGATTATGTTGCATCTACTGGTCGTGGCAGTACTGGTGATGGGTTGGATGAGCGGCGCGCTGGTGCGCGTCGGATTGGGACTGTGCGTCCTCTACAGCGTCACGCTGCTGGCGATGCTGTTTTTACAGCGTCACCATGAGGCGCGCTGGCGCGATGTGGGAGACTTCCTTGAGGAGCTCACCACGACCTGGTACTTCGGCGCGGCCATGATAGCGCTGTGGCTGCTGTCGCGCGTGCTGCACAACAACCTGCTGCTGGCCCTCGCCGGGCTGGTGATACTGGCAGGCCCGGCGGTGGTCTCGCTGCTGGCGAAAGATAAGAGCCGTTACCCTAAAGCGTTCGGGCTACAACAAGGCGGCAACGCAGCGAATCCCCAGAAGCATAGATAACTATGCGACTGGGGTGAGTAAGGAAAGCCAACGCCGTTGTAGTTTGAACGATGACGGGTATTACGCAATCTTCCTTCGGAACATCGCATACGCCGCTGAGCCGGTGGTGGCCGCTATGACCAGTAGCGGCCACAAACTTCCCCACACAATCTCCAGACTCGCATCCTTCAGATAAATTTGCTTGGTGATATCGGTAAAGTGGCGGATGGGATTTATCCAGGTCAGATCCTGCAGCCACTGCGGCATGTTTTCCACTGGTGAGACGTACCCCGACAGGAGAATAGCCGGCATCATAAAGACGAACACGCCGATAAACGCCTGCTGCTGGGTGGCGCACAGCGACGAAATCAATAAGCCAAAGCCCACCAGCGATAGACCGTAAATCACCATGGTGAAATAGAACAGCAGCAGCGAGCCGGCAAACGGGATCTGATAGGCCCAGATACCAATCGCCAGCACGATAGTTGCCTGCAGGGTGGCGACGATCAGCGCCGGCACCGCCTTGCCGACGAAAATTTGCCAGGTGGCGAGGGGGGAGACCAGCAGCTGGTCAAGGGTGCCCTGCTCGCGCTCGCGAGCCACCGATAGCGAGGTGACGATCATCACCCCGATGGTAGTGATCATGGCGATAAGCGACGGCACCACGAACCATTTATAGTCGAGATTCGGGTTGTACCAGTTGCGCACCACCAGCTCGCTGTTGTTCGGCTTCGCTTTACCCTCCAGCAGCTCCTGCTGATAGTTTTTCACAATCTGTTGCAGATAGTTGGCGGCGATTTGCGCGCTGTTGGAGTTGCGTCCGTCGAGCAGAAGCTGCAGCGGGGCGGTTTGATAGTTATCCAGATTGCGCGAGAAATCGGCCGGGAAGCGCACCACCAGCAGAGCTTTTTGTTCATCGATGGTCGGCTGGATCGCCTGCGGGCTTTGCAGCAGCAGGACGTGGGTAAAGGCTTTGGCGCGGGCAAAGCGCTGAGTGAGTTCCACCGCGTGGCGACCGCTGTCCTCGTTGTAGATAGCGATGGTGGCGTTGGTCACCTCCAGCGTCGCGGCAAAGGGAAACAGCAGCACCTGAATCAGCACCGGCATGATTAAAATCGCCCGTGTCTGCGGCTCGCGCAGCAGCGACTGCAGCTCTTTGCGGATTAATGTCCATAAACGGTGAAACATAATAGCTCCTTTGGCCCATTCAACCACGCCGGGCGGCACTGCGTTTGCCCGGCCTACGGGATCGGCGAACCGTATAATCGATGTTGGTTAAACCGTAGGCCCGGTCGGCGCAGCGCCACCGGACAAAACCTAATCCAGACGCCGTTTGGTTTTCAGCCACGTCAGACCGATAAACATCACCGCCGACGCAATCAAAAACAGCACGTTAACCAGCAGCACCACCGGAATATTGCCCGCCAGAAACAGGCTTTGCAGAGTACTAACGAAATAGCGCGCCGGGATCACATAGGTCACCGCGCGGATCACCGCCGGCATACTGTCTATCTGGAAAATAAACCCGGACAGCATAATCGACGGTAAAAAGGCGGCGTTCAGCGCCACCTGCGCGGCGTTAAACTGGTTGCGGGTAATGGTTGAGATCAGCAGCCCCATCCCCAGGGTGCTGAGCAAAAACAGACTGGTGATGACAAACAGGATCGGCAGCGAGCCGCGATAGGGCACGCCGAGAATAAATACCGACACCAACATACACAGCAGCATCGCCAGCATGCCGAGGAAATAGTAGGGAATGAGCTTGCACAGCAGCAGTTCGGCGCGGGTGATCTCCGTCGACAGCAGCGCCTCCATGGTGCCGCGCTCCCATTCGCGGGCCACCACCAGCGAGGTCAGTATGGCGCCGACCACGGTCATGATGATGGTGATCGCCCCGGGGATAATAAAGTGCTGGCTAATAGCCGCCGGGTTAAACCAGTAGCGCATCTGCACGTCGATCAGCGGTTCAAAGGTTTCGCCGCGGTCTTCCGCCCGCTGCTGCTGCCAGATTTGCCAAATACCTTCCACATAGCCCTGAGCGAAGTTGGCGGTATTGGGCTCGCTGCCGTCGGTGATGAGCTGCAGCGGTGCGTCGGCGCCGGGGCGGGCCATCTGGCGGTCGAAATCCACCGGAATGACCACCATGGCGCGGATGCGCCCGGCCTGCATCATCTCAATCAGCTGCCTGCGGCTGTCGCTGACGGTGGCATCGATATAGGGCGAGCCGGTCATGGTATGGACGAAATCCAGCGCCTCTTCGCTCTGCTGCTCAAGCAATACGCCGACCCGCAGCCTGCTGGAGTCGAGGTTAATGCCGTAGCCGAAGATAAACAGCAGCAGCAGGGGGATCACCACCGCGATCAGCCAACTGCTGGGATCGCGCACAATCTGCCGGGTCTCTTTGACGCACAGGGCGCGGACCCGCCGCCAGGAGAGAATGCTATTGCCCATGGCTATTCTCCTTGTCCCAGCGGTTAATCAGGGTAATAAACGCCTGCTCCATGGTCGGGTCCGTCTGGCTGTCGTCCGCCGCCTGGGCCTTCAGCGCATCCGGGGTCCCGCTGGCGATAAGCTTGCCGTGATAGACCAGCCCGATGCGGTCGCAGTATTCCGCCTCATCCATAAAGTGGGTGGTGACCATTACCGTCACGCCTTTATCAACCATGCTATTGATATGTAGCCAGAACTCGCGGCGGGTGAGGGGGTCGACGCCGGAGGTAGGTTCATCGAGAAATAGAATATCGGGTTCATGCATCAGGGAGCAGGCCAGCGCCAGCCGCTGCTTGTAGCCGAGCGGCAGCTCGTCGGCGGCGTGGCGGGCGATACTTTTCAGGCCAAAGGCATCGCTCATCCGGGCGATTTTTTCATTTTGCGCCCTGCCGCGCAGGCCATAGACGCCGGAGAAAAAGCGCAGGTTTTGCTCGACGCTGAGGTTGCCGTACAGCGAAAATTTTTGCGCCATATAGCCCAGATGCTGGCGCGCCTTGCCAGAGCTGACCTTGAGATCCATTCCCAGCACCAGCGCTTTGCCGGAGGTGGGCACCAGCAGGCCGCACATCATTTTGAAGGTGGTGGATTTCCCGGCGCCGTTGGGGCCGAGCAGGCCGAAAATTTCACCGCGCTTAACCTGGAAATCGACATGGTCGGTAGCGGCGAAATCACCAAACTTTTTCGTTAACGACTGGGCTTCAATGACCGTTTCCTCTTTGCTGCCGTCAACGCGATGGATAATTGCCCCCAACGGCGATTCAGCGGTCCCGGCGCCGCCGAGCAGGTCGATAAACGCATCTTCAAAGCGCGGTGCGGTGTCGGCCACCTGCAGCGGCGGCATGTCGCCATGCTGCTGGACTTCCTCAATGCGCGCGTCCTTTTTCAGGATCAGACGCACCGATTTGCCCTGGATCACCCCGTCGCTAACCTGCGGCAGCTTCAGCGCCCGCTGCAGCAGGCGGCGGTTGTTCTCCTGCGGGCTGGAAACCAGAAAGCTGCGCCCGGCCATGGTTTGCGTCAGCGCCGTCGGCTCACCCTGGTAGAGTAGTTTGCCTTCGTTCATCAGCAGCACGTCGCGACACTGCTCGGCTTCATCGAGATAGGAGGTGCTCCACAGGATCAGCATGCCGTCGCCGGCCAGCTCGTGCACCATCTGCCATAGCTCGCGGCGCGAGATAGGGTCGACGCCGACGCCGGGCTCATCGAGCAGCAGTACTTTCGGATCGCCCACCAGGGTACAGGCGAGGCCCAGCTTTTGCTTCATCCCGCCGGAAAGCTTGCCTGCCAGCCGTTCGGTGAATGGACCAAGGGAGGTGAACTCCAGCAGGCGGTCGAAAATTTTCTTCCGCGCCTCGCCGGTGACGCTGCGCAGGTCGGCGTACAGGGTCAGGTTTTCCATCACCGTCAGATCTTCATACAGGCCGAACTTCTGTGGCATATAGCCGAGCACCGCGTGCAGGGCGCTGTCGTCTTTTAGCGGGTCGAAGCCTATCACGCTGGCGCGACCCTCATCAGGCTTGAGCAATCCGGCGAGCATTCGCATCAGGGTGGTTTTCCCCGCGCCGTCGGGCCCCACCAGCCCGGTGACGTAGCCGGCGCGGATCGTACAGGTGAGCGGCGCTACCGCTGGCCTGTCCATACCGGGAAAACGGCGGCTCAGGCCGTTTAAGGCGATGACGGTCTCACTCATGTCCGTTCCCGTGGCTAAAGGAGATGGTCACCGGCATTCCCTGGCGCAGCGCGCCGTCGGCATCAGTCACCACAATGCGCAGACGGTAGACCAGATCGGTGCGCAGATCCGGTGTCTCGACGGTCTTCGGCGTGAATTCAGCGCTCGGCGAGACAAAACCGATTTTGCCGTGATAGGGCTTATCCGGCCGGCTGTCGGTATAGAGCAGCACTTCTTGTCCCGGCTGCGCCTGGCCGAGGTTTTTCTCGTCAACATAGGCGCGGACCCACACCGGATGCGTTAACGACAGGGTCAGTACGGTACCGCCGGCGTTGAGCATAGTGCCGGGCTCGACGGCGCGGGTCATCAGCGTACCGTCAGAAGGGGCGGTGAGCACGGTATCGTGCAGGTCCAGTTTGGCCTGGGCCAGCGCCGCCTGCGCCTGTTCCAGACTGGCTTTGGCCTGGGCAATCTCCTGCGGGCGGTTACCGGCGCGATACTGACGCAGCTTATCCTGCGCCGATTTGAGCGTTGCCTGCGCCTGATCGCGCGAGGAGCGGGCATTCTCCAGATCGTTGGCGGAAATGGCGCTGCTGGCGCGCAGCCCGAGCTGGCGCTGATAGAAGTTTTGCGCATAGTCGTAAGCGGCCTGCGCCTGTTTCACCGCCGCCGCGGCCTGGGCAATCTCTTCCGCGCGGTAGCCGGCCATCATCAGGTCATACTGCGCCTGGGCGGTGGAGACGTTGGCCTGCGCCTGCAGCAGGGCGTTTTCATACGGCGTGCGGTCAAGCTCGCCGAGAGTTTGCCCGGCGCGGATGCTGTCGCCTTCGTCGACGGTCAGCGAGGCCAGCCTACCGCCAACGCGGAAGCTCATGTTGACGGTGCGGATATCGACATTGCCATACAGGGTCAGCGGCTGCTGCCGGCTGCTCTGGTACCACCACCAGCCGCCGCCCAGCGCGGCGAGAAGAATCACGATCAGCAGAATGACGACGACGGGTTTTTTCATCAGCCCAAACTCCTTTGCGATAACCCATGCAGGATGAAATCGATATGACAGGTAATGACTTCGAAAATCTGTTCCGTTTTTTGCGCGTCAAACTGCGTCCAGCCGGTGCGCAGCAGGATAGTTTCACGCCCGAGACGGAAAGCGAGCACCTCGCCCAGCAGGGCGTGGGTATGGAGGATCATTTGCGTATCACTGGCTTCGCAGCCGGTCCAGGCGGCAATCAGCCGGGTGAGATAATGGTGCAGGGGGGCAATCACCTGCTGGTGGATCAGATGGTAGGCGGCGGTCGGCGCCAGCTGCTCACGGGAAATGAATTTGCTTAAGTTAACCGTATCGTCCTGGGTGAGCAGCAGGATCATGTTGTGGCAGGCGCTAAGGATGAGGTCGCGGATCGCCTGGCGATCCGGCGCTTCCCCGGCAAGCAGGTGCTCCGCCGCTTCGGCCTGCGGGCGAAAATTGTCGCCGATAAAATCGGCGATCCACTGGGCGCAGGCAAGATACAGATCGTCTTTCGAGCCAAAATAATAGGTGATAGCGGCGATATTCTGCCCGGCCTGGGCGGCGATATCGCGGGTGGTGGCGTGCTGGCCGTACTCGCCAAACTGGGCGATAGCGGCCGCGATAAGCTGATTTTTTGCCTGTTCGCCTTTACTGGTCATCGCGCTCGGTAAAAATTAATCAATCGATTGATTAACTTTAGGCGCCGACTGGCGGTTTGTCCACCAGCCGGGATCAAATATGGAACCCTTCCTCTTTCAGCTCTCCGGCGACCCAGGCGAAGAAGCGCTGGACCTTCTCCTTCTGTTCATTAGCGTGGGGGAGGACGAAGTGGTGCGCGCCGACCGGCATGCTCCGCTCGTCGGCAAATACCGGCGTCAGCTGCCCCTGGCGCACGTGTCCGCCGGCCAGCAGATTGCTCTCGAGGATCACGCCCATCCCCATTCTGGCCGCCTCGATGCTCATATATGACCGGTCGAAATTAAAAATGAAGTTTTTATGCCAGCCGCGGACCTTGTGCCACGACAGCCAGTTGCTCCAGTTAATCAAGGTGCTGTCGGAGTGAATCAGATCGCAGGCCAGCAGATCTTCCACAGCCTGCACAGGATGGCTGGCTAAATAAGACGCTGCGCTGTAGGGCAGGACGCGCTCATTTTTAATGGTTCTGACCAGCAGCGTCGGCCACTGTGACAGCCCGTGACGAATATCGATATCAATATTATCCCGGGAGAACTGGATGCTTTCGTATGAACAGGTCAGGCTGATTTTTAACGCCGGCCACGCCTGGCGGAATTTATCCAGACGGGGCATCAGCCATAGCAGGCCGAAGCTCGGCGCCGAATGAATGCGTAAATAATCCTGATGGATATCGTTGATCACCTGGCTGGTGGCCTGGCCAATCATATTCAGCGCCCCGGAGACCTCTTTGAGATATTTTTCTCCCACCGCCGTTAACGTGACGCCTTTGCTGCTGCGGGAGAACAGTTTTTTCCCCAGAAAGTGCTCCAGGCTGGCTATCTGATGGCTGACCGCCGAGGCGGTAATATTGAGATTCTCTGCGGCCAGATTAAGGCTGCCGGTAGCGGCGACTTCAATAAAAGCCTGGATATTGCGTAAAGAGGGCATCGGCAGATTTTTATTGGGTAGCGGTTGGCTCATGGCGGCATCCTGCGCGGGGCGCGAATAAAAGAAAATAGCGAACAGCGTGGCGCAGCCGGGATGTACAGCATAGGGAAAAGCGAAAAAACAACGTTAATTTGTGATGGGCTTAACAATTTATCTTGTTAAAAGCGCGCAGGTCAGAAAACGCTAAAAATTTGCGGGAAGTCACTAACTCAATTTTTCTCAATCATAATTGAGGTTTTTTGAATACCGTTTCATTTTGGGGTTGTTATATTCCTCTTACAGGCCTGATAACAAACTGCGATGTGCTTGCATCGCAATTATAAAACACCTAACCACCTGTTTCGCTGGCGAAAAGCATTTATCTCTTGCTCCTGTATGGATAGTAAAACGCGGTGATCCGAAGCGGCAGCTTACAGCGAAGTGGATGAGGTATAAAACGAGGAAACCCTATGTCACGTATAGATACGCTGGTCTGTACTGACGCCAGGAAAACGAAATATCGTTTCGTGGTTTTGACGATGATTTTTCTGGTGTATGCCATCAATTACGCCGACCGAACGAATATTGGCGCGGTACTGCCTTTCATCATTGATGAGTTTCATATCAATAATTTTGAAGCCGGGGCCATCGCCAGTATGTTTTTCCTCGGCTATGCGGTAAGCCAGATCCCGGCCGGCTTTTTCATCGCCAAACGCGGTACCCGGGGGCTGGTATCGCTCTCCATTTTCGGCTTCTCCGCCTTTACCTGGCTGATGGGCACGGTGAGCTCCGTGTTTGGCCTGAAGCTGGTGCGGCTGGGACTGGGGCTGAGCGAAGGGCCTTGCCCGGTGGGGCTGGCTTCCACCATAAATAACTGGTTTCCACCAAAAGAGAAAGCCACGGCAACCGGCGTTTACATCGCGGCGACCATGTTTGCGCCGATTATTGTGCCGCCGCTGGCGGTGTGGATTGCGGTGACCTGGGGGTGGCGGTGGGTCTTTTTCTCTTTTGCTATACCCGGAATTGTGGCGGCCATCGCGTGGTATCTGCTGGTCAAATCCAAGCCTGCTGAGAGCGGATTTGTTTCCCAAAGCGAACTGGCAGAGATTAATGCCGGGCGTGAAAGTCATAATAATAGCGTACGCGAAAATATCTTAATTGCCGAAAGATTCACCTGGCTGGATAAAATCATTCGGGTAAAGAAAATGGCGCCAATTGATACGGCGAAAGGCTTATTCACCTCAAAAAATATTCTCGGTGACTGCCTGGCGTATTTTATGATGGTTAGCGTGCTGTACGGATTATTAACCTGGATCCCCCTGTATTTAGTGAAAGAGCGCGGTTTCGATGTAATGAGTATGGGCTTCGTGGCCAGTATGCCGTGCATCGGCGGCTTTATTGGCGCGATCGGCGGCGGATGGATTTCGGATAAGCTATTAGGCCGCCGGCGTAAACCCACCATGATGTTCACTGCGGTGTCAACGGTGGTCATGATGCTAATTATGCTGAATATCCCGGCCAGCACCCTGGCAGTTTGTATTGGATTATTCTTTGTCGGCTTTTGTTTAAATATCGGCTGGCCAGCCTTTACCGCGTACGGTATGGCCGTTTCGGATAGCAAAACCTATCCAATCGCCTCTTCCATAATTAATAGCGGCGGCAACCTCGGTGGATTTGTCGCGCCGATGGCGGCTGGTTTCTTGCTTGATAAAACCGGGAGTTTTAATTCTGTATTTACCTATTTTGGTATCTGCGCCGCCATTGGTTTGGTGGTGATTCTTTTCCTCGATGAACCACAATAACGGAAATATATCCTGTTAATTAATATGACGTAATGTCATGGAGTGAAACTATGTTATTAAAAGATAAAGTCGCCATTATTACTGGCGCGGCCTCCGCACGCGGTTTGGGCTTCGCGACTGCGAAATTATTCGCCGAAAACGGCGCGAAAGTGGTCATTATCGACCTCAATGGCGAAGCCAGTAAAACCGCCGCGGCGGCATTAGGCGAAGGCCATCTCGGCCTGGCAGCCAACGTCGCTGATGAAGTGCAGGTGCAGGCGGCCATCGAACAGATCCTGGCGAAATACGGTCGGGTTGATGTACTGGTCAATAACGCCGGGATTACCCAGCCGCTGAAGCTGATGGATATCAAGCGCGCCAACTATGACGCGGTGCTTGATGTTAGCCTGCGCGGTACGCTGCTGATGTCGCAGGCGGTTATACCCACCATGCGGGCGCAAAAATCCGGCAGCATCGTCTGCATCTCGTCCGTCTCCGCCCAGCGCGGCGGCGGTATCTTTGGCGGACCGCACTACAGCGCGGCAAAAGCCGGGGTGCTGGGTCTGGCGCGGGCGATGGCGCGCGAGCTTGGCCCGGATAACGTCCGCGTTAACTGCATCACCCCGGGGCTGATTCAGACCGACATTACCGCCGGCAAGCTGACTGATGACATGACGGCCAACATTCTTGCCGGCATTCCGATGAACCGCCTTGGCGACGCGATAGACATCGCGCGCGCCGCGCTGTTCCTCGGCAGCGATCTTTCCTCCTACTCCACCGGCATCACCCTGGACGTTAACGGCGGCATGTTAATTCACTAAGCGAGGCAAACAGATGAAGATGACCGAATCACAAAAAGTCGCCGCGGCGGCGTGGCGTATTCGCCGTTACGCCCTGCAAATGGGGGAAGTGCAGGGGCAGGGCTATATCGGCCAGGCGCTGGGCTATGCCGATGTGCTCGCCACCGCCTTCAGCCATGCCATGACCTATCGCCCGGAAGATCCCGAGTGGGAGGGGCGCGATCGCTTCCTGCTCTCTCATGGCCATTACGCTATCGCTTATTATGCCGCGCTGCTGGAGGCGGGCATTATCCCGGAAGCCGAACTGGAAACCTACGGCTCCGACGACAGCCGCCTGCCGATGTCCGGCATGGCGACCTACACCCCGGGGATGGAGATGTCCGGCGGCTCGCTGGGGCAGGGGCTGTCTATCGCCGTCGGCATGGCGCTCGGGCTGCGGCAGAAACAGAGCAAGGCCTGGGTCTACAACTCCATGTCCGATGGGGAGCTGGACGAAGGGTCGACCTGGGAGGCGGCGATGTCGGCGGCTCACTATGGCCTGAGCAACCTGATTAACCTTGTCGATGTCAACAAACAGCAGGCTGACGGCGATTCACGCAAAATCCTCGGCTTTGAGCCGCTGCAGGATAAATGGGCCGCCTTCGGCTGGTACGTACAGCGCGTGGACGGTAACGATCTGCCGGCGGTGATGGCCGCCTTTGACAACGCGAAAAGTTATTCCGGCAATCAGCCGCGGGTCATTTTATGCGACACGCTGATGGGCAAAGGGGTGCCGTTCCTCGAAACCCGCGATAAAAACCATTTTATTCGCGTCGATGCCGACGAATGGCAAAAAGCGATCGCGGTGCTGGACGCTAACAAACCGGAAGGAGTGCTGTAATGAGCCAGAGTCAACCCCGTTTAAAAACGTCGGCGATGATCGCCTCGATTGCCGATGAAGGCCAGGCGACCGTCCCTGCGCCCTTCGGCGTCGCGCTGTCAAAACTGGCGGCGCAGCGCCCGGAAATCGTCGGCATGACCGCGGACCTGTCAAAATATACCGACCTGCATATTTTCGCCCAGGCCTTCCCGGATCGCTTTTTCCAGATGGGCATGGCCGAACAGCTGCTGATGGCGGCGGCAGGGGGGATGGCGAAGGAGGGATTTATTCCTTTCGCCACCACCTATGCCGCCTTTGCAACCCGTCGCGCCTATGATTTTATTCACCAGGTCATCGCCGAAGAGCATCTGAACGTGAAGATCTGCGCGGCGCTGCCGGGCCTGACGACCGGCTATGGCCCCAGCCATCAGGCCACCGAAGATCTGGCGATCATGCGCGGTATCCCCGGGATGGTTATCGTCGATCCTTGCGATGCGCTGGAGATAGAGCAGGCGGTACCGGCCATTGCCGATCACCAGGGGCCGGTGTATATGCGTCTGCTGCGCGGTAAGGTGCCGCTGGTGCTGGATAAATATGACTATCAGTTCGAACTGGGTAAGGCGAAGCTGCTGGAGGACGGCAACGATGTGCTGATTATCTCCTCCGGGCTGATGACCATGCGCGCGCTGGAGGCGGCTGAAAAGCTGCGGGCCGATAATATCGGCGTGGCGGTTCTGCACGTGCCGACCATCAAACCGCTGGATGAGAAAGCGATTATTGAACAGGCGTCGAAGCCGGGCCGCCTGGTGGTAACTGCGGAGAACCACACCGCGGTCGGCGGCCTGGGGGAAGCGGTGGCCGCGCTGCTGATGCGTAAGGGCGTACGCTGTGAGCTGGATAGCGTGGGGCTGCCCGACGCGTTCCTGTTAGCCGGCGCCCTGCCGACCCTCCACGATCGCTACGGCATCTCCACCGCGAAGATTGTCGAAAAAATTAAGTATCGTCTGCGTTAACCGCGCTGCTATGACCCACTGGCCGCTGAGCGCGCTCAGCGGCCTTCTCATACCCGCCAGCCAGGCGCGGCATTCTTTTGCAGATTTTATGCGGCCTGTCACAAAATCTGCTAGACTGCGCCCCTTCATGGCATTGTGGTTTTTGCCATCTCTTATCGCAATAATCTCCCTGAAAACTACGCCCTTCACCGGGCCGGGGCGGTTCGGAGTTGTTATGTCTTTTGATTCCCTTGGCCTGAATCCCGATATCCTGCGCGCTGTCGCTGAGCAGGGCTACGTTGAGCCGACCCCTATCCAGCAGCAGGCGATCCCGGCGGTACTGCAGGGCCGTGACCTGATGGCCAGCGCCCAGACCGGCACCGGTAAAACGGCGGGCTTTACCCTGCCGCTGCTGCAGCGCCTGATCCAGAATGAGCCGCACGCAAAGGGCCGTCGTCCGGTGCGCGCGCTGATCCTGACCCCGACCCGTGAGCTGGCGGCGCAGGTGGGCGAGAACGTCCGCGATTACAGTAAATACCTGAATATTCGCTCGCTGGTGGTCTTCGGCGGCGTGAGTATCAACCCGCAGATGATGAAGCTGCGCGGCGGCGTCGACATCCTCGTCGCCACCCCGGGCCGTCTGCTGGATCTTGAACATCAGAACGCCGTCAGTCTTGATAAAGTAGAAATCCTCGTGCTTGACGAAGCGGACCGCATGCTGGATATGGGCTTTATCCATGACATCCGTCGCGTACTGGCCAAACTGCCGGCGCGTCGACAGAATTTGCTGTTCTCGGCGACCTTCTCCGACGAGATCAAGGGCCTGGCCGAGAAACTGCTGCACAACCCGCTGGAAGTGGAAGTGGCGCGTCGTAACACCGCGTCCGAGCAGATCACCCAGCACGTCCATTTCGTTGACAAGAACCGCAAGCGTGAACTGCTGTCGCAGCTTATCGGCGAAGGCAACTGGCAGCAGGTGCTGGTGTTTACCCGTACCAAGCATGGCGCCAACCACCTCGCGGAACAGCTCAACAAAGACGGCATCCGCAGCGCGGCGATCCATGGCAACAAGAGCCAGGGAGCGCGTACCCGCGCGCTGGCCGACTTTAAATCCGGCGGCATTCGCGTGCTGGTGGCGACCGATATCGCCGCCCGCGGTCTGGATATCGAAGAGCTGCCGCACGTGGTGAACTACGAGCTGCCGAACGTACCGGAAGATTACGTCCACCGTATCGGCCGTACCGGTCGCGCGGCGGCCACCGGCGAAGCCTTATCGCTGGTGTGCGTGGATGAGCATAAGCTGCTGCGCGATATCGAGCGCCTGCTGAAAAAAGAGATCCCGCGCATCGCGATTGCCGGCTATGAGCCGGATCCGTCCATTAAAGCCGAACCTATCCAGAACGGTCGCCAGCAGCGCGGCGGCGGTCGTGGGCAAGGTCAGGGACGCGGCGGCCAGGGTCAGGGACGCAGCGGACAGCCGCGCAGCCAGAATAATGCCCCGCGCCGTCAGGACGGCGAGGCGCCGAAAGCGCGCACTCAGGACGGCAAACCGCCGCGCCGCCGTCGCCCGCGTAAACCGGCTGGCGAATAACACGCTGATGTCCGGGCCGCGATAACGCGCCCCGGCTCAGGCCCGTCTGTCCGCTACGCGGCGGCGGGCCTTTTTCTTTCCATTACACTATTTGTCGAGCAGGCTTCCACACTCCGCAGAAAGCAATACCTCCGGGCGGGCAAAAATGGCACAATAGTGGCTGTTTATACAGTATTCAGGTTTTCTCATGGCTTTGACCGCTGCGCTGAAAGCGCAAATCGCCGCCTGGTATAAGGCGCTTCAGGAACAGATCCCGGACTTTATTCCGCGTCCCCCGCAGCGGCAGATGATCGCCGATGTGGCGAAAACCCTTGCCGGGGAAGAGGGCAGGCATCTGGCTATCGAAGCGCCGACCGGTGTCGGCAAAACGCTGTCATATCTGATCCCGGGCATCGCCATCGCCCGCGAGGAACAAAAAACGCTGGTGGTCAGCACCGCCAACGTCGCCCTGCAGGATCAAATCTACAGTAAGGACCTGCCGCTGCTGCGTAAAATCATTCCCGACCTGCGCTTCACCGCCGCCTTTGGCCGCGGACGCTACGTCTGTCCGCGCAACCTGACGGCGCTGGCCAGCACCGAGCCGTCGCAGCAGGATCTGCTGGCCTTTCTCGATGACGATCTCACCCCGAATAATCAGGCGGAGCAGAAGCTGTGCGCGACCCTGAAGCAGGATCTCGACAGCTACCGCTGGGACGGCCTGCGCGACCATACCGACAAAGCCATCGACGATGGGCTATGGAGCCGGCTGAGCACCGATAAGGCCAGCTGCCTGAACCGCAACTGCCACTACTATCGCGAGTGCCCGTTCTTTGTGGCGCGGCGGGAAATTCAGGAGGCGGAAGTGGTGGTGGCCAACCATGCGCTGGTTATGGCGGCGATGGAGAGCGAAGCGGTGCTGCCGGAGCCGAAAAACCTGCTGCTGGTCCTCGATGAAGGCCATCATCTGCCGGACGTCGCCCGCGACGCGCTGGAGATGAGCGCCGAGATCACCGCCCCCTGGTTTCGCCTGCAGCTGGATCTATTCTGCAAGCTGGTGGCTACCTGCATGGAGCAGTTTCGTCCGAAAACCACGCCGCCGCTGGCCAATCCGGAGCGGCTCACCGCTCATTGCGAAGAGCTTTTCGAGCTGATTGCTTCGTTGAATAATATTCTCAATCTCTATATGCCCGCCGGTCAGGAAGCGGAGCATCGCTTCCCGATGGGCGAACTGCCGCAGGAGGTGATGGAGATCTGCCAGCGGCTGGCGAAGCTCACCGAGTTGCTGCGCGGCCTGGCGGAGCTGTTCCTGAACGATCTCAGCGAAAAGACCGGCAGCCATGACGTGGTGCGCCTGCATCGGGTGCTGCTGCAGATGAACCGCGCCCTTGGCATGTTTGAAAGCCAAAGCAAGCTGTGGCGCCTGGCGTCGCTGGCGCAGTCCTCAGGCGCGCCGGTAACCAAATGGGCGACGCGGGTGGTGCGCGATGGCCAGATCCACGTCTGGTTCCACTGCGTCGGGATCCGCGTCAGCGATCAGCTTGAACGGCTGCTGTGGCGCAGCGTGCCGCATATCGTGGTGACGTCAGCGACGCTGCGCTCGCTAAACAGCTTCTCGCGCCTGCAGGAGATGAGCGGTCTGAAGGAGAAAGCGGGGGACCGCTTCGTGGCGCTGGATTCGCCGTTCAACCACGTGGAGCAGGGGAAAATTATTATTCCTCAAATGCGTTATGAACCGCTGATGGATAACGAAGAGCAGCACATTGCCGAGATGGCGGCATATTTTCGCCAGCAGGTGGAGAGCAAAAAACATCTCGGGATGCTGGTGCTGTTTGCCAGCGGGCGGGCGATGAACCGCTTCCTCGAGCATGTGACCGATCTGCGCCTGATGCTGTTGGTGCAGGGCGACCAGCCGCGCTACCGGCTGGTGGAGCTGCATCGCAAACGGGTGGAAAGCGGCGAGCGCAGCGTGCTGGTGGGTCTGCAGTCCTTTGCCGAAGGTCTCGATTTAAAAGGCGATCTGCTAAGCCAGGTGCATATCCATAAAATCGCTTTTCCGCCCATCGACAGCCCGGTAGTGATCACCGAAGGCGAATGGCTGAAAAGCCTCAATCGTTATCCCTTCGAGGTACAGAGTTTGCCCAGCGCCTCCTTTAATCTTATTCAGCAGGTGGGGCGTTTGATCCGTAGCCATAACTGCTGGGGAGAGGTGGTGATTTACGATAAGCGTCTGTTGACCAAAAACTACGGCGCGCGTCTACTGAACGCGTTACCTGTTTTTCCCATAGAGCAGCCGGGCGTTCCGGAGGTTATAGTAAAACGGAAAGCAAAACAGACAGCAAAACAGACGGGCCGCAAACGTCGCTGACGCCGGCGCGTGATGCACCAGGGGGAGCCATGGAGTACAGCAAAATTATAAAAGAGGTGGGTCGCGGTAAGAATCATGCCCGCGATCTCGATGAAGAGACCGCTCGTGCGCTCTACGCGCGGATGCTGAACGGCGAGGTGCCGGAGCTGGAGCTGGGGGGAATATTAATCGCCCTGCGCATTAAAGGCGAAGGCGAAGCGGAGATGAAAGGTTTTTACGCCGCGATGCAGCAGCATACGCTGCGCCTGACCCCGCCGGCCGGCAAGCCGATGCCGATCGTTATCCCCAGCTACAACGGCGCGCGCAAGCAGGCGAACCTCACGCCGCTGCTGGCGATGCTCCTGCACAAGCTGGGATTTCCGGTGGTGGTTCACGGCGTCAGTCACGATCCCACCCGGGTGCTGACCGAAACCATTTTTACCCTGCTGGACATTCCGGCCACCCTGCACGCCGGACAGGCTCAGGCGCAGCTGGAGGGCCATGAACCGGTGTATATCCCGGTGGGGGCCTTCTGTCCGCCGCTGGAGAAACAGCTGGCGATGCGCTGGCGGATGGGCGTACGCAACAGCGCCCATACCCTGGCCAAGCTGGCCACGCCGTTTGGCGAAGGGGAGGCATTGCGCCTCTCCAGCGTGTCGCATCCGGAATATGTTCCCCGGGTGGCGAACTTCTTTCGCGAGACCGGTGGCCGCGCGCTGCTGATGCATGGTACCGAGGGCGAAGTGTACGCCAACCCGCAGCGCTGTCCGCAGATCAGCCTGATTGATGAGCAGGGCGTGCGGGTGCTGTACGAACGCCAGACTGAGATGGCAGCGGAGGCGGTGGTCCTGCCGACCTCGAAAGACCCTGAGGTCACCGCGCGCTGGATTGAACGCTGCGTCGCTGGCGTCGAACCGGTGCCCACCTCGTTGAAGATCCAGCTTGCCTGCTGTCTGCTGGCCTGCGGGGAAGTCACCTCGCTGGAGCAGGGCCTCAGCCGCGTCAACGACTGCTGGTGATCGGATCTGCAGGATAAAAAAAAGCCCGTCCGGTGGCTCGGACGGGCAAGGCAAGGGTATTAAAGGTCTTTTCAGGGTTAATTCAGTGGCTTACAGATGGGTGCAGCGATTATTTATAGATAACCGCAGTACCGCTCAGTTTGTTGTTGGTGTTAGCGGAAGTAATGCTGTAGCCGGTCGCGCCAGCGGCTTCGGCTTTAGCAGCCAGTTTTGCTTCCAGACCATCTAAAGTGGTTGCGCCTTGCGCAGACACCACGCCGATCTTATTCATGCTTTCAGCCTGAGCGGGGGTAACCGGTTCGGCGGCAAAGGCGCCGAAGGAAAGAGCGGTCAGAGCGATGGCAGCGGCAGCATATTTGATGTTTTTCATAGTTAATCTCTCGCAGGTTGTTCTGTTCAGGGGACGATGTTCCGTCGATGTGATAAGTATCACGCTTTTTTGCGGGAGATAAAATCGAAGGAAATTCACAGTCTTCATCGAATTTTTTGAATGATTAATAATTTACTGATTATTAATAAATTATTTCTCCTTCTTTTCGTCTGACGGCGAAGCGAGGAACACCGGCGCGCTTAAGGGCACATATTGCGACTTTTTCCGCCAAAAAATGTGCGCGAAAAGATAATGCGAAAGGCTGTCATAAACGGTAAAGGAAAGTCAGCGTAGCTGGCTATCCTTGGAACCGCGACGATTATATCCTGAAAATGTATTGTTATGTAAATCTTTCTCCTGCTGGCACTTCACGCAGTATCTGACCCCTGGGATGGCCTGTCGCCGGGCCTCCGGAATCGGCTCTCCGCATTCATCACAAAATTTGTTGCTTTCGCCACGTGGAAGCTCGCGGCGGGCGCGAGCAACCGCATCGTCAATAGTGCTGTCGATCTGATCCTGTACGGCGCCGTCGCCTGCCCAACCTGATGCCATCGTCTGCCTCCTGTAAAAGGTTATTGATAAATTATAGCTGAACCGTACAGCCGGTTACCGCTGCTGGCGGCATTGATCCGCCAGGCTATCGCCCCATGACGGTGGGCCTTATCCGCGAGGGCGGCCGCCAGGTCGTCCAGGGTGCTGGCGCCGAAGGCGGAGACGGTGCCGACAGGGCGGAGCGGCCCGGCAAAGGGCAGTACGGGTGGCGGTGGCAGGGGAGAGGCCGCGGTGGCATGAGCGGTGAGCGCCGCGGCGAACAGCAGCGAGGTGATTTTCATCAGCATATCCTCATAAACAGCATGGGACATAGCTTAAGTGTAGGTCTTTCCAGACCGCGCGACAGGGAATGTTTAATGCAAAACAGTGCGTTTTGCATGCTACCGGCGCAGGGTAGCGCTACTCTGGCCGGTAGATTATTTAGCGGGCGTCAGGGCGGATCATGTCAAAGCGCAGGCTGTCATCAATACCGTAATAGGCGCTCGGGCCACCGGCGCGCAGGATCGGCTGGGCCCGGGCGGTTTGATAGATACCGTTGTCCAGCAGTGATTCATCGATATGCACGGCGACCACTTCACCGAGCACCAGCCACGTATCGACAGGGTTGCCGTCGGCGGTGGTGAGTTGAATACACTGCGACAGACGGCACTCAAAGTTCACCGGACTCTCCGCGACCCGGGGAGCGCTGACCAGGCGGCTGGCGGCGGCGGTGAGGCCGGCGCGCACGAATTCGTCCTCATGGTGCGGAATCGAGGCTGACGTTTCATTCATCGCCATGGCCAGCGGTCGCGTCGCCAGGTTCCAGACGAACTCCTTTGTTTCGACGATATTTCGCACGCTGTCTTTCCAGCCGCTGCTGGCGAAACCAATGATCGGCGGCCGATAGTTAAAGCAGTTAAAAAAGCTGTATGGCGCCAGATTACGCTGGCCCTCGGCGTCCTGCGAGGCGATCCAGCCTATCGGGCGAGGCCCGATTATCGCGTTCAGCGGGTCATGCGGCAGGCCGTGGCCCTGCGAAGGTTGATAAAAGTACATGCTGCACCTGTCACGGATAATGTAGATATCCAGACTCCCTTATTTACCGCGCCGCCGTCAACGGGTATCTTACGCGGCTGTTCAAAGGAGATTGTCATGAAAGCCCAGAAACCGGGGTTACACCCGCGTAACCGCCACCATCAACGCTACGACCTGCCCGCGCTCTGCCAGGCCCATCCTGACCTGCAGGGCTACATTACGCTCAATCCGCTGGGTGAGCAGACCATTGATTTTGCCAATCCGCAGGCGGTGAAGGCGTTGAATAAAGCGCTGCTGGCGCATTTCTACGCGGTCAAACACTGGGACATTCCTGACGGCTTTCTCTGTCCGCCAGTGCCTGGGCGGGCCGACTATATTCATCATCTGGCGGATCTGCTGGCCGGGGATAGCGGCGAGGTGCCGAAGGATGCCACGATCCTTGATATTGGCACCGGCGCTAACCTCATCTATCCCCTGATCGGCGCTCACGAGTATGGCTGGCGCTTTACCGGCAGTGAAATCAACCCGCAGGCGTTCGCCAGCGCGCAGGCGATTATCAATGGCAACCCGGGCTTGACCCGGCAGATCCGCCTGCGCCGGCAAAAAGAGAGCCAGGCTATCTTTCACGGCGTGATCCATAAAAACGAGACCTACGACGCCACGCTGTGTAATCCGCCGTTCCATGACTCCGCAGAGAGCGCCCGGGCGGGGGGCGAGCGCAAGCGCCGCAACCTCGGACTTGGCGCCGAAAGTGGCCTCAATTTTGGCGGTCAGCAGCAGGAGCTGTGGTGCGAAGGGGGCGAAGTAGCCTTTATCTCGCAGATGATCCGCGAAAGCCAGGCCTTCGCCCGCCAGGTGAAATGGTTTACCTCGCTGGTGTCGCGCGGCGATAATCTGCCGCCGCTCTACCGCCTGCTGACCGAGGTCGGCGCAGTGAAAGTGGTGAAAAAGGAGATGGCCCAGGGGCAAAAGCAAAGTCGCTTTATCGCCTGGAGCTTTATGGACGACGCCAAACGCCGTCGTCCATTCTAACGCTACTCGGCGGCCGGGCTGTCGGCGCCCGGCATCGGCAGCTGCTGCCAGGTCTGTACCGGCGCGCGAACCCCGGCGCGATCGAAGTGCTTTTTCACCTGAGTGTCGAGGGCAAAACGCACCGTCCACTGCTTCAGCGGCAGGGTGGTGAAGCTGACGCGTAGCGTAAAGGCGGTATTGCTCAGCCCCACCAGCCCGGCGAACGACGGTTCGCCAATGATCAGACCGCGGATCTCCTCCTGGGCTAGCAGATCGTCCACCGCCGCCTTCAGCGCCTGGCTGGCTTTATCCAGATCCTCATGGCGGTCAACGTCATAGTTAGCCACAACCGAGCCAATGCCGCGCACGAAGTTGGCAAAGGTGGTGATCGAGGACCAGGGAATTATGTGATAGGCGCCGGTATCCTGACGTACCCCCACGGAGCGAATCGACATTCGTTCCACGGTGCCGGTCAAAGGACCGATGGTGACCAGGTCGCCGGTGTTCATCCCGTTCTCAAACTGGATAAATATGCCAGTGATAATGTCTTTGACCAGGGTTTGCGCACCAAACGAAATGGCCAGCCCTAACGCCCCGGCGCCCGCCAGCAGCGGCGCAATGTTTACCCCAATTTCCGAGAGCAGGATCATCACCGTGATGGTGCTGATCACCACCGCCAGCGCGTTGCGAAACAGCGTCAGCAGCGTCCGGGCCCGCGCGCTGGGCAGCGGACGGCCATGAATATCCGATGCCAGCCGGTTTTCAATCAGGCTGGCCAGAACCGTCCAGCCGATGGCGGAGAAGAAGAGGATCAGGGCGATGCGGATCAGCACATCCACCGTTTTTTGCCCGGCATCGTTGTGCAGCCATTCCCGGAAGTCAAACAGGCCCCAGGCGCTCAACAGCAGCATGATGGCGACACAGACGGTGAGAATGCGCGCCGCCTTCAGCGAGGCGGAGATCCAGCCATTTAGCCGCTTTTGCAGTTCAGGGTAGTTGCGCTGAGTGGCGGGCGACAGGGGGATGGTTTTGGCTATCCAGCGCGACAGGATGCCAGACACCAGCGCCGCGCCGCCGATAATCGCCAGGCTTTGCAGGGTGGCGCCCATCATGAATTTCAGGCTGTTGCCCGGGTCGAACAGGGAAAAGAAAAAAAGCACCACAAAGTAGGCGCAGGCCAGCCAGTGCCAGACCAGCGCGAAGGCGCGGATAAACAGGCTAAAGAAAGCGAGTGAGTGGTCGGCCAGGTGGATCAACCCTTGAGTAATCACCGCTTTGTTATGAAAAATCAGGTACAGCGCCCACAGCGTAATGCACAGCATGATGACGACGTTAGCCAGCGCGCCAACCTGAACATTCACCTGATTGGAAATAATCGGCACCGCGACGATCAGACCGTAACCAATCAGGCTGCTGAGCGCGCTCAGGCGCAGGCTCCAGTATGACGCGGCCTCGTCGCTGAGGTTAAAGGGCCGCAGGGCAGGAATGCGCGGGCAGAAAATGAGCCGCAGAATAGCTTTAAAAAACTCGATCAGCGCGAAGGCGTTGAGGAAAAGGCTCTGCTGGAAGGCGATGGTAGGGTTATTCCCATTCAGGCGATCGCTTAGCAGCTGACCGACAAACAGGGTTAGCGCCAGCAGCAGCAGGTCGATGATAAACGCCCCGGCGATGGTCAGGGGCAGCTGGAGCCAGTTACCGCGATCGCGGTTTTTATGCCGTCCCCATTCGCCCATTTTGCGATACAGCGGCAGCGCCGCGAGGCGTACCAGCCACCAGAAGGCAAACACCAGCCCGGCCAGCAGTAAAAAATGCCAGGCCGCGCTGGTAAAGGTTTGCGGATTAAAGGGCTTATGCGGTGAGCCGGTGATATTGCGCCACAGCTGGGAAAAGCGTGATGAGAGCTGTTCGCCATATTCCCGGCTTATCTGGGTGACGTTCTCCAGTACCGTGGTCTCTTCTTTCACCGCCGGTGGCGTCAGCGTCGGGGTGCTGTCGGGCGGCGGCGTGGCGGCTGCTTTACGCAGCTGGTCAATGAGCTCCTGACGGGCGGAGTCGTTGGCCAGCACATCGGCCAGTGCGGCATAAGCCGCTCTTTTCTGTTCCACATCGGGTTCGCTGGCGCTGTTTTTATCAGTGTTAGCCGTCGGCACGCCGGGCAGGGTGGCGGCGGAAAGCGGGGCAGTAAACAGTGCAGCGAGCAAAAGCAGGATCCACGGCATGGGCACCTCCGTTGCAACGTAAACGGGTAAGTATAGAAGCCGCTGGCGGAAGGGGAGGAAGAGGATTCTGGAAAAGCGGCTCTCATCGTGGGAGAGAGAGCCGTTGCGGGTCAGGCGACGTGTTGCAGGAATTCACGCAGGCGCGGGCTGGGCGGGTTCTTCACCAGCTCCTGGGGATTGCCGTCTTCAGCAATTCTTCCTTTGTCGATAAAGATTAGTCGCGAGGCCACTTTTTCGGCAAAGCCGATTTCGTGGGTCACAATCACCATCGTCATGCCCTCTTCCGCCAGGTCCTGCATCACCTTGAGCACTTCATGGCGCAGCTCCGGGTCGAGCGCGGAGGTCGGTTCATCAAACAGCATCATCTTCGGCTTCACCGCCAGCGCGCGGGCGATGGCCACACGCTGTTGCTGGCCGCCGGAGAGTTCGGACGGATAGTGATGCGCGCGCTCAGCCAGACCGACTTTCGCCAGCAGCTCTTTCGCCTGCTTCTCTGCCGCCTGCTTGCTGGCGCCGCGTACCCGCAGCGGGCCAAACATCACGTTTTCCAGCGCCGTGAGGTGCGGGAACAGATAAAACTGCTGGAAAACCATCCCGGCTTCCTGACGAATCAGACGTTCGTCCACCTTCGGGTCGTTGACCTTCAGACCATCGACAATCAGATCGCCGCTGGTGATCTCTTCCAGCTTATTGATGCAGCGCAGCATCGTTGATTTACCGGAACCGGAAGGGCCGATAATGACCACCACTTCACCCTGATTAATTTTCAGAGAGATATCGTGTAGCACCTGGGTCGGACCAAAGTGCTTGGAGACGTTTTTAAATTCAATCACAGGATTTTCATCCTTCTTTCAAGACGACGCAGAATAAAGCTCAGGACCAGGGTGATAATCAGGTAGATCACGGCTACGGCGCTCCAGATTTCCAGCGCGCGGAAGTTGCCCGCGATGATCTCCTGTCCCTGACGGGTCAGTTCGGCGACGCCGATGACGATGAACAGCGAGGTATCCTTGATGCTGATGATCCACTGGTTGCCCAGCGGCGGCAGCATGCGGCGCAGCGCCAGCGGCAGGATCACGTGGCGAATGGTTTCGCGACGCGACAGGCCAAGCGCCAGGCCCGCTTCGCGGAAGCCTTTATGTATGGAGAGCACCGCGCCGCGGGTGATTTCCGCGATATAGGCGCCCGAGTTTATCATGATGGTCACTACCGCCGCGGAGAAGGGGTCGATGCGCAGATCGCTAAAGGCCATCGGCAGCGCAAAGTAGATGAACATAACCTGCACCACAATCGGGGTGCCGCGAATGATTTCAATAAAGACCAGCGCGATGTGGTTGGCGATCCAGCCGCCGAAGCAGCGGGCGAAACCGGCCACCAGACCAATTATCAGACCGCCGGCCAGGCCGAGGACGGAAATCCACAGCGTCATTTTGGCGCCTTCCAGCAAAATCGGAATGGCAGGCCAGATGGCACTCCAGTCAAACTGCATAATACGTTCCTGTTACCGTGTCGAGAGCAGAGGAAAGCCTCCGCCAAAATACCGTCTCCCGCTGAGCCTGTGCCGGAAGACCGTTGTGGGGTCGCCGGACCTCGGTCCGGCGAAGTACGTTTTTATTATTTGGGTTCAGTGCCGAACCATTTTTTATAAATTTCGTTATAGGTACCATTGTCGCGCAGCGTTTTCAGCGCACCGTTCACTTTCTCACGCAGCTCGTCGCTGCCTTTCGGGAAGGCGATACCGTAGTTTTGCGCTTCCAGTGATTCGCCTACCGCTTTGAACTTACCGTTGCCCGCGGTTTTGATGAAGTACAGAATATTCGGCGTATCGTGCAGCACGGCATCCGCGCGACCGGTTCCCAGCTCCATATAGGCGTTATCGATGTTCGGGAACTGACGCAGATCTTTGGTTTTGATATTGGCTTTCGCGTAGTCAACGGAGCCGGTGCCGCTCTTCACCGCGACCACTTTACCGTTCAGATCTTTGACATCTTTGATGTCGTTATTATTAGCGTTGACCATCACCAGCAGGCCGCTTTTATAGTAGCCGTCGGAGAAGTCGATCGCTTTTTTACGCTCGTCGGTAATGGTGATCCCCGCCAGCGCCAGATCGATATTTTTGGTTTGCAGCGCCGGGATAATGCCGCTGAAGTCCATTGGCTTCAGGGTGTAGTCGAGCTTCAGCTCTTTGGCGATAGCCGCCCACAGGTCAACGTCAAAACCCACATACTTATCGCCTTGCTTAAATTCGAACGGGACGAACGCCGTATCGGTGGCGACAACCAGGGTCTTATTGGCGGCATGGGAAGAAACCGCAAAAGCCAGGGTCAGTGCAGCCAGTGAAACTTTAAATACAGACTTCATAGCATTTCCTTTTATATCCACGGGACGATCCCCTGCGAGAACGACTAGCCTAATGAAAAAATCGTGCCACTTTTACAAGCTGTTGTTTTTCAACAAACGAAGCGCAAGTCGTTGCACAAGAACGATCATTTCAGGCAGTGACTGCACCATGATGGGGCGTCATTTTGGTGCGTCATAAGGGTGCTGAATTACCAGCCCATTTTTAGCGCAAACCCTGATGGGAAAACAATCTCGACGTAACGATTGTGTGAGGTGATTATTACAATCTTTTTACTTTTGCGCGCATTTTCATCAATCTGGTGCCCTGAAACGGTGCAAGGCCAGTGGAGGATGAAAAGCAAAGGATGGAATATAGGGCAGGGAGAAACGCTGAGGCGCCGCCGACCGCGCTGGGCCGGCGGCAAAGCCTTACTCGATGTTGGCTTCAATGAACCACAGGAATTTATCCAGATCGCGGGAAGCCGCGGTGAAGATATCTGCAGTGTCTTCGTCTTTTGCTTCGTCGATCGCCTTACGCACATCGTTCGCCACTACCGCGTAGCGGTCAGCCAGGGCTTTCAGGTGATCCTGAACGTGATGGATGTCCAGCGGGTAGCTCTGCAGCGGGGTTTTGCTGTTAATGACCTGAGTGGTACCCAGGGCGACGCCGCCCAGCTGCACCGCGCGCTCGGCCATGGTGTCCAGATGTTCGGTCAGCGCGGTACGGAAGCCATCCAGCATTTCGTGCACGGCGATAAAGTTCGCACCGCGCATATTCCAGTGTGCCTGCTTGGTGATAAGTGACAGGTCAATAAACTGGATCACCTGGCGATTCAACAGCTCAATGGTCGCTTTCTTTTCGCTGTCAGCGACATCGTTGCGGGTATAGACCAGATTAGACGCTTTTGATTTAACCAGTTTTGCGGTACTCATCGTTTCATATCCTCTTGATATTGATGCTCATCACACTTCAGATCTGAATGATGTGGAGCGTTGTCCCAAATGACTTCGGAAATAAGTATAGCAAGGGTTTTCAAGAGTGAGGCATCGGCAGGCTATATCACTCCGATAGCGCAAAGTGGTTGGTTATTTTAAAAATATTTAAATATCAGGTATTTATATTTGGCTGAACGGCCCGGATTTCTCTCGGGCCGGCGCCGTAACAGAATGTTAATTGATATCGACCTGCTCGACTTTACTCTGCCGTTGCATAGTCAGCGTGGCGCCCATCGAGGCGATAATGATCGCGCCGAGCGCCAAGGTCTGGGAGAGCTTCAGCGTTTCACCGAGAAAGACCATACCGGAGAGGGCAGCTAACGCTGGCTCAAGGCTCATCAGCGTGCCGAAGGTGCGCGTCGGCAAGCGCGTCAGGGCCATCATCTCGAGGGAGTAGGGCAGCGCGGTAGAGAGAATCGCGATCCCCAAACCCAGCGGCAGCAGCGACCACTGCCACAGCGTATCGGTGGCCTGCGCCATGCCTAACGGCACAAACACCAGCGAGGCGATGAGCGACCCCATCGCTACCGTGGCTGGACCATGTTCTTCACCGGCACGCTGTCCGGTCAGAATATAGACCGCCCAGCACGCCCCGGCGCCGAGGGCGAACAGCGCGCCGGTTAAATCGACCTGCGCCACGTTCTGCCCCAGCGGCAGAAGGTACCATAGTCCGAGGATCGCCAGCGCCACCCAGACAAAATCCAGCGGGCGGCGCGAACCAAACAGCGCCACCGCCAGCGGGCCGGTAAACTCCAGGGCCACCGCCACGCCGAGCGGAATGCGCTGCAGGGATAAATAAAAGAGATAGTTCATCGCCCCGAGCGCCAGGCCGTACAGTAGCAGCGGCACGCGCTGCGCCGGGGAGAAACGTAGCCGCCATGGCTTGAACACCACCACCAGAATCAGCGTTCCCAACGCCAGACGCAGGGCGGTGACGCCCGGGGCGCCGACCACCGGGAACAGCGATTTAGCAAGCGATGCGCCGCTTTGAATCGAGGTCATGGCGACTAAAATCACCAGTATCGGCAACCATGCCGCCGCTTTTCTGGATGGACCGGGCATCCTTTCTCCTGTCAGGTTTTGTCAAAAGGGGTAAAAGTTCCAGTGTACTGGAATTACCTGCCGGCGGTTGAGCTAATGTTGAAAAAAACAGGGGCAAAAACAGTACAATGGCGAAAACTGCTGAGAAATTCACCAGGCGGTTAGGATTAATCTGGATGCTTGCGAATTTCTTAATGAGCGTTAAGATGTAAGTTAACGCCAAAAATTGTTGTTTTCCATATTGTTACAGAAATATGGAAACTTTTGGTTACATGAAAAAGTATGTTAGACAATGTAAACTCCAAAGAGTTTCCCAAAAGTTTTTGATATATTTAAGGCTTAGGACTTATTAGAAACACATTTGAGGTGGTTATGAATAAAATTGCACGTCTTTCAGCACTGGCCGTTGTTCTGGCTGCATCCGTAGGTACCACTGCATTTGCTGCAACTTCTACCGTAACCGGCGGTTACGCGCAGAGCGACATGCAGGGTAAAGCGAACAAAGCTGGCGGTTTCAACCTGAAATACCGTTACGAGCAAGATGACAACCCGCTGGGCGTTATCGGTTCCTTCACCTACACAGAGAAGGATAACAACAGCAATGGTACTTACAACAAAGGTCAGTACTACGGCATCACCGCTGGTCCGGCTTACCGTCTGAACGACTGGGCAAGCATCTACGGCGTAGTGGGTGTTGGTTACGGTAAATTCCAGAACAACAACTACCCTCATAAATCCGATATGAGCGACTACGGTTTCTCCTACGGTGCTGGTCTGCAGTTCAACCCGATCGAAAACGTTGCTCTGGACTTCTCCTACGAGCAGTCTCGTATTCGTAACGTTGACGTCGGCACCTGGATTGCTGGCGTGGGTTACCGCTTCTAATCACTCCGGTGATATGAAAAATCCGCCTCTCGGGGCGGATTTTTTTTGCCTGCTGACGGCCGGCCCGGGCGACTGGCCGGGCCGGCGCGATTAATTGACTGTGAACTCATCGGTACCGAGGTGAGCGTAGTCCACCTTCTGCAGCTGGAAGTTGGTGATGTACACCGGACCGGCCTTTTGTTCAGAGATAAACCGATAGCGTGGGGTGATTTCCGTCGCCTGGATCCCGGTCCACTGGGAGAAGAAACTGAGGAAATCATTCGCCGAACGCTGCGCCTTAATCACTTTATGCGCTTTGTCATCGCTGGATAGCACCATAAACGGCACCTGGAAGTTCTGCTGGAACTTATCGTCATGCGCCAGATACTGCACCTCTTTGCCCCGCTCCTTGAACGCCAGACCATGATCGGAAAAATAGGTCATGGAAAAAGTGTCACCGGAATTTTGCAACTGATGATAAAGCTTAGCCAGCAGCGAATCGGTCTGCGTCATGCTGTAGAGGTAGCATGAGGTCTCTTTCGACTGAACGAAAACCGTGTATTTGCCCTTGGTCCGATCGCAGGCCTGTGGGTGAGAGCCCATCAGGTGCAGGACAATCAGCTGCGGCTGGGTACGCTGGGTTGAGAGCACCTGCTCGGTCAGCTTCAGCAACTGCTCGTCCTGGGTGTTTTTATTGGCTTCGAAATCGCCGTTTTTCAGGAACTGTACTTCATCCGCCCGTTTGGCGATGCTGGCGATAGCGGTGTCGTACTCGCCAATTTGCCCCTGGTTGGAGAACCACCAGGTCTGGAAACCGGCGCGGTTGGCGAGGGTGACAAAGTTATCCTGATACTGTGGTTTGCCATCGACCACCCGGTTAAGCGTCAGGCCGAGCGATTTCTGCGTTGAGCCGCTGGCGGCGATGTAATTGTTAAACAGATAACCGTTTACCGAGCTGGCAAACGGCGTGTTGTCCCAATGGCCACCGAAAGCGCCGAGGGCATCGCGGCGCGCGCTTTCACCGATCACCACCACATAGAGATGGTATTTTGGCTTTACCGCCAGCACGTGCCAGCTGTCTTTCATGCCAGCCAGCTGCGCCATCCGCGCCTGTTCGTCCAGCACCTCGTTGTTATTCACCACCACGTCTTTGACAAAACGAAAGGCCGGATAACCGGTGTCAATCACCTTGAATACACCGCCCCAGGCAAGGTTTTGCACCGGCTGGAGAAAGAAGATCCCGATGCTGAACAACAGGCCCAGCGTATCCATTTTTCCCCAGCGTGATGGCTCAACGATCCTACGACGAACCGCAATGACCCCGAGAGCGAAGATGAAGACCGCCAGCAGATAGTTGTACCACGGGAAGATGGTCAGGATTTCCGTAGACTCTTCCACGTTGGTGGCGTGCAGCGCCAGCAGAGTGTTGAAGTTGGGGGCACCGTAGGCCTGGCCAAAGGGATAGTACAGAGCCGCCAGCAGGGAATAGGCGCCGACCACCGCTTTCTGGACGCGCGGAAAGGCGCGCCACAGCAGATGTAACACGCAGGTAAATGCCACGGTATAAAGCAGGCTAAATTCATAGCCCAGCGCCAGGTTAATTAACAGCGACTGTAAAAAGTAGAATCCCGTCCATGGGTTCAGTGCCAGTCGGCGGGCGACCAGCGTATCTTTCAGGGTGGTGACATTCATAGTAAACAATCAAAAAGAGGCCATGCGCATCCCCTGGCGTCAAGGGGTAAAACCTGCTGGACAGTGCGTGAAGAGGGTCTCTGCGAGCCGCGAATGTGGCAGGGCTGTGCAAAGATAGGGCTTGTAAATGGTAAGGTCAACCAGACATAACAGATTGTTTTGCGAGGGCGCTTACAAAACTTGAAAAAAGGTCAGGGAAACGGGGGGAACCGGTCATTTTACCGGCAGAAAATGACAGAAAAATGAAGCGGCGTACCGCGACGCCGCCTTAGGAATTGGGTTTGCCCTGCTGCGGTTTACCGTTGATCATCTCGCACAGCATACCGATCAGCATTAATCGTACTTTAAAGGGTGAATGGCTAAACACGTTTATGCACCTCTTGAATTCATTCATCTGCTCTCCTCCTGCCAGTTCGCTCCGTCATTCCCTGATGGATGTTTGCATTATATACAGATATAGCACAGGCTATATTTTATAGCTATGGCTAAAACGTTAATTTTTTGTGCTCTTGGCGCAATCCATTACAATGTGGATCTTTTTATACGATGCTTGACGCGTCACACGAATGAGGAAGCACAATGAACCGTCGCGCAGGTAAGCCAATAACAAAAAAAGTGACGCAGTTAGTGAATGTTGAAGAGCACGTGGAAGGGTTTCGCCAGGTGCGGGAAGCGCATCGCCGCGAGCTGATCGATGACTATGTGGAGCTGATCTCCGATCTGATCAACGAAGTGGGCGAGGCGCGCCAGGTGGATATGGCCGCGCGTCTTGGCGTTTCGCAACCTACGGTCGCTAAAATGCTCAAACGCCTGGCCAGCGTCGGTCTTATTGAACAGATCCCCTGGCGCGGGATCTTCTTAACCCCGGAAGGTGAGAAGCTAGCCCAGGAGAGCCGCGAGCGCCATCAAATCGTGGAGAACTTCCTGCTGTCGATCGGCGTCAGCGCGGAGATTGCCCGACGTGATGCGGAAGGGATGGAGCATCACGTGAGCGAAGAGACGCTGGCGATGTTCCTGAAATTTACCCAAACACAGGGATCTCAGGAAGCATGACTCTTCCCTTCGTCCAGTCGCTGCTGCGCGATCGTTTTCTCCATTTGCTGCTGATTATCGCCTGCGTGCTCAGCGCCATCGTGCCGTTTGTCCCGTCAAGCTGGCCGGCGGCCATTGACTGGCATACCATCGTCACGCTTAGCGGCCTGATGTTGTTGACTAAGGGGATCGAACTGAGCGGCTATTTTGACGTGCTGGGCCGAAAAATGGCCCGCCGCTTTGTGACTGAGCGCCAGCTGGCCATCTTTATGGTGCTGGCGGCGGCGCTGTTGTCTACCTTTCTTACCAACGACGTTGCGCTGTTTATTGTGGTGCCGTTGACGCTGACGCTAAAAAAATGGTGCGCCATCCCGGTGAACCGGCTGATTATTTTCGAAGCGTTGGCGGTGAACGCCGGTTCGCTGCTGACGCCGATCGGCAACCCGCAGAATATTTTGCTGTGGGGACGATCCGGCCTCTCTTTCTTCGGGTTTATCGGTCAGATGCTGCCTCTGGCAGCGGCGATGATGCTGACCCTGCTGGCGCTGTGCTGGTTCTGTTTTCCGGCGAAGCGGCTCAGTTACCAGAGCAGCGACAGGGCGCCGTCATGGCAACCCAAGCTCGTCTGGAGCTGTCTGGGACTGTATGTGGTGTTTCTGACGGCGCTGGAGATGAATCAGGCCCTGTGGGGGCTGGCGCTGGTGCTGCTGGGCTTCCTGGTGCTGGCCCGGGCGGTGATCGTCCATGTCGACTGGTCGCTGTTGCTGGTGTTTATGGTGATGTTTATTGACGTCCATCTGCTGACCCAGCTTCCGGCGCTGCACCAGGTGCTGAGCGGGGTGGGGACCCTCTCCGGCGGTGGACTGTGGCTGACCGCTATTGGCCTGTCGCAGGTGATCAGTAATGTGCCCTCGACTATTCTGTTGCTCAACTATGTCCCGCCGTCAATACTGCTCGCCTGGGCGGTTAACGTGGGCGGCTTTGGCCTGCTGCCGGGCTCGCTGGCCAATATTATCGCCCTGCGTATGGCCAGCGATCGGCGCATCTGGTGGCGCTTCCATCTCTACTCCATTCCAATGCTGCTATGGGCGGCACTCAGCGGCTACTGGCTCTTCAAACTCAGCGCCTGATCTCAACAGAATCGCGCCATCATTCACATCGATCGCCAGGATCGCCTTTCGGGGCGATCTTTTTTTGTCCGGCTCACAGAAACCGATCCCGACCTTTGCTTACCTTTTCACTTTCCGGTATATGACTAGTCATTATGTTTAAATGACTAGTCATATACCGAGGCGCAGCATGAAGAACAGACTACCGGCAGATTTTTTATGGGGAAACTCCGTCTCCAGCATGCAGACGGAGGGGGCGTGGAACGAGGGTGGCAAGGGGATGTCGGTGTATGATATCCGTCAACCGGCGGAGTTCGCCTCCGACTGGAAGGTGGCGACCGACTCTTATCATCGTTATCGGGAAGATTTCGATTTGATGCAGGATCTGGGCATGAACTGCTACCGTTTTCAGATCGCCTGGAGCCGGGTGTGCCCTGACGGAGATGGCGAATTCAATGAACAGGGGATCGCCTTCTACCATCAATTTATAGATGAACTGATCGCCCGCGGCATTGAGCCGATGATCTGCCTGTACCACTTCGATATGCCGCTGTCGTTGGCGGAGCGCTACAACGGTTTTACCGACCGCCGGGTGATGGACGCTTTTATCCGCTACGGCCAGAAGATGATCGCCTGCTATGGCGACAAGGTGAAATACTGGCTCACCTTTAATGAGCAGAATCTGTACCATTCGCCGGAAGCGTTTCTGATTTCCGGCTATCTGCAGGGGGAGAAGACCCTGCGCGAACTGTATCTGATCCAGCATCATGTGATGATGGCGCACGTCCATCTGACTCACTATCTGCACCAGACGAAGCCGCAGTGTCTGATGGGCGGAATGCTGGCTCACGCTCTGGTCTATCCGGCTACCTGCAAACCACGCGATATCCTCTGCGCCCAGCAGCTGGATGAGTTCTTAAACCAGAACCTGCTGCGCGCCTACGCGGGTGAGGGTTATAGCCCGGAGGTGATGCATTTTGTCGCCGCGGAAGGGTTCGATGATATCTATCGTCCGGAGGATCTCGCCCTGATGGCGACGGTGAAGGTCGATTATCTGGCGTTCAGCTATTACGCCAGCCGCACATTGAACAGCGACGCGATCCCGCCGGGAACGGCGGTCAACAACTATATGCTGTTTGGCAACCAGGATAACCCGTTCCTGAAAGCGACGGAATGGAACTGGCAGATTGATCCGCTGGGCTTCCGGACGATCATCACTCGTTACTATAACGATTGGCGCCTGCCGGTGTTCCCGATTGAAAACGGCATCGGGGTGATTGAGTCCTGGGACGGCGAACATCCCATTGCCGATGATTACCGCATCGCTTACCATCGCGACCATATCAACGCCATGAAAGCGGCCATCTTTGAGGATGGGGCGCAGGTGATCGGCTATCTCGGCTGGGGATTAATCGATATCCTGAGCTCACAGGGCGATATGCGTAAGCGCTACGGCGTGGTGTACGTCAATCGCGAAAACCATGACCTCAAGGACCTGCGGCGGGTGCCGAAGAAGAGCTATGCATGGTTGAAGCAGGTGTTCCGCAGCAACGGCGAAGCGATGTAACGCTGCCCTGGCGGTCAGATGGTGTATCCAGCCTGCCAGCCACACACTGAATGGATAAGGACCGGGAAATGACGGCGAAGTATCTGCAAATCGCGCGGGAAATAAAAAAACGCATCATCAGCCAGCAGTATCCTGCCAGCGCGCCGCTACCCGACCAGTTTGCGCTGGCGGCGGAGTTCAGCACCAGCCGGATGACCATCCAGCAGGCGATGCGCCAGTTAATCGTCGAAGGGCTGATCTATACCCGTAAAGGGCAGGGCACCTTTGTGCGGAAAAATTTCCTTCAGCTGTCGCAGTGGGAGCTGCCCGGCAGCGACTATTTCGGCGCCACCAAAACCTGGGAGCATCTTGGCGAGGTGCAAAGCGAAGTGGTGCGCTTTGCGGTGCGCTTTCCCAGCGATAAGGAGCAAAGTTCGCTGCTTATCGACGCCGATGCCCCGGTGTATGACTTTGTTCGCCTGCGGCTGCTCAACGGCGAGCCGGTATCCCTGGATCTGACGGTCATGCCGGTGGGGCTGGTGCCGGGGTTAACCAAAAGCCATCTGGAAGGTTCCGTGTTTCGCTATGTGCAGGAGACGCTGGGGCTGAAGCTGATGGGATCTTACCGCGTGGTGCGGGCGATGAAGCCCGGGGAACTGGATAAACAGCATCTTCACTGCGAACCGACCGATCCGGTGCTGGAGGTGGAGCAGGTTATCTATCTGGAGGATGGCACGCCGCTGGAGTACGCCCACTGCCATTATCGCTACGATCACGGCGGGATTATTCTGGTGAATAACGGCTAGGCCGGGGCTCCTGCTGGCGCTGCGCATAGCGGGGTTACGGCGTGGTAGGGTTTGGTAGCCCGGGCGAGCGTTAGCCGCCTCGAGGGAAAATGCCGATAAAAAAACGGCGGGCATCAGGCCCGCCGTTTTTCTTGTCAGCACAACTTAGTTCAGACGCACCGGCATACCGGAGCGGTTCTGGATAGCCTGCTCAACCACGTTCTGATCGACATCAGACTGGCTGGTAACTGCCTGTACCGGCTGAGTCAGGGTGATCGGCACGATCTCGCCGCCCTGGAACTGCGCTTCGGTGGTCGACAGCGGGTTGTGCACCTCGATGTAACGGCTGCCGTCCGGCTCGGTGGTCGCTTTTACCGGCTCATCGATAAACTGTACGCGGGTGCCGACCGGCACGTTCTCAAACAGGAATTTGATGTCATCGTTACGCAGACGCACGCAGCCGTGGCTCACGCGCAGGCCGATACCGAAGTTAGCGTTGGTGCCGTGGATGGCGTACAGACGGCCGATATACAGCGCGTACAGCCCCATCGGGTTATCCGGACCGGCCGGTACGACGGCGGGCAGCGGGTTGCCGGCGGCGGCGTATTCAGCATGCATTTTGGCGGTCGGTGTCCAGGTCGGGCCGGCCTTCTTGCGTTCGACTTTGGTGGTCCAGTTGATCGGCGTATCTTTACCTAACTGGCCGATACCGATCGGCAGAACGATCACGGTATTGGTGCCTTTCGGGTAGTAGTACAGACGCATTTCCGCGCTGTTGATAATGATCCCTTCATGCACGGTATCCGGCAGAATCAGCTGCTGAGGGATGTTCAGGACGCTACCGCCCTTCGGCAGGTAAGTATCCACCCCCGGGTTGGCTTCCAGCATGTTGGAAAGCCCCATCTGATATTTCGCCGCGAAGTATTCCAGCGGCTGTTTGTTATCATCCGGAATGGTAATGACCTGATTCTGACCAACCAAACGGCTGCCATCGGTTGGCAAAGGATAGGTGACAGCAGACGCTGTATTGCAAAAGCCTACGATGGCGAAGGCTGCCGCTAAGAGTGTAGATAATTTCATAGTCTTTAATGTCGTGTGCGAAATCAACGCCACACAGGCCTTTGTTAATGATTGAGACAGTAGATGGGAGCGCATTATATGTGCATTCCGCTGAACAGGTAAATCAGATGTGTACGAAATCACATTTTTTTCCCTGTCGCCTCGGCTGCCGCGGTCCGGCAGGCGGCCGAAGCATCGCTCGCCGCGCGGGAAACGGGCGGTTACTCTTCCAGCAGCCGGGCCTGCAGCGCGGCGCGAACCGGCGCCGTAAGCTGGTACTCTGCCGCCAGCCAGGCGTCGACGGTGCCATAGCGCTGGTGAATAGCCGACAGCGCGGCGGCGAGATAGGACTCTTTTACCGTCAGAATATCCGCCAGGCTTTGGCGCCCCTGGGCAGTGAGGTCGTTGCCGAGCAGCTCCAACATCCAGGCCTCCACCTGCGTCAGCATGCCGTGGGTAAGGAGATACTCCTCCATCACCGTTTCGCTGTCGCAGCCGACGGCGAACAGCGTTAACGCGCAGCCGACGCCGGTACGATCTTTGCCGACCGCGCAGTGTTGCAGTAAAGCGCCTTCAAAAGGCGTGGTCAGCCAGGCGGCGAGCTGGCGATAGGCCGGGTTGTTAAACGGCAGCTGGCGGTAGAGTTGCAGCATAAACTGCTCGCCGTTCAGCGCGTTAAGGGTGGCGGCATTCAGCTCGGTGACCTTCGCATTAACCTCGCTCACCGGCGGATTGGCCGGCGCGTTGAGATAATGGGTAAGCGGGCTAAGCTTGTCCGGAGTACGGGCTACCTCTCCGGGGTCGCGATAGTCGAGCACCCGGCTGAGCGGCAAAGTATCGAGGTGGTTGAGATCCTCCGCCGTTAACCGGTTTAGCGCGCCGGATCGCAATAGCTTGCCGCTGCGGACGCGGCGTCCGTCGGCGGCAAGCTGGCCGCCCAGGTCGCGAAAATTGATGCCGCCCTGCAGGGATAAAAAAGCCGGGTGTCGCGATAGGCTGCTGGTCATGGGACTCCTTATAAATACGTACAGAATAACCGTTTGAGCGCGGGTTTCCGGCTCATCTGACAAAGACCTTAGCACAAGCGCCGCGGTGGAATTTACCGTAGGCCGTGAAAAGTGTGTCATTTGCTGGCATAATGTCTGCTGTATCACACCCCTCATACTCTTTTTTCAGGATATCCCCGTGCTAGTATCCAGCAACGTTACCATGCAGTTTGGCAGTAAGCCGCTGTTCGAAAATATCTCCGTTAAATTTGGCGGCGGCAACCGTTATGGTCTGATCGGCGCCAACGGCAGCGGTAAATCGACCTTTATGAAGATCCTCGGCGGCGATCTCGAACCGACGCTGGGCAACGTTTCTCTCGACCCGAACGAGCGCATCGGTAAGCTGCGTCAGGATCAGTTCGCCTTTGAAGCGTTCACCGTGCTGGATACGGTCATCATGGGCCACGGCGAGCTGTGGGAAGTGAAGCAGGAGCGCGATCGTATCTACGCCCTCGCTGAGATGAGCGAAGAAGATGGCTACAAAGTGGCCGACCTGGAAGTCAAATATGGCGAAATGGACGGCTACTCGGCGGAAGCGCGCGCCGGCGAACTGCTGCTCGGCGTCGGCATTCCGGTTGAACAGCATTATGGCCCGATGAGCGAAGTCGCGCCGGGCTGGAAGCTGCGCGTCCTGCTGGCGCAGGCGCTGTTTTCCAATCCGGATATCCTGCTGCTCGATGAACCGACCAACAACCTGGACATCGACACCATTCGCTGGCTGGAGCAGACGCTGAACGATCGCGACAGCACCATGATTATCATTTCGCACGACCGTCACTTCCTGAACATGGTCTGCACCCACATGGCGGATCTCGACTACGGCGAGCTGCGCGTGTATCCGGGCAACTACGACGAATACATGACCGCGGCCACCCAGGCGCGTGAGCGTCTGCTGGCGGACAACGCCAAGAAAAAAGCGCAGATTGCGGACCTGCAGTCCTTCGTTAGCCGCTTCAGCGCCAACGCCTCTAAATCGCGTCAGGCCACCTCGCGCGCGCGCCAGATTGACAAAATCAAGCTGGAAGAGGTTAAAGCCTCCAGCCGTCAGAACCCATTTATCCGCTTCGAGCAGGATAAGAAACTGTTCCATAACGCGCTGGAAGTGGAAGCCCTTACCAAAGGCTTTGATGAAGGTCCGCTGTTCAAAAACGTCAACCTGCTGCTGGAAGTGGGCGAAAAGATCGCCATTCTGGGCGCCAACGGCGTGGGTAAATCCACCATGCTGAAAACCCTGGTAGGCGAACTGCAGCCGGACAACGGCAGCGTGAAATGGTCTGAAAACGCGCAAATCGGCTACTACGCGCAGGACCATGAGTACGAGTTCGAAAACGACCTGACGGTCTTCGAATGGATGAGCCAGTGGAAGCAGGAAGGCGACGACGAGCAGGCAGTACGCAGCATCCTCGGCCGTCTGCTGTTTAGCCAGGACGATATCAAAAAGCCGGCGAAGGTACTTTCCGGTGGCGAGAAAGGGCGCATGCTGTTCGGTAAGCTGATGATGCAGAAGCCAAACATCCTGGTGATGGACGAACCGACCAACCACCTGGATATGGAGTCGATTGAATCGCTGAACATGGCGCTGGAGATGTATCAGGGCACCCTGATCTTTGTCTCCCACGACCGTGAGTTTGTCAGCTCGCTGGCGACCCGCGTCCTGGAGATCACTCCGGACCGCGTGATCGACTTCAGCGGCAACTACGAAGACTACCTGCGCAGCAAAGGTATCGAGTAATCCCTGTCCGTTACCCGGGTAGCGGCTACGCCTTACCCGGGCGACACGCGGTGCCGTTTTTTTGTCGGGTGGCGGCTAACGCCTTACCCGACCTATAGTTCTTGCGACCTGCCTTTAATGTCTTCACCGCGCTGGCTGAAACTGCCGGTGTTGGTGGCCTCAAAATCGCTGAGACGTTCCCGGAAGGCCGGGGCAGCCCGCATGGATGCGGGCTGAGGGCCGTGTTTTGCACGGACGCTGCCTCGGCCCGACCCAAAGCCTGCAGGGATAAGTCGAAGGCACCGCGCAGCGGCGATGTTGCTGGCCGGAGCCCGGGGGTACAGGGGGCGGCGGCGACTGGCCGCCCCCTGTGCGCTCCCGGCGCCATGAGAGACATAACGCAGAAGAAATATCGGGAGCGCAATCTGCTCTGAAATAATAAAAAACAACTGTTTTTCCCGGACCAAAACCGTTGCAAACCGAGAACAGCAACCAAGGTCCGTACGGCCTGCTTTTAATTTATTTACCATGCTGGCTGAAACTACCGGCCTATGGTCAGAACCTCCACTCCGTTCCTTCAACGCCATTCACCAGCAGCTTACGCTTTTCTCCTACCGGTAATGACAGCTTCAGCGCTTTCCAAGCCGGGCGATAGTTGCCGCGGGCGTTGATATCCAGGTTTATGCTGCTGGCGCTGCAGGTCATTTCCCACTCCAGCCATAGCGCATCCCCCTGTTTATAGCCCCAGCTTTCGCCGTCGTCTTCAAACAGCAGACCGCGGGTTGAGCCGGTACCTTTCAGCGGGAACAGCTGCAGTTCGCGACGATCGTCTTTTTGCGCATCGACATGGCTGATACGTTCACTAAGCGGCAGACCAGCGCCGGCGCGGACCAACAGCGGCAGTTTTTCCAGCGGCGCGTCCAGCGTCACCCACTGGCCGCCGGCGAACCACTGATGGCTGTAGAAATCGTACCAACCGGCCTGATTATCCGGCAGCCATACTTCACGCTGGCGGGCGCCCGGCTCGACCACGCTGGCCACCAGCAGGTCGCGGCCCAGCAGGAAGTCATCGCATTCGGCGAAGGTCTGCGCATCGTGCTGGTGATCGAGGAAGGTCGGGCGCAGCATCGGCTCATCATCAGCATGCGCCTGCCATAGCAGAGTGTACAGATAGGGCAGCAGGCGGTAGCGCAGCTCAATGGCTGAGCGGATCGCCGGAGTGATGGCCGGATACATCCATGCTTCGTTTACCGTCTGGTCGTCATTCCACGAGTGAATGGTAAAGCGCGGATGCATGACGCCATTTTGTACCCAGCGCACAAACAGTTCCGGCTCGGGTTTATCGCCGGAGAAACCGCCGACGTCGTGGCCGACGTTAAACAGCCCGGAAAGGCTCATCCCCAGGCCCATGCGGATGTTATAGCGCAGCGTATCCCAGTTGGTGCGGTTGTCGCCGCTCCAGGTCTGGACGTAGCGCTGCATCCCGGCGCAGCCGGAGCGGGAGATCAGATATGGGCGCTTTTGCGGCGCAAAGCGCTGCTGGGCTTCCAGCGAGGCGCGCATCATCAACAGCGGCATCACCGGGCGAATATGTTTGATGGCGATTTCGCGGCCAAAGCCGTAGCAGCGGGCTTCGCCGTCCCATACTTCGTATTCGTTATTATCGTTCCAGGTCGAATCGATGCCCATCTCCAGTAGCTGGGTGGTCACGCCTTCCTGCCACCAGGCCACGGTTTGCGGATTGGTGAAATCGAGATGCGACCCTTCATCATCCCAGAAGCTGGAACGCTCCGGAGCGTCAGTTTGCGAATCGCGAATGAAGAGACCGCGCTCCGCCACCTCGCCGTAACGCGGGTGATCCTGCAGCAGGCACGGTTTGATATTGGCGGCCAGCTTCAGCCCGGCATCGTGAAACGACTGGCTCATCACTTTGGGCTGCGGCACCTTGTCGTAGTTCCAGTTAAAGACGTAGCGCTTGCCGTTGATTGAGGTATAGCCGGAAGAGAGCTGGAACGAATCGCAGGGGATCGCGTGCTGCTCGCACAGGCGGATAAAGTTCATCAGCTGATTTTGCGCATCCGGCGCGTCGGTATAGTGCATGGTGGAGCCGCTGTAGCCGAGGCTCCATTTGGGTCCAAACAGCGTTTTACCGGTCAGGCGAACGAAGGCTTTGGTCACATCCAGCACCTGCTTACCGGTAAACAGGTAATAATCGATGTCGCCGGCTTCCGCCTGCCAGCGGCGATAGGCGGTGTGGTAGTTGTCGATCTCGTTCCCCAGATCCAGCCAGCAGCTGCTCAGGTTGTCATAGAACAGGCCGTAGCTGATATCGCTGCGCTGGGTGATGGTGAACGGAATATGTTTATATAACGGATCGGTGCTGACGGCGTTGTAGCCCATGGCATCGAGGTTACGCATCTCATAGCGTTTACCGGTGCGCTGCAGGTCGCCGGCCTTTTCGCCCAGGCCGTAGAAACGCTCGTCTTTGCGGCGGCTCAGATAATGGGCGACGCCGTCGCCGTGGGCATTCGCCAGATAGGCGCTGGTCGGACGGTCATTGGCAAGCCGCTGCCATTCGCCGGCCTCGTCGCGATAGCTCCACTCCAGCCACAGCGGCTGGTGAACGGTGACGCGCAGCTGGCGGGTGGCGATAGTCAGCGTATCGCCCTCCTGGGCCAGCTGCCAGGCCGGGAGACTAAAACCGCTGAGGTCATCCCGGGCGCGGCCTTCCCACGGCACATCCTGCTGCGGAGCGATGCTCCAGGTGCGATCCAGCGCCAGCTGGCCCTGGCGTTTTAGCAGGACGCGGAACAAATTCTCTTCCAGTACGTACAGGCACAGGGTGTGCTGGCCATCGACCGTCAGTTCAACGTGATGCTCCAGCTGTTGATGCAAACTCCAGTGTTTCAGCGTCTTCATATCTTACATCCACTCTCAGGCGCGCTTGGCGCGACGTTCAGCAATAAATGCCACCAGGAAAACGGCGCCAATCAGGTCAAAGAATCCCATGGCGATAAATAGCGGGTTGAAGCCGATTTTGTCGGCGGTCACCCCGATTAATAACGAGAACAAGAAGCTGGCGATCCACGCTGCGGAGCCGCGCATACCGTTGACCGTCGCCATTTGTCCCTTGTCGAAAGACTCCACCACCAGCGCGCTGAGCATGCAGGAGATGATCTGATGGCCGAAGCCGCCAATGGAGATCAGGATGATGGTGATATAGGGATCGCGGGTGATGGCGACGAGGGCCAGGGAGAGCATCAGGAACGCGCCGGTTACCGAGCTGGCGATCACCGAGTTCACTCGCGTACAGCCGAACCAGCGAACATACAGGCGGGTGAGGTAGCCGCTGACCACGCTGCCGAGATCGGCGGCGAGAAACGGCAGCCAGGCAAACATGGCGATCTGCTTCAAATCCATGCCGTGCTCTTTCGCCAGGTACAGCGGCACCCAGAAACTCAGCACCGCCCAGGCGGGCTCGGCCATAAAGGCGGGAATGGCGATCCCGTAGAAACGTTTATTTTTCGAGACGGTTTTGAGCGCGGTAAAGAAGGGCTGTTTTACCGGCGGGGCTTCGTTATCCTGTTTGATGTACTCCAGCTCGCTTTTGCTGAGATTGGGGTGCTTTTCCGGGGTCTGATAGAAGGCCCACCATAGTACTACCCACAGTAGCGCCAGCGCGCCGGTAAACATAAACGCCCCTTGCCAGCCGAAGGAGGCGTGGGCGAAGTAGATGATCGGCGGGGCCAGCATCGCGCCGATGGAGAACCCAACGCCAGCCCAGCCGGCGGCAATCGGGCGTTCAGATTTCGGAAACCATTCGCCGATGGTTTTGGCGTTCGCCGGAGTAGCGGCCGCCTCGGCCCCACCCATAAAGAAGCGCAACATAGCCAGGTGCAGCCAGCTACCGGCCCCGGCGTGGGCGATACAGGCCAGCGCCCACAGGGTGGCGCAGATCATAAAGCCAAGCTTCAGGCCGATGACGTCGATAAGCCAGCCGCACAGCGGCTGGAAAATCGTGTAAGCCAGCTGAAACGCGCCGACGATCCACGAGTATTGTTCGGTAGTAATGCCGAGGGTCGCTTTTAGTTCCGGCGCGATAATTCCCAGCGAGTTGCGTGTGATGTAGTTGACGGTAACGCCAAGTAAAAACAGGACCAGCACCCACCAGCGCAGGTTTTTCACTACCCGGCGCGTTTTGCTGACGGCGATATCATTGTTGAGGCCTTGACTCATAGCACACTCCACAAGACGTTTGTAGGGGAAAGTGACGGTCTCACTCCCTGAGTGGTCACGTAGATTTATTAACTATTTGAATAGTCTATTTTTAATCTCAACATCATTGGTATAACTAGTATGGGAGATGTTGGACCAATTCAGGCTAGGGTAGAAAAATCGTCTGGCAAAGCGCTATTTATGCAAGTTTTTTCATGAAATGAGCGAGATCGCATATTTGACAGCGGAATTTGCTTGTAACGTGTGCTTTGGTGATTATGAAAATTCTTTCATTTTTCAATCGGAGCTGGATCACAAAATGGATAAAAAGCTGCGCGTCGCCGAAATTGCCGCCCGCACCGGGCTATCGCCCAGCACCGTTTCACGCGTCCTGGCCGGGAAAGCGAATACCAGCGACAAGGCGCGCCGGGCGGTGCTGGACTGCGCCCGCGAGCTGGGTGTCATGCAGGGGTTGGCCGCCGGGCGTCTGCTGCTCAATCATCTGCTGGTGTTTGCCCCGCAGCGCGCATTCGATGAGCGATCGGATATCTTCTACTACCGGGTGATCCAGAGTATCAATAACGCGCTGGCGGCGCATGAAGTGCGCCTGCGCTACTGCGCGCTGGATGAGAACGACAGCGACGCCAACCTGTTTCTTGCCCGCATGAATGAACCTGAGACCCAGGCCGCGGTGCTGCTGGGGATCGACGATCCGCATATTCATGGCCTGGCGGCGGATCTGGGCAAACCCTGCGTATTGATCAACTGTCGGGATGAAGGGATGCGGCTGCCGTCCATCGCTCCCGATCATCGGCTGATCGGCCAGTGCGCGGCCCGCTATCTGTTTGATATGGGGCATCGGGCGGTGATGAACGTGATGTGCCTGCGCCGCTATACCATGGAGCTGCGGCTGGGGGGGATTCAGGAGGCGTGGCGCGCGCGTAATCTGCGCTTTACCGCCAGCCGGGATCTTATCAGCGTCGCCAACTTTAGCGCCAGAGAGACGGAAGAGCAGGTGGGCACCTGGCTTGACGGCTTACAGGGCAGGCCGTTGCCCACCGCCTTCCTGGTGGGCGGCGATTTTATGGCCGCCGGCACCGTCAGCGCATTGCAAAAGCGTGGCCTGCGGGTGCCGCAGGATGTCTCGGTGATGAGCATTGACGGATTTAATCTGGCGGCGATTCAGGAGGTGCCGCTGACCGCGGTGCATGTGCCGCGGGATGAGCTGGGCAGCGAGGCGGTGCATCTCCTGCAGCAGCGCCTGCTGCGCCCGGAGGCGCCGCACGGCTCGCTACTGCTGCATGGCACGCTGGTGGTACGCGATTCGGTACGGCGGATCCGGCCGGGCAAAGGCCATACCGCCGTCGAGCCGCAGGGGCTGTATGACGATTAGACCGGCATACCCAGCGCCCGTTTGCCGTGGATATTCAGATCCTCCAGGGTGAAGCGCCCCTGCCAGCTGGCTTCATAGTCCTCGCGCGGGAAATCCCCCGGCGAGGCGCCTTTTTCCAGGGCGATTTTTACTTTCTGCGCGTAGGCGAGGTTCTTCTCGCACATCGGCGCGGCCGGAATGTACATCACATTTCCCCAGCCCTGCTGATTTTCCACCGGCGCCACCGAGTGAATGATGTCGCAGTGCCACCAGACGGAGTCCCCGGCATTCAGCGCTGGAATCGAGCTTAACGCTTTAATCAAGAGCGGGTGCCACTGCTCAGAGATCGGCAGCACTCTGCCCGGCGCGACGCCGCACAGCTCATCTTCCGGCACATCGTCGAGCAGGGGGCGCAGTAGCACATAAGCCATCGCCTCCGGGATCGGCACCACGTGCAGCAGCCCCTGACCCGGGATCATGTCCGACAGCGCGGTCCAGCCCTGGAAGGTGCGGAACACCGAGCATTTGGTGGTGTTGTCGACGGTATACTCTTCCACTTCGGTACGGTGCGCGGCGTCCCACGGGTCGTAGGCGTCGATATTGCCATTAAAAACGTTGGCGAAAACCTGCTGATAGGCGGGAAGCAGCCAGCGCTCCAGCGCGCCGGAATCGGTATGCGCCCCCAGCCCCTTCGAAGTGGTTCCCGGCGGGCGGCGGCGGATGCGGTCGGGATAGATCACGCTGACGTCCGGATCGAACCAGCGTTTGCCATTCTGTTCAAAACGCCACAGGCGGTTGAGGAAAGATTGCACTGCCGCCATTTCATCGCTCTGCCGCGCCTGCATTTGCGAGGGCGACCAGTAGATCGGGTAGATCTCCGGGCGCGAAGCCTCCAGCGAACCGAAGAAGCTGTCGCCAGGCCCTTTGTAAACATCGTCGAAATGGTTGCGATCCAGATATTCCAGCATCGCGGTATCCCACGCCAGCGCCTGTTCGCGTGGGAAGTGGCCTTTAATCACCGCGCAGCCCCGGCGCTTAATGGCCGCGCGCTGCTCATCGCTCACTGTTCCTTCGGCGATATCGCGGAACGGAACGGTTGGCCAAACCTCCTGGCCTGCGGCTTTCAGTGTCTCAATCTCCTGCAGCCGCTCGCTGATGCGCGCTGAGAGCTTATCGAACACCGCCTGGACGTCGCCAATTTGCGCCCGCAGGGCCTGTTTCATCTGGCGAATCGCCGCTTTGTGATCGGCGGGAAGTGTTTCGTGGGTCGGGAGAGCAGCCATAATAACCTCGCTGTATCTTTCATTCGAAAGTATAAAATCTTACAAACGTTAATTTAAGTTAAAATGGAGTTAATGCAAGTTTAAAATCTTGCTGCGGCGCACAAAATGGAAAACCGGGGCGCGATGCCCCGGCGAAGGGTCAGGCGTTGAAGGGCGGGATGTTATCGAGGACGGCCTGGATAACGTTCAGCGCGCCGTCATGGTTATTATCGTCGGTAGCGTAGCCGGCGATGGCCTTGATGCTGTCGGCAGCGTTACCCATGGCGAAAGCGTATTTCACCAGCTTCAGCATTTCGGCGTCGTTGCCGCTGTCGCCGATGGCGACGCATTGCTGCGGCGAAAGATCCCAGCGCTTGAGCAAACGGCTGATGCCGTTGGCTTTATGCAGGCCAGGGATAATCAAATCGACAAAGCCAAAGCCGCTGGTGACCGGCTTCATGATGCCGTCGAGCGACACGTGCAGTTTATCAATCAGCTGTGGGATCTCGCTGTCCGGCAGGTTGAGAGAGAATTTAAACAGCGTATCGTCGATGGCGTGATAGTCGCTCACCCGCTGTAGGCGATGGTAGTGCTTCGACATCAGCTCAACAAAGGCGTCCGGAGCTTTATCGCTGACGTAGGCGCTCTGCAGGCCGCAGGCGACAAAGTTGAGCTGCGGATCTTTGAGCAATTCGCCAATCACCACTTGTGATTCGTGGCGGGTCAGTTCGCCGTGGAACAGCTGCTTGCCATGTTCATAAACCAGAGCGCCGTTTTCTGCGACGAATGAAATCTGCTCGCGAATTTCCGGGAAAAATGAGATCAGCTGATAGTACTGATTGCCGCTGGCGACAACGAATTCAATACCTTGCTGCCTGAGCTGCGCAAACTGGGCGAGGAAACGCGGGCGGTCGTACTGCTTGGCGTCATTGAGAAAAGTTCCGTCCATATCGGTGACGATAACTTTAACGGTCATAAGAGAGTGCTCCTGGCTTAACTTCGACCAGTAACATTCTAATTACAATGTGATGAGGAGCACAAATTTATTTCGAATGAAAGTTCACGCATTCAGAAAATGCCGGAAGGGCATGTCTTTTCCGGCCTGCAGAACAGGGTTGGCCCGCTAAGCATAGCGCCAGCGGGCACGAAGGATTACAGCGTATGTTCGGTACGGGCGATGATATCGTCCTGGGTATCCGGCGACAGGGCGGTGAAGAACGCCGAGTATCCAGCGACGCGGACCACTAAATCGCGGTACTGGTCAGGATGTTTCTTGGCTTCCAGCAGCGTGTCGCGCGACACGATGTTGTACTGGATATGCCAGCCTTTGTGCACCTCGAAGAAAGTGCGCAGCAGCACCATCAGCTTCTGCTTATCGGACTCGTTCTCCAGCGTTGACGGATTCAGCTTCTGATTAAGCAGCACGCCGCCGAGGATCGCCCCGGTCGGCAGCTTGCCCACCGAACTGATAACCGCCGTCGGCCCCAGATGGTCGGTACCGGAGGCCGGGCTGGCCCCCTCCGCCAGCGGGGTATGCGCTTTACGGCCATCCGGCGTCGCCATGGTCTGCGCGCCGAACGGGACGTTAGCGGAAATAGAGGAGGTGCCAGCGTAATAATTGCCGCCAATCGGGCCGCGGCCATAGCGCGGGTTGTGATACTGCTTCAGCTCGTCGATATAGGTCTGGTAGGCCCGCGCCAGCAGTTGGTCGACGCTGTCATCATCATTACCATACTTCGGCGCGCCGTTGATCAACCGCTGGCGCAGCTGCTCGTGGGTCAGACCGTCGAAATCTTCCGCCAGCGCCTTCGCCAGCTCCTGCTGGCCGATGGCGCCCTGATCGAAGACCAGTTTTTTCACCGCCGCGAGGCTGTTGCCGAGGTTGGCGATACCCACCTGCAGGCCGGAAACCCAGTCATACTTCGCGCCGCCTTGCTTAATGCTTTTCGCCCGTTCGATGCAGTCATCGACCAGCGCCGAGCAGAGAATATCGTGGACGTTCTCTTCCAGCATGGTATCGACCACGTACTCAATCTCGATGGATTTACGGGTGTAGTAACGAATCTGGCGGTCCCAGTCGGCTAGCACCTGATCGAAGTTAGCGAAGTTGCCTTTCGACAGGGCGTGCTCCTGCGGCAGGAACACCTGACCGCTGGTGGCATCGCGGCCGCCTTCCAGCGTCGCCAGCATCACCCGCGCGAAGTTAATAAAGCTCATGCCGGTGCAGCGGTAGCCCCACTTACCGCCGACCGCGGTTTCGATACAGCCGATAGCCGCGTAATCGTAGGCGTCCTGCGGCTCAATGCCCAGCTTAATGAATTCCGGGATGACGATTTCATCGTTGTTAAACGCCGGCATGCCGAAACCGCAGCGGATCACCTGGACGCAGGCGTCTAGGAAGTCGTTGCTCATCCCGGCGTGGTAGCGCACGCTGAGGTTCGGCTGGGTAGAACGCAGGCGACCGCAGGATTCCAGGATCGCATACGACAGCGGGTTGACCGCGTCCTGCGGCTTACCATCCACCAGATTCTGGCCGCCGATGGTGACGTTCTGGTATAGCGGGCTGCCGGCAGAGGCTTTGGAGTGCGAGCCGGAACGGATCTTATTGACCTCCAGCAGCTTCAGCCAGCAGCTGTGCAGCAGCTCAATGGCCTGTTCGCGATCCAGCGACTGTTGCAACTCAACGTCGCGGCGGTAGTACGGGTAGAGGTACTGGTCCATACGGCCAAAGGATACCGAATGGCCATTGGATTCAATCTGCAGGATAAGCTGAATGAAGTAGCACAGCTGCAGCGCCTGCCAGAAGGTTTTCGGCGGCTCATGGGCGATGACGTCGCAGTTTTCGGCAATCGTCAGCAGTTCGTGGCGGCGTGATTCGCGGGATTCTGCTGTCGCCATCTCGCGCGCCAGCGCGGCGAAGCGTTTGCTGTGATCGCTGACCGCTTCCAGCACGATATCAATCGCTTTCAGGAACTGCTCGCCGTGCAGGTCTTCCAGTACCGTCAAATTGATACGCGAGCGGCGTTCGGCGACTTTCGCACGCATCCCGTCGAGCCCTTTCTCCAGCAGCAAGGGGTAATTGACCGCGAGGTGAGCATCCCCGGAGGTCATATTGCCTTCCGCCTTAATAATGCCGGTGGCGAGCAGCGCCTTTTGCTCATCGGTGAACATACCGTAGCAGCGGTCTTGTACGGTCTGGCCGCGCCACCATGGGCACACTTCATGCAATACGCGTTTATTCTCCTCGCTGACCGAGAAGCCGGCGCCGGGGCGGTCGGCGAGATCGTCGATCTCTTTCTCAATCCAGCTGACGGTGTATTCCGGGAAAATAGGCGCGGCGCGCACTTCGCTGGCCTGGTTACCGACGATCAGCTCATCGTGCTTGATCCAGATGGTGCGCTCCGCCAGGTGGTGAGCTAGCGCCAGCGCGCGGCGCACCGGGATCGGTTTATCGAGATGCCGCTGATACATCTCCGTATAGTGGCGGGCGCGCTCGGTACAGACCGGCGGCTTGACGATATGCACCAGCGCCATTTTATGGGCCTGGATACGGGCGCTGAGGGTGTTGAGCTTCAGGGTAGTCATAGGGTTATCCTCGTAATATCGCCGTTAGCCCCTTGCTTTGCGCATAATCCTGCGCGAAGGCGAGCAGCTCAGGAGCGTCCAGCGGTTTGTCCGGTGCGGTGTAGGGCTGACTGAGTAACTGGTATTTGTTCATTCCCAGCGTGTGGTACGGCAGGTAATGGATCTCGCTGACCTGCAGGCGATCGGCGGCAAAATCGGTGATCGCGGCAATGTCGGCTTCGCTGGCGTTGAATCCCTGGATCAACGGCACGCGAATAATCATTTTTTTCCCCGCCTGCGCCAGACGCTGCAGGTTATCCAGCACCCGGCGGGCGCTGCCGTCGGTCCACTGCTGAAAAACGGCCTCGTCAACGTGCTTCAGATCGGCGAGAAACAGGTCGACAAAGGGTAAAGACGGTTCAATGTATTTCCACGGCACGTGCAGGCAGGTTTCCACGGCGGTGTGAATGCCTGCCTGATGACTGGCTTCGAACAGCGCCTGCGCCAGCGTTGGGTTCATAAAGGGTTCGCCGCCGGAAAGAGTGATGCCGCCGCCGCTGCGATCGTAGAATGGTTTATCACGCAGCACCGTCGCCATGATCTCCTCGACGCTCTTCTCCTCGCCGCACACCGTGAGCGCGGTGGTGGGGCAGCAGTCGCGCAGCGCGGCGATATGGCTGTCGTTAACGTTTTGCCGGTGAATGATCAGGCCATCGAGGGTGCGGGTGATAACCGCCGGCGCCGCCTGCTGGCACAGCTCGCAGCCGGGCAGGCACAGCCGCGAGTCATACAGCAGATCTTCGCTACGGGCGCGGCTCTCCGGGTTCTGGCACCAGCGGCAGCCCAGCGAGCAGCCTTTCAGGAAGACGACGGTGCGGATCCCTGGGCCGTCATGGGTGGAATAGCGCTGGATGTTGAAGATCATGGCTTATCCTCTTGTTTGCGTATGAATATAAAAACACTTTCGAATGAAAGTTATGTTGACGCAAATCAACAAGCGGGATGGGGATAAGTCAGAGAGGAGAAAATAACGAGAGCGGTCACAAAACCACCGGCGACTCTCGTCGCCGGTGTGGGGGTCAGTGCGAGCCGCATACCTCGCACTGCGGGTGACGCATCAGCCTCATTTCGCGAAACTGGCAGGTCATGGCATCGTAGATGACGATTTTTCCGCTGGCAGGGGTGCCGTAGCCGCTCAGCAGCTTAATCGCCTCCATCGCCTGCAGCGAACCGATGGTGCCTACCAGCGGGGCCATTACCCCGGCTTCGACGCAGGTGAGGGCATTTTCGCCGAACAGACGGCTCAGGCAGCGGTAGCAGGGTTCGCCATCCTGATAGGTAAAGACGCTGATTTGCCCCTCCATACGGATCGCCGCTCCGGAGACCAGTGGGGTTTTGTGCTGAAAGCAGCCGACGTTAAGCTGGTTGCGAATGGCGACGTTGTCGGTGCAGTCGAGCACCAGATCGTGATCGGCAATCTGCGCCGCCAGCGCCGCCTCATCCAGCAAGGCATTGAGCGGGACCAGACGGACGTGCGGGTTAATGCGCGCCAGCGCCTCGCGGGCGGAATCCACCTTCGGCTGGCCGAGGGTGGCGTCGCTGTGCAGCGTCTGGCGCTGCAGGTTGGAGAGCGAGACAGTGTCGAAATCGAGCAGGGTGAGCTGCCCGACCCCGGCGGCGGCCAGATACTGCGCGGCGGCGCAGCCGAGCCCGCCGAGGCCGACCACCAGCACGCGAGCGGCTTTTAACCGCTCCTGGCCGTCAAAATCAAAACCGCGCAAGACGATCTGCCGGTTATAGCGCAGCATCTCTTCATCGCTCAGCTCAACGGTCATTACAGCCCCCCAAACAGGTGACTGAAGGGTTCGACCTCGACCCATTCGCCTGCTTCAACATGGCCGCGCTCACGCTCCAGCACGATAAAGCAGTTGCCGAGGCTGAAGGAGCTGAAAATGTGCGAGCCCTGATGGCCGGTGGTGTTCACCACCAGTTCGCCGTCCGGGTTGCGCTGCAGAATACCGCGCTGAAAATCGAGGCGGCCAGGCGACTTTTTCAGGCGCGTGGCGGCGCGGACCCGCAGGCGGGGCGCCTGAAGCGGGCCGTGCTTGCCCGAGAGTTTCGCCAGCAGGGGTTGCACCAGCTGACAGAAGGTGACGGTGGCGGACACCGGGTTACCCGGCAGGCCGCAGAACCAGCTGCTGCTGAGCTTGCCGAAGGCGAAGGGTTTCCCCGGCTTAATCGCCAGCTTCCAGAAGCCGATCTCCCCCAGCTCTTCGAGGATAGTTTTGGTGTAATCGGCTTCACCCACCGAGACGCCGCCTGAGCTAATGACCACATCGGCCTGCTGGTCGGCGGCGATAAAGGCGTCGCGCAGCTTCGCCGGGTCGTCAGGAATAATGCCGAGGTTAATGACCTCGTAGCCCAACTGCTGCAGCATCAGGTGCACTGCCAGGCGGTTGGTATCGTAAATCTGGCCGTCGCCGAGCGGTTGACCCGGCAGCTGCAGCTCATCGCCGGTTGAGAAGACCGCGACGCGTACCTTGCGCACCACCTCGACCTCGGCAATGCCCAGCGAGGCCAGCACCGGCAGCTCGGCCACCGTCAGGGGTGTCCCCGCCGGGAAGACCACCGCGCCGTGGGCAATATCTTCTCCGCGGCGGCGAATATGCTGCCCGGCTTTTACCGGCGCGATAAAGCGCACGCCGGCCTCGGTCTGTTCAGTCTCTTCCTGCATCACCACCGCATCGCAGCCTTCCGGCACCGGCGCGCCGGTCATGATGCGGATACAGGTCCCCGCCGGCCAGGCGTCGTTGAACGGCTGGCCGGCGAAGGCCTTACCGGCGACCGGCAGCGCCGCGCCGTCGCGAAGGTCGTTCAGCCGGACGGCATAGCCATCCATCGCCGCGTTATCAAAGCCGGGCACGTCCAGCGGGGAGACGATGTCATGGGCGGTCACACGCGAGAAGGCCTGCAACAGCGGTACAGTTTCCGTCGCGTTCAGCGGCGTAATACGATCGAGCATCTGGGCGAGGGCTGTGTCGAGCGGCATCAGTCCGGCGGTAAAATCCATGGGTCACTCCTGCGGGCAAAACAGCGAAAACGCCTATTATGGCAGAAAAGCGGCGCGGGCTGTATGCCACCTGGGTACGAGGCTTTACATCGCCCGCCGCTCTTTCTATATTCAAAAATTGTATAAGACATTCAGCAATATAATGATATCAATACCCTTATTCATGACGTGACCGGCGCCGCGCCGCGGTACGACAGGGCAGGGGCGATCCACTTCATCGTTAAGGACTGGCGAAATGGGCAAGGCGGTTATAGCAATTCACGGCGGCGCAGGGGCGATTTCTCGCGCGCAAATGACGCCGGAGCGGGAGCGAGAGTATGTGGCGGCGCTGTCGACTATCGTCGAAAGCGGGCAGAAAATGTTGGCCGCGGGCGCCAGCGCGCTGGATGCCGTGACCGAGGCCGTTCGGCTGCTGGAGGAGTGTCCGTTGTTCAACGCCGGAATGGGCGCGGTATTTACCCGCGATCAAACCCACGAGCTGGACGCCTGCGTAATGGACGGCTACAGCCTGCAGGCTGGCGCGGTAGCCGGGGTCAAACATTTGCGTAATCCGGTGCTGGCGGCGCGTCTGGTGCTGGAGAAGAGTCCGCACGTATTACTGATCGGCGAGGGGGCGGAAAATTTTGCCATCTCCCACGGGATGGCGCGCGTGGATAACGATCTGTTTTCCACTCCTGAAAGGCTGCTGCAGCTGCAGGAGGCGAAAGCGGGCGGGGAGATTATCCTCGACCACCACGCCGCTCCCCTCGACGAACGCCAGAAAATGGGCACCGTCGGCGCGGTGGCGCTCGATCTGGCCGGCAATCTGGCGGCGGCGACCTCCACCGGCGGCATGACCAACAAACTGCCCGGACGCGTCGGCGACAGCCCGCTGCCGGGCGCGGGGTGTTATGCCAATAATGCCAGCGTGGCGGTCTCCTGTACCGGCACCGGCGAAGTCTTTATGCGCACCCTGGCGGCCTACGATATCGCCGCCCTGATGGAGTATGGGCAGCTCAGTCTCTATTCCGCCTGCGAGCGGGTGGTGATGGAGAAACTGCCGGCTCTCGGCGGCAGCGGCGGGCTGATAGCCGTCGATCGCGAAGGCAACGTCGTTTTACCGTTTAACAGTGAAGGCATGTACCGCGCCTGGTGCTATGCCGGCGATACGCCGACCATTGGCATTTATCGCGAATAGAACAAGGGAGAGGGCGAGTGTCGCAAACTCACGAAACCGATACCTGCGAAGTGCTGGTGGTGCGCAACCTGAACGTGGCGTTCCGCCAGCAGGATGCGCCGGAGGTGCAGGCCGTGCGTCAGCTTTCCTTCAGCCTGCGCCGCGGCGAGACGCTGGCGATAGTGGGTGAGTCCGGTTCGGGAAAATCGGTGACCGCGCTGGCGCTGATGCGTCTGCTAGACGCGGCCAGCAGCGAGGTGAACAGCGAGGGGCTGTGGTTGCGGCGGCGTAACCGGCAGGTGATCGCGCTCAATGAGCAAACGGACGCTGAGATGCGCCGGGTGCGCGGCGCGGATCTGGCCATGATTTTTCAGGAGCCGATGACCTCGCTGAATCCGGTTTTTACCATCGGCGAGCAGATTGCCGAATCCCTGCGCCTGCACCAGGGGCTGGGGCGCGAAGAGGCGCTGCGCGCGGCGAAAAAGATGCTCGATCAGGTGCGTATTCCCCAGGCGGAAGAGATGCTCTCGCGCTATCCGCACCAGCTCTCCGGCGGCATGCGCCAGAGGGTGATGATCGCCATGGCGCTCTCCTGTCGGCCGGCGGTGTTGATAGCCGATGAGCCAACCACGGCGCTGGATGTCACCATCCAGGCGCAAATTCTGCAACTCATTGCCGTTCTGCAAAAGGAGATGGCGATGGGGGTGATCTTTATCACCCACGATATGGGCGTCGTGGCCGATATCGCCGATCGGGTGCTGGTGATGTATCGCGGTGAGGCGGTAGAGACCGGCAGCGTTGAGGAGATCTTTCGTTCGCCGCAGCACCCGTATACGCAGTCGCTGCTGGCGGCGGTCCCGCGGCTGGGGGAGATGCGTGGCCAGGATCTGCCGCGCCGTTTTCCGCTGCCGGGCCAGCCGCTGGCGGAGAGCGAAACGCCCGATACGGTAGTCGCCGGCGAGCCGATCCTGCAGGTGCGTGACCTGGTGGCCCGTTTTCCCGTGCGCGGCGGGCTGCTCAATCGCGTGACGCGCGAAGTGCATGCGGTGGAGAAGGTCAGTTTTGATCTCTGGCCGGGAGAGACCCTGTCGCTGGTGGGCGAGTCCGGCTGCGGCAAGTCGACCACCGGCCGGGCGCTGCTGAGGCTGGTAGAGACCCAGGGAGGCACCATTACCTTCGACGGTCAGCGGATCGATACCCTCGCCGGCGGCAAGCTGCAGGCTCTGCGGCGCAATATTCAGTTTATTTTTCAGGATCCTTACGCCTCGCTTGATCCGCGTCAGACGGTCGGCGATTCGATTATGGAGCCGCTGCGGGTGCATGGCCTGCTGCGTGGGGAAGCTGCGCGTGAGCGGGTCGCCTGGCTGCTGAAGCGCGTGGGGTTGCAGCCGGAGCATGCCTGGCGCTATCCCCATGCCTTTTCCGGCGGCCAGCGGCAGCGGATCTGCATTGCCCGCGCGCTGGCGCTGAATCCGAAGGTGGTGATAGCCGACGAGTCGGTGTCGGCCCTGGATGTCTCCATTCGGGCGCAGATTATCAATCTGATGCTCGACCTGCAGCGCGAGATGGGCATCGCGTTTCTGTTTATTTCCCATGATATGGCGGTGGTGGAGCGCATCAGCCACCGCGTAGCGGTGATGTATCGCGGTCGCATTGTCGAAATAGGCCCGCGCCGCGCGGTGTTTGAAAACCCGCAGCACCCCTATACCCGTAAGCTCATGGCCGCCGTACCGGTGGCCGACCCGGGCCACCGTCATCCGCAGCGGGTTCTGCTGTCTGATGACGTCCCGGGCAATATTTATAAGCGGGGCGAGGAGATCGCCAGCGTGCCGTTGCAGCAGGTCGGGCCGGGCCACTTCGTCGCCCGCGAATCCGCCGATGTGCTGGGCAGAACATAACAACACATAACGCATCTTTTCAGGAGAACACGATGACACAACCTGTTTCACGCAAATGGTGGCTGGCGCTGAGTATCGCGGCAGCCCTGGCGAGCGCTCCCGCCTTTGCCGCCAAAGATGTGGTGGTGGCGGTCGGGTCTAACTTCACGACCCTCGACCCCTATGATGCCAACGATACCCTGTCGCAGGCAGTGGCGAAGTCCTTTTATCAAGGCCTGTTCGGCCTTGATAAAGAGATGAAGCTGCAAAACGTTCTTGCTGAGAGCTATACCGTGTCACCGGACGGCCTGGTGTACACCGTTAAGCTGCACAGCGGGGTGAAATTCCAGGATGGCACTGACTTTAACGCCGAGGCGGTAAAGGCTAACCTCGATCGCGCGAGTAACCCGGATAACCATCTCAAGCGCTATAACCTGTATAAAAATATCGCCAGCACCGAGGCGGTCGATCCGACTACGGTCAAAATTACCCTGAAGCAGCCCTTCTCGGCGTTTATTAACATTCTCGCCCATCCGGCGACAGCGATGATTTCGCCGGCGGCGCTGAAAAAATATGGTAAGGATATCGGCTTCCACCCGGTGGGCACCGGGCCGTATAAGCTCGACACCTGGAACCAGACGGATTTTGTGAAGGTCAGCAAGTTCGATGGGTACTGGCAGCCGGGGCTGCCAAAGCTGGATTCTATCACCTGGCGTCCGGTGGTGGATAACAATACCCGGGCGGCGATGCTGCAGACCGGCGAGGCGCAGTTCGCCTTCCCGATCCCTTACGAACAGGCGCCGCTGCTGGCGAAAAACAGCAAACTGGAGCTGGTGGCCAGCCCGTCGATCATGCAGCGCTACATCAGCATGAACGTGACGCAGAAGCCGTTCGATAATCCGAAGGTACGGGAAGCCATCAACTATGCGATTAACCGTCAGGCGCTGGTGAAGGTAGCGTTCGCCGGCTACGCCACCCCGGCGACCGGAGTGGTGCCGCCGTCGATCGCCTATGCCCAGACCTACACCGCCTGGCCATACGATCCGGCGAAAGCGCGCCAGCTGCTGAAAGAGGCGGGCTACCCTAACGGTTTCAGCACCACGCTGTGGTCATCACATAATCACAGCACCGCGCAGAAAGTACTGCAGTTCACCCAGCAGCAGCTGGCGCAGGTGGGGATTAAGGCGCAGGTGACGGCGATGGACGCTGGTCAGCGGGCGGCGGAAGTGGAAGGTAAAGGGCAGAAAGAGAGCGGGGTACGGATGTTCTATACCGGCTGGTCCGCCTCCACCGGTGAAGCCGACTGGGCGCTGTCGCCGCTGTTCGCCTCGCAAAACTGGCCGCCGACGCTGTTTAATACCGCGTTTTACAGCAACCCGCAGGTGGATAACGCGCTGAGCGAGGCGCTGAAAACCACCGATCCGCAACAGAAAACCAAACTCTATAAAGAGGCGCAGGATATTATCTGGAAAGAGTCGCCGTGGGTGCCGCTGGTGGTCGAGAAACTGGTCTCCGCCCACAGCAAGAACCTCACCGGTTTCTATATCCAGCCGGATACCGGCTTTAGCTTCGAACAGGCGGACCTGACGCCGTGATCATGTTCATCTTCATGCGTCCTCTCTCCCGGAATGGGAGGGAGCGATGCTGAATTATGTGATTAAGCGCCTGCTGGGCCTGATCCCTACTCTGCTTATCGTCGCGGTGCTGGTGTTTCTGTTCGTCCATATGCTGCCCGGTGACCCGGCGCGGCTGATTGCCGGACCTGAGGCCGATGCCCAGGTGGTGGCGATGGTGCGCCAGCAGCTGGGGCTTGACCAGCCGCTGCATGTCCAGTTCTGGCACTATATCACCAACGTGCTGCGCGGCGATTTTGGCATTTCCATGGCCTCGCGGCGTCCCGTTGCCAGTGAGATTGCCAGTCGCTTTATGCCCACGCTGTGGCTGACGCTGGCCAGCATGAGCTGGGCGGTACTGTTCGGGATGGCGGCGGGGATTGCGGCCGCGGTGTGGCGCAATCGCTGGCCCGACCGTCTGGGAATGGCGCTGGCGGTGAGCGGTATTTCGTTTCCGGCTTTTGCCCTTGGTATGCTGCTGATGCAGGTGTTTTCGGTTGAGCTGGGCTGGCTGCCGACGGTGGGGGCCGACAGCTGGCGGCACTATATTTTGCCGTCGTTGACCCTTGGCGCGGCGGTGGCGGCGGTCATGGCGCGCTTTACCCGCGCGTCATTCGTCGATGTGCTGCATGAAGACTATATGCGTACCGCCCGGGCGAAGGGGGTGAGCGAAACGCGGGTGGTGCTCAAGCATGGTCTGCGCAATGCGATGATCCCGGTGGTGACCATGATGGGGCTGCAGTTCGGCTTTCTGCTCGGCGGGTCGATCGTTGTGGAGAAGGTGTTTAACTGGCCGGGGCTTGGGCGCTTGCTGGTCGATTCGGTGGAGATGCGCGATTACCCGGTGATTCAGGCGGAAGTGCTGCTCTTTTCGCTGGAGTTTATTCTTATCAATTTAGTGGTGGATGTGCTGTACGCGGCCATAAACCCGGCTATCAGGTATAAGTAAGGTGCGATTGCTTAACTGGAGAAGGCAGGCGGCGCTGAACGCCATGCCGGGCATCAGACCCGGCGAGATCCATACCCCCTGGCATGAGTTCTGGCGGCGCTTTCGTCGCCAGCCGGTGGCGATGGGCGCTGGTATTTTCGTGCTGTTGCTGATTGCGGTAGCCATCGTTGCCCCATGGATAGCGCCGTACGATGCGGAAAATTATTTCGACTACGACCGTCTGAACGAGGGACCTTCGCTGGTGCACTGGTTCGGAGTCGACTCCCTGGGACGGGATATTTTCAGCCGGGTGCTGGTCGGGGCGCAGATCTCGCTGGCCGCCGGGGTACTGGCGGTGCTGATTGGCGCGGCCATCGGCACGGTGCTTGGGCTGCTGGCTGGCTACTATGAGGGCTGGTGGGACCGGCTCATTATGCGACTTTGCGACGTGTTGTTCGCCTTTCCGGGGATCCTGCTGGCGATCGCGGTGGTCGCCGTCATGGGCAGCGGGATGGCCAACGTGATCATCGCCGTGGCGATCTTCTCGATCCCGGCGTTTGCTCGTCTGGTGCGCGGCAATACGCTGGTTCTGAAGCAGCAGACCTTTATTGAATCGGCGCGCAGCATCGGCGCCAGCGACGCCACCATTCTGTTCAACCATATTCTGCCGGGGACGGTGTCATCGATCGTGGTTTATTTCACCATGCGCATTGGGGTATCGATTATTTCGGCGGCCAGTCTGTCGTTTCTCGGCCTCGGCGCGCAGCCGCCCACCCCGGAGTGGGGCGCGATGCTCAACGAAGCGCGGGCGGATATGGTGATGTCTCCGCACGTGGCGCTCTTTCCGGCGGTGGCGATTTTCGTGACCGTGCTGGCGTTTAATCTGCTGGGAGATGGCCTGCGCGATGCGCTGGATCCGAAGTTAAAGGGGTAGGATGAGGGAAAGCTCCGCCGGGAGTCCTTTATGTTATCTGCGGCTTAAGCGCACATTGCGCTTCCGGATAATTTTCTGTGTTAGGTCTCTCATGGCGCAGGGAGCGGTGTGAGGCGGAAACGACCGCCGGACGGTTCCCTCTCCTCCCGGGAGAGGGCCAGGGTGAGGCGAAGCATCGCTGGAAAGTCCTTTATGTTATCTGTGGCTTCAGCGTAGTTTGCGCTCCCGGTTAATCGTCTGCGTTATGTCTCTTATGGCGCAGCAAAATAACGGCGCAACAGGGCTGCCTGGAAGGTAATCAATGCTTGCCCGTGGCGCTGCGCTTGCGCGGACCTGGGGGGTGAGCCTACGGGAGGACCCCGTAGGCCGTGGAATGCGCTAAGCCGCTATCCGGGAAGCTGGACTAGACCCGGGTTCCCCAGAGGTCGTATTCGTCGGCATGCTCGACTTTCACCCGCACCACGTCGCCCGGCTTAACGCGGGTTTCGCCGTTCAGGTACACCGCGCCGTCGATTTCCGGAGCGTCGGCCATGCTGCGGCCAATGGCGCCTTCTTCATCAACTTCATCTACCAGCACCAAGATTTCGCGCCCCACTTTCTCCTGCAGACGCTCGGCAGAGATCTGTTGCTGCAGCTGCATAAAGCGGTTCCAGCGCTCTTCTTTCACCTCTTCCGGCACCTGGTCCGCCAGCTCGTTGGCGGTAGCGCCTTCAACCGGGCTGTACTTGAAGCAGCCGACGCGGTCGAGACGCGCCTCTTTCAGGAAGTCGAGCAGCATCTGGAAATCTTCTTCCGTTTCGCCCGGGAAGCCCACAATAAAAGTGGAGCGCAGGGTCAGATCCGGGCAAATTTCACGCCACTGCTTAATGCGCGCCAGCTGACGGTCCGCAGAACCTGGACGCTTCATCAGCTTCAGAATACGCGGGCTGGCGTGCTGCAGCGGAATATCGAGGTACGGCAGAATCTTGCCTTCCGCCATCAGCGGGATCACATCGTCAACGTGCGGGTACGGGTAGACATAGTGCAGGCGTACCCAGATGCCGAGCTTCGCCAGCTCTTCGCACAGACTGACCATGCTGGTCTTCACCGGCATACCGTTGTGGAAGCCGGTGCGGTGCTTGACGTCGACGCCGTAGGCAGAGGTGTCCTGCGAAATCACCAGCAGCTCTTTCACGCCGGCGTCAGCGAGGCGTTTGGCTTCGGCCAGCACTTCGCCAATCGGACGGCTCACCAGATCGCCACGCATGGACGGGATGATGCAGAAGGTGCAGCGATGGTTGCAGCCTTCAGAAATTTTTAAGTAGGCGTAGTGGCGCGGCGTCAGCTTAACCCCCTGTTCCGGCACCAGGCTCAGGAACGGGTTGTGCTTCGGCTTCGGCGTATAATGATGGACATGCTCCAGCACCTGCTCATAGCTGTGCGGACCGGTGATCTCCAGCACCTTCGGATGCACTTCGCGGATCTGATCCTCTTTCGCGCCGAGACAGCCGGTGACGATTACCTTGCCGTTCTCTTTCAACGCTTCGCCGATCGCTTCCAGCGATTCCTGCACAGCGCTATCAATAAAGCCGCAGGTGTTAACGATCACCATATCGGCGTTGTCGTAGGTCGGTACGACGTCATAACCTTCGGTGCGCAGTTCGGTCAGGATACGCTCTGAGTCCACGAGGTTTTTCGGGCACCCTAATGATAAAAATCCAATCTTAGCCATTTTTTTGTACTATACATTGCTCGGAATTGGGAGATTATACATATGCCTCAACTTTACAGCTATATCCGTTGGTCCTCGGAACGGCAGCAAAAAGGGACGACCAGACAACGCCAGGTCATCGGTGCGAAGGAGTTTGCTATAGCTAATGGGTTAGAACTTGTTGAAATTGAAGATCCTGGTGTTAGTGCCTTTCGTGGTAAGAACACCACCCACGGTAAACTGGGGGATTTCATTGATGCTGTGAGGCAGGGAGCTATACCACCGGATTCGTGGCTATATGTTGAAAACTTAGATCGACTCACTAGACAAGAAGTTACCACAGCTCAGAAGCTGTTTATTGAATTGCTGGATTTGGGGTTAACGTTGGTTACAGGGATGGATAAACGGGTTTATACCCTTGAGTCTGTGAACAAAAATCCAACCGATTTGATGATTTCGCTTTTACTGTTTAGTCGAGCAAATGAAGAGAGTAAAACCAAGCAAGCTCGCACGATAGGTAATGTTGAATCGTTGATCGAACGTCATCGCCAAGGATTGCCGGTGAACATTAAATCATGTGGTAAACACCCATTTTGGATAGATGATTCTGGTTCACAGTATGAATCCGTTAAGCGTCATGCAATTTATTGGGAGATAGCTCGAGAAGCGATTGAATTGTTTTTATCAGGATATGGTATTTACAAAGTGAAGCGCTTTCTTGATGAAAAGTATCCTAACGGCTTGAATGGTAAAGAATGGGGCTATCAAGTACTCAAAAAGATGCGTGAGAGTAGAGCCCTCATTGGAGAAAGGCAAATTAACATAGGCTCACATACATATACATTACGTGATTACTATCCCTGTCTATGTAAAAACGAGGTTGAATTCCTGCATTTACAAGAGTTAAAGGGACAAAACAGCTACAAATCGAAGAAAAACCCCTTAAAGGAACAAATCAAGTTATTATCCGGTCTGGCAATCCTTAGATGTAGTAAGTGTGGTGGGACTATGTCTAGTTTCATGAATAAAGGTAAACCAAGATATATCTGTCTTAATGGTCGACATTTACAAAAAGGTTGTGTTGGTTGGTCGCTTACTGCTCCCTTAGTTGATCATTGTGTCATTATTGCCTTACTTATGGGCTATATGGATGCAAACCGTAAGGAAAGGCAAGATACATCAGATATTTCCGCATTGATTGAAGCGAAAAATACGAGCGTTGGAGAATTGAATGTAAGTATTACGAACCTTGTTGCGGTTATTGAAGCTGGTGTGAATGTATCTGAGCTAGCAAGTAGGTTAAAGGTTCTATCAACAGAGCGTGAGACATTTCTGAAAGAAATTGAGCGATTAAAGGAACGAAAAGCATTAATTGATAGCAAAGGATCGTTTGAAGTATCAATGATGGATTTCATTAATCTGATACATTGGAATGTATTCTCAGACTATGCACATGAATCACGTGATAAGATTCGCTCGACAATCAATAAAATTATTGAACATGTAATTATTGATAAAACTGATGGCTGTATAACAATCAAGATTAAATGTCGTGGTTCAGATGAACAATTGATTTTTTGTGGTATTGGGCGCAAACCTCACTGGAAGTTTGATATTGCGTTATATGTTGAACAAGACACTGATGGAGATACAACCTTCGAAGAAAAATCTATTTTGCCAATGGCAAACCAGTTGATGGAAGAGGCTACAAAGCAGTTTGCATTGATAAGAGAAGGCTACATTAGCTACTTTGACAAAATATGTAAAATTTTAGCTGCAATTGGTTATCCAAATATTGATGGTTCAGCCTTCTGGCCTAATAGATAGCAGAGTGGGGCAAGTAATGATCTGTCACACTTTGTAACCTAGTGAGTGTATGGGGGAGCAATAACTCCCCATTCCCTTATAGGATAGCTATCACGCAGCCATTTCATCTTCAAAAATGTCTTCCAGGTCTTGTTGTTGAAATCGATCAGTGGCATCGACATTGAGGTCTAGTTTCAGTTGCTCAATATCAAATTGAACACGATAGCCTGTTTTCTCTGCGATATAGTCACTGAGTTCATCTGTATCTACAGGATTGGGGCATGTGACACCATCATGCTGAAGCAAGACAACATTATCACCAAGAAAGCTAATCATGTGCTGAAGTATCAGTGATTCTGCACCGTGGAGAAGATGAGCTAATAATTTTGATTTCTTAACCGATTCTCCGTTTTCTGTTATGGTCTTAACAATCATCCCAGCGTCGTTTTTGATTTTGTAACAGCCTCTAGTCCGCGCTGTATAATCCTCAATCACATAACGTCTCACATTGGTGACTTCCTCAGCTAGTTTGCTAATCCAGGTATCTTTGATAGCCTCATCACTGGTATCAATGTCCAGCTTTTTTAGTACCCCACGAGGCCCTAGATTGGCGCCATAAATAAGGGCAATCAAAACTACCTTCGCTTGTTCTTCTGTGCATTGTAACGTAGTGGCTACTTCTTTACGGACCTGTTTTTTGTTACGGACATAATGGCTAATACGCGGCGTTTTTATACCGATCCGAGCGCACATCTGTTCCAGTAAGTTGTAGTGACAATTCTCGATATCCACATCAAACATGCCAGCCAATGAAGCTTTACGAATCTCTCTCTTACAATTTTGAAGATTTACAGAGCCTTCTGCATATAAACGTCCCCCATTACTTTGCACGTATGTTATCGGTAATAAACCACTTTTACTCGCTTTCGCAAGCGTTAACAGGTATTCAATTTGACTAATCATATTTCTATGGTTGTCACTCTGTTGGAGGCTCTTCAGGTATCGCCTGAGAGATAACTCATTAAGAAGAATTTCTTTAGGGACCTTGACTTCTATACTACATTTATTGCTATTTTTTAATTGGGAGCGGATGCCATTCCGAGGTGGGTTGTATGGTTTTCCTTCGTTATAGAGGCCGCATTTACTAGGAACAGCCTTGCAACATGCCGAAAAAATGTTATATCCAGCACTAGTTACTCTATAGCCGTTAGGCCAATTATCTGCCCAGTAATTACAACTTTTTTTGATTAAAGGAATATCTTTTATCATGTCATCAAATCTCGAAGCTCTCGGTATATGTTTTCGTCTCTCAGAGGAATAAAGTAAGAAAGCGTACTCATCTTTGGGATGCTTTCTCCTGTTGGTGGCTCCGATCAGAAACTGATTAAAGTAATAAGATTTCTCTTTTTTTGAATATTTATTCAATATATCAGAGGTGCAAACACCTTTATCAACTAATACATTTTCAATGACTTCATCAAAGTTGCGTGGTTTAAGGTTCATATCATATTCTCGTTTTACAAAACCGTGAAGTGGGCTGGAGGCCTTGCTGTACACGGGTTTGCGGTAATTTGTTAGTAGTATTTATGCAACATAGTATTGATGCCCTTGTCCTCTTGTCCTTCCCCTTTTCGGGAAAAAAAACGAAAAGACGTAACAAATTCTTCAGATCAGTGATCAGAATAAAATATTGTTGTAAAGATCATTTATTCGATGATTTCAAGACGGAATAAAGGCAAAGGGTTTACCGTTAAGGTCAAGAAAACCGATCTGGAAAGGGATCAATAGAAGGGAGTTGCGGACAAACAGTAGTACATCGTGTACTACAAGAAGCAATAGGTTTGCTCCCTTGGACCAGGTCATCACTTCCTGGCATCACGGTCCAGTCTGGAGAGGTTGCTGCGCCCCGTGAAAATTACGTTGTTGGCATATAGGATATGAGCGATAAGAACCATTGTCAAATCTGAAAGTCAAGATTTATTATTGAATTAGATTTGAAATCCTATCGAAAACATGTTAACCACACACATGATTTTCTGATAACTGATACTGACCCAGATAAAGTTCTACACGAAGGAGAGCAAATGAGTGAGCCAATGGTCCTCCGTTTCCAGAGGATGGCACTTGATAACGAAACATCTACGTCAGATTTACTCAGGATGGCTAAAGCTATTGCAGTAAAGCTTCAATTGACAGATGTAATTGAATGGATCGATTTTGAGCTTGATGGGTATCCTGCGGGAGTGACCGTACCTGACTATCGCATCACGAGGGGAAGGATCTTAGGGCATAACCCGATAAATGGACTCATTCCGATGTTGATAAGTAATCAACAGGATGAGGATATGTTGAGTACTGTACATATTAGAGCGCCAATCACTGAACTCGCTTTGGCGTATGATAACCCCGGTTCTACAATGGTTTTTCCTTTGTCAACTGAGTTTTCAAATCAACTACAGAGTAATCAGCCTGATTTTTTGCGATTTCCAATTGTAAGACGGATCACCCAAAGTAAAATGTTGAATGTAGTGGAACATATTCGTAATCGCCTTCTCAGCTGGTCGCTGGAACTAGAACAGCAAGGTATACTTGGTGAGAATCTACAATTTTCACAGCAAGACAAGGTTAGAGCACCTATGACAACTAATAATTTTCACTTTAATGGCAATATCAACAATGCGGGTGTGATTGGCGCAGAAAACCACGGCTTTAATCAGCATAATGTGCAACAGATTACTACTGGCAATTTTGACTCTTTGAAGTCATATCTAGAGTCTCTGGGCTTTACGGCAGAAGATGTATTGGATCTAAAATTAGTTTTGGATAGCGAACCTACACCAAGAGAAACTGGAAAATTCCTGCCTAAAGTTTATGATTGGCTAGGCAAAGCTGGAGAACGAGTATTAAATGCTAGCCTTGATAAGGTAGCTCCTTTAGCTATTGAAGCAATTACTAAATATCTTGGAAATTGACTCAAACGCCACAAGCTGGCTATAAAATAGTCAGCTAAAATTTTTTGAGACGGAAGTATGTTGCCTTGCTAATCCCAAGTTCCTTTTCAATCTCTCTACGGCTCTTACCTTGTGCAATCAGTAACAGTATGTCTTCAGTCGTCGCCTTGGCAGGCCTACCGCAATGGATCCCTTGAGATTTAGCGCGTTTAATTCCTGCCTTCCTACGCTCATCTAATACAGACAGTTCCATTTTTGCCAATGCTGCCATGATGGTAAGCATGGCTTCCCCAGCAGGAGTGCTTAGATCGAAGCCTTCACGCATGCTGACAACACTGACTCCTTTTTCTTTTAATGCTTCGACTGTTTGTAATAGATCGATTGTGTTTCGTCCAATACGATCTACAGCGACACATACAACTGTATCTCCTTCACGAACATAATTCATCAGTGATGACCATCCATCACGCCCTATGGCTTTTGTCGTGCCACTGGTGGCTTCATCGATAAACCATTTGTCAATATGGTAGCGTTCGGCTATCTGCTGTTGTTGATTCTCTGTCGTCTGCTCATCTGTACTTACACGAACATATCCGATAGTTGACATTATTCATCCTCATATCTCAAAACTATGTCTTATTATTTTAAGTGTCTTGAAATAATAAATCAAACTTTTGAGACATATGTGCGCCGCATGCCATTGTTGTGATTTTAGAGTCTTAAAAGGACTTCTTTTAAGACTCTCGCCCCAGGATTAAGAGGGAGAAATATCTACTTGATGAGGAGGATGGTATCGGAACGTGACAACGGTGGTAGGTGTGAATTTTTTGTATGCTTACAAATTGTCAATTGGCAGCTGAAAGTATAACCTATACCCTACTAATCAAGTGATAGGTGTTGTGATATGGATATTAATGAGTTCCCTCCGGGAGTAATTGAACATCTTGGTTGGTATGTATATCGACTGATTGATCCTCGAGATGGAAGTACTTTTTACGTGGGTAAGGGGAAAGGTAATCGCGTTTTTGCTCACATGCGCGGTGAAGTGGCTGCCGCTGATGATGATGAACTTCTCAGTAACAAACTCAAGCAACTTCGTGAGATTAGATTAGCTGGTCTGGAGGTCATCCATGTTATCCATCGGCATGGTATTGCCGATGAAAAGACTGCTTACGAGGTGGAGGCTGCTCTAATCGATGCTTACCCAGGTTTGACCAACATCATGAATGGTGCGGGCAGTAACGAGTATGGTGCAGCACATATCAAAGAATTAATCGCAATCTACCAGCCTGAGACAGTCGAGTTTAAGCATAAGGCTTTGATGATATCTGTTAACAGAAGTTCAAAGGACGTTGATCTTTATGACGCAGTACGCTTCAGTTGGCGTGTAAGCCTCGAACGCGCAAGCAAAGCTGAAGTTATCCTGGCTACAGTAAAAGGAATTGTCAGGGGGGTATATATAGCTGATGAGTGGTTAAAATCAACCCGTGATAACTTTCCTGAAATGCGCCAATGGAATGAAGATGATGAGTTTGAAGCTACTCAAAGTTCACGCTTTGGTTTTCGGGGACGTGCGGCATCTCCTGAAGTTACACAGCTCTATCTTGGTAAGAAGATCCCTGATGACCTCAGAAAGAAAGGGGCAATCTCTCCTGTGAAGTATTCTCCGAATTTTGATTCCTGAACGGTAAGGAGGATCGTACTTAACAACTGATAAGGCGGAAGGAGAGGAGATTAATTCCACCAACATGACGCGACTGATATCCTATCTGGCAAAAGAGAGAAGTAAGTTGTAGACGGGGAAGGGAACACGAAACTATTCAACATCGAACTGAGTTGTAAAACACAGAATTCGTAAATATTGCATAGGAAGCTCGTAGGGCGACTTGATTTTTACGATCATGGGGTTGGTTGTTTTTGTGGTAAAAATTGCTGAGAATCGCACTCAGGGCTTCTGGTGGTATGTTTCAGATATGGTTGTTGGTTAACTTTTAATTCTAGTTCACTTTGCCGGGTTTTAAACCCAAGAGATTATACTAATCGATACGGTGCATGGGATATAGGTCGCCGATTCCGTGACTTGATGGTTTTTCCGCTCCGTGCTAGGAGCGGCGTAGTGGATAGCTAAATTTGGCACCTTTAACAAGATGTGTTCATTTCCGCTGGTTTGGCCCCTATATTTCCATACACTTTTTATCACCTAACCCATCACTGGTTCGCCGCCGCAGATATTCACGTGGCGAACGATATCCCAGTGCACTATGCGGATGCCATTCGTTGTAATGTTCGAAGGCCTCCGCAAGGTTCTTTACCGCTGTTAACCCGTCGGGCTTTGGCATGACGCTGATGTAATCGCGCTTCATCGTTTTCACGAAGCTCTCCGCCATCCCGTTGCTTTCCGGGCTACGTACCGCCGTATGTTTAGGCTCCAGTCCTACCATTCTGGCGAACTGACGCGTCTGATGAGAACGGTAGGCTGAACCGTTGTCTGTCAGCCACTCAACGGGGCATGTCGGCAGGCTGTTACCGAAGCGACGCTCTACTGCAACCAGCATGACGTCCTGTACGGTTTCACTGTCATATCCACCGGTACTGGCCGCCCAGTGAAGTGCCTCACGATCGCAGCATTCCAGCGCGAACGTGACCTGCAGTTTTTCGCCATTATCACAGCTGAATCCGAAGCCGTCAGAGCACCACCGCTGGTTACTTTCTCCAACGACCACTTTCCCTGTATGCGCCCGCTTCGATGGCGGTATTGCCAGTTTACGCTCAAGCAGCAGCGCATTCTGGCGCATGATCCGGTAAACACGTTTGGCATTGATCGCAGGCATACCATCAAGTTCTGTTTGTCTGCGAAGCAGCGCCCATACACGACGATAACCATAGGTGGGCAGAGCCCCGATAACAGTATGGATACGGGCCAGCGCTTCAGTATCATCCGACATGCGCCTGCGTCGACGATCCTGCCAGTACTTCGACCTACTGACCATGGCATGCAGTTGCGCACGAGAGATCCGGAAGCAACAAGGGCACGTGCGCTATTCACTTTTTTGGTGGCCATATTCAACGGCCTCTTTCAGCAGCTCGTTTTCCATTGTCTTCTTGCCCAGCAGACGCTGCAGCTGTTTGATTTGCTTCATCGCAGAGGCCAGCTCCGACGCGGGTACAACCTGTTCTCCTGCGACAACGGCGGTGAGGCTGCCTTCCTGATACTGCTTACGCCACAGGAACAGCTGACTGGCAGCAACACCATGCTGACGGGCGACCAGCGACACGGTCATTCCGGGCTCAAAGCTCTGCTGAATAATGGCGATTTTTTCCTGAACGCTGCCCCGTCTGCGCTTTTCTGGACCTAGAACATCAATCATCCGAACTCCAGCGACTAGTCTAAAAACTAGTATTAAGACTATCACTTATTTAAGTGATACTAACTGTCTGGAGATTTATGGGGCCAGTCTACCCAGAAAGGAAAATTATTATCAATAAGGAAGTATATTCGATGTCAATTCCGGCGAAGGTAACCGCCAGCAATTCCGGATTAAGCCTTTTGCCGCGGCAGACGGGGCACGGCCTACCTTCCATAAAACGGGAGACCCGCTTGCGCATCAGCGCGCTTTACGTGGTGGCAAACGTGTGCAGCACATATAGGCTCGCCCCGGTAAAGGTGCCTATAAAGCCGGCGCCATCTTTTTCTCGATAGCTTCGCGCGTCTCCGCCAGCGTCAGCCGGGATAGACCGGTACCGTCGGCGCCTCTTCGGTTGACAGGATCCAGCGCCGATCCTACTCCGGCAGCGCCTGCCAGGGTGTATCGACGTCATAGCTCAGCGAGACCTGAATATCGCGTAGATTTTGTCCCCGCCAGGCCGGCGGCCATGAGGCGATAGCCTTATCGCGGATGCTGAGGGTCGGAGTGGGCACTATCAGGTCATACATTTGGCCTAGGCCGTGCTGGACGGGCAGGTCACCTGGGCGTATTGGCCGAAAAGTCCTCGGCATTCAGCAACGGCTGGCCGACGGATAGGGGCCCGCCCGCGAGTACATCATCCGTACCTGGCTTGAAAGCGTGGTCACGTTGCCCACCGACGAGCACGCGTTGCTGGCACCGTTCTGCTGCTGAAGCGCAACCGCCGGCGGCAGTCAACGTCGAGCACGCCGGCATGATCGATAATCCGCGGGCATAGGGCGCGACCGATTCAAAGTAGGGCCGCTGCGCCTCGGCATATATAGTGCCAAACGCCAGCGAAGACTTGCCGGAACCCGACACGCTGGAAAACACAGCCAGTGCGTTGCGCGGTATAGCGACGTTGACGTTTTTAAGATTGTGTTCGCCGCCGCCGCGAACGACCACCCAGTCGCCGTCGGTAACCTGTGCGGGTAGGGGAACAGGTTGTTTGTTTGCCATAGTTTTCCTGCATCGGGTAAATCGGGGTGCAATCACCGTAGTAGGATGGTGGCGGAAGTGCCAGGCATTGTTATAAAGGACTATGAGAGCGGTGAAGTTGGACCGCCGAAAAAACGGCCGCTAAGATTATGCAATTAACTCTTATATAGAACGAGGAGTTTGCATGATAGAAGCATTCACCAGCAGGGGCGAGGATCCCCATATCTTCATAAATGAATGGCGACCGGAGAGCCCTCTCGTCGATAATTAAATCAAATTTCTGACCTTCTGCAGGGCTTTATGCAGATTTTCATAACTGACGGATCCTAGCGCAAGCCGTATAGCTTGAGGTACATTCTGAGAAATACAAAAAGGTTCGGCAGTTGAAACCGAAATATTATTTTCCATTAATACTTTAACAACGTTGTCAGCCCTCATATCTTCCGGAAGAGGGAACCATGCAAAATACGAATCAGGATGTGATAGACAGGTCTTGTGTCCAAGCGTTTCCTTAAGTATCCTCTGTCGCTCACGTGCATCACGCCTTTTCAGCGTTTCAAACCGTGACACAGTCCCGTCCTGAATCCAATTGCAGACCAGTGATACGATAAGAGATGGTGTATTCCATGTTGTTGCTCTTACTGCTCTTTCAAGAGCGGGACGATAAACCTCTGGACAGATAATTACGCCAATCCGCAACCCTGTCGCCACATTTTTGGAAAAGCCGGTGACGTATATAGTTCTTTCCGGAGCAAAAAAAGCAACTGCCGGGGGTTGGGTTTTAACCAGATAATGATACGCAGCATCCTCAATTATTAGCAGATCATTTGAACGCGCAATATTAACAATTTCTTTACGTTGCTCATGGCTTAGTACCCAACCCAGAGGATTATGTAAAGTGGGAATTACATATATGGCTCGAACATGTCTTAACCTACAAATTTGACGCAAGGCTTCAAGATCTGGTCCGTTGTTTTTTACCGGGATAGGTATCAGTTCCAAATGATACAATGCACCAAGAACTTTAAAACCTGAGTATGTTAGCGCATCTACAGCGACAACATCCCCCGGTCTCAGGAGTCCCATTACTGTGACGGTTAACCCATGCTGAGCTCCATTGACTATAATCACGTTGTCCGCTTTTGGCTCAAAATCGCCGCGCGAAAGATGCCCTGCAATAATTTGCCTGTCAGATAACCTCCCGGCATGCGGTTGGCACCGCAAGTGCGATTCAATATCGCCAGAACCAGATATTTGTCTGAGAGCTTCACGAAATAACTCTCCCTGTCCCGGTAGGGATGGATAATTAAAATTGAGGTCAATTATACCCGCCGCTACATCATGCTGATCGATACCATGTCCAGGAGGTAGTGATATTTCTCTGACAAAGGTTCCCCGTCCGATCTCCCCACTGACTAAGCCCATTGTCTCCAACTCAGCATAGACCCGGGTAGCTGTAGCCAGTGAAATACGCTTACTGGCAGCCAGATCCCTGTGTGTAGGTAACCGGGTCCCTGCTGTCAATTCTCCGGATCGAATTAAATCAACGTATTTATCAACAATCATTTTGTACTTGTTTTTCATTGAATGTATCTATGACAATAATTTGATTGTAGTACATTTAGTACACTAGTATGAGTTTAAAAGCAACAGAACTGAGTTAATCAGGTTCCAAGCCAAGTTCTGCGCCGTTCGGTTCATTAGAAGCTAATTAATACATTGAAAAATAGGAGAAATTAAAGTGTTGAAGAGAGTCGAATTGATAATAGAACATAACGGGATATGGATCATAGCGCGTATCTTATTAGCGATGGTGTTTCTTTCATCGGGTGCGGCAAAAATGATTGATTTTCAGGGGGGAATGAGAGAAATGCGTGCTGCAGGACTACATCCTGACTGGCTTTTCAACATCGTTACCGCACTACTTCTGCTCCTCAGTTCACTATTAATCATACTCGACAAAGCTCTTTGGGTAGGAACGGTCGCATTGAGCATTTTCCTACTGCTAACAATTGTCTTGGTTCACCATTTCTGGGATATGCCGCAACCAGATTCCACACAAGCCATGTTCTGGGCCGTGGAGCATGTTTCTCTTGTAGGTGGATTGCTTTCGGCTGCTATTGCTAGTCGCTCCAGACGAAAACTTATTTAGTCATAGGGCAGTACGGTATGAAGTTAATGGTTGAAAAGTTCGCCCACAGTATCGGCCTGCTGTGCAGATACAAAGGCTTTTACCCCATCCATCTTGTAACTAATTCGACCCTTGGAGTTTTTTAGATGATAACACTGGAAAATGAAGCTCAACCCCGGTCTATACAGACTCAGGAAAGCATTTTTATTGAAGAAAAAGCTTTTCGTTCCCGGATGGTATTAGTGTTCGGTAACATCACTGATACAATTGCATCTGATACTGTTCGCAGGTTGCTGACACTGGACGCAGAATCAAACGCCCCCATTACAATGATAATATCGTCACCCGGGGGACATCTTGAGTCGGGCGATGTAATACATGATGTGTCCCGTTTTGTGTCTTCACCGGTCAATATGGTAGGTACAGGGTGGGTAGGTAGCGCAGCCACGCATCTATACCTTGGCGCCCCCCGTGTAAGACGATTCTGCTTACCGCAGACACGTTTTCTCATTCATCAGCCAAGTGGTGGAACTGGAGGGGCTGCCAGCGATATAGCACTTCAGGCTGCAGAAATCATTAAGGCGCGAGAACGCATTGCTCGTGTGATTGCTCGAGAAAGTGGTCAGCCGTTAGAGCGGGTACTTGAGGATATTGAACATGATTTGTGGATGTCGGCATCGGAAGCAGTTGAATATGGATTGGTCTCTCGCATCATTACCCGCCGTGAGGAACTTCTCCATATTGATGATCGCTGAAGCACAAAGAAGAGGTAAGTTAAATAACTTACTGATACTTTTTGATATTTATACAGAAAGTCCGGAGATATTCTGATGAAATAGTTTATCACTTTGCCCATGAGTGGTTGCGTGAACAATTAATTCATATTTTAACAGCAAAAGATACCGTGGATAAACCATTGTTCTATGGTTGCTGGTCGGAGGATATTTCATGTCAACAGAAATTCTGATCGCATTTATTATTTATGCATTTGTTACCTCAATTACACCCGGGCCTAATAACACTATGTTGCTTGCATCAGGTCTGAATTATGGTTTTAAACGTAGCCTTCCCCATGTTCTTGGCATCAGCATTGGTTTTGCTCTAATGGTCATTGCCGTTGGTACTGGTCTTGGTCGTGTGTTTGAAAATTGGCCTCAGGTGTATATAGCCTTACGGATATGCGGTGCGACTTATTTAATATATCTGGCATGGAATATAGCCACAGCGTTGCCGATGTCGAAAATATCTGAATCATCAGCGCGCCCATTTAGCTTCTGGGAAGCAGCAGGATTTCAGTGGGTTAATCCTAAAGCATGGATTATGGCAACTGGCGCCATTACTACTTATTTACCTCAGGGAGAGAATGTTCGCTCTGTAATATTTTTATCGATTTTATTCGCAAGTATTAATGCGCCAAGTGTTAGTATATGGGTCACTTTTGGAGCGACTCTGCGTCACTGGTTAAATGACATAAAGTATCTCCGGATTTTCAACGTGTGTATGGCAATGCTTTTATTAGCATCTCTTTATCCTTTGCTATTTTTATGACATGAAATATAGCTCAAGTATCAATAATCCACAATGCAAGCTTACTGAGCTAGTTCAATATGAGGTGTTTTATGACAAGAGTTTTCTGTAGATTATCATCAATCAATGTACGTAAAGTGCTTTGGACATGTAGCGAATAGGGCTTGCTGTTTCAACATGAAGAATGTGATATAGATTTGACTGCATCAGCGCCGATGCAATCAGGCTTTGTATTCACCGAACTAAACCCCAATGCTATAGTATCTATACTGCTGGATAACAAGTTCGTGCTGTGGGAGTCCAATATCATCATACGTTACCTTGCTAATCGTTATGGAGGTACTGGACCCTTTTGGGTCGGTTTTTAGAACCCTGGCCTCTGGTATAATGTGAACATTATGAACAAATACACTGCTGGACTCAGATTTCACGATATCTCTGCTTTCCCAGCCTGCGTTTTCATTCCGGAAAGGATATATTCAGGTTATGGAGCGAAATGGGGAAAGGAATTACTCTATCTATTAAGTTTCAAGAAGCCTTTTACTTTAGTGTTCATTAACGCCTTTAACGAATCAAAGGAAGATCGTATCTACCGTTTCGAGTGGATGAAGCACAATCAGCAGTTGTTGTCTGAATATTGTCGGTCCATTATCACTATTATTACTGATAAAGATATCCGAGAGAGTATCATACTCCAAGGAGCAGCCTCGACATATATATTTACTATCCCCCATGAAGTTGTCGGATCCTTCACAGAGGCGCTTACCCTTACGGATACTCTCATCCCTAATAGCTAAAGATAGAACAAACGGCCCGATGGCCGTTTGTTTGATAGATACATGTGAGGTTAGTAATCTTGTTATGTCAAAATCTAATTATTGATACTAAAATAATTTTCCATTTTCGGCACAAAAAGATGGATCTTCATCAGAAAACCTAGCTGTTCTGGCATCCCGTTCGTAGCCCTGAGATTCACACATAATACCGTACAATTCCGGCCGACGTCCGTGGATCCACCTGCGTCCGGTGGACATAGTAAGCAGACCAAGATCAAGTTCTGCGTATACAATCGTATCTTCATATGAAAATGCTTCACTGACGATCCTGCCGTAAGGATCAATAATCATCGCGTTACCAGTGCGGATTTCTCCGTTATCCAGGCCTACACCATTGCTGAATAGAATGAAGAATCCATTGTCATGTGCCCGTGAGGGCAACCAGCGCATTAGCCACCCCCGGCCGTTATCTCCTCGAAAAGCAGCCATTAACTTCTCCGGATCATTATGCCTATTCTCCCAGAGACTGACCTCAATAGGTTTCATACCGAATGGGCTTCGTGAGTCAGTTCCGCCTGTCTGGTGTGGGGCAACAAGAATATCAGCACCCAGCAATGCTGTTATGCGCGCATTCTCAACAAGATTATTGTCCCAGCAAATGAGAATACCAATACGCACCCCCCAAGGCGTATCAAAAACAGTAAAATTATTTCCACTGGAAATGTTTGGATGCTCAAAAGCATGTAACTTCCTATGTATATGGATCTTACCATCCGGCATACAGACTGCGTAAGAATTATATAATATATCGTCGCCTCCCTTCTCTATGAAACCTACACCTATGGCCATATGATAATTTACGGCATTAGTGACAATTCTGGACAACGATGGACTGTCTTCAACTCGTTCTGCCAGGTCATTTAAAGTTTCAGTTGTGAGATTTGGTACATGCCAATACCCAGTAATGCACATTTCTGGAAATACAAGGAGCTGCACATTTTCTCGATGAGCCTGAATAATGAAATTTTCTATGACCGATAAATTGTACTGCTTGTCATCGGCCCGGTGACAAAATTGGACTGTAGCGGCACGAATGCATTTTTCCATCATATATTTCCTCATCTATCAATTAGAATGCTATTTCATCAGAGAGGATTAACCATGTATAATCAGAATTTATCACTAACTGATAACTAGATGTAATGGATTAGACTGACCCCATGAATCTCCAGACAACCAATATCACTTAAATAAGTGATAGTCTTAATGCTAGTTTTTAGACTAGTCATTGGAGAACAGATGATTGATGTCTTAGGGCCGGAGAAACGCAGACGGCGTACTACACAGGAAAAGATCGCTATTGTTCAGCAGAGCTTTAAACCGGGAATGGCTGTCTCCCTTGTTGCCCGGCAACATGGTGTGGCAGCCAGCCAGCTATTTCTCTGGCGTAAGCAATACCAGGAGGGAAGTCTTACTGCTGTGGCTGCCGGAGAACAGGTCGTTCCTGCCTCTGAACTTGCTGCCGCCATGAAGCAGATTAAAGAACTCCAGCGCCTGCTCGGCAAAAAAACGATGGAAAATGAACTCCTTAAAGAAGCCGTTGAATATGGGCGAGCAAAAAAGTGGATAGCGCACGCGCCCTTATTGCCCGGGGATGGGGAGTAAGCTTCGTCAGCTGTTGTCTCCGGGTGTCGCGTGCGCAGTTGCACGTCATTCTCAGACGAACCGATGACAGGAAGGACGGCCGCCGCAGCCGTCACACGGATGATACGGATGTGCTTCGCCGTATACACCATGTTATCGGAGAGCTGCCCACATATGGTTATCGTCGGGTATGGGCGCTGCTTCGCAGACAAACAGAACTTGATGGTATGCCTGCGATCAATGCCAAACGTGTTTACCGGATCATGCGCCAGAATGCGCTGTTGCTTGAGCGAAAACCCGCTGTACCGCCATCGAAACGGGCACATACCGGCAGAGTGGCTGTGAAAGAAAGTAATCAGCGATGGTGCTCTGACGGGTTTGAGTTCCGCTGTGATAACGGAGAAAAACTGCGGGTCACGTTCGCGCTGGACTGCTGTGACCGTGAGGCACTTCACTGGGCGGTCACAACGGGTAGCTTCGACAGTGAAACAGTACAGGACGTCATGCTGGGAGCAGTGGAACGCCGCTTTGGCAGCGAGCTTCCGGCGTCTCCAGTGAAGTGGCTGACGGATAATGGTTCATGCTACCGCGCGAATGAAACACGTCAGTTCGCCAGGATGTTGGGACTTGAACCGAAGAACACGGCAGTGCGGAGTCCGGAGAGTAACGGAATAGCAGAGAGCTTCGTGAAAACGATAAAGCGTGACTACATAAGTATCATGCCCAAACCAGACGGGTTAACGGCAGCAAAGAACCTTGCAGAGGCGTTCGAGCATTATAACGAATGGCATCCGCATAGTGCGCTGGGTTATCGCTCGCCACGGGAATATCTGCGGCAGCGGGCCAGTAATGGGTTAAGTGATAACAGGTGTCTGGAAATATAGGGGCAAATCCACTTGAAACTGACGATGATCTGGCCGCATTTTTCACATGGCGGGAACCGCGCCGTGTTTCAAAATCCCTGACAGTACAGTATGACAAAGTACTCTATCTGATTGAAGATAATGAATTAAGCCGCAGAGCTCTTGGGAAGTACATTGAGGTCTGGCATTAGCCGGATGGCCGGAAAGAACTCCGGCTAAACGGGGGGCGTCCTTCCCTACTTTACCTATGATCGCCTTCAGGAAATTGACCAGGGCGCTATCGTGAACAACAAGCGCCTCGGGCGGACACTTGAATTTATTAAGATTGTTCAGGACAAACGCGACAACAACCGGTCACAGGCTCTTCCTGCTGGAGATGGCCCCCCGCGGAGACGGAGAAAACCAACTGAGAAGAAATCCCAGCGCTCGCTTAACGATGACGATATGCTGGAAGCATTGAAGACACTACAATCACGTTCTGAGGAGATTTTTGGGTTAGGGAAATGAACTGAATACAATGTCAGACACGCGCGTCGTGCCTTTGAACTTCAATGCTAAGTGATCTAATGTCTACTGTGAGCTAGGAGCGTACATGCAAGTCAGGATAAGATGTAGTTAGTCAAACCATCACGGTTAATCTGGCGATACTTGAAAGTACGCCATCCGCATTGTTGCTCATCGCATCAAAACTATCCAGGAGGGGTTAATGTCTTCAGTTTTGCAACATAGTTTCATTCTTACTGGTGGCCCAGGGTCAGGCAAAAGCACGATAATTGATACGATTATAAAACGCGGGTTTTGGTGTTCTAAAGAAGCTGGAAGAGGTGTGATACAAGACCAGGTTAACATCGGCGGCGATGCATTACCGTGGGCTAACAAGAATGCATTTGCAGAACTGATGCTATCCTGGGAAATGCGTTCGTGGCATGAAGCGGAAGGGCAAACACAACCCTGCTTCTTCGACCGTGGTGTTCCTGATGTTGCAGGTTATTTACGTCTTTCGGAGCTTACCATACCGAGGCATCTGGAAAACGCCATAAAGAAATTTCGCTATAACCGAATCGTATTTATTGCTCCACCCTGGCGTGACATATATGTACAGGACACAGAGCGCAAACAATCTTTCGATGTTGCTGTCGCGACATATCACGCAATGGTGAAAACGTATCGTATGTATGACTATCAATTAATTGAATTACCATGCACTTCAGTAGGGGAACGTGTGGATTTTATCCTTTCCAGGATGTAGCACATCAAATTTAGCAGCCAGACCAGGTACTGACGTAGAATCCACATGAGCAATTTTTAGTAGAGTCGAACCTAATTTATTCTTAATTTTAGATTCCAATGCTGAATATATTTCCGGCCACGGCGGAGTATAAGCAACGACCGCAACATTCTCAGTCGGCGGTATACCATTAACGAAGTAGCTATCTTGGGGATCGATGACATAATGCTACATCATCTCTTTTGTGCTAACCATGAACTGACACCCATAGTTCATCAATTTTGAGCGATAGTATACGGGAAGAAGGGACTTGGCTCTCTCTCAAGGACCACTAATTGTGCAGAGCGGACATTTTGTAAATAGACCCGTTTTAGTTCCACGCACTTTTTGAGATTTCCGGATTTTTGACCCTGGCCCAAAATCAGTGCAGTGCTAAATCAGAGATCTTCGTCTTTCCGGAGACTTCGGATGAATTC
>OGLZ01000105.1_pt1 | contig 96981 bp, 94 predicted proteins | sample 1572991 | NCBI WGS metagenome assembly OGLZ01 (sample SAMEA2581893, study PRJEB24529) | metagenome | biome: Human gut stool | place: China | collected 2011 | reverse complement strand
CGGTGGGCTTGTCATCTCCGGCGATCCGCAACATCTTGCGTTTGGTGGAACAGGTATCCACAAGCAGGTCTACGATCTGGTAGATGGTGTCCTCATCGTCCGGGCAGAGCCGGAGCAGAAGTTCTACCTCCAGTACCTGATAAAAATAATCCTCAAGCTGCTCCCGGATGCCCCCGGAATAGATAGGGTCAGGATCGTTCCACTCAGTTTTATTCTTATCAGTCTTATTTGCTTGCGGTTTTGGCTGCACCAGAATTGCGCTTTCGGCAGCGCCTGAATTGCTGTTTGGGCAATTCTGTACTTGCGCTTTTGGCAAGCCGGAGGAAAAGTCCTTGACGTAGATCAGGCTGGGTCTGCCCAGACCACGGCGTTTGCGCTCGATGAGGTCGATGCCCTCCAGTTCCCGGAACAGCTTGACCGCTTTGTGTTCAGCGCAGCAGAGAGATTCCTGCACTTCCCGGACGGTGTAGATGATATACACCCGCCCTTGCTCGTCCAGCCAGCCGTTCTTTGCGGACAGGCTCATGCGGTCCAGCAGAATGCCGTATAGCGTCCGGGCATCGGTGGAGAGCTGCCGGAAGCGGTGGTCTTGGAACAGTGCCTTGGGGATGCGGAAATAGGAGAACAATTCGCCCGACTGACCATAGAAGTAGTCCCGCGTCATTTGGTGTGACCTCGGATTTTCAACTGTATGGGTGCGTTCATGTGAAAAACTATCACTCCTTTCCTGTCAGATGTAAATATTGGCTCCAATGAAAAGGGTACTAAGCAAACAGGACTGCCTCACATACATTGCGCTGTGGAGCAGTCCTGTTCATTTAATATGTAATTGTCATTGCACCTTCATGGCAGTCCTGTGCATAGGTGCGGAGCAGATCGAGGTGCTTTGAGGATTTTCGGACGATAGCCGTTGCACGGTCGCCGGACATAAACTCAACGACCGCAAGCCGTGGAATCGTCAGTGTGCCACGGATTTTGAAGCCCACAAGGATCTTCTGATTGCACCATCGCTGGATGCTTTGTGCAGAGTAGCCCGTCAGTTCCGAAACTACCGGGGTGGTCAGCAGATCATCATATCCAACCGTGAGATTTTCCCATAGGGTATACAGCCCTGTTTTTTCCGGTTCTGTAAAATTGAAGCGGATGATCTCTGCGCGAGGCTTGTCCGGGTGCCGTTTGGAGCAGCCGTTCTTTCCGATATAAAAGCCCGTTGGCACTTTATACTTTTCGGGGTTATCTTCACGGTCACACAAGTAGGTGATCACATCGTGGGTCGCAATATGGTATTTGCGTGTTTTCTTTCCTGTATTGATACATGGAACGAGACCGGAATCCAGAAGGTATTTTGCGTGACGCTTGCTGATGTGAGCAATGCGGTAGAACTGGTCTTTTGTCATGCTGTCCGGGTACTGTTCAAGAATTTTATAGAACTCCAACAGGGTCGTCATTTTTATCCATCCTTTGATGCTTTGTTTTTCGTCAGCGGCAGAAGCAACATATTTCATGGATGGATGATAGGCTTCTGGAATCTCTCTCGCTCGTTCTCTCCAACGGGCGGGAAATCTCTCCTAATTCTCTCTTTTGGGCGGATTTTTCGCACTTTTTTCAAGTGGGTTCAAATCCGCATGAAGCCTAGGTTTTTCGGACTTTGATAAAATTTTGAGCGTAATTTCGATGGTTTGTATCTTCCGGTAAAGTCGGGCAACTTCCACTATGTTCCACTAAGTACTGCGAAGCGGGTAAAACTCGAAATCGTTTTGTCCTTAACCGGGCACGTGGGTTCGAATCCCACCATCTCCGCCAACAAAAGGCACCGGCTCAAGCTGGTGCCTTTTTTGCGACTAAGATGGTGAGGATGAGAACAGGGCGGCGGTCCGCAGGCCCCTCCTTGCTCTTGTATAGTATAACGCACCCAATTGTGAAATGCGTGGGCTTCGTAGGCCTACATGGTGAGCCTGATAAGTCTGCCTTTGGAAATATATTCCATTTCTCAACGCGCAGGCATGAAAAAAGACCGGGCTTTGCCGGCCTTCCCCGAAGCATCCTATGAAAATCAATCAAAGTTTGCAATTCAAAATCTTTTTCAGTGTTTCTGAAAATTTCACATCCTGCTCCTTTGTCCGTTTCGCACTCCCTTTCGGGTGCTTGCCGGCACGAAGGAGCTTTTTGTTTTCGTACCGCCGCAGCATGAGGGCATCCATGTTGTCAGCAGTGTACTCCAAGCCGTTTTGGTTCAGCACTCTGGCACACCGGGCAAGGCACATACTCGCCAATCCATAGTCCTGTGTTACGACCACATCGCCGGGTTTCACCCGGTTGACCAGCGCAAAGTCCACACTGTCAGCACCCTTATCGAATACGAGCGTCTGCGCACCCTTACGTTCGATCTGGTGGGAGGTATCACACAGGATAATGACCGGGATGCCGAACTGCTTTGCAATCTGCAAGGCCAGGTCAACCACGGGACAACCATCGGCATCAATCAGAATATTCATCGCATATCCTCCATCGCCCATCGAAACGCCTTTGCCGTGCGCAGGTCGGTATCCTTGAAATGCCCGCCGTTGTTCCATTCAAGGGTGCAGTTCTTGCCGCGTCCGGCAAGTTCACGGTGCAGGGCACGGATGTTATCTCCCACAGCAGCCATAGTTGCGTTCCTTGTGCGCTCTTCCCGGTCGCCAAGGCTCAGATAAATGCACTGCGCCTGAATGGGGTTCTGCTGTTCAAACTCCATCCATCCCGGAAACCATACGGAAGGCGAAGCAGCCGCAACACCGGAAAACAGAGCTGTCTGTGTGGATGCCCACAGAGCAAACAGTCCGGCCAGCGAGTAGCCGCCCAGAATGATCCGGACGTTTCCCGGCAGTGCAAACTGCTGTTTCAGGGTGGGGATCACCTGCCCTGTCAGAAAGCGCAGCGTGCCCGCCGCCTTGCCGCCGAAAATTTCTTTGCCCCACACTGCAGGAGATTTCCACGGGGAAAGTTCATCGTTCCAGCTTTTTACCGGAACTGTGGCAAGCAGAAAGTTCCGGCTGCTTTGTGCAATAGCAGCCACTTCGTTATCCATGCTTTGAAGCTCATGCTCGCCGGTCATTTGGAGAAGCAGGTATTCTGTATGGGCTTCGCCGTAAATGCGGCAGGGTCTATCTCCGATTTGAACTTGCTTTGCGGTCACGGCTACGGCCTCCTGAAAAAATTTTGATATGCGAGAATTAGAATAAAAGAGCTCGACGGTGTCGAAAAAGAGAAGAGCCAATCCATCCGTACCTTTTTGTACAGGGATGCCTTGGCTTTTCTTGACACAGAGACAGTGCGCTGATGTTTTACGCTGTGGAACTGCTTGCGGCCAAGATAGAGCAGATGAGGAGCGAAAAGCGTTCCCGGTTTCGGCAAAGGTGCCTTTTCACGGGAGCCTTTTTCCACAGCTCGGGCAAAAATCAACGTCGTACATTGATTTTGTGGGAAGATTTTTGTGGCAGAAAGGACATCGCCAAAACAGAAAATAGACGATCAGGCCTGCCAGGGCCGCCAGGATGCCGGCGATCACAAGGATCGGGACGAGGATCTCTGGAAGAGAAAAGAAAACGGCGATGCACAGCAGGAAAATGCTCAGAAGAAACAAAACCTGCCCGAGGGCCCTTCCGGTTTTATAGTTCATCGAAAAAATACCTCCCATTGATCGGCATGAGAAAAAGGCGTGAGGAGATTGGCTGCTTCCATTATAGCATATTCGGGCGGAGAGACAAGAAGCCCGGATGTGCGGCACGCTCTGCAGGGACTTCCTGCATTTCTGTATGGGAGAATCGACGAAAAAACGGTTGACATCCGCCGGAAGAAACCCTTACAATGGGAACAGAAACCATGTCGGGCAATGGAACAGGAGGAATTTTGGAATGAACAACACAGAAGCATTTGAGTTCTTGCTGAGCTGGAAGGATGACGTCCTGATGAACTGCCTTTCCGGGCGGCGGGATAAGGCTTTTGATCCGCAGGCCATGCAGAAGGTCCGGGCGGCCTGTGCCGTGCTGGCCGAGGACGGGACCTATCCGTTCGACCTGTCGGTCACAGACCCGGAGATCTACCGTCAGGTCAGCGCCTGGTTCACCGACCTGCTGCGCAAGTCCTGAACCGTTCCGACACGAAAGGTGCATTTATTTTCCACAAACGCTTGACATCTTGTGCAATCTGCATTATCATAAAGCCATCAAGTGTTTGTTCAGAGAAGCGAGCAGAACAAACAAGAGGGAGCCTGTTCCCTTTTGTTTGCTCTGCTCTTTTTTGTTCCCGCTACGCAAACGAGCATGCTGTGACAGGCAGAAGATCAGGAGGTTTTTATGCTGGATGTAGCAATCATCGGCTGCGGTGTCGTTGGCGCGGCTGCCGCCTATGAGCTCTCGCATTATCCGCTGCACACTGCAATTTTTGAGGCCGAGAACGATGTGGCCGACTGCACCACCAAGGCTAACAGTGCCATTCTGCACGCTGGGTACGACCCCGAGCCGGGCACCCGGATGGCACGGCTCAATGTGGAGGGCGTTGCACTGGCCAAAGAGATCTGCGCCCGGCTGGATGTGCCGTACCGGCAGTGCGGCAGTCTGGTGCTGGCCCTCAGCCCGGCGGAGCTGCCGCATCTGCAGAAGCTGTACGAAAACGGCCTTGCCAACGGGGTGCCGGGCATCCGGCTGCTGTCGGCAGAGGAAACACGGGCCATGGAGCCCGGTCTTTCGCCGGAGGTGGCCGGAGCGCTGTATGCACCCAGCGCGGCCATCGTCAGCCCGTGGGAATATGCGCTGGCCATGGCGGAGGTGGCGGTGCGCAACGGGGTGGAACTCCACCTCAGCAGCCCGGTCACCGGCATTCAGAAAACCGCGTCCGGCTGGGCGCTGACCACGCCGTCCGGCGTGGTGGAGGCCCGTTACGTTGTCAACGCCGCCGGCATCCGGGCCGATGCCGTGCACGACATGGCCGCTCCGCATCAATTTACCATCCAGCCTACCCGCGGCGAATATTACCTTCTGGACAAATCGGAAGGCATGCGGGTGCAGCACGTCATCTTCCAGTGCCCCAACGAAAACGGCAAGGGCGTGCTGGTGGCACCTACTGTTCACGGCAACCTGATCGTCGGACCCAATGCCGAGCCGGTGGCGGGCGATGACACCGCCTGCACCGCCGCCGGGCTGGCCTTTGTCAGCGCGGCCGCACGCCGCAGCGTGCCGGACATCCGCTTCGGCGAGTCCATCCGCAACTTTGCAGGCGTCCGCGCCAATGTGGACACCGGGGATTTCGTCATCGGCGAGGCGGAAGGTGCACCCGGCTTCATCGACCTGGCCGGTATGAAATCGCCGGGCCTGTCCAGCGCACCGGCCGTTGCCAAAGAGGTGGTCCGCATTCTGGAAGGCCACGGGGATCTGCCTGCGGCCAAAACGGATTACCGGGACGGCCGCACCCGGGTGCGGTTCAAGGAGCTGCCGCCGGAAGAAAAGGCAAAGCTCATTGCCCGGAACCCCGCCTACGGCCGGGTGATCTGCCGCTGCGAGACCATCACCGAGGGCGAGATCCTGGACGCCCTGCACACCGAGATCCCGGCCACCACCATCGACGGCGTCAAGCGCCGCTGCAACGCCGGGATGGGCCGCTGTCAGGGCGGCTTCTGCGGGCCCCGGGTGCTGGAGCTCATCAGCCGGACGCGGGGCATCGACCCGCTGGACGTCCTGCAGGACAAGGCAGGCAGCAACGTCTTACTGTGCGAAACCAAGCAGGAGGGAACCAACCATGATTGATCTGGTCATCGTCGGCGGCGGCCCTGCAGGCCTTGCCGCAGCCTACAGCGCATGGCAGCACGGCCTGCGCGATATTCTGATTTTGGAGCGTGACAACGAGCTGGGCGGCATCCTGAACCAGTGCATCCACAACGGCTTCGGGCTGCACCGTTTCGGCGAGCAGCTCACCGGCCCGGAGTACGCCGGGCGCTACATTGAAATGCTGCGCTCTACCGGCGTCCGGGTGGAGCTGGGCACCATGGTGCTGGAGGTCACGCCGGATAAAAAGATCCACTGTGTCAGCAAGGAGAAGGGCTACCAGATCCTCGAAGCAAAGAGCGTCATCCTCTGCATGGGCTGCCGGGAGCGCACCCGCGGGGCCATCGGCATCCCGGGCACCCGCCCGGCCGGCATCTACACCGCCGGTGCCGCCCAGCGCTATGTCAACATGGAGGGCTATCTGGTAGGCAAACGGGTGCTCATTCTGGGCAGCGGCGACATCGGCCTGATCATGGCCCGGCGGATGACGCTGGAAGGGGCCAAGGTGCTGGCCTGCGTGGAGGTCATGCCCTATTCCGGCGGCCTGACCCGCAACATTGTGCAGTGCCTGCAGGATTTTGACATCCCGCTGTACCTGTCCCACACCATCGTGGACATTCAGGGCGATACCCGGGTGGAAAAGGCCATTGTGGCCAAGGTGGACGAGAACCGCCGCCCCATTCCGGGCACCGAGATGGAGTTTGACGTGGACACCATCCTGCTCAGTGTGGGCCTGATCCCGGAAAACGAGCTGACCCGGCAGGCCGGCATCCCGATGGACCCCCACACCAAGGGAGCCGTGGTCTACGAGAACATGGAGACCGGCATTCCCGGCGTGTTTGCCTGCGGCAACGTGGTGCATGTGCACGATCTGGTGGACTTTGTTTCCGGCGAGAGCGACCGGGCCGGAGCCGCCGCCGCCGCCTATGTGCTTCACGGTGAGACCCCGGACGCGGCCGTGCTGGACCTTGTCCCGGGCAATGGCGTGGGCTATACCGTCCCCCAGCGGGTGCGCCCGGCGGACGTGGACAAGGGCGTGGAGATCTCGTTCCGGGTGCGGCAGAATTACGGCCCCAGCCAGATCACCATCACCTGCGGGGAGAAGCAGCTGGCCCGGTTCAAGCGCCAGCGGATGGCACCCGGCGAGATGGAGCACATCACCCTGCCCGGGGTCCTGCTGGCAAAGGCCAACGGCCCGCTGACCGTTGCAGTAGAGGAGGTCGTAGCAAAATGAACAAAAAGCGTGAGATCATTTGTATCTGCTGCCCCCGTGGCTGCCACTTGCAGGTGGACCCGGAAAACGATTATAATGTAACCGGCAATGCCTGCCCCAACGGTGCCGCCTATGGCAAGGAAGAACTGACCCACCCCACCCGTATCCTGACCAGTACGGTGCGGGCCGAGGGCGGGCGCTATCCGCGCTGCCCGGTCAAGACCGCGCAGGCGGTGCCCAAAGAAAAGATCGTGCAGGTCATGGCTGCGCTGAACGGCGTCACGCTGCACACACCCATCCGCACCGGGCAGGTCGTGCTGACCGACGTCTGCGGCACCGGTGTGGATGTCGTAGCCACACGAGACCTGTAAAACCGCCCCTGAGCGAAACGGAGGTCGTTGAACCATGTCGACAAAGTATGTTCTTGCACTGGACCAGGGAACCACCAGCAGCCGCGCCATCCTGTTTGACAACGAGCAGAACATCATCGCGGTGCAGCAGCGGGAGTTTGAGCAGATCTACCCGCAGCAGGGCTGGGTGGAGCACAACCCCATGGAGATCTGGTCCACCCAGTACGGGGTCATGAACGAGGTGGTGGCCCAGAGCGGCGTGGATGTCCATGACATTGCCGCCATCGGCATCACCAACCAGCGCGAGACCACCATCCTGTGGGAAAAGGCCACCGGCCGCCCCATCTACAATGCCATCGTCTGGCAGTGCCGCCGCACCGCCCCGCTGGTGGACGAGCTGGTGCAGCAGCCCGGCATGACGGAATACATCCGCGAGAATACCGGCCTGATGCCGGATGCCTATTTTTCCGCCACCAAGATCAAGTGGATCCTGGATAACGTGCCCGGCGCGCGGGAGCGGGCCGAGGCGGGCGAGATCCTGTTCGGCACCGTGGACACCTGGCTGGTGTGGAAGCTCACCGGCGGCAAGGTCCACGTGACCGACCGCACCAACGCCAGCCGCACCATGCTCTACAACATCCGCACCCTGGACTGGGATGACACCCTGCTCAAAGCGCTGGATATCCCCCGCTGCATCCTGCCCCGCGTGGCGGATTCCAGCGAGGTCTACGGCACCACCGACCTGTGCGGGGTGCAGGTGCCGGTGGCCGGCATTGCCGGGGACCAGCAGGCTGCACTGTTCGGGCAGGGGTGCTTTGCCAAGGGTGAGGCCAAGAACACCTACGGCACCGGCTGCTTCTTGCTGATGAACACCGGTGACACCATCTGCCGCAGCCAGAACGGCCTGATCTCCACCATCGGCATCAGCCTGAACGGCAAGGTGGAGTATGCCCTGGAGGGCAGCGTCTTTGTGGGCGGTGCCGTCATCCAGTGGGTGCGCGACGGCCTGCGGATGATCCAGGAGAGCCGCGACGCCGAATACTATGCCCAGAAGGTGCCGGACAACGGCGGCATCTACATCGTGCCCGCCTTCACCGGTCTCGGTGCGCCCTATTGGGATATGTACGCCCGCGGTGCCATTGTAGGCATCACCCGCGGCACCACCCAGAACCACATCATCCGGGCGGCGGAGGAGTCCATCGCCTACCAGAGCGCCGACCTTGTGGCCGCCATGGAAAAGGACACCGGTGTGCCCATCACCTCCCTGAAGGTGGACGGCGGTGCTTCCCGCGACCAGTTCCTGATGCAGTTCCAGGCCGACATCCTGAACAAGGACGTTCTGCGCCCGGCCATCCGGGAGACCACCGCCCTGGGCGCTGCCTATCTGGCCGGCCTTGCCACCGGCGTGTGGAAGGACCGGGACGAGATCCGCAGCCTGTGGCACTGCAACATGACCTTTACCCCCGCTATGCCGGAGGCCGAGCGCGCACGGCTGCTGTCCGGCTGGCACAAGGCCGTGGGCCGCAGCAGTGACTGGGCAGAGCATGAAAAGAATTTGTCTGGATTTTGACTACTTCCAACAAAAAATCACGGAATTTGTGAATTGTCTGTTGACAAACCGTTGAGAAATGGTATACTGAAAGCATCCCAAGAGAATTGAGATGGGGATGCACTGTGCCACACGACCGCAGTGCGTCCCCATTTTTTTGTTCCCATCGCACCCCTTGTCCGCCCGTTCACATCTGTTCCGGGGGCTGGTTCTGGAAGTGCAGCCGCCGGGCACGTCCCTGAAAAAAGAAGGAGGATCCCCATGAAAAGCACCGCAAAGGCCACCGAAAAGCGTTCGCGCACGGTCGTTGTGCTGGCGATCGCTGTGGCGTTGATGCTGCTGGGCAGCATTTTTGCCCAGATGTTCAACACCTCATTCTACAAGGTCAAGGTCTCCCGCATTTCCTTTGATACCGACTCCGGCACCCTTTCGGGCCTGTTGTACATGCCCAAGGGCGTGGACGCCTCCAACCCGCACCCCACCATCGTGACCACCCACGGCTACCTGAACAGTGCCGAGATGCAGGACGAGACCGCCATCGAGATGTCCCGCCGCGGCTATGTCGTGCTGGCACTGGATATGTATGACCACGGCCATTCCCACGGGAACGCCGACAATACCGGCGGCTTCTTCAACTTCTGGCCCACTTCGCTGTGGGATGCCGCACAGTACATGTACAGCCAGGACTACGTTGCCAAGGATGCACAGGGCAACGGTCAGATCGCGGTCAGCGGCCACTCCATGGGCGGCTTTTCCTCCGAGATGGCCATCTATCTGGATGAGCAGAACTACGCTGCCGCCGGTTACCGCATCATCAAGGCCGGTTTGAGCATGGGTGCCGATTACTCCTGGACCTCCTACCTGGGCCTGGACGAAGAGGCTGCAGTTGCCACCTTCGGCGGACGCACCATCGGCAAGATCTGCGGCCAGTACGACGAGTTCTTCTTTGCGGCCGACGAGCCTCCCACGAAGAGCGGCACCGTCTACCACAAGGACTATGTTGCCACCACCGCTGGCAAGACCCTGCTGGAGCAGGAAGCTCCGCAGGCTGACACCTGGTACACCGGCTCGGACGGCGGCCAGCGCATCATTTACCAGCCGTGTGAGATCCACCCCTGGAACCACTTCTCCAAGGCTTCCACCAAGGATGCCATCGAGTTCTACGCCACTGCATTTGCCGACCAGTCCGGTCTGGTGCAGAACATTGCTTCCACCAGCCAGATCTGGTACTGGAAAGAAGTCTTTGAGCTGGTCGCTCTGGTGGGCTTCCTGCTCATGCTGGCACCTCTTGCCCTGCTGCTGATGAAACTGCCCTTCCTGTCCAATGCAAAGCAGGCCGTCGCAGCACCCACCCCGGCCGTCGGTACCCTGTCCGGCAAGCTTGGCACGATCAGCCTGTTCGTGGTCGGTATGCTGATCCCGGCCATCATCTTCCCCGCCGTGTACGACGGCAGTCTGACCGCAGAGCCCATCCGCTGGATGCGCTACGCCAGTGACATTGCCCTGCTCCTGTCGGTGGTGGGCATCGTTCTGGCAGCCCGCAGCACCGAGGACGACCGCAAGACCTGGCTGTCCGGCTCGGTGTGCGTCCTGATCGCTTCCATCGTCCTGCGTGTGCTGGTGACCAAGAACATCTTCGAGACCAATGCCACCTGGCAGGGCCCCACCGTCAACAGCATCGTGACCTGGGCTCTTATCTGCGCCTGCATCTCCATCGTGACCATGGTCTGCGTCTACCTGTTCGGCGGCCGCAAGCAGAAGGGCATCACGCTGGAACAGTACGGCATTGCCGCAAAGCCGGTGTCTGTGGCCGCAGCCTTCTGCGTGGCACTGCTGGTGAGCGTGATCGCCTACGCCTGCCTGTTTGCCGTGGATGCCATCTTCAAGACCGACTTCCGCATCTGGACCTTCGCCTTCAAGACCTTTGAAGCCAGCGCCATTCCGGCGGCGGTCAAGTATATGCCGTTCTTCTTTGTGTACTACTTTGTCAGCGGCGCCGCCGCCATCTCCAACACCAGCAGCGAAAAGCTGCAGGGCGGCTGGGGCTACCTGCTGGCTGCTCTGACCAACATGGGCGGCATCCTCCTCTGGCTGGTGCTGCAGTACGGCACCCTGTTCCGTACCGGCGTTGCCTTCTACCCGGGACAGGCCCTTGGCGGCATCCTGCTGTTTGCGCTGGTGCCCTCGCTGGCCATTGCATCCTGCCTGGCCAAGTACCTGTACAAAAAGACCGGCAGCGTGTACGTTGCGGCCTTCCTGAATACCATCCTGATGACCATGATGACCGTGGCCAACACCGCGATCTATTTCCAGGCATAAGCACAACCGCAGACTGGGGCTGCACTTTACAGTGCGGCCCCTTTGTGCGATAATGAGAACCATCTGAGAGAAAAGGAGTCCTGCCCGATGCATCCACTTGCTGAAACTCTGCTGGACGAGCCGGTGATCGCAGCCGTCAAGACGGATGACGCTCTGACGGCCGCCCTGGCCTCGCCCTGCAGCACGGTCTTTCTGCTGGCGAGCACCCTGCTCAATGTGGGGGAGCTGGTCCGGCGCATCCACGCGGCCGGAAAGCTGGCCGTTGTGCACATCGACCTTGTGGACGGCCTTTCGGCGCGGGAAGTTGCCGTGAATTCCCTCATTGCGCTGTGCCACCCGGACGGTATCATTTCCACCCACCCGTCCCTGATCCGGCGGGCGCGCCATCAGGGCCTGCTGACCATCCAGCGGGCGTTCATCCTGGACTCCCTTTCCCTGAACAACCTTTCCGGCCAGCTGGAACAAGGCAAGCCGGACTTTGTGGAGATCCTGCCCGGCATCATGCCCCGGGTCATCACCGAGATCAGTACCCGCACCCGGGTGCCGGTGATCGCGGGCGGTCTGCTGCGGGACAAGGCCGACGTCATGGCCGCCATGCGGGCCGGTGCCTCGGCAGTGTCCACCTCTGCCCCGGAGCTGTGGGACATCTGAACCCCGGAAAACACAAAAATGCCTGACCGCTGTCGTTGGCGGTCAGGCATTTTTTTTGGAAAGCAGCAGCGTTACGGCTGGCTCTTCCTGACAAGATCTTTGGTGTACAGGGCGCGGGTGGCGTTGAGCACGGCAATGACCATGACGCCCACGTCGGCAAAGATAGCTGTCCACATGCTGGCCATACCGATGGCACCCAGCAGCAGGCAGGCAAACTTGACCGCCAGCGCGAACACGATGTTCTCGTACACGATGCGCAGGGTGCGGCGGGCGATGCGCATGGCCAGTGCGATCTTGGCCGGGTCATCGTCCATCAGCACCACGTCGGCGGCTTCAATGGCGGCGTCGGAGCCCAGGGCACCCATGGCGATGCCCACATCGGCGCGGGACAGCACCGGGGCGTCGTTGATGCCGTCGCCCACAAAGGCCAGATTCTCCTTGGACTTCTTGGCGGCGATGAGTGTTTCGATCTGGTCCACCTTGTCGCCGGGCAGCAGACCGGCGTGGTATTCGTCCAGACCCAGCTGGGCAGAAACGGCCTTGGCCACCGGCTCGGCGTCGCCGGTGAGCATGACGGTCTTGCGCACTCCGGCGGCCTTCAGGGCCCGGATGGCCTCGGCACTGTGGGGTTTGACCACGTCGGCGATGAGCAGGTAACCGGCGTATCTGCCGTCGATGGCAACGTGCACGACGGTGCCGGTCTCGCTCACGGCGGGGGCAGAAAGGCCCAGCCGCTCCATCAGACGGGCGTTGCCGGCGGCAACGGGCTTGCCGTCCACCTTGGCGGTCACGCCGTGGCCGCCAAGTTCCTCCACGTCGGTCACGCGGGAGGTGTCGATCTCCTTGCCGTAGGCGGCCTTGATGCTCAGGGAGATGGGGTGCTTGGACCAGCTCTCGGCCAGGGCAGCGGCTTCCACCAGCTGTTCGTCGGTGATGCCGTCGGCCGGGTGGACACCGGTAACCTTGAAGGTGCCCTGGGTCAGGGTGCCGGTCTTATCAAACACCACGATGCCGGTGCGGGCCAGCTCCTCCAGATAGGTGGAGCCCTTGACCAGGATGCCGCAGGCGGAAGCACCGCCGATGCCGCCGAAGAAGCTCAGCGGAATGCTGATGACCAGTGCGCAGGGGCAGCTGATGACCAGGAAGGTCAGGGCGCGGTAGATCCAGTCCCCAAAGCGGGCGGGCTGGCCCATCAGCAGCAGCAGCACGATGGGCGGCAGGAAGGCCAGTGCCAGAGCACCGTAGCAGACAGCCGGGGTGTATACCCGGGCAAAGCGGGTGATGAAGTTTTCGGCACGGGCCTTCTTCATGCTGGAATTTTCCACCAGATCGAGAATTTTCGAGACGGTGGACTCGCCGAATTCCTTGGTAGTCCTGACTTTCAGCAGGCCGGTCATGTTCACGCAGCCGCTGATGACCTCGTCTCCGGTCTGGACGTCGCGGGGCAGGCTCTCACCGGTCAGGGCGGCGGTGTTCAGGGCGGAGGTGCCCTCTACGATCACACCGTCAATGGGCACCCGCTCGCCGGGCTGCACCACGATCACGGTGCCGACCTCCACGTCATCGGGGTCCACCTGCTCCAGCTTGCCGTCCTCGTCCTCCACGTTGGCGTAGTCCGGGCGGATGTCCATCAGGCTGGAAATGCTCTGGCGGCTCTTGCCCACGGCCACGCTCTGGAACAGCTCGCCGATCTGGTAAAAGAGGATAACGGCGCAGCCTTCCACATAGTCGCCCAGGGCAAAGGCACCCACGGTAGCCACCGCCATCAGGAAGCACTCGTCAAAGGGCTGGCGGTTCTTGATGCCCTTGATGGCCTTGCGCAGCACGTCCTTGCCCACCACAAAGTACGGGATGAGGTAGAGCAGCAGCTCCACCGGGGTGGGAAGTGCCGGCAGCACACGGAGCAGCAGCTTGAGCAGGATCACAAGGGCCAGCGCGATCAGGATCTGCTGCAGGCTCTTTTTTTGTTTTTTGGTCATACAAAACGCTCCTTTTGTCGGATTGCGGCGGTTCTGAGAAAAAACAGGAAAACGCAGTGGAATTCAACAGGTTTTCCCCACAAAAATGGATTTTCCACCCTTTCCCCCGTGTTTTTCACGGGGTTTTCCCGCAGAAAACTTGCTTTTCCACGTTTCTTTTTGGAGTTTTCCGCGAAGGGTGTTGAAAAGTGCGTGGAAAGTGTTGAAAACTGCCCGTTTTTTCCACGAAAAAGAGGAGTTTTCCGCTGCCCGGCGGCAGAGGAAAGAAAAGCTCTCCCACAGGGGGGAGAGCTGCCGCCCGGCAGCGATGCCGGGAACCGGACCGGAAGAGGTCAGATGTCAAAGATCTCGCAGTCGTCCTCCACCTTCTTGCAGGCGGACAGCACATTCTCCATGGTGGCGTGGGGGTCAGCACCCTCGGCAAACTCCACCTTCATCTTCTGGGTCATGAAGCTGACAGTCGCCTTTTCCACACCGGCAACGGTGTTGGCAGCGTCCTCCATCTTCTGGGCGCAGTTTGCACAGTCCACTTCGATCTTGTAGGTCTTTTTCATCGTAGATACCAGCCTTTCTGTTTTTGTGCGGGCCGCAGCCCGGAAAATCATTCTTCGATATGGTCCATCCCCAGAGAGAGGATGCTGCGCACATGGTCGTCGTCCAGTGCGTAGTACACGGTCTTGCCCTCCCGCCGGAAGCGTACCAGCTTGGAATCCTTGAGCACCCGCAGCTGGTGGCTCACGGCCGACTGGCTCAGCTGCACGGCGTTGGCAATGTCCTGCACGCACAGCTCATTGTCGTGCAGGGCGTACAGGATCTTGATGCGGGTGGAGTCGCCGAACACCCGGAACAGGTCGGCCAGCTCGTACAGCACTTCGTCATCCGGCATGTCCAGCTCTTCCGGCTGCACAAGGGGTTCGTTCTGCTGTGCCATGGAAGCATCTCCTTTCGGGATGAAATCACATGAACGTCTGTTCATGTGTTCATGATATCACGCACATGCCTGCCTGTCAAGCCCTTTGCAGAAGAATTTTGACATTCCCGCTGCATTGATGAAAAAACACCGCAAAACGCCAAAAAGATGCAAATTGAAAAAAGAAAACCCGGCCCGCTGGAAAGCGGACCGGGAGCGGACGGGTGGCGGAGCGGCTCAACGCTTCTTCCCTGCTGCTGCCCAGGGGGCGTACATCAGCACAAGGGCCAGCGCGATGGCGGGCAGAAAGCCCAGAATGTAGAATTTTTCGCCAAACCACGCGGTGAAGGTGCTGGTGATGACGTTGCCATAGGGGTTATTCAAAAAGTAAAAGTTGGTGTGCAGGGGTTTGTTAAGAAAATAGATGGGCAGGGCCGAGCCGAACAAAAAGGCCAGCACCTGCGGCACCCGGCGCACGCTGGGGCGGTATCCGCCCGCCACCAGCAGCACAGGGTAGAGCACCAGCAGGGCGTGGATGCTGACCGAGTGCAGGTTGATGAGGGTGAACCACCCGGGCACATCCCGCCAGCTGGGGCACAGCAGAGCCAGTGCCGCGCCGGGGATGCACAGGGCGTACAGCTCCTCCTTGCACCAGTTGCGGTCGGTGAGGGTGTTGTACAGGCAGACGAACACGTTGATGCTGCACAGGTGCAGCGGCAGATAGCTCCAGTTCCACTGGCCGGTGCAGGCCATGCCCAGCAGCAGGGCGGCCTCGTCGGCCAGCAGGGCCGCCGTGACCCCCACCAGAATGTGCCGCCGGGTGCGCGGCGTGCTGCGGCGGTACCACCACGCCATGCCCAGGATGAACAGTGCCGAAAGCGCCAGTTCGACCAGATGCACGGTGCCGAACAGCGGGTAGCACTCATAGCCCGCACCGTATTCGGCGGCGGTGATGTCATAGGATTTCCAGAAGTCAGACATGGAGGTCCCCTCTCTTTCAGAGCCTATCATAGCACAGACAGCCGGAAACCGAAACGGTATTTTTTACAAAATGCGCCAAAGTGGGTGCATTCTTTGCCAAGCTGTGGTATCTTATAAAAGTATAAAACAACAAACTGCGCAAAACGCACAGGAGGGAATTTTTTATGACACTGGAAACCGGTATCCGCGGTGAGCAGAGCGTGTCTGTCACTGCTGCAAACACTGCAAAGACCATGGGCAGCGGCACGCTGGACGTGTTTGCCACCCCGGCCCTGGTGGCCCTGGCCGAAAAGACCTGCTGGATGAGCGTGACCCCGGCCTTGGCCGAGGGCGACGGCACCGTGGGCACGAAGCTGGAGCTGGAGCACACCGCTCCCACCCCCGTGGGCATGACCGTGACCTGCGAGAGCGAGCTGGTGGCTGTGGAAGGCCGCAAGCTCACCTTCAAAGTGAGCCTGCACGACGAAAAAGGCCCGGTGGGCGGCGGTACCCACGAGCGCTTTGTGATCCACAACGACAAGTTTGCGGCCAAGGCGGAGGCAAAGAAGAACTGAAAAAGCCTTCCCCCAAGGGGGAAGGCTAAGACTCCCTCTTTGAGGGCGCTGTCACCGAAGGTGACGGAGGGAGTTCTTCCGGTTCCAGCCGCAGCGGCGGCGGGTCCTCGGCCAGCAGCTGCTGTTCGGCGTGGGCCTGTGCGTCCTGCAGCAGCTGTACGGCCTGCACGCTGGCGCGGAACAGCTCAAAATACATCGCTTTGTAATCCGGCACGGCCCCACTCCCCTTTTGCATTCCGTGGGGATAGTCTGCCCCGCAGCACGGGGCCTGATACGCTGCCGGAACGAATCGCCTGAAACGAAAAGGAATCATTATGAAAAACAAAAATCTGTCCTGGGCAGCGGCACTGTTCGTGTTTGCCCTGCTGCTGTGGTGCACGGCAGCCACTCCCGGCAAGATCGCCGACCCGTCTACCTACACCTGTGCGGTGTACAGCACCTTCTTCTCGCTGCTGCCGCCGGTCATCGCCATTGTGCTGGCCCTGAACACCAAGGAGGTGTACACCTCCCTGCTGGTGGGCATCGCCTCGGGCGCGCTGCTGTATGCCAACGGAAACCTGGAACTGGCTCTGAATACCCTCTTCTTTAACGAAGAGGGCGGCATGATCGCCAAACTGTCCGACAGCAGCAATGTGGGCATCCTGGTGTTCCTGGTCATGCTGGGCATCCTGGTGGCCCTGATGAACAAGGCCGGCGGCTCGGCCGCCTTTGGCCGCTGGGCATCGAAGCACATCCACTCCCGGGCGGGCGCACAGTTTGCCACCCTGCTGCTGGGTGTGATGATCTTTGTGGACGACTATTTCAACTGCCTGACCGTGGGTTCGGTCATGCGCCCGGTCACCGACCGGCAGAAGGTGTCCCGCGCCAAGCTGGCCTACCTCATCGACGCCACGGCGGCCCCCATCTGCATCATTGCGCCGGTGTCCAGCTGGGCGGCGGCGGTCACCTCCAGCGTGCCGGAGGGGTCTGGCATCAACGGCTTCACCATGTTCCTGCGCACCATCCCCTACAACTACTATGCCCTGCTTACCGTCGTCATGAGCCTGTTCCTCATCTTCACCGGCACGGACTTCGGCTCCATGAAGCTCAATGAGGACAACGCGAAAAACGGCGACCTGTTCACCACCGAGGACCGCCCCTACGGCGACGACGTGGACGACGGCACCGAGACGAAGGGCCATGTTGTGGACCTGATCGCACCGGTGCTGGTGCTGATCGCGGCCTGCATCTTCGGCATGATCTACACCGGCGGCTTCTTTGACGGGGTGGACTTCGTCACCGCCTTTGCGGACTGCAACGCCTCTGCCGGCCTTGTGATGGGCAGCAGCATTGCGCTGCTGTTCACCTTCGTGTTCTACCGGGTGCGCAGCGTCATGACCTTCCAGGACTTTGCGGCCTGCATCCCGGAGGGCTTCAAGGCCATGGTCAGCCCCATGCTCATCCTCACACTGGCCTGGACCCTGTCCGGCATGACCGGCCTGCTGGGTGCCAAGTATTATGTGGCCAACCTGCTGGGCGGCTCCGCTGCGGCGCTGCAGTATCTGCTGCCGGTGATCATCTTCCTGGTGGCGGTGTTCCTGGCCTTTGCCACCGGCACGAGCTGGGGAACCTTCTCCATTCTGATCCCCATCGTGTGCCACGCATTCCCGGAAGGCGAAATGCTGGTCATCTCCATCGCGGCCTGCCTGTCCGGTGCCGTGTGCGGCGACCACTGCTCCCCCATCTCCGACACCACCATCATGGCCTCGGCGGGTGCCCACTGCAGCCATGTGAACCATGTGTCCACCCAGCTGCCCTATGCCATCACGGCGGCGTCCTGCGCGGCGGTGTGTTATGTGATCACCGGCCTGGCACAGGCGGTACTGGGCAGCCGGGCCAGCCTGTTCACCTCGCTGGTGCTGCTGGCCGTGGCCATCGTCGTAGAGCTGGTGGTGCTCAGCATCATCCGCGCCCGCACGATCAAAAAGGCAAAAGCATGATTGGACTTTGCCGTCGCGGGCAACTTGTGATAAACTGAAAGAAAACGAACGAGCGGAGGCGCGATCCATGCTGGAACAGGCTTTTCAGGATGTATACACCAAATTCAAGCTGCATTTTTATCAGAACGTATTCCAGCGTTTTGCCACGCGGGAAGCGACCCTGACCACGGTGGAGTCCTTCTGTATGGAGGGCATCATGGCCATGGGCGAGCCCACCATTGCGGAGTTCTCCCGCATGATGCAGATCTCCACCCCCAATGCGGCCTACAAGATCGGCAGTCTGGTCAAAAAGGGCTATGTGGAAAAGATCCAGTCCACCGTGGACCGGCGCGAGTACCACCTGCGCCCCACCCAGAAGTATATCGACTACTACAACATCAGCTACTCCTACCTGAGCACCGTGATCGAGCGGGTGCGCAAGCGCTTCCCGGAAGAGGACGTGGACAAGCTGGAGCAGATGCTCACGGTGATCAGCGATGAGCTGATGCCGGAGCTGGACCTGATGAATAAGACCCGGCAGCGGCTGTCGGAATAAAAAATGCGCCCGGGAGTATCCCGGGCGCATTTTTGGTAGGGCGGCTTTACAGCACCATAAACAGGGTGCCGGCGGTGATCAGGGCACAGCCCACCAGGTTTTTGGCGGTAAAGGGTTCCTTCAGGATCACAAAGGCCAAAGCCAGGGTGATCACCACGCTGAGCTTGTCCACCGGAACCACCTTGGAGGCGGCCCCGATCTGCAAAGCGTGGTAATAGCACAGCCAGCTGGCCCCGGTGGCCAGGCCGGAAAGGATCAAAAACAGCCAGCTGCGGCGAGAGATATCCCCCACGCCGCCCTGGGTCCCGGTGAGGAACACCATGCCCCAGCTCATGACCAGCACCACCACCGTGCGGATGGCGGTGGCCAGGGTGGAGTTGACCCCCTGGATGCCGATCTTGGCCAGGATGGAGGTAAGGGCCGCAAACACGGCACTGCCCAGTGCAAACACGAACCACATAGTAAGATGCGCCTCCCTTTTTGTCCAGTGTAACACCGCAGCCCTCCCGGCGCAAGGGTGCACAGGCAAAACCGCCGGGCAAGCACTGGCCTGCCCGGCGGCTTTATCCTCAGTGATAGAAGGTATCGAAGTTCACCTGACGGTAGAAGCGCTGCTGCAGCTGGTCGAAGCTGTCGCAGTTCTGGGCCAGCAGCCACATGCTCTTGGTGACCACGGCTTCGATGGTCATGTCATGGGCTTCCAGGAAGCGGAATCGGTTCTTCACCCGCTTGCCCACCTCGTACACGCCCACGTCGCTGCCCTCATAGGTCACCTGCGTGGTCAGGATGAGCACCTTGTGGGTCTGCTCGTAGTGGCCCAGCCCCTCGGCAAAGGCGTCCATGAGCCGCTGCGGGATGCCGCCCACGCCGAAGCTCTCCACGATGACGCAGTCGTACAGGCGGAAGATCTCCGGGATCATGCCGGGGTCCATGCCGGGGATGAGCTTGAGCAGGAACACCCGGGGGTTCATGGCGCGGCCGAACTCCACCGGGCCGGTGGGCCAGGGCGAAGGCACATAGCGCACCAGACGGTCGCCCTGCACCAGTGCCAGCTCCGGGAAGTTGACCGAGGCAAAGGCGTCGTAGCTGATGGTCTTGTTCTTTTTGGCACGGGTGCCGGCAATGACGTGCCCGCCAAACACCACCATCACGCCCCGGCTGCCCGGGTCCAGTGCACAGATCACGCTGTCGCGCAGGTTTTTCTTGGCGTCGGTGATCTCGTTGGAGATGGGCTGCTGGGCACCGGTGAGGATGATGGGCTTGTCCGCGTTCTGGATGAGGTAAGAAAGTGCCGCTGCGGAATAGGCCAGCGTATCGGTGCCGTGGCAGATGATGAAACCATCGTACAGGGCGTAGTTCTCCTGAATGGCGCGGGCCATCATCAGCCAGTGTTCCTGGCCGAGGTCGGTGCTGTCGATGCTGCACAGGGCCAGCGTTTCCGGGATGCACAGGTCGTTGAGCTCCGGAAGATGGGCCAGCAGCTCGTCGCTGCTGAGCACGGGCCGGAGGCCCTGCGGAGTATGTACGCTGGCAATGGTGCCGCCGGTGGTAATGAAAAGAATGCGCTGTTTGGTCATAAAAAGCCTCCATGGCAGAAAATCAGAGAAACAAACCCAGTATAACACACTCTTTTCCGGCTGAAAAGTGCCCCGCAGCGGCAAAAGGCTGCTTTTTGCGACCCGGTCACAGAAGTTTTGCGGAAAAAGGTGTATACTATATGAGGAAAGGGGCTTCCGTCGATTGGAAGGCCCCTCAGTCGCTGCGCGACAGCTCCCCGGTGGGGAGCGCTTTCCATAAAAAGCGGGTTCACCCGCTGCGCTTCGGGCGCAGCCCGACAGCAGCCGATGCCGTTATCCGCCACGACCCCCACTCCGTGAAAAGGCAATTCCGGCAGGGCCGCAGCCCTGCCGGAATTGCGAATAAAAAATATTATTTCCGCTGAATATGGCCAGAGCGAAGCGGAGGCCATTTCAAACCGTCAACTTAAAAAGGAGAACCACCATGCCCAACATTGTGATCGTAGGTTCCGGCCCGGCGGGCGTGTCTGCGGCACTGTACGCGGTCCGCGCGGGGGTGGACACCACCGTGCTGACCAAAGGCCCCGGTGCGCTGGACCGGGCCGAGAAGATCGAAAACTACTACGGCCTTGCTCAGCCGGTTTCCGGTGCGGAGCTGGAGCGCCGCAGCATCGAGAACGCCAAACGCCTGGGGGTGCGGTTTGTGACCGCCGAAGCCGTGGGACTGACCTATACGGATAAACTTACGGTAGAAACCATCGGGGAAGATTACCCAGCGGACGCGGTGATCCTGGCCACGGGGGCCTCCCGTGCGGTGCCGCGCATTCCGGGCCTTGCCGGGCTGGAGGGCCACGGCGTGAGCTGGTGTGCCGTCTGCGACGCCTTTTTCTACCGCGGCAAGGATGTGGCCGTGCTGGGCAGCGGAGCCTATGCCCTGCACGAGGTGCAGGCCCTGCTGCCGGTGGTGAAAAGCGTCAGCCTGCTGACCAACGGCATGCCGCTGACCGCAGAATTCCCGCCGGAGGTGACCGTATACCCGCAGAAGGTGGAGGCTGTTTTGGGCGAACAGGTGGTCACCGGGGTGCAGCTGTCCGACGGGCAGGAGGTTGCCCTGTCCGGTGTGTTCGTGGCGCTGGGCGTGGCGGGCAGCACTGCGCTGGCCCGCAAGATCGGGGCCGCCGTGGAGGGCAGCCGCATCGTGGTGGATGAGAAGATGCAGACCACCGTGCCCGGCCTGTACGCTGCCGGGGACTGCACCGGCGGCCTGCTGCAGGTGGCAAAGGCTGTATACGAGGGGGCACAGGCCGGCACGGAGGCCGCCAAGGCCCTGCGGAAAGGATGAGTGCCATGCAAAAGACCCCGGAGGACCGCAATTGTCTGGCCTGCGCGTTCCCCTTCTGGGCGCAGCTGACCGCCGACGAACAGGAGATGCTCTGCCGCTACACCCGCCCGGTGCACTACCGCAAAGGGGCCCGGGTGCACAGCCCACTGGAAAGCTGTGTGGGCATCCTGCTGCTGCGCACCGGCCAGCTGCGGGCCTATCTGCTGTCGGAGGACGGCCGGGACGTGACCCTCTACCGCCTGTTCGGCGGGGAGGTGTGCATCCTGTCGGCGTCCTGCGTGATGGACTCGGTGAATGTGGACCTGTACATCGACGCTGAGGAGGACACCGAGGCGCTGTGCATCAGCGCGGGCATCTTCCGCCGTCTGATGCAGCAGAATGTCTATGTGCGCTGCTACGCCTACCAGCTCACGGCAGAGCGCTTTTCCGACACCATGTGGACGATGCAGCAGATCCTGTTCATGAGCGCCGACCGGCGGCTGGCCATCTTTCTCACCGACGAGCTGGCCAAGACCGGCGGCGACGAGGTGCGCATGACCCACGACCAGATGGCAAAGTACATGGGCTCTGCCCGCGAGGTGGTGAGCCGGATGCTCAAATACTTCGCGCAGGAGGGCTGGGTGCGGCTGTACCGCGGCGGGGTGCAGGTGCTGGACAAGCCAAAGCTGCAGCAGCTGGCAAGAGGCGAATGAAAAAAGAGGACGATGCGTTATGCATCGTCCTCTTTGCTGTTACGGGAGATCAGCCCTTGCAGCCCTGCTCTTCCCAGTCGCCGAAATCGCTGGCGTCAGCGATCTTGGTGGCGTCGAACTTGCCGTTCTCGTCCTTGGGGGCGACGGCGGGGCCGGCCTCCACGGGGTTGGGGTTCGGGGCCTCGGGGTCATACACCGGGCGCTCTTCGCTCAGGTCCGGCAGGGCCACCGGCTCGTTTGCGGCGGGTGCCTCGGCAGCGGGCTCGGCAGGAGCTTCCGGGGCGTCGGCTTCGGCCGGGGCGGTGGGCTGCTCTGCGGCATCGTCCGCTGCTTTGGCCTCTGCTTCGGCGTAGGCCTCGGCGGTCTTTTCGGCCTCGGCGGCGTCCTGCTCGGCTTCTTCGGGGAACTCGACCTCCTCCACATGGAGCGGGTCTTTCTGGTTCAGGATCTTGTCCAGTGCCACGATGGCGGCACCGGTGACGGCCACGGCAGCGGCCGTGCCCAGAATGCGGAACAGTGTTTTCATGCCAGAACCTCCTGTTTACAGATCAATCAGAACGTTAAGAGAACGTTACGACTTCATTCAGCGGCTTTTCGGCAGGCTCCACCGAAATGGCGGTCAGCACCGGGCCCTTGCCGCGGTAGATGTTGTGGAACTTGTAGCCCACCTTGGCGGTCACCCGCACCCAGCTGCGCTGCTCCAGAGCCTTGTAGCCGTCGTAGCTGCAGGGGAAGCCCACGAACTGGATATCCTGCACGCAGCAGGTCATGGCAAAGCGGCCGGGCACGAAGCTGTTCTTACCGGCGCGGTTGGTCTGGCACACCTGTGCCAGGAATTTGACCGTCTTGCCGGTGTACTTCTGGGGCTCGTCCTGGCAGTCCATGTACCAGATGCCGAAATCGTCATCATGGATGTCGATGACCGGGGCGTTCACGTCGAAGGGCAGCGGGTCGGGGATGTCATCATAGGCCACGCTGCCGTCCTTGAACTCGTAGGCGATGTCGCACTTGCGGGAAGCCTGACGCACCAGCTTGTGCAGCTCCTGCCGGGCCTCGTCGTTGTTCACGGCTTCGGCGCGGTTGAACACGATCAGCTCACTGCGGGCGATCTTGTCCAGCAGCAGGCTGCGCATGGAGTTGTCGCGGGCATAGGTCAGGGCGGTGGTGCCGTCGGCGGTGGCGATGCACTGGTACACCAGCCAGTTTTCCGGCAGGGCATCGGCCAGCTCCTGCAGCAGCCACATGCCGTTGTACTCGATGACCACGCGGCCTGCGCCGGATTCCTTTTCCAGCTTGGCCAGGTTCTGCGGGTTCATCTCTGCCTTGTCCTCGATCACCTTGACGGTCACACCGGGGAAGGCGAACTTCTTGGGGTTGTACTCTTCTTCGCCCTCTTCGCAGATCAGCAGCAGGGTCTTGTCGCCGGAGTCGAAGTTGGGGTCCTCAAAGGTCTCCTGAATGAATTTGGTCTTGCCGCTTTCCAGAAAGCCCACAAACAGGTAGACCGGAATTTCTTTTGCCATAATGGATGGTTTCTCCTTCTTTTACATCTCAGCAGCCGAACAGCTCTGCAATGGCCTTCTCGTTCAGCTTGGAGCCGATGACCACCAGTTTGCCGCCCACGTCGGCGCCGCGGGCACGCACTTCCCACTCGCCGGGCACATAGTCGAACTCCAGCCAGCCGTCGGCACCGCCGTCCACGATGCCCTTGCTGCGCAGGATCATGCCGTAATTGCCGGTGTCCAGCTCGGTGAGGGCGTGCTCCACTTCGGCCTTGGTGAACTTGCGGGCCGTCTCGACGCCCCAGCTGGTGAACACCTCATCGGCGTCGTGGTCATGATGATGGTGGTGATGGCCGCAGCAGCAGTGGCCGCCGTGCTCATGATGATGCTCGTGCTCGTCCTCATCCTCGTCGTCATCGTGATGGTGGTGGCCGCAGCAGCAATGCTCCTCGTGGTCATGATCCTCATCGTGATCATGGTGGTGCTCATGCTCGTCGTGGTCATCGTCCTCGTCATGGTCGTGATGGTGATGCTCGTGCTCGTCCTCATCATCGTCATCATCGTGGTGGTGATGGCCGCAGCTGCACACGCCGTTCTCGTCGTCGTGATGGTGATGATGGTGGTGCTCTTCTTCCTCGTCCTCCTCGGCGTGCTTCTCGTTTGCCTTGGCGGCCATGGCGATCAGCTCTGCCTTGAAGTCGTCCTTGGTGGACATGGCTTTCAGGATCTGCTCACCGGTCAGCTCGTCCCATGCGGTGGTCACGATGGTGGCGGTGGGGTTCTTCTCGCGCAGCATGGCCACGGCGGCGGCGATCTTCTCCTCGCTGGCGGTCTGGGTGCGGCTGAGCAGGATGCAGCTTGCATGGCTGATCTGGTCGTCGTAGAACTCACCGAAGTTCTTCATATACATCTTGACCTTGTTCACATCGGCCACGGTGACAAAGCTGTTCAGCTGCACGTCCAGGTGCTCGGCCACGCCTTCCACGGCGCGGGTCACGTCGCTCAGCTTGCCCACGCCGGAGGGCTCGATGACGATGCGGTCGGGGTGGTACTGCTCCACCACCTGCTGCAGGGCGGTGCGGAAATCACCCACCAGAGAGCAGCAGATGCAGCCGGCGTTCAGCTCATTGATCTGGATGCCGGACTCCTTCAGGAAGCCGCCGTCGATGCCGATCTCACCGAACTCGTTCTCGATCAGAACGACCTGCTGGCCGGCAAAGGCCTCCTTGATGAGTTTTTTGATCAGAGTGGTCTTGCCGGCGCCCAGGAAGCCGGAAAAAATATCAATTTTGGTCATAGTTTGAATGCCTCTTTCTTTGTTAGCAGACAGAGCCGCAGAGCGCTGGCCCGTAAAATCTTACATCTCTATTATAGCAAGCCTGTCAATGGGAAAACGGCCTTTTTCAAGAAAAAATTGTAACATTTTTTGCAATTTGGTTGCGTTTTCGCGTTTTGGACGACAAATAAGGGGAACCGGCGGCCCCGGCGGGCAGCGATTCGGCAAGGGGCAGGCTCCGGCAGAGGGACGGACGCCCCCGGACGGCAAGACCCCGCCAACGGACGGTCAACGACCGGCAGGCGGTCCGCCCCCGCAGGATGCAGGCGACACTCCCGCATTGCATTCTTTGCGCCGGAATGCTACAATATGCAGTAGCAAACCACCGCCGCCGGACGTTCTTCCGGCAAATATGAGAAAGAAGGCTTTTCTATGAGCATGAATACAGTTCCCGAACGGCTGGCCGCCCTGCGCGCCGCCATGCAGGCAAACGGTGTGGACGTGTACCTGATCCCGGTGGGCGACCCCCACTCCAGTGAGTACCTGCCCGACCACTACACCTCCCTGACCTACTTCTCCGGCTTCCATGGTGAAAACTCCAACTTTGTGGTCACCATGACCGAGAGTGCTGTCTGGGCCGACGGCCGTTACTTTGTGCAGGCCGAGAAGGAGATCGCAGGCACCGAGATCCAGCTGATGAAGATGGGTGAGCCGGGCGTGCCCACCGTGGAGGAATACTGCGCCAAGGTGGTGCCTGAGGGCGGCAAGCTGGGCCTGTGCGGTCTGACCGCCAGCTGCGCGCTGGTGAACAGCGTGAAGAAGGCGCTGGAAGCCAAGAACGCCGCCATTCAGACCCTGTTCCTGGAGGATGAGCTGTGGACCGAGGGCCGCCCGGCTCTGCCCGCCACCCCGGCCTGGATCCTGCCCAAGGAATACGCAGGCTTCTCCCCCGCCGAAAAGCTGGGCCAGCTGCGTGCAAAGCTGGCCCAGTTGGGCTGCACCGCCCAGCTGGTGGGCAAGCTGGACAACCTTGCCTGGCTGCTGAACCTGCGCGCCATGGACATCGAGTGCACCCCCTACGCCATGGCCTACTGCTATGTTACCCCGGACCGCGCCGTGCTGTTCATCAACACCGCCCGCGTGACCCCGGAGGCAAAGGCGGAACTGGAAGCCAACGGTGTGACCCTGGCCGAGTACGACAGTGTGCTGGACTTCATGGCCGCTGAGACCGAGCCCCAGACCGTGCTGGCAGAGAGCGCCACCGTGAACTATGCCGTGTATCAGGTGCTGGAGAACAACGCCGCCCTCACCGTGAAGGACCTGGCCGACCCGCTGCTGCCCATGAAGGGCGTGAAGAACGAAGTGGAGCTGACCCACGACAAGGAAGCCCACCTGCGCGACGCTGTGGCGATGGTGCGGTTCCAGATCGAGCTGGAAAAGCGTCTGGAAGCCGGCGAAGAGCTGACCGAGCTGACCGTGGACGAGATCCTGCACAAGTACCGCAGCACCACGGATAAGTTCATCGTGGAGAGCTTTGGCACCATTGCGGCCTACGGCGGCAACGCAGCCATGATGCACTACCACGCCACCCCGGAGGACCACGCAAAGCTCCAGCGCAAGGGCTTTTTGCTGGTGGACAGCGGTGCCACCTACATGGACGGCACCACCGACATCACCCGCACCTACCCGCTGGGTGAGCTGACCGAGGACGAGCGCAAGTTCTACACCTGGACCCTGCAGTGCCACATCGACATCGCCAAGGCTATCTGGCTGGACTACTGCGACTGCCATATGATCGACACCATCGCCCGTGAACCGCTGTGGCAGCACCTGATCAACTACCGCTGCGGCACCGGCCACAGCGTCAGCTTTGTGGGCAACGTCCACGAAGGCCCCCACGCCCTGAACGGCCGCAACACCACCCTGATGCGCCCGGGCATGATCGTGACCGACGAGCCCGGCGTGTACGAGACCGATCTGGTGGGCATCCGCATCGAGAACGAGCTGGTGTGCGTGCACAAGGCCGACAACCAGTACGGCACCTTCCTGGGCTTTGAGCCGATCATGTTCGTGCCCATCGCCACTTCTCCCATCGTGCCCGGTGTGCTGACCAAGGACGAGCTGGACTGGCTGAACAACTACCACCGTCAGGTGTTCGAGAAGCTGGCACCCCGCCTGAACGACGAGGAGCGCGAGTGGCTGGCCAAGAAGTGCGCCGCCATTGGCTGCTGAGCACCCGGCCGCTGAACATCGCATAAAAAAGCGGGAAGCCGTGCCGGAGCGTGCAAGCTCCTGCGGCTTCCCGTTTGTTGCTTTTGCTTATTCTTTGGGGTCGCTGTCGTGCCGGGCCTTCCACTCGGCACTGCGTTCCTGCGCCGTTTCCCGCAGCTCCTCCCGCATGCCGTTCCAGCGCTCGCGCGCTTCGGCGGTGCGGGTCTGCACGTCCTCGCGGGCATCCTTCCAGTAGGCCTTGGCCTCGTCGATGACCTCCTTGAAGGGGCCGGAAGGGTAAGTGCTCTCCGCAATATCCACCAGGAATTTGTACAGCTGCGGGCGCACCTGCTCGTACATGCCCAGACGGGTGTACAGGTCCTTGTAATAGCGGAACACCTGGATCTTGTTCTGCACGAGGGTGGCGGGGTTGATCTGGGTGTGGCAGATGCTCTGGGGATTCTGCACATAGTAGTAGCCCGGCTGTGCAATGGAAGCAAACACCGCAGCGTACTGGATGTACTGCATGTTGAACACCAGATCTTCGGCCCAGCGCATCTCACTGGTGAACCGGATGTCGTGCGCAAGCAGCATTTCGCGGCGGTAGAGCTTGTTCCACAGCACGCTGTAGAAATAGGAGGCGGGCTTGTCCATCAGGCGGCGGGCAAAGGTGTCCTTGTCGTACACGCCCTCGGGCAGAAAACCGTACACCCGCACCTCCGGCGGGCGGGCGACGTGCATCACGCCAAGGTCGTCCTGCAGCTTTTCCAGCACCTGTTCGGGCTTGGTGGCCCCGGCGGGGATCACCATCTTGTAAGGTGCGATGACCAGGTCGGCGCTGTTCTGTTCGGCAGCGGTGACCAGATGCTCGGTGAAGTCCGGGTCGATATAGTCGTCGCTGTCCACGAACTGCACATACTTGCCGCTGGCCAGCTTCAGGCCCAGGTTGCGGGTGTCGGACACGCCGGAGTTGGCCTTGTCCACCAGCACGATGCGCTCGTCCTTTGCGCGGAACGCTTCGCACACGGGCAGGCTCTGATCCTTGGAGCCATCGTTCAGCACGATGACCTCGATGTTCTGCCAGCTCTGGGCGCAGATGCTCTCCAGACAGCGGGCGATGTGGTTCTGGGCGTTGTACACGGGCAGAATGATGCTGACAAGGGGCTTTGACATGGCGGCGTCTCCTTTGTTGTTTTTTGATTACTATACCCCCGCACCGCGCAAAATGCAAGGGCGGGTTTGAAGAGGAGGGATCCTGTGATCTTTCACATTGCGGTGTGCAGCCCGGACGCGGGCCTGCGCAGCGGGCTGGAACGCCAGTGCATGGAATTTTTTGCCCGGCGGGCGGACGCCTGCATCGTGGAACACCTGCCGGACACCGACGCCCTGCTGCGGAAGGACGGGGAGGGCGTGCGGTACGACCTGTACCTGCTGGAGCTTTCCGGCTCGGCTACGCCGGTGGGGCTGGCGGCTGCCGGGGAGCTGCGCCGCCGGGGCCGCCGGGCCCCGCTGGCCTTTGTGGCCCGCACCACGGCTCACGCTTACAGCGCCTACAAGGTGGATGCGCTGCAATATCTGCTGCTGCCGGTGCGCCAGCGGGAGCTTTCGGCCCTGCTGGCCCGCGCCACCGAGCCGGAATACGGCCCGTCCGTCACGGTGAACACCGCCGAGGGCCTGCGGGCGCTGCCCTATGCGGGCATCGAATATCTGGAGTGCACCCACCACATCGTGCACTTCCACCTCACCAGCGGGGAGGACGTGCCCACCCTGTCGCTGCGGGTGCCGTTTTCTGCGGTGGCACAGCCTCTGCTGGCGGATGGGCGCTTTTTGCAGCCCCACCGCTCCTATGTGGTCAATCTGGCCGAGGCGGACCTGCTTTCTGCCGGGGAGCTGCGCATGCGCAGCGGGGCCCGCATCTCCATCCCCCGCGGGCGGGAGGGTGCCGTGCGGGACGCCTTCCAGCAATGGGTGCAGCAGCAGAAATACAGCCTGAAATAACAGCACGCCGGTGCTCCCACAGCGGGAACACCGGCGTGTTTTTTGCGGAAAAATTTCTCAGATCGTTGTCCAGTCCAGTGCGGTCCAGTCCGGCAGGAACTGGTCGCACACCTGCGCCATGGCAGGGGCATCGGCGGCACTGGCGGCGTCCTGCACGCCCAGCACGGTGAACCCGGCCTTGTGGGCAGTGGAAGCGGCGTAAATGGCGTCCTCGCACACGGCGCAGGCGGCGGGGTCGGCCCCGCCCAGCCGGTGCATGCACTCGAAGAACACCTCCGGGCGGCTCTTGTGCAGCACGCCCTGCGCCTCCACGATGAAGGAAAAATAGTCCGCGATGCCCAGCCGGGTGAGCACGGTGCGGCACTGATCGGACCAGGTGTTGGAGCACAGGCACAGCCGGGCCCCCTCGGCCTGCAGCTTTGCCAGCAGGGTGCGCACACCGGGCTTCAGGTCCACCGTTTCGTACAGCTGGGCGATCACGTCCCGCATCACGTCGTAATATTCCGCCTCGGTCAGGGGCAGGCCGTATTCTCGGATGAGGTAGCGGGCACCGTCGGCCATGCCCATGGTCAGCAGCACGTCGTTCAGGTCTGCTTTGGGCGTGCGGCCATAGCGCTGCAGCAGCGCCAGCGGGGCACCCCGCCACACCACGGTCATGCTGTCGGTGAGGGTGCCGTCCATATCAAAGATCCATTGCTTGCAGCGCATGGGGCAAAGTTCCTCCTTCAAGATGATTCCTGCCCAGTATACCACGGATCTTAGCCGTATAAAAGCCGTGAGGAACCAAAAAACGGGGAGAAATTTTCCGGAAAATATGATATAATTTCAGCAAAGACAGACAGGGAGGCAGGCAGTATGGAAAACCAAACCATTCCGTGCAAAGCGCTGGTGCTGGCCGGCGGCGGAGCACGCGGCAGCTATCAGGTGGGCGTGTGGAAGGCTCTGATGGAGCTGGACTGGCACCCGCAGATCATCACCGGCACCAGTGTGGGCAGCCTGAACGGTGCCATGTTCGTGCTGGACCTGTACGAGGTGGCGCGGGATATGTGGCTGACCATCCGCAGCAAGGATGTGATGGAGCTGCCCGAAGAAAACGCCGACCTGTCGGCCCTGCACAGTTTTCTGCGCAGCGTGGTGAAGGCCGGCGGTATGGACGTCTCGCCGCTGGAAGAGATCGTGGAACGGGTGCTGGACGAGGACGCGCTGCGCCGCGCCAACATCCGCTTTGGCCTTGTCACGGTGGAGCAGCGGGGCCTGAAGCCCCGGGAGCTGACGCTGGACGAGATCCCGCAGGGCCGCGTGAAGGATTACCTCATGGCCTCGGCGGCCTGCTTCCCTGCCCTGCGGGCGCGGGAGATCGACGGGGTCAAGTTCCTGGACGGCGGCTACAGCGACAACATGCCCACCGGCCTTGCGAAAAAGATGGGGGCTGACGAGCTGGTGTGCGTGGACCTGGAGGGGGTGGGCATCACCCGCCCCAACCTCACCGGTCTGCCCACCACCATGGTGCGCAGCTACTGGGAGCTGGGCGACATCCTGCACTTTGACCCCGATACCGCCCGCCGCAATGTGGAGCTGGGTTATTACGACACCCTGCGGGCCTTTGGCCGGGTGCGGGGCTGCGCCTATGCCGTGGACAACGGCCCGGACAGCAGCGCCGATGCTGCCGCGTTCCGGGCACGGTTCGACGCGGTGCAGAAGGCCGTGCGGGAGAAATACCCCGTGACCCTTACCGCAGACGCGGCCCTGCTGCTGGCCCGGATGAAGGACGCCGAGCTTGCCCCGCTGGAAGCCGTGGCCGAGGACGTGGGGGTAGACCCCACGGTGTACTACACCACCCGGACGCTGGGGCAGGCGTTTCTGGACAAATGCGACCGTGCGCGCATGGCCGGGTTCGCCCCGTTGTTTGCAGGCAGCGCGGACGCGGGCCGGGCGGCGCTGGCAGCCCTGCTGCCCAATACATTCTTGCAGGCGCTGGTCTGGCAGGCCCTGACCGCGCCGGAACTGCCGGAGGTGACCGAACATGAAGATCTGTAAAGGTGTTTCTGCGTCCCCGGGCCTTGTGCTGGGGCAGGTGAGCCGGTTGGAACGCCATGTGGAAACGTTCAGCACCGGGCCCTTTGACCCGGAACGGGAGCTGCGCCAGCTGGAAGATGCGGTGCGCACCGCCCAGAGCGAGCTGGACTCCATGGCAGAGCGGGCCGCTTCCACCGAGCAGGCCATCCTGCAGTTCCAGAGCATGATGCTGGACGACGAAGGCATGATGAACGAGGTGCGGTTCTGCATCAAGGCAGGCATCAGCGCCGCTGCCGCCATGGACAAGGTGGGCCAGCGTTACGCCGACCAGCTGGCCAACATGAAGGACAACCCCTACATGCAGCTGCGCAGCGTGGACATTCTGGACGCCACCAGCCGGGTGATCAACATTCTGGGCAACCGGCCCCGCATGTGGCTGGCACTGGACCACCCGGTGATCCTGGCCGCCGACCGCCTGATGCCCACCGACCTGTTCAGTGTGCCCTCCGGCATGATCCTGGGGGTCATTACCACCGAGGGCAGCGGCCAGAGCCATGCCGCCATCATTGCCCGGGCCATGAACATCCCCGGCATCGTGCAGGTGGGAGCGGATTTTCTGGAGGATTGCGACGGCCGCACGGTCATTCTGGACGCCACCAAGGGCGAGTGCATCCTGGACCCGGACGCGGTGGCCCGCCAGCAGGCAGAGGCCCGCATCTGTGAGCTGCAGCGCGAGAACGAGGAGATGAGCGTGCTGAGCCGCCAGCCCGGCTATACCCGGGACGGCGCAGCCTTTGAGCTGCTGGCCAACTGCTTTGGCCCGGAGGACATCGACACCGCCATGCAGTCCGGTGCCCGGGGCGTGGGCCTGCTGCGCAGCAGCTACATGATGCTGCCCGGCCGCATTCTGGACGAGCAGGAACAGTTCTATTTCTATTCCTCCTGTCTGGCCGCAGCACAGGGCTGCCCTGTGACCGTGCGCACCTTCGATTTTGGCGCCGACCGCACCATGGCGGACGCCTATCAGGGGGTGCAGTCCTCCAAGCTGGGGCTGCGGGGCATCCGCAACAGCCTGCGCCAGCCCCGCCAGTTTGAGACCCAGATCTGTGCCCTGCTGCGCGCAGCGGCCCGCGGCCCGCTGCGGGTGATGTTCCCCATGGTGACCGATGTGGAGGACTGGGACGCCGCCATGCACATCGTGGAGCACTGCCGCCAGAGCCTGCGGGAGCGGGGCGTGCCCTTCAACGAAAAGACCCCCTTCGGCGTCATGCTCAGCGTGCCGTCGGCCTGCCTGACCGCGGAGGAATTCGTAGCCCACGGGTGCGATTTTCTGGTCATCGGCACCAACGACCTGACCCAGTACACCCACGCCGCCGACCGGGAGCTGGCCAGCGCGGAGCGGTATTACCGCCCCGCCAGCCCGGCCATGAAAAAGCTCATCGCCATGGTCATGGAGACGGCAAAGGCCGGCAGCGTGCCGGTGACCATCTGCGGCCTTGCCGTGGGCAACCCGGTGAATACGGTGCAGTATCTGCAGATGGGCCTGCGCAGCTTCTCGGTGAGCCCGCAGAACCTGCTGCACACCAAAAAGGCTCTGCTGGAAGCCGACGCCCACCCGGACGACACCGAGCTGGAATAAAGCGATAAAAGAAAGGGGCTGCTGCACGCTGTGCAGCAGCCCCCTTTGTTTGGGGAACCTGCCGTGCTGCTTGCGGAACCGCACAGCAGGGGGAGATGGCTTTTATAAAAATGGTTTCTCAGTTCATGCGGCGGCCTTTGCGGTCCAGCACAAAGCCTGCTGCCAGCAGGAACAGACCGCTCAGGGCGCTGCCCACCACTGCCAGCCAGTTTGCACCGGTCTGGGGCAGGGCGGCGGCAGAAACGGCAGCTGTGGCAGCAACTTCCGGCTCTGCATTCGGCGCCACGTTCTGTACGGTTGCGGTGGTGTCTGCGGCGGGGGTGTCAACCGGTGCAGTGCCGTCCTGTGCAGGGGCATCCGGGGTCACCTCCGGGGTGGACGGGACGTCCGGGGTGCTGGGCTTGTCCGGCGTGCTGGGCTTGTCAGGCGTGCTGGGCTTGTCAGGCGTGCTGGGCTTGTCGGGCGTGTCCGGAGTTTCCGGGGTGCTGGGCGTGTCCGGCACGATTTTGGGTAGCACCATGTGCTTGGTCTGGCCGCACTTGTCAATGCTGCAGATGTAGTCGGCGTAGCCTTCCTTTTCCAGCGTGGGCTCCACGACCTTGCCCACCAGCTTCCAGTCGTGCAGGTCCTCGTCCTTCAGCTTGTTGATGTCAACAATTTCGGGGTGCTCTTCCATGTACTTGCGGTTGTGGACGACCTTGGTGAGGGTGCCGCCGGTGATGGTGCAGTGGTGATTCCATCCGGGATAAATTTCTGCGTATTTGTCAAGTGTATCCGGTAATTGAAGGGGTTCTTTGGTCACGGATGCGTTTTTGTAGTAGTTGATAACGACAGAGTTCTTTTCACCGAGATTGGAAGAGCCGTCCTCGTTGTAGTCGGCACTGGTGGGAATTTTGTAAACGGTCTTTCCGGTTTCAGGGTCGGTAGTAGGTTCTCCGATCCCATCGGGCACAGAATCATCATTTTGATATACATTGACGACAGTATCACCAGTGCTGCCGTCAATCGTAAGGTTCAGCTTGCCGTCTTTGGCACCGATTGCAGGATAATCCTTGCGATGGTTTTTGTTATCATCATAGGAATTAATGGCATTGACCGTACCGCCGGTAATACGAATTGTCGTGTTGCCCTCACCACTGCTATAGGCATTGCCGATGGCGGGCGCATTGATAGAACCAATGGCTGTCACATTGGCATTTTCCGCAATTGTGATCGTAAGATTTCCCTGATGGCCATTTTGGCTGGAACCGATTGCCGTTGTTCCATTTTTGCCCTCGGCATTGACCGTGGCGTTGCCGGAGATCGTGATGGTCGTATCGCCGCCTCCCCACGGACGGCCATCGCCGATGGCGGAACCAAATTCGCTATAGGCATTGACAACGGCGTTTCCGGTAATAGTGACATCGTTTCCTTGGAGACCGCCGCCAATGCCTGCACCGCCATCTCCGCTTGCCGTGACGTGAGCATTGCCTTCAATGCGGATGTTTTTTGCTTTACCGTAGGTGCCGCCGCCGATGCCCGCACCATCCTCACAACCGCCGCGGGCAGTGATCTCACCGCCCTTAATTGTAATATTGGAAGTATCCGCATAGGACAGATCCACTATACCGTTGCAGCCACCGCCGATACCAGCACCATCCCCGTAACCGCCTGCCAGCAGCTTGCCGGTGTCCCCGCCAGCGGCATTTCCGTTTTCGTCCTTGTCTTTGGGAGTGCTGTTATCGTCGTTCAAATCGTCCTTGATGGTCAAAGTGCCGTGGCCGTTCTTATCCGCTTTTTCGATGGCTGCGTGATGTGAATCGCCGCTGAGAACGGTGTTGTCGCCGTTCAGCTCAAGGTTGGTGTCGCCATCGCCCTTGATCTCGATGGGTGCCGAGCCGCTGTTATTCCAACTGTACTCCGTCTCAATGTGCACATCCTGCAAGGTCACATTGGCGGTGTTGCCATCTTCGGCGGTAATGGTGACGGTGTTGGAAGTGGTCTCGGTCTCGCCGGTGTCTTTGTTTTTGGTGGTCAGGATGATGTCATCATCCTGACGATGGTCGATGTCGCCCTTCTCATCCTTCACAAAGGCACCCGTATCATCCCGCTGGGTGATGGACTGGATACCATCTTTAGCCACGATCTCCACACTGCCGTCTTTTACATTGTATTCTGCCGCAAAGGCTGCCGTGGCGATGGAAGAGACCATTGCCATCAACGCAGCTGTAGAAAGTACCCGCAAGGCCAGCTGTTGTTTCACGCTTTTTCGCATTACAAAACCCTCCAAACAAAAAAACTTACAGAGACGTAAACGTTACCGGGAACGATGCCGAAAACCGGCAAAACCCGGAACTTCGGGGCAGAAAATCACATGGCTGTGCATTTTCATGCCCGGCGTCTCTTTGTGGCGCAAGTATAGTACGGTGCCGTGGAGAATGTCAAGACGAAATGCTGGATTTTCGGGGGGGGGTAGGTAATTTTGTGGAACGAGCACAAAAACAGCTGAGAATTTGCGACAGAATAACAGGGCAAACCTGCACAAAAATCCGGGAGATCTTTATACGGGGCAAAAAATAAAAAACGAGCCCGGGAAAGCCCGCAGACTTTCCCGAACCCGTGGGTCGGAATTTTTCGTTTATGGAAGGTGCGCCGCCCGGAGCCCCGGTTATTCCAGATTGCCGGTCAGGGTCATCACGGCGGCCAGCACGGCCAGCGGGGCGGTCTCGCACCGCAGGATGCGGGGGCCAAGGCCAACCGTTTTGGCTCCGGCTTTGGCGGCCATTTCGGCCTCCTCGGCGGCAAAGCCGCCCTCTGCACCGGTCACGATGGCGATCTTTAGCTTTTTGCCGTCGGCGGGTGCGGCCTCGGCCAGCAGCTGGCGCACTGGCGCGCCGCCGCACTCGTAGCAGAACAGCACCAGGTCGTACTGGTCAAAGGTGCGGCACACGGCCCCGAAGTTGGGCAGCGGCAGGGCCACGTCCGGCAGCACGCCCCGGCCGCACTGCTTGGCGGCTTCCAGCGCGATGCGGTTGTAGCGCTCATTCTTCTGCTCCTCTTTTTTGGGGGCGGCCACGCAATACCGGCTGAAGAAGGGCACCACATGGGCGGCCCCCAGTTCCACGCCGTGCTGGATGATCTGCTCCAGCTTGTCCTGTTTGGGGTAACCGGCCAGCAGGGTGACCTCCACGCTGGGCTCAGCGGCGCTGGGGTAGCCCGGCTCTACCGAGAATTCCACGCAGTCATCCCCGAAGCCGGTGATGGTGGCGGTGTATTCCACGGCGCTGCCGTCGCATAGAATGACAGTATCGCCCATGCGGGCACGCATCACGCGGGCCAGATGATGGGCATCGGTGCCGCGCAGCACAGCCGTGCCGTCGGCGATCTCAGTGGTAAAATAACGGTGCGGCATAGTTCCTCCTGAAACGTCCTAGCCCTCTCAGTCGCTAACGCGCCAGCTCTCCCAAGGGGAGAGTCCTTGGCAGTCCACGCAAACTTCATCTCTTTGCCAAGGCCTCCCCCTTTGGGGGAGGTGGCACCGAAGGTGACGGAGAGGGCGAGCCTGCTCTATAATTTCACGCCTTCTTGCAGACGATGCACTCCCAGCCGCGCTTCTCCTTCACTTCCACAACGGCAAGGCCGACCTGCTCCAGCCCGGCGATCACCTCGTCCTTGCGGGTGTCGATGATGCCGCTGGCAATGAAGACGGCACCGTCGGCCATCAGGCCGGGCACGGCGGGGGCCAGGCTGAGGATGGCGTTGGCCACGATGTTGGCGGTGATGATGTCGTATTGGCCGCTGGCCTTGTCGGACAGGTCGCCCACCAGCACGGTCAGCTGATCCTGCACGCCGTTCAGGGCAGCGTTCTCCCCGGCGGTGCGCACGGCTACGGGGTCGATGTCCACGCCCTCGGCCACGGCGGCACCCAGCTTCAGGGCTGCAATGGCCAGGATGCCGCTGCCGGTGCCGATGTCCAGCACCCGTTCACCGCCCTGGACCCGCTCGTCCAGCGCTTCCATGCACAGGCTGGTGGTCTCGTGGCCGCCGGTGCCGAAGGCAAGGCCGGGGTCCAGCACCAGCTTGACGCGGTCGGTGTCGTACTCCTGCCAGGAGGGCACCACGGCCAGCCGCTTGCCGATCTCCAACGGGTGGTAATACTTGCGCCAGCCGTTCTGCCAGTCCTCCTGCTCCACACCCTCGGTCTCCACGGTGTAGGCGATGCCGGCAGCCTCCATGCGGGCAGAGATCAGGGCCAGGGTCTCCACGGGGGAAGCGCCCGGCTCCAGATACATGTGGATGATGACCCGGTCGCGGGGCTTGTCCAGCAGCTCCTGCTCGATCAGGTCCACATGGGCGATCTCGGCCACCTGCTGCTCGATGTCGCTGTAATCTTCGATATAGATGCCGCCCTCGGCGATCATGGTGGCAACGGCTTCGGCGTTGTCGGCGTCGGACTTGGCCACGGTCAGGCGGATGTCGGTCCATTCCATGGGAAAAACCTCCTTCAAAATTCTGTGTTTCCTTATATTAGTATAGTACCCGATTCCCGTCTGGGATGCAAGCCTTTGGGCAAAATGCCGGAGAAAAGAAAAGATTTTTCAACATAAAGCCGAGGGTTGTGCACGAAAACTAAAAAATGTTCACGCAAAAATACGCAAATAAGGACTTTTGACGCAATTTGATAGATTTATCGCGGAAAGGACTTTCCTTTTTTGCAAAAGTATGTTAATATTCTATTACGGAATTATGGACGGTCTGCAACCAGAGACTGTCTGTAAACACAAACATTTCTTAAGGAGGAATGTGCTTTATGATGAAGTATCTCCAGAAACTGGGCAAAGCACTGATGCTTCCCGTCGCTGTGCTGCCGATCTGCGGCATCCTGATGGGTCTTGGTTATGCCCTCGCTCCGGGCGTTATGGGCGTTCCCGGTGCACCGACTTCCGGTGCAGCATACACCGTTGGCTTCCTGCTGGTCAAGGCAGGCGGCGCTCTGATCGATAACATGGCATGGCTGTTCGCCATTGGTGCCGCTGTGGGCCTGGCCGACAACGACGGTACCGCAGGTCTGGCCGGTCTGGTCAGCTTCCTGATGATGCAGCAGCTGCTGAACCCCGGCGTGGTCGGCATGGTCCGCCATCTGGAAGAGGGCACCGCTACCTACATCGCCTTCCAGAAGGTCGCCGGCAACTCCTTCATCGGCATCCTGGCCGCTGTTGTGGGTGCTGCCTGCTACAACAAGTTCAAGAATACCCAGCTGCCTGACTGGCTGGCATTCTTCTCCGGCAAGCGTTTCGTTGCCATTGCTACCGGCGTGATCTCCATTCTGGTGTCCGTCGTTCTGCTGTTCGTCTGGCCCGTCATCTTCGGTGCTCTGGTCGCCGTCGGCAACGGCATCGCTGGCATGGACGGCATCGGCGCCGGCATCTACGCTTTCCTGAACCGTCTGCTGATCCCCACCGGCCTGCACCACGCTCTGAACAACGTGTTCTGGTTCGACACCATCGGCCTGGGCGACCTGTCTCACTTCTGGGCAGGCGAGACCAGCGCAGATGTGGGCTGGAGCCTGGGCATGTACATGTCCGGTTTCTTCCCCTGCATGATGTTCGGTATTGCCGGTGCTGCTCTGGCTATGGTCAAGACCGCCAAGAACAAGAAGGCTGCTATCGGCCTGGTTCTGTCCGCTGCAATCTGCGCCTTCGTCTGCGGCGTTACCGAGCCGTTCGAGTTCGGCTTCATGTTCCTGTGCTTCCCCCTGTACATTGTGTACTCTGCCCTGTACGGCATCTTCACCATCATCACCTACTACTCCGGTTTCCGTGCTGGCTTCTGCTTCTCCGCAGGCGCTACCGACCTGGTGTTCTCCGCTTCTCTGCCCGCAGCTGCTAAGACTTGGATGATCATTCCTCTGGGCATCGCAGCATTCCTGGTGTTCTACTTCGTGTTCTACTTCGCCATCACCAAGTTCGACCTGAAGACTCCCGGTCGTGAGGATGACGACGAAGAGGCTGAGAAGAAGGTCGTTCTGGCCAACAACAACTACACCGAAGTCGCTTCTGCTGTTCTGGCTGCTGTCGGCGGCAAGGAGAACGTGAAGGAAGTTGGCTACTGTGCAACCCGCCTGCGCTTTGAGGTGCTCGACAACGCTAAGGTTGACGAGAAGGCTGTCAAGGCTGCCGGTGCTGCCGGTGTCATCCGTCCCAGCAAGAACGCTTGCCAGGTCATCATCGGCACCAAGGTCCAGTTCGTGTACGACGAGCTGAAGAAGATGCTGTAACTGGCACTTCGGTAAAACAAAACAGGCGCGGAGGGCTGGTTGCCTCCGCATGACACCGCCGGGGGCGGGCGCAGAAAGCGCCCGTTCCCGGCGGCTTTTTGTTCACACAAACTGCTTTTCTTCCGAAATGGAACGTGCTATACTGAAAAAAACGCGCTGCCCGCTCCGGCCGCTGTGCACCGGTGGAAGCGGGCGGGCCGCTGAGAAGAACGAGGTGTTTTGCATGATCCTTCAGAATGCACTGGTTTATACGCCGCGCCACACCTTTGAGCGCGGTACGCTGTTCATCCGCAACGGGCGCATCGTGCCCTTTGCCGCCCCGGAAGCGGGCGAAGAGGTGATCGACGCCGAGGGCCTGTATGCCCTGCCGGGTCTGGTGGACATCCACTTCCACGGGGCCATGGGCAAGGACTTCTGCGACGGCACCGAGGAGGCCATCCAGACGCTGGCAGATTTTGAGGCCAGCAAGGGCGTGCTGGCCATCTGCCCCGCTACCATGACCTACCCGGAAGAGTTTTTGAACCATGTGATGGACGCCGCCGCCGCCCACAAAAACGGCAGGGGCGCAGATCTGGTGGGCATCAACATGGAAGGCCCCTTCATCAGCCCCAAGAAGGTGGGTGCCCAGAACCCGGAGTATGTGCAGGGTGCTGACGCGGGGATGTTCCGCCGCCTGCAGAAGCGTGCGGGCGGCCTGATCAAGCTGGTGGACGTGGCCCCCGAAGAGCCGGGCAACCTGGATTTCATCAAGGAATGCCACAATGAGGTGCGCATCTCCATTGCCCACACCTGCACCGACTACGACACTGCCGTGCAGGCCTTTGAGGCCGGTGCCACCCACATGACCCATCTGTACAACGCCATGCCCGGCATCACCCACCGTGCCCCCGGCCCCATCATTGCGGCACTGGAGCACGGCGCAGAGGTGGAGCTCATCACCGACAACGTGCACATCCACCCGGCCATGGTGCGGTTCACCTTCAACACCTTCGGGGCCGACCATGTGTGCCTGATCGCCGACAGCATGATGGCCTGCGGCCTGCCGGACGGCCAGTACAGCCTGGGCGGACAGGCTGTGACCGTCCACGGCCCGCGCGCTACCCTGACCGAGCAGCCCGGTACCATTGCCGGCAGCAACACCTGCCTGTACGACTGCATGAAGCGTGCCGTGCAGGAGATGAACGTGCCGCTGGAGAGCGCCGTGCGCGCCGCCAGCGAGAACCCGGCCCGGAGCATCGGTGTGGACAACGACTACGGCAGCCTGGCCGCCGGCCGTTACGGCAACGTGATCCTGGCCGACAAGGAACTGAACATCAAGGCCGTGATCCAGAAAGGGACCCGCATCGTATGAACAAGACCTTTACCTGGCGGCTGCTGACCCCCGGCGAGCTGACCGACGTGTATCTGCAGGAAATGCGCCGCGACTTTCCCGCCGGGGAGCTCAAGCCGCTGAGTATGATCCTGACCAGCGAGGCCGAGGGCCTTGCCCACACCTGGGGCGTGTTTGACGGGGAGACGCTGGCCGCCTACCTGCTCATGGTGCGCCCGGAGGGCAGTGCCATCAGCCAGCTGGACTATTTTGCCGTGGTGCCCGCCTACCGCGCGGGCGGCCTTGGCGCAAAGCTGCTGGCAGCCCTGCCGGAGTACGAAGCCGGGGCACAGGCCATCATCATTGAGGCCGAAATGCCCGAAAAGGCTGAGGACGAGGCCATGGCCGTGCGCCGCCTGGGCTTTTACGCCCGGTGCGGTGCCCGCGACACCGGCTACTATGAGCACCTGTTTGACGCATGGTTCCGCATCCTGGTGCTGCCCTGCCCCGGTGCGCCGGAGCTGAGCGACAAGGACGCGCTGGACGCCCTGGTGAGCTGCTACAAACGCACCATCAGCGAGAGCCAGTGGCGCAAGTATGTGCAGTTCTATACCCCGGACGGGAGCCTGCGCCTGTAAGGGAGACCCTGGCGCAGGGATGTAAAGGTGAAACAGCAGTTGCTGAAAAGGAGGTTTTTCTTATGACAACAAAAATGACTCGGCGCACGTTTCTGAAGGGGGCTGCGGCTGCTGCGGCAGCAGTGTCCCTGTCTGGCCTGCTGACGGGCTGCGGCGGTGACCAGCTGGCAGACAATGAGGTCCAGATCGGCCCCTTCATCGTAAAGGTGTATGGCCTGGACGTGAACCTGGGCACCGCCTCCGGCAACAACAAGGGTGCCATCACCGGAAAGGTGAAGCTGCGTTATGATGCAGGCGGCAGCAGCTGGCAGGGCGGCAGCTACAACAACATGTTTAAGGCTGTGGTCGTTGACGCGAACCTGACCCAGGTGGCCCCCACCGGACCGTTCTTTGTTTCGGATGCGCTGGTGGGCAAGCCCTTTGCCACAGAGGAAAAGGACCTGAAGCTGAGCTTCCCCACCGATGAAGCCCGGCAGAATTTCCTGGACGGCAAGCCTGCCGTAATGACCATTACCATCAACAACATAACGGGTGTGCTGTTCCTGATGAAACGAGACGACAACAGTTTTGTTGCCACCCGGGTCGGCTGATCGGATCAAGAACCCTTTGCCCCGGGCACTCTGGAAAGAGTGCCCGGGGCTTTTTGCCGTTCTGCCCAGGGGCAGAAGGATGGTTTTGGGCAGTTTTTCCGGCAATGTAAAGAAATGTGCCACGGTTTTCACCGTCAGTTTACAAGCTCCTTGCAAAAGCCAGGCCCGGCCCCCAAAGTTTTACCTGCATTTTGCCCGTGTATGGTCGCAGCCTCCGGCGGGAATGCGCTACAATAAGGCCGTTCCCAAAGAAGTACAATAAGAGACGCCGGGCGGGTGCCCGGCCCGATCTGGAGGAAAATACCATGAAAAAGATCACACGTCGTTCGTTCCTGGCTGTCTGCGGCACCGTGGCAGCCGCTGCTGCCCTCACCGCCTGCGGCGGTTCCGCTTCTTCTGCTACGGCATCCACCGCTTCTTCCGCTGCCGGGAGCACTGCTGCCGGCACCCTGAGCGGCAATGTGGCCACCGGCGGTTCCACTTCCATGAAGAACGTCATCGCTGCCCTGACCGAAGGCTTTGCCGAGGTGGAGCCGGGCGTTACCGTCAGCTATGACCCCACCGGTTCCGGCGCAGGCATCACCGGTGCCACCGACAAGACCCTGGACATCGGCCTGTCCTCCCGTGCCCTGAAGGACGACGAGAAGAACGATGTGGACGGCACCACCGTGGCACTGGACGGCATCGCCATCATCGTGAATAAGGACAGCAAGGTGGCGGACCTGACCGTGGGCCAGCTCAAGCAGATGTTCACCGGCGAGATTACCAACTGGTCTGAGGTCGGCGGTGACGACGGCGAGATCGTGCTGATCGGCCGTGAGGCCGGTTCCGGCACCCGCGACGGCTTCGAGAGCATCGTGGACGTGAAGGACAGCTGCAAGTACGCACAGGAGCTGACCGCTACCGGCGCTGTCATCAGCGCTGTGGAGGCCAACCCTCTGGCCATCGGCTACGCTTCCCTGTCTGCGGTAGGCGACACCGTGGCCATGGTCACCGTGGAGGGCGTGGCGTGCAGCGAGGACACCGTGAAGGACGGCAGCTACAAGATCCAGCGTCCCTTCGTGTTCGTCACCAACAAGAGCGTGGCCCTGTCGGAGCAGGCACAGGCCTTCATGGACTTTGCCGCCAGCAAGGACGCTGCCGACCTCATCCGCACCGCCGGCGCTGTGCCCGTGAACGAGTAAAAGGTGCTCAGAGCCAGCCCGGCCGGGAGTTCCCCCGCGAAATTCGGGGCTTCCAGCTCCCGCCCTATTGCCTACGGCAACAGGGTCCCACCCTCGGATCATTCGCTGGTGAAACTCCCGGCCGAACTGACCCGGTAAACAGGATGGGGACAATGATAAAATTAGCCCACCGCGTTGGCCTGCCGTTTCTGCGAGCCGACGCGGCTTTTATAAAGGTTTTCAGCTATGAACAAAAAATCCTATCTGGCAGGGGTACGGTTGCCCCGCACCCCTGCCGACTGGCTGGAAGCGATGATGAATTTCATCTTCTTCCTGTGCGGCATGCTGGCGGTGGGCTGCGTGGTGCTCATCACGGTGTACATGGTCCTCTCCGGCGTGCCGGCCATCCACAAGATCGGCCTGTTCCAGTTCCTGCTGGGCACCGAGTGGGCCTCCACCGCCGCCGACCCGAAGTTCGGCATCCTGCCCTTTATCCTGTCCAGTGTGTACGGCACGCTGGGTGCCACCCTCATCGGTGTGCCCATCGGCCTGCTCACGGCGGTGTTCCTGTCCAAGGCGGCCGGCCCGAAGGTGCGCACGGTAGTGGTCACGGCCATTGAGCTGCTGAGCGGCATCCCCAGCGTGGTGTTCGGCCTGCTGGGCATGCAGGTGCTGGTGCCTGCCGTGGCAAAGACCTTTGGCAAGGCGTCCGGTGCCTGCCTGCTGTCGGCCATCGTGGTGCTGTCCATCATGATCCTGCCCAGCATCGTGTCCGTGTCGGTCACGGCCCTGAATGCCGTGCCGCCGGAATATGAGCAGGGCAGCCTGGCCCTGGGTGCCACCGACACCGAGACCTGGTTCAAGATCAGTGTGCCTGCTGCCAAAAGCGGCATTGCCGCCGGCATCGTGCTTGGCATCGGCCGCGCCATCGGCGAGGCCATGGCCGTGATGATGGTGGCCGGCAACAGCCCCAACATGCCGGACAGCGTGTTCCGCAGCGTCACCTTCCTGACCACGGCCATTGCCAAGGAAATGAGCTACGCCGGCGGCCTGCAGCGGCAGGCGCTGTTCAGCATCGCGCTGGTGCTGTTCGGGTTCATCATGATCATCAATGTGGTGCTCAACGTGGTGCTGAAGGGAGGCGACCGCGATGCATAACGGGTTTTCGCCCTCCCGCCGCGCCTGGAACCGTGTGATGACGGTGCTGGTGTGGGCGGCTGCCCTGCTGGTGATGGCGCTGGCGGCGGGCATCATCGGCATGGTGCTGGTGCGCGGTGTGCCGCACATCCGCTGGAACTTCCTCACCACCACGGCCAGCGTGCTGAAAGGCACCGACGGCATCCTGCCGGCCATCCTCAACACCCTGTATGTCATCCTGCTCACATTACTCATCGTATTGCCCCTGGGGGTGGGTGCAGCGGTGTACCTGACGGAGTACGCCTCCAACCGCCGTCTGATCGAGGTGATCGAGTTCACCAACGAGACGCTGGCCGGCATCCCCAGCATCCTCTACGGTCTGGTGGGCATGCTGGTGTTCAGCCAGGCGCTGGGCTTCCAGACCTGTCTTTTGTCCGGCAGCCTGACGATGGTGGTCATGAACCTGCCCACCATCATCCGCACCACCCAGGAATCCCTGAAAACGGTGCCCCAGGGCTACCGCGAGGGTGCGCTGGGTCTGGGTGCCGGCAAGTGGCATATCATCCACACCATCGTGCTGCCCTGCAGCATGGACGGCATCGTCACCGGCTGCATCCTGGCCGTAGGCCGCATTGTGGGCGAGAGCGCCGCGCTGCTGTTCACCGCCGGTGCGGCGGAAGTGATCGCCAAGGGTGTGGTCAAGGCCTACACCTCCAACGGTGCCACCCTGTCGGTGCTGCTGTACCTGCGTGCCTTTGAGGACGGCGACTTTGCCTCCGCCTGGGCCATCGGTGCCGTGCTGCTGGTGCTGGTGCTGGTCATCGATCTGGCGGCCCGGCTGGCCAAGACAAAACTGAAACAGAAGCAGTAAAAATAAAGAGGTATGCTATGGAAAACACGAAGGTGCCGGTCATCTCGGCAAAAAACCTGAACCTCTGGTACGGCGACTTCAAGGCGCTGAAACATATCTCGCTGGACGTGGGCGAGCGGGAGATCACGGCCCTCATCGGCCCCTCCGGCTGCGGCAAGTCCACCTTCCTGAAAACGCTCAACCGCATGAACGACCTTGTGCCGGGCGTGCGCATCGAGGGGGATGTCCGCCTCAAGGGGCAGGACATCTTTGCCCGGGACATGGAGCTCACCGACCTGCGCCGCCGGGTGGGTATGGTGTTCCAAAAGGCAAACCCCTTCCCCATGAGCATCTACGACAACATCACCTACGGCCCCAGGCTCCACGGGGTCCGCAATAAGGCAGAGCTGGATGAGCTGGTGGAAAGCTCCCTGCGGGGTGCGGCCCTGTGGGATGAGGTGAAGGATCGCCTGAAAAAGAGCGCCCTGGGCCTGTCCGGCGGCCAGCAGCAGCGCCTGTGCATCGCCCGCGCCCTGGCTGTCAAGCCCGAAGTGCTGCTGATGGACGAGCCCACCAGCGCCCTGGATCCCGGCTCCACCATGAAGGTGGAAGAGCTGATGAGCGAGCTGAAAAAGAACTACACGGTGGTCATCGTCACCCACAACATGCAGCAGGCTGCCCGTATCAGCGACCGCACGGCCTTCTTCCTGCTGGGCGAGCTGGTGGAGGTGGGCCCCACCAACCAGATCTTCAGCGCCCCGCAGGACAAGCGCACCGAGGATTACATCTCCGGCCGGTTCGGTTAAATCGAGGAGGAAAGACCAATGAGCATCCGCAAACAGTACGACACCGATCTGGAAGCCCTCAAGGCGGCGTTGGTGGAAATGGGCAGCAACTCTGCCGAGGCCGTGGAGGCCGCTCTGGAAGCACTGTGCACCGCCGATGCCAAAGCCGCCCAGAAGATCGTGAAGGGCGACAGCCGCATCAACAACATGGAGCGGGACATCGAGCACCGCTGTATGACCCTGCTGCTGCGCCAGCAGCCGGTGGCCGGGGACCTGCGCCGCATCTCCACCGCCATGAAGGTGGTCACCGACATTGAGCGCATCGGCGACCATGCTTCGGACATTGCCGAGATCATCCCGCATCTGGTCACCGTGCGCAAGGAGGGCGACCCGGCGGTGAGCCAGGCCATTGCCATGGGCCGCAAGGCATACCAGATGATCCAGGACGCCATGGCGGCACTGACCGCGGAGGACGAGCTGGCCGCCCGCAAGGTCATTGCGGCCGACGACGCCGTGGACTTTGACTTTAACGCCATCAAGCACACCCTCGCGCAGGAGATCGCAGCCGACCCCGCTAAGGTGGACGCTGCGCTGGACCTGCTGATGGTGATCAAATATCTGGAACGCATCGGCGACCACGCGGTGAACGTGGCCGAGTGGGTGCAGTTCGTGCGCACCGGCCGTTACAAGGACGAGAGCATGTTTTGATCAAGCGATTTTCCTCATTTTCTTCCAGATGGGCCGCGCTGTGCAGTTCGTGCACAGGCGGCCCTTTTTGCTGAGGAAAATAATTCAAAAATTTTTATCATTTCGTGCAATCTTCCGGGACCGTGTTTCGTATACGAAGTGTAAGGGCCTTCAAGCAAGACCTGTAGTTCCCGTGCGGCGGGTGTCCGGCTTCCCCCAGTCCCCGCCCGCCGCACCGTTACAGAGGAGATCCAGATGATGCAGACCAAGAACGAGATGCTGGAGAGCCGCACGGAAGCCGTCAGCCGCGACGCGCTGGTGCGGGCGGCTCTGCAGGAGATCACCCAGAATTACCGCGAGGCCAGCCTGTCCAACGTGGCGCGGGCCTATGGCGTTTCGCTGGCATACGTCAGCGAGTGCGTGCGTGCGCAGACCGGCAAGACCTACAAGGAGCTGCTGCAGAGGCACCGCATGGAGACGGCGGCCCGCCTGCTGCGCCGCAGCGATCTGAACATCCAGCAGATCATTGCCCAGGTGGGTTACGAGAACACCAGCTATTTTTATCGTCTGTTCCACGAGCGCTACGGCCTGAGCCCCCGTGAGTACCGTCAGGTGCGCGCAGTCCGCAGCCGGACCACGGCCTGAGCATTCCAGGCAAGAGAATCACTTTCCCCCTGAGCAGGGCACCGGTGTGAGACGCACGATGCCCTGCTTTTTTGCAGTTGTGCCGATGCACAAAAAACTGGTGTTTTCTGGCAGGATGTAGTATAATAACAAGTGCAACAAAGCTGTGCCGCGCCTTCCTTGCGGAGAATATGCGGCAGGATAAGAGGGTGTAAACAGATGTTTCGTGGAGCAGTGAGAGGAGATCTGCCGCAGATCCTGCAGATCTATGCCCATGCGCGGGAAGCCATGGCGGCTTCGGGCAACCCCACCCAGTGGGGCGACAACTTTCCCCCGCAGGAGCTTCTGGAGGAGGACATCGACTCCAACCGGCTGTTCGTGTATGTGGTCAACGGCCAGCTGCTGGGCGTGTTCGCTTTCATTCTGGGGGTGGACCCCACCTATCAGGCGATCGAGGACGGAGCATGGCTGAACGATGCCCTGCCCTATGGCACCATCCACCGGCTGGCCTCCTCCGGCAAGAGCAAGGGGGTGGCTTCAGCGGTCATCGAGTGGTGTCTGGAGCACTGCCAGAGTCTGCGGGCGGACACCCACGCCGACAACCAGATCATGCAGCATCTGCTGGAAAAGAACGGCTTTACGCGCTGCGGCATCATCCATGTGGCGGACGGAACGCCCCGCATCGCCTACCAGAAGCTGGCCCTGACCCAGCAGCACAGCTGAGCCAAAAACACAGCATAGCACCCTTTGCCCCGAGGCCCGGCCCCGGGGCAGGGGGTGCTTTTTTTGTCGTCAAAACTGCAAAACTGTATTTTATGTAAATACAGTTTTCGGGGCGAAAAAATAAAAGTTCACAAAAATTGGAAAACGAGAGAGAAAAATGCCTGGAAATACTTCCTCTTTTGGGCCGTCTGTGCTATAATGACACTTGTTCTTGAGAAAAAGACAGAAAACTGTACGCATGAGGCGTACAGCATAAAGAGGAGTGTTATCATAGTATGAAGACCCTGAAAGCTGCTGTTGCAAAATACAACAGCATCAGTCTGATCCTCCGTATCCTGGTGGGCCTGGCAGTCGGCGTGGTGCTGGCACTGGTGGCCCCGGGTGCCGGTTGGGTGGCTGAGTTCGGCAGCCTGTTCGTCGGCGCATTGAAGGGCATTGCCCCGGTGCTGGTGTTCGTGATCGTGGCAAGCGCCCTGGCACAGGGTTCTTCCAGGCTGGACCGCCGCTTTGGCACGGTGATCTGGCTGTACATGCTCACCACCTTTTTGGCAGCAGCCCTGGCGGCAGTTACCAGCTTTATGTTCCCGGTCAAGGTGGTGCTGGCAGACGCTGCCCAGTCCGACGTGATCCCCCAGGGTCTGGGCGAAGTGATGAGCACCCTGCTCACCAACTTTGTGGCCAACCCCGTGGCGGCCATCATGAACGGCAACTACATCGGCATCCTGTTCTGGGCCTGCATGTTCGGCATTGCCATGAAGGGCATCGGCTCTGAGAGCACCAAGACCTTTATGGCCAACACCGCCGATGCGGTGTCCCAGATCGTGCGCTGGATCATCAATCTGGCACCCTTCGGCATCATGGGTCTGGTGTACACCAACGTTTCCGGCAACGGCCTGGCCATCTTTACCCAGTACGGCAAGCTGCTGGCCCTGCTGGTGGGCACCATGCTGTTCATGGCCCTCATCGTTTCGCCGTTCATCATGTTCATCTACCTGCACTGCAACCCGTACCCGCTGGTGTTCCGCTGCCTGAAGGAGTCCGGCCTGACCGCCTTCTTCACCCGCAGCTCCGCCGCCAATATCCCCGTGAATATGGCCCTGTGTGAGAAGCTGGGGCTGGATAAGGACATGTATTCCGTGTCCATCCCGCTGGGCGCCACCATCAACATGGACGGTGCCGCCATCACCATCACCATCATGACGCTGGCCGCCGCCAACACGCTGGGCATTCAGGTGTCCCTGCCGGCCGCCATCGTGCTGAGCGCCATGAGCGCTCTGGGTGCCTGCGGTGCCTCCGGCGTGGCCGGCGGCTCCCTGCTGCTGATCCCCATGGCCTGCTCCCTGTTCGGCATCTCCAACGACGTGGCCATGCAGATGGTAGGCGTGGGCTTTATCATCGGCGTGGTGCAGGACTCGGTGGAAACGGCCCTGAACTCTGCCGGTGACGTGGAATTTGCCGCCACCGCAGAGTATCACCAGTGGCGCAAGCAGGGCAAGGCTCTGCCGGGGTTCCTGGCTCAGTGAGAAAACCTAAATTTTAAAAAATGCGAACGACCGCTGTCCTCGTTGCGAGGGCGGCGGCCGTTTTTTGCGTGTAAAATTTGAAAATCAATAACGATTGGGGTTATCCGTCTGGCAAAGAAGATAGTCGATGCTCACGTTGTACAACAAAGCAAGAGAAACCAGCAATTCTGCTGTGAGCTGTTGAATGCCTGTCTCGATGTAGCTGTACTTCCGCTGTGTGATACCGATTTGGTCAGCAACCATCTGTTGCGTAAGGTCGTGATCTTCTCGTAAGTCTTTGAGTCTGTTCTTCATGGCTGTTGCCCTCCTTACTATTAAGGATAGGCAAGAAGAATTTTTCTATTGACTAATAGATAAATATTATCTATAATACAAATATGCAATAAAAATACGGCTTTTGGCGAGAGAGGAACTGCAAATGGTCGTAAAGTCGGAATCTGTGATGGGAGAGATCCTGAAAAAACTTCCGTGTGAGCCGCCAGAGATAGGCGGAATTCTTGGCGGAAAAAATGGAGTGGTCACATGCCATGTCTTGGACTACGGAAAGACGGGCGGTTCTCCGTGCAGTTATACGCCAAATATTGCGTATTTGAACCGGAAGATCGAGGAATGGTTCAAAGATGGAATTGAATTTATGGGCATCTTTCATGTGCATTTTGGTGGAGCAGAGAGTCTTTCGCCGGGTGACAAATTGTACATCGGCCAGATTTTGGAAGCAATGCCAGAAGAAATAACTTGTTTGTATTTTCCGGTCGTTAAAATGCCTGAGCGGGAAATGGTGGTCTATCGGGCATCGAACGATCATGGGAAAATCAAAATAGAAAAAGAGCCAATCTTATATCAGGGAGGAATTGACGATGGAAAAAGTTGATACCCGGAACAAGCGCATGATCGTGCTGCCGGAGGGCTGCTTCTGTGGAAACTGCATGGAGTGTATCTATGCTGACCGGAGTGACTGGAACGGGGATAGGGTTTACTGCCGCTGCCAGAAAGGCTGGACCCACGGCTACAACCGCCCGGAAGATCGGAACGGCTGCATCTGGTTTGAAGAACGCTAAGAAAGTGATGGACCTGTAGTAAAGGAGCAGATCGGCCATCAGGATCAGTGTGGAACAATGAACTCACCGGATCTGCTCTTTAAAAGCTGCAAAGTGCGGCTTGCTTTGGGGAAGGCTGCACTGGAATGAATCCAGAAAACGGAGGAATAGAAAATGGATCAGTTGGTGGTATTGATCGTGATTCTGCTGATCGGCGCATGGTTTTCCTGGCGGGATATCAGCAATGGCCGGGGATGGATGTGCCGATTCCTTTCGGCAGAAACACTGCAGTCGCTGAATTCGGACGGCGGGCAGGTGAAAAAAGCACTCCTGTCGGTGGTTGTGGGCTATGCAACTATCTGCGTAACTATCGTTAAGTGGCTGTTTTTGCTGGCAATTCGGTTGACAGATGGATTCTGAGCAATGGTACAGATGAAATAAAGCAACAGCCGTCTGCTTTCTTCAAAAAGAGGGCAGGCGGCTGTTGCTTTTAAAGGGAGGATGGAAAAATGTATTTAACGATGTTGATAGCGGGTTTTGTGATCGCATGCATTTGTCCGCCGATCGGCTGTCTGATCATTGCTGTGGATGCATACATGGTAGCGGCGGCGTATCCGATCCTTGTCGGGATCCTATGCGGAGTGGCATATCTTGCAATGAGTGCATGGATGATCTACAGCTGATTTGGAGGAAAGATCAATGGGATATTATAATCAGGCTCTGACCGATTATGTCGGAAAAATCTGCGATGTAGAAAGGGAACTCTATACGACACAGCGGTTGATCGCCAATCTGGACTACCAGATGCAGCGGCTTGGACACCCAAGGGAAGTCGATCCTCCAGAACCGACAGACGGCGGAAATCCGTTCGTTCAAAACGGCGGCTGGTATATGGTTTTTCTTCTGGGGATCCCCATCTCTGGTGTTGTTCGAAGCATCTCGTTGGGCATTGTTATTGCGATCGCTCTCGGTGTGTTCGGAACGGTCTGGGGAAACATCTACCAGCGTGCTGCGGATAGGGAAATACGCAACGAAAAATGGGCAAAGTATGATAGTGCCGTGGCTGCAGACAAAAAGAGAGTAGAAAAAGAACGTGCTTACAGGAAACAGCTCCAGAGTGAAAAGGAACTGCTGCTGCAGCAGCAGGCAAAACTGGAGCAGGCCCGGGCAAGACTGTATTCCCGCGGAACGATCCACGAAGCCTACAGAAGCCTGATCCCCATGGCGTGTTTCCACCACTATCTCTCAACGGGCATTACGAACACACTGGAAGGAAAGAAAGGCTGCTATGACCGGTTTGATGAGGATTCGTGGAGGCACGCTGTCCTTACAAATTTACAGCAGGCAGTACGAGAACTGCGAAAGCTGCAGCAGGTCAATCAGGGCCTTTATGAATGCCTGAACCAGAGCAATCATACCCTGAACCGCATTGAGCAGGGAAACCAGAGGATCTATGGGCAGCTGGACGCTGTGAGGACAAATACCGAACTGACCGCATATAATAGCCGGGTATCGGCACTTGCGAACAGTGCGATGACCTATATGTATTACGACAGAAATTATCGCTGATGCGCTTTCCCGAAAAGGCCTTAGTCCATAAACCCTGCCTTTTCCAGGGCCGTGAGGATCAGGGGGATCAGCACCAGCTGGGCCAGGATGCCCGGCACGGCGGTGAGCAAGGCACCGGACAGAAACGCGCTGAACGGGAAGCTGCTGCCGGTCAGGCCTGCCAGCACAAAGCGGACAGCGCCCCACACCAGCCGCCCAGCCACCATGGCGGTGACGAGAGCGGCATACATCATGGGCAGGGTGTGCTTCACTCTGCACCAGACAAGGCCGGACACAAGGCCGTAGGCGGCCAGCTCAAAGGCCATGGAGACGGCGATGGGAAACATCGGCGGCATGCCGAACAGCACCGAGCGCAGCAGCGGGGCCACAAAGCCCACGGCCAGCCCCCAGGGGCCGCCCAGCACAAAGCCGCACAGCAGAATGGGAAAATGCATGGGGCACAGCATGTTGCCCACCTGTGGCACATGGCCGGTGACTATGGGCAGCACAAAGGCCAGCGCAAGGAACAATGCCGCCAGCACGATGCGGCGGGCGGGCGAAACAGTCTTGGTGTTCATGAAGAAGTCCTCCTTTGCACAAAAAAGGGGCCTGCTCCCGGCATTCCGGCCGGAAACAGACCCCTTCGTGGTGTCTTTTGAAAAAATACGCTGGATAAAAAGTTCTCCTGTATGGAGAAAACGGACTTCTGCCCGCACACCCGGCTCCGTGCCGGATTTTGACAAAATTATAGCAAATGCCCCGGCGGCTGTCAAGATGCGGCAAACGACCCGCAAATTGACCAAAAAGCGGAACTTTTCGGGCAAGATTTCCCCGTGTATGTACATTTTGCATGAAGGAACTTGACCTTTTTGCATAGAATAGCTAATATAAACTTGAAAAAGAGCGCACTGCTGGGACACACCTGCCCGGCAGGGCGTAAAACGGCTTTTTTGGAACGCTTGCAAATCTGAGGTTCATACGGGAGGACCATCATGACAAATGCAGAAAAACTTACCCTGGCAAAGCACGCCTGTCACATCCGCATGGGCGTGATCGAGGGCACGCACAGCGCAAAGTGCGGTCATCCGGGCGGCAGTCTGGACATCGCCGAGCTGCTGAGCTACCTCTATTTCGTAGAAATGAACATCGACCCGAAGGATCCCAAGATGGCCGACCGCGACCGTCTGGTGCTGTCCAAGGGCCATGCCGCTCCGGCACTGTACGCTGCTCTGGCAGAGCGCGGCTACTTCCCGGTGGAGGACCTCAAGACCCTGCGCAAGATCGGCAGCTACCTGCAGGGCCACCCCAACATGAACGAGACGCCGGGTGTGGACATGTCCACCGGCAGTCTGGGCCAGGGCATCTCTGCAGCCTGCGGCATGGCACTGGGTGCCAAGCACGCAGGCAAGCCCATCAACGTGTTTGCCATCGTGGGTGACGGCGAGGTGGAAGAGGGCGAGTGCTGGGAGGCCTTTATGTTTGCCGCCCACTACGGCCTGAGCAACCTGTGCGTGTTCTTGGACCGCAACCGCCTGCAGATCGACGGCTCCACCGAGACGGTCATGAGCAGCGAGCCGCTGGAAGAGAAGATGAAGGCCTTCAACTTCAACGTGCTGACCATCAATGGCCACGACTATGACCAGATCGAGGCCGCCATCCAGGCTTTCCATGCCGAGAACGACAAGCCCACCTGCATCATCATGGACACCACCAAGGGCAAGGGCGTTTCCTTTATGAGCAACTCCGTGGACTGGCACGGCAAGGGCCCCAACGACGACGAATACAAGGTCGCTATGGAAGAACTGAACGCCGCCTACGCCGCGCTGGAACAGGAGGAGAAGTAAGATGGCAGACGTGAAAAAGATCGCTACCCGTGAAAGCTACGGCAACACCCTGAAGGAGCTGGCCGCTGAGGGCCACGACGACCTGGTGGTGCTGGACGCTGACCTGGCTGCCGCCACCAAGACCGGCATGTTCCGCAAGGCTTACCCGGACCGCCACTTTGACTGCGGCATTGCCGAGGGCAACATGATGGGCGTGGCCGCCGGCCTGTCCACCATGGGCTATGTGCCCTTTGTTTCCAGCTTTGCCATGTTTGCCGCCGGACGTGCCTTTGAGCAGGTGCGCAACTCCATCGGCTACCCCCACCTGAACGTGAAGATCGGTGCCACCCACGGCGGCATCTCGGTGGGTGAGGACGGTGCATCCCATCAGTGCTGCGAGGACTTTGCCCTCATGCGCAGCATCCCCGGCATGACCGTCATCTGCCCCGCCGATGATGTGGAGGCCCGCGCCGCTGTGCGTGCCGCCTACGCCATGGAAGGCCCGGTCTACCTGCGCTTCGGCCGTCTGGCGGTGCCCGTGTTCCACGATGCCGACAACTACCACTTTGAGATCGGCAAGGGCGAGCAGATCACCGAGGGCAATGACATTGCCATCATCGCCACCGGCCTGATGGTCAACGAGGCCCGCATCGCTGCCGAGCAGCTGGCCGCTGAGGGCATCCATGCCCGCGTCATCAACATCCACACCATCAAGCCGCTGGACGAGGAGATCGTCCTGAAGGCGGCCAAAGAGTGCGGCAAGGTGATCACCGCCGAGGAGCACAACGTCATCGGCGGTCTGGGCGAAGCCGTGTGCGCCGTCCTGTCCGAGAAGCTGCCCACCCCCGTGCGCCGCGTGGGCGTGCAGGATGTGTTCGGCTGCTCCGGCCCCGCATGGGACCTGCTGGCAAAGTACGGCCTGGATGCTGCCACCATCTGCAAGACCGCACATGAGATGCTGAACAAGTAAAACCGATTTTGCAGCGCGCTGCCGTGCCTGAGTGCCCGGCGGCGCGTTTTTTATGTGACCCGGTCACGGAAAAACATGCGGCATCCGGGGTATACTGATGCTGTCAGAAAAAACAAACACCTTTTACGGAGGGATAAAATATGGCAGTTGTGACCATTACGACCGAAAACTTTGCGCAGGAAGTGCTGCATAGCGACAAGCCGGTGCTGCTGGATTTCTGGGCCAGCTGGTGCGGCCCCTGCCGCATGCTCAGCCCCATCGTGGATGAGGTGGCCGAAGAGCGCACCGACGTCAAGGTGGGCAAGGTGAATGTGGACGAGCAGCCGGACCTGGCGGCACAGTTCGGGGTGATGAGCATCCCCACCCTGCTGGTGTTCGAGCAGGGCAAGCTGGTGCGTCAGGCCGTGGGTGCCCGCCCCAAGGCCGGTGTGCTGGAGCTGCTGGGTTAAGATGTGCTGACTGAGCCATCCGCAGGAGACTGCGGGTGGCTTTTTTTGTGTTCGCCCGCCGTCAACTCTTGCGGCCCGGCGGTGAAACATTTTCGCCTTTCTGTACAAACGCACCGAAAAAATGTAAGATGGAGCTGCAAACACTGTCACTTTCCTGCTTTACAACTTTATCAAGATAAAGTAAAATGAAGACAGAACACACCCGGGTGTGCCCATTGTGTGCGGAAGGTGCCGCACCCACCGGCCGGGAGGACCGGTGCAGGATGGTGTAAGAAGAACAGGGGGGAACCGACATGGAATTTGATCTTTCGACGCTGCAGCCCAAGGAGCGTGCCTCCTTTGCACTGCGGGCGCTGTACGAGGCCGCAGGGTGCCGCAAGTACCACATGGGCCGGTTTGAGGAGTACAGCCTGTATCAGGCCAACCGCAGCTTTCTTTCGTCGGAGCAGGTCATCACCTTCACCGACCTGGACGGCCGTCTGCTGGCTCTCAAGCCGGACGTGACCCTCTCCATTGCCAAAACGGCGCAGCCCGCCCCCGGCGAGACGCTGCGCTACTACTACCACGAAAATGTCTACCGCCCCTCGGCAGAGAGCCACACCTTCAAGGAGATCGGCCAGATGGGTCTGGAATTTCTGGGCGGTGTGGGTGAAGCGGAAGTGCAGCAGGCCGTGTGTCTTGCGGCGCAGTCGCTGGGGCAGCTGGGCACCGACTGGGTGCTGGAAGTGAGCCACATGGGCTATCTGTTCGGCCTGCTTGATGCTTTGCAGGTGCCGGAGGACGCCCGCGCGGGCCTGCTGCGCAAGCTGGGCCAGAAAAACGCCCACGAGCTGCGGGCCGCTGCCCTCGCCGCCGGGCTGGACGCGGACGCCGCCGACACCCTGTGCCGGGTGCTGACCCTCTGCGGCGGCTACGCCGACACCCTGCCCCGTGCCGAAGCCCTGTGCCGCAACGACGCCATGCGGGCTGCGGTGGCAGAGCTGCAGGGGCTGGCCGGGCCGCTGGAACAGGCGGGCGGTGCCATCCGGCTGGACCTGACCCTGGCCGGAGAGATGGAATACTACAACGGCCTTGTTTTTCAAGGCTACCTCAAAGCCCTGCCCCGCCCCCTGCTCAAGGGCGGCCGGTACGACCTGCTGATGCAGCAGTTCACCCCCGGGGCCGGTGCCATTGGCTTTGCGGTCTATCTGGACGAGCTGGACCGCCTGAGCGCTCCCCTGCCGCCGGTGCAGAAGAACAGCACCGACAAGGTGATGCTGAACGTGGCCCTGCCCAAGGGCCGTCTGGGCGACAAGGTCTACAATCTGCTGGCCGGCATCGGCTACGGTTGCCCGGAGGACTACAACGCCACCCGCAAGCTGGTGGTGGAGAACCCGGCGGCCGGCATCCGCTACTTCCTCGTCAAGCCCAGCGATGTGGCCATCTATGTGGAGCACGGCGCGGCGGATGTGGGCATCGTGGGCAAGGATATCCTTACCGAGGCGGAAGCCGACGTGTACGAGCTGCTGGACACCGGCCTTGGCAAATGCCGCATGTGTGTGGCGGCCCCGGCCGATTATCAGGACGACCCCGGCCGACCGGTGCGGGTAGCCACCAAATTCGTCAACATTGCAAAAGCCTACTACGCCTCGCAGGGGCGGGACATCGACATCATCAAGCTGAACGGCTCCATCGAGCTGGCCCCGATCCTGGGCCTGTCGGATGTCATTGTGGATATCGTGGAGACCGGCACCACCCTGCGGGAGAACGGCCTGAAGGTGGTCACCGAATTTTTGCCCATCTCGGCCCGGTTCATTGCCAACAAGGCGAGCTACCAGTTCAAGCACGCTGAAATGGACACCATGCTGGAAAAGCTGCGGGCGCAGCTGCAGAACAAGGAGGAAGCAAAATGATCAAGCTGTACAACTTCGACGAGCTGAAGCCCGAAGAGATCCTGAACCGCGACATCCGCGCCGAGAAGAACGTGGAGGACGTGGTGGACGGCATCATTGCCGATGTGCGTGCCCGGGGCGACGAGGCCCTGAAGGACTACGCCCTGAAATTTGACGGGGCTGTCATTGAAAACCTGCAGGTCACACAGGAAGAGATCGACGAGGCCTTTGCGGGCATGGACCCCTATTTCCTCGAGACCCTGCGGCAGGCGGCGGCCAACATCGAGAACTTCCACCGCCAGCAGGTGCACAAGAACTTTGTGGTGAACGATAAGCCCGGCATCGTGCTGGGGCAGAAGTACACCCCCATTGAAAAGGCGGGCGTGTATGTGCCCGGCGGCACGGCGGCTTACCCCTCCACCGTGCTCATGGACGTGATCCCCGCCAAGGTGGCGGGCGTGGCCGAGATCGTCATGACCACCCCCGCCGGGAAGGACGGCAAGGTGAACCCGGTCATTCTGGCCGCCGCCGCCACGGCAGGCGTGACCAAAATTTTCAAGACCGGCGGCGCCCAGGCTGTGGCGGCGCTGGCCTACGGCACCCAGAGCATCCCTGCCGTGGACAAGATCGTGGGCCCCGGCAACATCTATGTGGCTACCGCCAAGCGCAAGGTGTTCGGCAAGGTGGGCATTGATATGATCGCAGGCCCCAGCGAGATTCTGGTGCTGGCCGACGGCGGCTGCAACCCCGCCTGGGTGGCCGCCGACCTGTTGAGCCAGGCCGAGCACGACAAGCTGGCCAGCCCCGTGCTGGTCACCGACAGCGCCGACCTCGCCAAGGCCGTGCAGGCCGAGCTGGAAGTGCAGATCCCTCAGCTGCCCCGCGCCGCCATCGCCCGCGCCAGCGTGGACGACAACGGCAAGATCATCCTCTGCACCGACCTGCACAAGGCCATCGAAGCCTGCAACATCATCGCCCCGGAGCATCTGGAAGTGTGCGTGGAGGACCCCTTCGGCGTGCTGAACGAGATCAAAAACGCGGGCAGCATCTTCCTGGGCCGCAACGTGCCGGAGGCACTGGGCGATTACTTCGCCGGCCCCAACCACACCCTGCCCACCAGCGGCACGGCCCGCTTCTCCAGCCCGCTGGGCGTGGACGACTTCGTCAAGAAGTCCAGCTTCCTCTACTACACCCGCGAGGCACTGGGCGAAGTGGCCCCCCGCATTGCCGACTTTGCGGAGCGCGAGGGCCTGCACGCCCACGCAAAGAGCGTGACCATCCGGTACGAGAAGTAAAAGAGGCGAGGTCGTTCGCCATAACAGAATAGACCTGAGGAAACCATTATGAGCCGTTTTCTTTCCCCCACCCTGTCCGCTGTCACCCCCTATACGCCGGGCGAACAGCCGCAGGACCAGCAGTACATCAAACTGAACACCAACGAAAGCCCCTATCTGCCGTCCCCGGCGGTGGTGGCGGCGGTGAGTGAAGCCGAAGTGGAAAAGCTCCGCCTTTACTCCGACCCCGCCTGTGCCGACCTGCTGCGGGCAGCGGCGGCCCATTTTGGCCTGCAGCCGGATCAGATCATGCCCGGCAACGGCAGCGACGAGAACCTGTTCTTTGCGCTGCGGGCCTTCTGCGACGAACAGCACCCGCTGGCCTATGCCGACATCACCTATGGCTGCTACAGTGTGTGGTGCGGGCTGCTGCACATCCCCAGCCACATCATCCCGCTGAAGGATGATTTCACGCTGGACCCGAAGGACTACGATGGCCTGCACCAGACCATCGTCATCGCCAACCCCAACGCCCCCACCGGCCTTGCCCTGCCGCGCAGCGCCATCGAGGGCATCCTGCAGGCCAACCCCGACAACGTGGTCATCGTGGACGAGGCCTATGTGGACTTTGGCGGCGAGAGCTGCGTGCCCCTCATCGACCGGTACGAGAACCTGCTGGTGGTGCAGACCTTTTCCAAGTCTCGCCAGCTGGCCGGTGCCCGGCTGGGTCTGGCCATGGGCAATGCAAAGCTCATTGCCGACCTGAACCGGGTCAAGTTCAGCCTGAACCCCTACAACATCAACCGCCTGACCCTGAAGGCCGGGCAGGCCGCGCTGGAAGATACGGCCTACTTTGACCGCACCCGTGCCGCCATCGTGGACACCCGCAGCTGGACGAAGCAGCAGCTGGAAGCCCGCGGCTTTGCAGTGCTGGACAGCCGGTCCAACTTCCTGTTTGCAAGTACGGACCGGAAAGACGGCGGAGAACTTTACAAAGCGTTGAAGCAAAACGGCATTCTGGTGCGGCATTTTGACGCACCCCGCATCGCCAACTGGCTGCGCATCACCATCGGCACGCCGGAGCAGATGCAGGCCCTTGTGGAAACACTGGACAAAATTCTGGAGGAATGAACCATGGAAAACCGGATGATCTCTCTGGAACGCAACACCAACGAGACCCAGATCGACCTGACGCTGGATCTGGACGGCTCCGGCCGTTACGAGATCGACACGGGGTGCGGCTTCCTGAACCACATGCTGGAGCTGTTTGCCCGGCACGGCCGGTTCGATCTGGTGCTCACCTGCCACGGGGACGTGGAGGTGGACTACCACCACACCACCGAGGATGTGGGCATCGCGCTAGGGCAGGCGTTTGCCCGGGCGCTGGGCGATATGCGCGGCATCCAGCGCTACGGCAGCTTCCACCTGCCCATGGATGAAGCGCTGATCCTGTGCGCGGTGGACCTGTCCGGCCGCTGCACCCTGAACTGGGACATCCACTGCACCACCGAGAAGGTGGGCGATTTTGACGTGGAGTGCGCCAAGGAATTCTGGCTGGGCTTTGCCCGCAGCGTGCCCGCCACCGTCCACTTTGTACAATTTGCGGGCGAAAATACTCACCACATCCTCGAAGCCTGCTTCAAGGGGGCCGGACATGCGCTGGGTGCGGCGGTGAAGATCGACGAAGCCCACAAGGACGAGATCCCCTCCACGAAAGGACTGCTGGTATGATCGCGATCATGGATTACGGCGTGGGCAACCTGTTCAGCCTGAAATCCAGCCTTGCACAGCTGGGGCAGGACACGGTGGTCACCGCCGACCCCGATACCATCCGCAAAGCCGACCGGCTCATCCTGCCCGGCGTGGGTGCCTTTGGCGACGCCATGGACAAGCTGGTGGCCACCGGCCTTGTGCCGGTCATCCGGGCCGAGGCGGAAAAAAAGCCGCTGCTGGGCATCTGCCTGGGCATGCAGCTGCTGTTTGAAAAAAGCTATGAGTACGGCGAACACGCGGGCCTGGGATTTATCCAAGGCGAGGTGTGCCCGCTGGAGCCGGACCTGACGGACAAGAGCCTGAAGGTGCCGCAGATCGGCTGGAACGCACTGCACATCGTGAAAGACGACCCGCTGTTCCAGTATATCCGCGAGGGCGAGTATGTATATTACGTCCACAGCTATTACGGCAAGAACTGTACCGAGAGTACACTGGCGACCAGCGAGTATTCCATCCCGGTCACCGGCGCGGTACGGGCGGGCAAGGTGTACGGCACCCAGTTCCACCCGGAAAAGAGCGGCGACACCGGCCTGCGCATCCTGAAAGCGTTTGCGGAGTTATAAGGAGAATATGATGCAACTGTTTCCAGCCATTGATCTGCGCGGCGGCAAGGTGGTGCGCCTGACCCAGGGCGACTACAGCCGCATGACCGTATACGGCGAGGATCCCTGTGCCCAGGCACGGCAGTTCTTGACCGCAGGCGCAAAGAACCTCCACGTTGTCGACCTGGACGGCGCGAAGGACGGAACCCTTTCCAATTACGACACCATTGCCGCACTGGCCAAACAGGGCGGGCTGTACATCGAGGTGGGCGGCGGCATCCGCACCGAGGAGCGCATTGAAAACTATCTTTCCCTCGGCGTGGGCCGCTGCATCCTGGGCAGCGTGGCGGTGACGGACTTTGCGTTTACCGCCCGGATGCTGCAAAAATACGGCGACAGGATCGCCGTGGGCGTGGATGCCAAGGACGGCTATGTGGCCATCCACGGCTGGAAAGAGGTCAGCGCCGAGCCGGGCGTGGACTTCTGCAGGCGGCTGGCAGACGCCGGGTGCACCGCCATCATCTACACCGATATCGCCTGCGACGGTGCCATGCAGGGCACCAATCTGGCCCTGTACCTCCAGCTGGCAGCAGAGGTGCCCGGCGTGGCCTTTACGGCCAGCGGCGGCATCTCGTCCGAGGCGGAGCTGCTGGAACTGAAAGAGATGGGCACCGCAGCCGCGATTCTGGGCAAGAGCCTGTACACCGGCGCACTGGACCTTGAACGCTGCGTACAACTGGTACAGGATTGAACGGAGGGGAAACCGATATGATCACAAAACGCATCATCCCCTGCCTGGACGTGCGCAGCGGGCGCGTGGTCAAGGGCACGAACTTTGAGGGCATCCGGGATGTGGCCGACCCCGTGGAGATGGCCCGGATGTACAATGCGGCCGGGGCCGACGAGCTGGTGTTCTACGACATCACCGCCAGCTTTGAGGGCCGCGCCCTCTTCACCGACATCCTCACCCGGGTGGCCAGCGAGGTGTTCATCCCGCTCACCGTGGGCGGCGGCATCAACACGCTGGAGGACTTTGACCGGGTGCTGAAATGCGGTGCCGACAAGGTCAGCGTCAACTCCGGTGCCCTGCGCGACCCCGACCTGATCCCGGCGGCGGCCCGGCGCTACGGCAACCAGTGCGTGGTGCTCTCGGCGGATGTCAAACGGGTGAACGGCCAGTTCCGGGTATTCGCCAAGGGCGGCCGCGAGGACACCGGCCGGGATGCGCTGGACTGGATCCGCTGGTGCGTGGACCACGGTGCCGGGGAGATCTGCCTGAACAGCATCGACACCGACGGCGTGCGCAATGGCTTTGATCTGGAAATGCTGGACGCTGTGGCGGCCCGGGTGGATGTGCCCATCATCGCCAGCGGCGGTGCCGGAAAAAAAGAGGATTTTCTGGAGCTGTTCCACCACAAGGGCATCGACGCGGGCCTTGCGGCCGGCATCTTCCACCAGAAGCTGCTGACCATCCGGGACCTGAAGGAATATCTGGCGGAGAATGGCGTGGAAATGCGCCTGTAAAAATACGCCGTACCCCTTGCGTTTGCAAGCCGAATACGCTAAACTAGAGCTATCCCCATCCGGGGAGGGAGAAACGACCATGGAACTGAAATTTGACGAAAAGGGCCTGATCCCTGCCATCGTGCAGGATCACTACACCAAAGAGGTGCTTACCCTCGCGTACATGAACGCTGAGACGCTGGCCCTCACCATTGCCGAAGGACGCACCGTGTTCTGGAGCCGCAGCCGTCAGGAGATCTGGCGCAAAGGCGAGACCAGCGGCAACGTGCAGCGGGTGGTGTCCATCACTGCCGACTGCGACAAGGACGCACTGGTGGTGGAAGTGGTCAAGTCCGGCCCGGCCTGCCACACCGGGGCCGAGAGCTGTTTCTTCAACGAAGTATACGTCTCCCCGGAGCTGAAACAGTTCAGCTGGCAGGGCCTGTATGAGCTGATCAAAGGCCGCAAGGATTCCCCCAAAGAGGGCAGCTACACCACCTACCTGTTTGAAAAGGGCAAGGAGAAGATCCTGAAAAAGGTGGGCGAAGAGTGCACTGAGGTCATCATTGCGGGCGAAAAAGAGGACAAGGAAGAAACCGTTTACGAGATCAGTGATCTGGCCTACCATGTTCTGGTGCTGATGGTCAGCGCCGGCATCACGGTGGAGGACGTGACCCGTGAACTGGAAAAACGACACGTCATTGACCATAAGGTCAAGCAGGAAAGGATGCAGTGAAGCAATTATGGCAGATTATAAGAAGTCCAGTGTCCATTGCCACTCCACCATGTGCGATGGCAAAAATACCTTGCAGGATATGGCAAGTGCTGCGTGCGCGCAGGGCCTGACTACGCTGGGCTTCACCGGCCATAGCTACACCCAGCGCGACCGCGAATACTGCATGAGCCCCAGCCGCACCGCCCAGTACAAGGCCACCATCGCCAAGCTCAAGGCCGAGTACAAGGGCAAGGTGGACATCCTGTGCGGCATCGAGTGGGATATCCTCAGCGAGGACAAGCGCACCGGCTACGATTACTGGATCGGCAGCGCACACCACCTGTACGGCAAGAACACCGGCAAGTATTACGAGATCGACTTCCGCCCGCAGGATTTGTGGGACTGCATCAACGACGACTTCGACGCCGACCCGCTGGCCGCTGTGGAAGCCTACTTTGCCGAGGTGGAAAAGGTGGCCGCCCTCAAGCCGGATATTCTGGCCCACATCGACCTGATCAAGAAGCTGAACGCCAAGGGTGAGTTCTTCGACGAGGAGTCGCCCCGCTACAAGGCTGCTGCTCTCAAGGCCCTGCAGGCCGCAAAGGACAACGACTGCCTGCTGGAAGTGAGCACCGGCGGCGTTTACCGCGGCTACCGCAAGGACTTCTACCCTGGCCCCTGGCTGCTGGGTGAGTGGCAGAAGATGGGCGGCAAGGTGATCATCACCTCCGATTCCCACGACATTGCCAGCCTGACCTACGGCTTTGACGAGGCCGCTGCCGCCATCAAGGCCGCAGGCTTTACCAGCGTGGAGGTGCTCACCGGCCACGGCTTTGAGACCCAGGAGCTGTAAAGAGCACGATTGGAATTGCCGCCGCTTGCGCTCTGGCAATTTTCAGCGGAAAAATGTTTTTGATTTTGCAGTCAGAGCGGCCTGCGGGCCGCTCTGACTGCCTTTTCACGAGAGGGGCTGCTGCGGGCAGCTTCTTCGTAAAAAGCAACTGCATAAAACGACAAAACAAGGGACTGCTTTCCGGGCGGCCCCTTGTTTTGCGGTAAAAATAAAGTTGGAGGAACCCTATGACCCAGACCCAGTCCCGGAAGAAGAACCTCTTCCAGATGAATGTAGACCTGATGCACGGCCCCATCTTCAGGAGTCTGGTGCTGTTCATGCTGCCCATTCTCATTTCCAACCTGTTCCAGCAGCTGTACAACACCGTGGACACTATGATCGTGGGCAACGTGCTGGGTGACACCGCCCTTGCTGCCATTGGCTCCTGCGGAGCCATCTACGAGCTTCTGGTGGGTTTCGGCCTTGGCATCGGCAACGGCCTTGCCATCGTGGCAGCGCGCGCCTACGGCGCTCAGGACGAGGATCTGCTCAAGCGCACGGTGGCCGGGTCGCTGGTCATCGGACTGGCGGCGTCGCTGACCATCACCACGGCAGGCTTTTTCGGCCTGCGGCCCCTGCTGGAGCTGCTGGACACCCCCGCCGAAATTCTGGAAGATGCCTACCGCTACATCATCATCATTGATCTGGGCGTCATTGTCATGTTCGCTTACAACCTGTGCGCGGGCCTGCTGCGGGCCATCGGCAACAGTGTGATGCCGCTGGTGTTCCTGCTGCTCAGCTCGGCGCTGAACGTGGTGCTGGACCTGTGGTTCATTGCCGGGATGGGCATGGGCGTGGCCGGTGCCGCTGTGGCTACCGTGATCGCACAGGGCGTGTCAGTGGTGCTGTGCATCCTCTATGTCATGACGCGGGTGCGCATCCTCATCCCGGGCCGGAAGCATCTGGACGTGGGCCGCAAGCTGTACTGGGACCTGTTCAGCCAGAGCATCTCCATGGGCCTGATGAGCAGCATCGTGTCTGCCGGTTCGGTGATCTTGCAGTACGGCATCAACGGGCTGGGCACCCTGACCATCGCCGGACACACGGCGGCCCGCAAGCTGTTTGCCTTCACGGATATGCCGCTCATCGCCATGGCGAATGCGGCGTCCACCTTCGTTTCCCAGAATTACGGCGCAGGCCAGCCGGAGCGCATCCGCAAGGGCATGCGGGAGATCTATCTGTATTCGCTGGTGGTCATGGTGGTGACGGTGCTGCTGATGCAGGTGAGCGCCGAGTGGCTGGTGCGCATGGTGTCCGGCTCGTCGGAGGTCCTCGTGCTGGAAAACGGCGCACGCTATCTGTGCTGGACTTCCCCCTTCTATGCGGTGCTGGGGGTGCTGCTGTCCACCCGCTATGCCCTGCAGAGCCTGGGCGAAAAGGTGCTGCCGCTGTTTTCCAGTGTCATCGAGTTCCTGGGCAAGGTGGTGTTCGTGCTGGTGTTCATCCCGCACTTTGCCTACAATGCGGTGATCCTGTGCGAGCCGGTGATCTGGTGCTTTATGGCCCTGTATCTGGTGGCGGTATACCGCTGCAATCCCTTTGTGTTCCCCAAAAAACAATGACCCGGTGCCCCGGGAAAACAAAAAGCGTCTGCAGAGGCTTCTGCAGACGCTTTTGTATTGGGGGTTTCCTTACAGGGCCGAATAGCCAAAGCTGTTGACCAGGGCGTCGATGTGCTGGCCGGCCTTGCACATGGGGCAGTCACGGCTGTCGAAGCTGGCGTAGTCCGGCAGGCTGGCGGGGTCGAAGATGGAGGTGACCGGGTAGCCCATGCACTCGTGGGTGGTGGCAAAAATAGCCGAAAGCCCGGCCACCATGCCGCCGTAGTAGTTCACAGCCTCCACAGCGGCCTGCACGGTGTAGCCGGTGGTGATGGAAGCGGCCAGGATGAGCACATGCTTGCCCTTGACCATGGGGGCCAGATTGTCGCGCAGGATGATCTGGCTGCCGGTGGTGTACTCCGGGGTGATGACATAGATGGTCTGGTGGGCGTTCATGTTGGCAAAGCCGTCCTTGGTCAGCTCATTGGCCAGACAGGTGCCGATGACCTGGGTGCCGTCCAGACAGAGCACGGTGTCCACGATGGTGCTGTGCTGGTAGGCACTCACCAGCTCCTTGGCCACGGCCTTGGCCTCCGACAGGCGGGACTTCTGGGTGGTGACGTCGATGTAATAGTTGATGTGGCTGTGGCTGGTGGCAAAATGTCCCTTGGCAACGCGCAGGAACAGATCACTCTTTTTGGTGGGCAGTTTGACCATGTTGATCATACAGACAACACTCCTTTTCAGCCGGGCGTACGGTGCCGCCCCAAAATACAACAGCGCGGCGGCAAGTGGCTCTGCCGCTGCGCTTTGTCCGTTGCTTGTTCTTTTATTGTACCGGAAAACGGAACTGTGCACAAGACACAAAACAACTAAAAAACTTTGTCTGCCTTGCAACAATCTGCCGGAAACTGGGATGCAAAAAGGCCCGCGCCGAAGCGCGGGCTGAGGTTGCGGATAGGGGGACGCTTACTCCTTGGTGCTGGGGTCAGAACCGCCCAGGCCAGCAGCAGGGATAGACCAGCTCATGCTGAGCTCCGGCTGATCCCGTCTGGGGATATAGGTGAACACCAGCGTCTGATCGGATGTCGGCTCCGTATAACCGGGCACGGTGACGTTGTACAGAGCAACCGTCTTCTTGGGCAGGTTGGGGTACACGTCCTCGGCAGCATCCTTGGCAGCAACTTTCAGGCTGCTGTCGCTGGAAAAGACCTTTTTGCCCTCGGAGTCCTGCACCTTTACAGTAAAGCAGGTGGGCTCCAGGATTAAAGGATTGTCGGCATTGTTGCCGATCTTGATGGTGAAGACACCCTGAGTGCCCTCTACGGTAGCGGTCTGCAGCTGGGCAACGGTGGTACCGATCGTCAGCGTAGCATTCAGCTTTTTGGCAGAAGGATTGTTGGGGTCCTGAATCTCGCAGCCGGTCAGCAGGCCGGCACCGGCCACAGCCACAGCAGTGAGGGCAGAATATTTCATAAAGTCACGCCGGGAAAATGTATAGGACATGGTCTATTCCTCCTATGTTTCAACGGGTGTTTAGGCAAACAGGTCAACTTAGCCGTTTGTACCGGTACCCTTGATGGTCTCTGGGTCAAGAACCCAGTTGGCGGTGTACTCATTGTACTGCAGATCCGGCCAGAAGGTGAACTGCAGCTTCGCATACTCGGCAGGTACACCAGAAGCAGTGATCTGGAAGGTGCTCTCCTTGCCTCTTGCAATCCGAGGATACTCGCCCTCCAGGCAAGTGGCGTCGATCTTGCCGTCTACATAGGAGTTGTAGATCAACTGGCCCTGGGCGTCATAGAACTTGAGACCGAAGCTCTTGTGGTCCACCTGGATGGGGTTCCAACGGCTGTTGGCGATCTTCAGGGTGAAGGTGGCATTGCTTCCCTCGAGCTTTGCCTGGGTCAGAGTGGATTTTACCTTCAGCACGACATTATCACTGGGATAGGTGGTCTGGATCGCAGTTTCTGCGCCAGAACCAGAGCAGCCGCCCAGCAGGCTGGTACCGGCCACAGCCACGGCGGCCACGGCGGTGTATTTCAGAAACGAGCGGCGGGAGAAAACGGTAGACATGATTTGGTTCCTCCTCCTGGAATGTAAAATTATACAGTTTATGCCAATGGAAGTTACTTATACAATAGGCGAAATGACCGCAAAAGTCAATGCTTTTTATAAAATAATTGTGAACATTCTGTGGGCATATCGTACAAAATGGACGAAATCGAATGCAATTATCCGCGGATCACATCGGCGGCCTTCATGGTAAAGGTCAAAGTCTTGTCCGGGGCAAAGGTGGGCATGTAGGTCACCTGCAGCTCCTTCCAATTCTTGGGCACCATCAGCATCAGCACGATGTAGCCGGAGCCCTGCGGGGGCAGGCTCTCGCTGTCGGAAAAGCTCTGGGAGTTGGAGTTGTACAGGGACACCGTGGCACTGATGGCAGCACCCTGACCGTCGCAGGTGGCAACAAAGTCGGTGGTAGCAGCGGCCATGGCCTGGAAGTTGGCGTCCACGTTCTCCAGCGGGGGCACGGGGTAAGCGGCGTTGATGGCATCCACGCCCTGTGCACCGATGGTGTAGGAGTCGGTCTTGCTGCGGTTCAGCACGGTCACGCGCACGCCCAGATACTCATAGCCGGGCTGTGCGGGGTCCTGGGTCAGGTGGAACACGCTGGACAGCTGCACGCCCAGACCGTTCCAGTTCTTGACGGTGTCGCCCACCTTCACGTCGTTGACGGTGGTGTTTCTGCCATTGGTCTTGCAGCCGCTCAGCAGGCTGGCAGAGCCGACCGCTGCAGCGGAAACACCTGCACACTTCAGGAATGCACGGCGGGAAATCTTGTTCGACATAGGTATTGTCCTCCTCTTGATCGGTGGAAATGTTGTCCTTTCCAGAATCTTCTACTCTGTTTATACCGTTTTTGGTGCACAGATGCAAGAGTTTTGGGGAACAATTCACAGGAATATCACCCCAGTACGACGGGATTTCAGTCTTCGGGGGTCAGGCCCTTGACGTGGGTCTCGCTGGTCTTGACCAGATTCAGCAGGCTGGGGGTGTACAGCGGGAACTCGCGGGTCAGGCTCTCGGTGGTCATGGCAAGGCAGGAGGGGTCCTTTACGCCCTCGGCACCCTTCAGGTCCTCCCCGGCCAGCAGGGCTTCCACATTGGCCTCGGACATGCGCATCACGGCGTCGGAATAGCCGCGCCAGCGGTGGGCACCGATGCTGAACATGCTGGACGCGTTGTGGGGCTCGGCCGAGTACAGCAGGCGGAACATCTTGGCCACGGCCATCATCAGGTAGGCACTCACCTCGGTGGTCAGGGCCTTGCTGTGGCACTGGCCGATCTTGGCATACAGCACGTTCAGGCTGTTGGAAATCAGCTTTTTGTTCATGGTGGGCAGCACGCTGCCGTGGTAGATGTTGTCCTTCATCTTGTCGGGGTTGGGCAGGTCCTCGGCCGAGAGCATCATACCGTTGCGCTCGGCGCTGCGGCCCAGCAGATAGTCGCAGGAAACATTATAATAGTCGGCCACGCGCACCACAAAGTCCAGCCCGCACTCGCGGATGCCTTTTTCGTAGTGGGACAGCAGGGCCTGCGAAACACCCAGATCTTCCGCCGCCTGCTTCTGGGTGATGCCGCGCTCCTTGCGCAGCAGTTTGATGATACGATTGAATTCCATGGTCTCTGACTCCTCAATGACCCCGGGTTGGGGAACATCCTTGATTTTTGGTTTACAGCAGGTTGATTATACACAACGGAAAACGAAATGTAAAGCAAGAAAAGTGACGATATTTTTCATCAAATTTCGTCATTTCTGTCAAAGGCCTTGCCGGGTACACTACATCTATGTTAAACTACAGGTATAACAGCATACATTTTGTGGCGGACGCCCGGGGCACAAAGATGCCGGGCGGGAATATTTTTGGCAGAGGACGCGCTTTTCTGCCAGAAAATGGCTCCCGTTCCGGACAAAAGAAACGGCACCCGGCGCAAAATGCAAAAATTCCAAATTGGAACTTCCATCTTTCCTGGTTTTGTGCTATAATGCTGTTTTGGCACCTGTCCTTGCCCGGCGCACAGCTTTGTGGTGGGCAGGGAGGCTATAAAAATAGGAATAGGAAAGAGGATTACCCAAATGAAACGCAACACCATCACCCGTCTGTGCAGCCTGGCCGCTGCCGCTGTTCTGGCTGTGAGCTGCATTGCCCTGACCGGCTGCGGCAGCAGCGCATCTTCTGCTGCTTCCAGCGCCGCTTCCACCGCTGCATCCGCTGCTGCCGCCGGCGACAACTCCTGCGGCGAGAACGTGACCTGGACCCTGGCCGACGGCACCCTGACCATCAGCGGCACCGGCCGTATGACCGACTACAACAGCAACTCCCCCGCTCCCTGGGCGGATCAGGCCGACCAGATCACCGCTGTGGTCGTGGAAGCCGGTGTGACCACCGTGGGCGGCAGCTCCTTCAAGGGCTGCACCAACCTGACCACCGTGACTCTGGCCGATGGCGTGGAGTACATTGAGACTGCCGCCTTCAACGGCTGCACCGCCCTGTCCGACATCACCATCCCGGAGAGCGTGGGTTACATCAAGACCGGCGCCTTCAAGGACTGCAATGCACTCACCAGCGTGACCGTGCGCAGCAACTGCCGCATCGACACGAACGTTTTCCCCGCCACCGTTGAGGTCAACCGCTACGCCGACTGATCTTCCGTGCACCGCGCACCGGCTCCGGGGGTTTGGATCTTTGCAAACGATACGAGGTATTTTGCATGAAAACCTTTAAGCTCCATCTCATCCGTCACGGCGTGACCGCCGGCAACCTGCAGGGCCTGTACATCGGCAGCGGCACCGACATCCCGCTGTGCGACGAGGGCCGTGCCCAGCTGGCCGAACTGAAGGAACGCTTTGAGTACCCCCAGGTGGACACCGTGTTCTCCTCGCCCATGCTGCGTGCGGTGGAAACGGCCAACATCCTGTTCCCCAACGCGGCCCACACCTTTACGGTGCACGATCTGCGGGAGGCGGGTTTTGGCAAATTCGAGAACAAGCCCGTGAAGGAACTGGTGCACGACGAGGACTTTAAAAAGTGGATCACCCCGGGTTCCGGCTTTGTGCCGGAGGGGGCTGAGCCCACCGAGCAGTTCCACGCCCGCTGCGCCGAAAGCCTGCTCAAGCTGTTTGAGTATATGATCCGCATGGACGTGACCGAGGCCGCCTGTGTGACCCACGGCGGCGTGATCATGAGCATGCTCAGCCAGCGTGCTCTGCCCAGCCGCCGCCCCGAGCAGTGGATGGCAGACCCCGGCTGCGGCTACACCGTGCAGACTGACGTGCAGCTGTGGATGCGGGACAAGCTGGTGGAGGCCATCGACATCGTGCCCTTCGGCTATGCCGACACCCTGCGCGGCCAGGCCGAGACCGAAGAGAACGAGGCCTACGAATAAACGCAAAGAATCGGTTACAATCCGGGGCAACCGCTTGACAGAACGGTCACAATCCTTTATTGTATAAAGGAACCACTTTTTCGTTTCGCCAAGGAGGAAGTTCCCATGTCACAAGCCATCTCCCGCCGGTCATTCCTGAAATGTGCCGGCTCCGGTGCGGTCAGCCTTGCGGCTGCCCTGCTCACCGGTGTATCCGCAGCAGCGGCCGAGCTGCGTGCTGCGGGCGACCCTGCCCTGCTGGACGGCAAGGCGGCAGTGGAGCTGCTGGGTTATGCCCCGGCTCCGGGTCTGGGCGGTGTGCTGGTGTATCTCTCGGTGGAGAACCTGTCCGGCCATGCGCTGCCGGTGGGCGAAAGCTACCTGCAGAGCCGTCGGGTGTCCACCCGGGAGGACCTGTACAGCATGGGCACCGGGGTCACGGCCGCCTGCAACGGCCGTGCGGTGCGCTGCGGCAGCTTTGCCGCCCCGCTGTACGGTGAGAACGCGGCGGATGCTTCGATTTTTACCCTGAATCTGGCCGCCGGGCGCGGTGCGCTGCTGCACTGCTTCTGCGCCGTGCCGGAGGACTGGCAGACGCTGGAGCTCACCTATGCCCCGGACTTTGCCGCCGGGCGCAGCGTCACCTTCACGGTGCAGCGCGGCGCGGACGAAGCGGAACTGGGCATGGTGCCTGCCACCCCTGCCGAGGTGGGCAGCGTGGTGGACCTGTAAAACCGAATAAACGCAAAAGCTCCCCGTGCATCTGCACGAGGAGCTTTTTGTGTGTCAGGACTGCAGCAGGTCGTTCCCGGCGGAATCCTGCACGGTGACTTCCTCACCGGTCAGGCTGGAAAGCCATGCAATGTAGCTGCGGCCGCTCAGGATGCGCAGCGGGCGGCCATCGGCGTCGTAAAAGGCAAAGGTCGAGCCGGTGCCCTGGGTCCAGGTGATGTGCCACAGGTGGCCGCCGTTGAGCCACAGGCCGCCGCCCATGGTCAGGTCGTAGTCCAGGGTGCGGCCATCGTCCCGCGGGGTAGAGGCACTGTACAGCACCAGAAGGTTGTCAAAGGCAGCCTGGATGCCGGTGTTGGCGTCCAGCTGCGGGGAGCCGTCATGGTGCAGCATCCCGTAGGTGCCGGTGTCGGTATCGTAGGCAAAGCGGGTGGTGCTGCCGGATGGGAACTGTACTGCCGCCTGAACTGCGTCGGCAACGTCCGCATCCGGCAGGTGGCCGTCGGTCTGCTGAGGCAGCAGGGCCGGGACAGTGGGTACGGCGGGGGTGTCCCCTTCCTGCGTGCTGTCTGCGGATCCCGCAGGGTCCTCGGACAGCGCGGACGAGAGGCTCAGGCTGCCCAGCACCTTGGCCACAGATTGACCGTTGGTGCACCACAGCGGGCTGGCCCAGTCGGTATTGCCGGTGGTGAAGGCGTTGCGGCCTGTTTCCAGCGCGTCCACCGCGCGCAGGTTCCAGTAGTCCAGAAAATTGCGGGTATACAGGTCGCAGCCGCGCTGGATGGGCAGCACCTGCTGGCCGCTGAGCAGCCGCCAGAACAGGTCCTGCCCCAGCGTGACCGGTCCCACCGTCGGCATGGCCGACACGGAGGGATAAACCAGGCACAGGCTGGGGGCGGTGTCCGCACGGGCTGCGGCCTCCAGCACCACAGAGGCGCTGCCGATGCCCCACTGGGTGGTGCTGCCGGGGGCGTTGTCGATGACCACTGCCGCCGGACGCTGGCCCGGGTATTGCTGCTCCTGCCCGGTCAGGGGGTCGGCAGAAGCCGTGCTGTCGGCTGCCGGGCCGCCCGGCATGCAGCCGGCCAGCAGCACAGCGCACAGCACGGCCGCACCGATGCGCTGGATCCAGATGCGTTTCATGGCGTTCCCCTCGTTTACTGATAGCTGAAATTGGACCACTCATCGTCGTCCACAATGGCAAGGTAGGTCTTGCCGCGGTTGAAGAGCAGCTCGGCCCCGGCGTCATCGTAGACCTTCAGCGGATGCTCCGGGGAGGCCTTCTCCCAGCGGCCCACCTGTACCCCGCCCCGGCTGAAGAAGTAGGCTTCGCCGCCGGAAATATAACTCACCTGCTGCACGTCGCCGGAGTCGCCAGGGTAGGCGGCGATGGGGGCAAAGCAGATGAGCAGGTTGTCGAAGCTCAGCTGCTTGCCGTTCAGTTCGTCCACGGTGTTCTCGAATCCGCCGGCGGCGTGGCTGTACATCTGCATTTTGTAGGTGCGGCTCAGTGCACTGTAGCTGAAGCTGGTCTTGTAGTTGTCGGAGTGCACGATGCGTATCGTCCGGCCGGAAGCGGTGCCGCGCATGGTATTCTCGGCCCCGGTGCGGTAGTCCGCAAAACGGAAGAAGGTGGTGTCGTAATCGTGGCTCAGGCCGATGCCGGCATTGGCGGCGGCCTGCCGGATCTCCTTGCCGGAGGTGAACTCGGTGTGTTCGTAGGCAACGTTGCGGCCGCGGCTGTCCCGGTGGGCCACATGGGGATGGGTGGGCGTGTTGAAGTAGCTCTTGCCGCCGATGTTCAGACCGGAGTAGTTGTAGACGCTGATGAACTTGGTGCAGGGGGCGCTTTCGCCGTCGTGGTAGTACAGCGCCTGCCAGGGCATCAGCAGCTGCAGGAACTGGTCCCGGCCGGAGCGCATGGGCCCCACCTCGGGGATGCTGTCGGCGTCGCGGTACACGGCACAGAAGCGAGTGATGCCGCCCTCCACCTTGCTCTCGATGAGCAGGTCAGCGGAAGAAAGGCCCCGCTGAGGGCGGGCGTTCTGCCGCTCGGAATAGCTGATGTTGTTGACCATCACGCCCACGATGCGGCCGCTGCTGCGGTTGGCCTCGCCGGTCAGCGGGTCAGCGTCGTAGGCAGGCAGCCAGCTGGACGCGGCCGGTTCCTCCGCTGCTGCGGAAGATGCGGCGGCCTCACTGGAAGCCGCTGCCTCGCCGGAGGCTGCCGCCTCCGAGGATGCAGAGGAAGAGCTGTTGGCGAGCTTCTGCCGCAGCCAGTCGGAAAAGCGGCTGCCAACGGCGGCAGAACCGGCGGCCCGGCAGCTGGTCAGCGCCAGCGAAGCGGCCGCCAGCCCGGACAGACGAAGAACGGAACGGCGAGTGATCTTTTTCATAGAAAGTACCTCCTGCAGGGGGAAAGGATCGCGGCGGGGTCAGGCACTGCCTGCCCGGAAAAGAGCCCAAATCGGATTTACTTTGATTGTAACGATTCTGTCCGGTTTTGTAAAGAGGATCTTGTCGGGATAAAACCTCTCCATCTCGCCTGCGGCGAGATCGTTCGGTCGCTTAAAGTCCCCGCGGGGAACTTCATAAGTGCAACGCAAGAATTTTCGGCCGGGCACTTGCATTTTATCGGCATTTATGGTAATATTATTCGGCAGTATTGTATTGCTGCAGAATATGCGCTCGTAGCTCAGCCGGTAGAGCATCTGACTTTTAATCAGAGGGCCAGGGATTCGAGTTCCCTCGAGCGCACCAAAATCCCACGAAGAATCGTAAGATTCCTCGTGGGATTTTCTTTTTATACGCCATTTGCACGGTCTCTGCACGGTTTTTGCACGGTCCGCATTTTTCGTGTCAGATGGAGTAAGTCTGTGAATTACTCTGCAATTCGTGCTATTTTTTGCAATTCAGGTCAGCAAAGCCAAGCGGAGCTGCGCTTTTACAGAGGGGTCTGCGTCCTTCAGAAGCTCCAACAGTGCCGACACGGAGATGGTCGGCTCTGCTTCAACCGGGGCAGCCTGCACAAGTGTTGCTCCCGGCTTGTAGAAGCCTTCCTCGAACCTTTTACCCAGCTTTTTGCGGGAATCCTGCTGGATGTGCGCATAGGTGTTGACCAGCAGGTTTGCGCTGGCATGACCTGTTGTTCCCTGAACGGCTTTCACATCACCGCCGGAGATCATCAGTTGGTAGGTGGCACTGGAATGCCGCAGGCCGTGAAACACGATGCGGGTGAACTCCGGGTGCTCGTCCTGCCACTTGATGAACTTTTTGCGGATGAGGATCGGCTCCACCGCCAGACCATTGGGCAAGCGCAGGAGCATCCCGCTGTTGCGATAGCGTTCCGGGTCAACGGCTTCGTCCATTTCCAAACGCTTTAGCCAGTGCTTCAATTCCTCTTTCAGCACGGCCGTCATGAAAATGGTTCGGTTGGAAGATGCTGTTTTGGTCTTTTTCAGAACCAGAACCGTATTGCTGCCCTCGCGCTTATCCTCAAACTCCCGGAGAATCACGGTTTGCGGCGAGCTTCAAGATGGTTTTGCAAATTTTATTGCAGGAATGCAGTGATAGTAGGACTTATAGCACGGCGTTCAAGCGCTTTCCCGTTCAATCAATGTATTTCTGCATTTTGACAACCTGCCTATAAATCCCCCATGAACGTTGTGGAATCTTCCAAAGCATCCATGGATAGTTTCTTGCGCTGCATCAAACGTTCAGCTTATTGCAACGAAATTCCATAAAGCTGCATTGCATCTTGCGGAGGTTCTTGCTATACTCTGTATCGAACGCAACTTTATCCGATAAAAATGTTGCGCAATTTGCGCAACCAAAGGAGGCCGCTATCATGCAGCAGCTCAGATTACTTCATGGCGGAGACTACAACCCGGAACAGTGGCTGGACCGGCCCGATATTCTGGCGCAGGATATCGAACTGATGAAAAAGGCACACGTTAATACTGTGACGCTGGGCGTGTTCTCATGGTCCACGTTGGAACCGCAGGAAGGGGTATTTGAGCTGGATTGGCTGGCAGACATCGTCCATAACCTGTATGCCAATGGAATCCATACGATCCTTGCAACGCCCAGTGCGGCCCGCCCCGCTTGGATGGCACACAAATACCCCGAGGTGCGCCGAGTCCGGGCAGACCGGGTCCGGGAGCTGTACAACCGGCGGCAGAATTACTGCTATACATCGCCGGTTTACCGGGAAAAAGTCCGCATCATCGACCAGATGCTGGCGCAGCGGTTCGGCAATGACCCGGCTGTCCTGCTCTGGCATATCTCCAACGAGATGAGCGGCGACTGCCATTGCGAGCTGTGTCAGGCCGCGTTCCGCTGCTGGCTCAAGGAACGGTATGGCTCTTTGGATGCCTTGAACAAGGCGTGGAACGCCCGGTTCTGGAGTCACGACTATACCGCTTGGGAACAAATCGAAAGCCCTGCCCCGCAGGGGGAAAATGCCGTGCAGGGCCTTGCGCTGGACTGGAAGCGCTTTGTCAGTGATCGACACATTGATTTTTTGAAATTTGAGCGTGATACCGTGAAAAAATTTGCACCGGATGCAAAGTTCACGGTAAACATGATGTACCGGTTTGACGGCATCGACTATTTCAAAATGTCCAAGGAGATCGACATTGCCAGCTGGGACAACTATCCCACATGGCACAAGCCCAGCGAAACAGTGGAAGAAACAGCGTTGGATACGGCCCTGATGCACGACCTGTATTACTCCATGAAGGGCAGGCCCTTCCTGCTGATGGAATCCAGCCCCAGCTTTACCAACTGGCAGCCGATCTCCAAACAGAAGCGCCCCGGCATTGCGGAGCTTGCGGCTCTGCAGACGGTTGCACATGGTTCGGACAGTGTGCTTTACTTCCAGTGGCGAGCCAGCCGCGGCGCGGAAGAAAAGTTCCATGGTGCAGTCGTCGGCCATGATGGGCGGGAGGATGCCCGTCCCTTCCGGGAAACAGTCGGTGTGGGCCAAAAGCTGGAAGTGCTCTCGGAGATTGCAACAGTCTGCCGCGAGAAGCAGGCGGCGATCGTCCACGATTGGGAAAACAAGTGGGCATTGGAAGGTTCCTGCGGCCCGCGCAATGCAGGGATGGGCTACTGGGACGAGCTGAAGCTGCACTACAATGCTCTTGCGCGGGAAGGCATTGCGGTGGAGTTCGTGAATCAGGAATCCGATTTGACGGGTTATGGCTTGGTCGTTGTTCCGATGGTTTATTTGCTGACCGATGCCTTTGCCCAAAAACTCTGTGATTTTGCCCGGAATGGTGGTACGGTCGTGGTTACATACTGGACCGGTGTGGTGGATGAAAGCGATTTGTGCCGCCTGGGTGACACGCCCTACGGCTTGACCGACCTGCTGGGCCTGCGCCGCACTGAGATCGACGGAATGTATGACGGCGAAACCTGCCGCTGCACCCCGATGGACGATTCCATTTTGCCGGAAACGCAGGCTTCGGTCCTATGCGAGGTCGCAAGTCTGAACGACACCGACCCTGCCGCACCGCTGAGCGTTTATGCCGAGGACTATTATGCAAACTGCCCGGCGGTGGCTGTCCACTCCTACGGGGAGGGCCGTGCCTATTATCTGGCAAGTCGGTTCGAAGAAGCGTTCTATCGCGCATTTTATCGTGCTGCTGTAAAGGAAGTCGGCCTGACCCCGGCCTGGCCGGAAGCTCTGCCGGACGGCGTTCTGGCCGCGCGGCGCGGTACGTTCGTCTTTGTACAGAACTGCAATGAACATCCGGTCGAAGTAGGCGGTGTTGCGCTGAACCGTTACGGAACGGCCGTCTGGAAAAACGGCGAGCAGGTCCTGTAAGGCACAAAAATACCAACTTTCAGCGTTCTGTCAAAAAAAGCAGAACGCTTTTTGTTTGCTTTCATACTTGACAAAGCGGGCTTACCCCGGTATGCTGGGGTGGCGCATTGTTGCGCAGTTCTGTGAAAAGGAGAGGATATCCTGTGGCTGCAAAGGAAACTGAAAAAATGACGATCGAGCAGGTGGCCGATGCGCTTGGTGTTTCCAAAACAACGGTATCACGCGCACTTTCCGGAAAGGGACGCATCAGTGAGGCGACCCGCGCCAAGGTATATGCCTATCTAGGACGCACCCGCACCGAGCCTGCCGCCCCGCAGGGCGGCGAAAAGGTGCGCACCAACAACATTGCCATGATCGTGCCACAGCGCTTTATTACGCTGGATCTGCCCTTTTTGCGCAAGTGCATGGGCGGCATCTGCATCATGGCAGACCAGCGCGGCTATGACCTGATGCTTTGCTACGCCTCCAACACTGAGTATTCGCAGCTGCAGCGGCAGCTGGCCAACCACAAGGTGGACGGCGTGATCCTGACTTACGCCATGGCGGATGATCCTTGCATCGAACTTTTGCGGCAATACGAGACACCTTTTGTGCTCATCGGACGCAGCGAGGACAAGACCATCCCGCAGGCAGACAACGATCAGGTCGCGGCTGCCTGCGAGATGACACGCATCCTTTTGCAGCTGGGCGCCAAGCGGATCGCGCTGCTGGTGGGCAGTACCATCTACGCCGTCAACACCGACCGCATACGCGGTTATCTGCGTGGATTCGCGGAATTTGGTGTGCCAGTAGACCAGCGGCTCGTTCATTCCGGTGTGGAATCTGCCGGGCAGACGCTCGATGCACTGGAGGCTGCACTGGAGCAGAAGGCGGATTGCATCCTTTGCGGCGATGATGAGGTCGCCTTTGAGGTCATGGGGGAGCTGCGGACGCGGCATATCCTCGTGCCCAACGATCTGCGAGTGGCCAGCCTGTACGACAGCTCCATGCTTGCCAGCATCACGCCGTCTGTTTCGGCGGTGCAGTACGATGCCGAGCAGCTGGGCAAGACCGCTTGCCGGATGCTGCTGGACCGGCTGGCCGGAAAAGAGATCGTCATGCGGCAGCTGGAAGGTTATCAGGTCATTTTGCGGGACTCTACCAAGTGGAGGGAACGCTCCCGCAGCATCAAATAACGCGCTTTTTGTGCCTGCTCCTTTCCCGGAGCGGGCATTTTTGCTCTTTGCATGGGCGAAGGTTGCGCTAAAGTTGCGCACTTTTGCCCATGTATCCTAATTTTACCGTCACTTTTTCCAGTTTCGACTCAACAATACCGTGAATTTCGTCCATTGACGTGAGCAAAAGAATGCGGTATCCTATGGGTACAGAAAAACAGCCGCTTGGATGTGCGCAACTTATAAGCGCAACAAAGAGCACCCGAAGATTTCAGATTGAGAACGAAGGAGAACTGGATCATGAAAAAGCTGATTTCCCGCCGTAAATTCCTTGCTGCTATGGGTACGATGGCTGCTGCCGGTGTGCTGACCGCCTGCGGCGGTTCTTCCTCTGGCACTGCTTCCTCTGCTGCCGCTTCCAGTACGGCTGCCTCTGCTGCGGAGAGCTGGGGTGACGTGAAGCTGACCATGTGGGGCGCAGAAGAGGATCAGACCATGCTGCGCGAGATGGCAGATGCTTTCATCGAGCAGAATGCAGACAAGGGCAACGTGACCATCGAGATCGGCGTGCAGTCTGAGTCCAGCGCAAAGGATACCGTTCTGGCTGACCCGGAGTCTGCCGCAGACGTTTTCGCCTTTGCTGATGACCAGCTGAACGAGCTGGTAAACGCCGGTGCGCTGCAGGAAGTGCTGCTGAACCCGGACGACGTGAAGAGCCGCAACCTGCCCGGCTCTGTGGGCGCTGCCACCATGAACGACAAGCTTTACGCCTACCCCATGACCGCCGACAACGGCTATTTCCTGTACTATGATGCAAGCGTGCTGAGCGCCGAGGATGTGCAGAGCGTGGACACCATGCTGGAAAAGGCTGCAGCTGCCGGCAAAAAGTTCATGATGAGTGTGAACGATGCATGGTACATTTACAGCTTCTACGCCGGTGCAGGTCTGGTGGCTACGCTGGCAGATGACGGTATCAACACCGTCTGCAACTGGAACGAGGCTCCCGGCGCAGACGTAACGCAGGCCATTCTGGATATCACCGCAAACCCCGGCTTCAAGTCCGGCGCGGATGCTGATATCGTTTCTGCCATCAAGGATGGCAGCTGCTGCGCCGCTATCTCCGGCACATGGAACGCCAGCACCGCCGAGGAGGCTTGGGGCGAGGGCTACGCCGCCACGAAGCTGCCAACCTACACCCTGAACGGCGCACAGGTCCAGATGGGCTCCTTCTCTGGCTACAAGCTGGTGGGCGTCAACCCCCACAGCGCCAACGTGGGCGTTGCCATGATGCTGGCCGACTTCATCACCAACGAGGACAACCAGAACAAGCGCTTCAACGACCGCAAGCTGGGTCCCTCCAACATCAACGCAAACGCCACCGAGGCTGTGCAGTCTGCACCCGCCATTGCCGCACTGGCCGAGCAGAGCTCTTACGCTACCCTGCAGCGGGTAGGCGCAAACTACTGGAGCTCCGCCGCAAGTCTGGGCGAGATCCTCGCCTCCGGCGACACGCAGGGCAAGACCACGCAGCAGCTGGTGGATGACGCTGTGGCCGGCATCACCGCACCTGTGGTACAGTAAGTTCCGGTTTTTCCCGGCGGGCACGCAGCAGAATGCGGTGTGCCCGCTTTTTATCGCAATACAAGAAATCGGCGTCAACCTAACATCCTGTTTGCTATAACCCCCTCTGCATACCAAGAAAGGAGTTGACTTCTGTGGCAGAAATGGTCCTTACACCACCCTTGCGGGCAGATGGCCGGGAGCCGAATTTCCTTCAGAAGTTCGGTCACGCATTTGTTCACGGAGATATTTTTACAAAGCTGTCCCTCTTTGTCTGGGGTCTGGGCTACATTGGCCACGGCCAGCTTATCAAGGCACTGCTGGTAACACTGGTGCAGGGGCTGGGACTGTATTTTCTGGGTACCTCCGGCATTCCTGCGCTGAAAAAGTTCGGCACGCTGGGCACGGTGCAGATGGAGATGCAGTTCAACCCCCTTACCTTAAAGAACGAGGTCAACAACTACGACAACTCGTTTGCCATCCTGCTGCTCAGCGTGATCGCACTGGTGGTCATTGTAACGCTGATCGCTGCTGCCATGCTGGTGGTGCAGAGCAATTACGCGTTACAGGCGCAGAAGGCCGCTGGCAAAAAGCCCAACAATTTCCGGCAGGATATCACCTTGTACCTGAACGAAAAGTTCTACGTTACCCTGCTCACCCTTCCGGTGCTGGGTGTGGTGGTGTTCACCATCATCCCGCTGTTCATTTTGATCGCTGTTGCCTTTACCAACTACGATCAGCAGCATATGCCTCCCGCCGCCCTGTTTACATGGGTGGGGCTGGCTAACTTTGCTTCTCTGTTTGGCGGGCAGTCGCTGAGCCTGACCTTCAGCTACGCCTTTGGCCGGGTGCTCAGCTGGACGTTGGTGTGGGCCTTCTTTGCCACCTTCACCAACTTCTTCGGCGGCGTATTTCTGGCCATGCTCATCAACAATAAAAAGACCAAGTGCCAAAAGCTCTGGCGCACATTGTTCATCATCACCATTGCGGTGCCGCAGTTCGTCACCCTGCTGCTGGTGCGCAACTTCTTCTCGGACGCCGGCATCTTCAACACCATGATGGCCAATGCAGGCGTGACCGATTTTTTAAAGGCCATCGGTCTGCTGGGGCAGAACATGAACCACATTCCCTTCCTGACCGATCAGCATTGGGCTAAGTTCATGATCATCCTCATCAACATCTGGGTGGGCGTGCCCTACCAGATGCTCATTGCCACCGGTGTGCTGATGAATATTCCCACCGATATGCTGGAGGCCTCCACCATCGACGGTGCATCGCCGTGGCAGAGCTTCATCCACATCAAGCTGCCCTATCTGCTCAGTGTGCAGGGCCCGGCACTGGTTACGGATTTTGTGCGCAACGTCAACAACTTCAACGTCATCTATCTGCTCACGCAGGACGTTTATATCACCAAGGATCAGGCGCTGGCTTCCTCCAGTGCAAAAGAGGTGGATCTGCTGGTCACATGGCTGTTCCGCCTGACACAGGAGCAGTACAACTACAAGATGGCCGCCGTCATTGGCATTATGGTGTTCATCATCTGTGCCGTGTTCACGCTGGTATGCTTCCGGTTCCTCAATAAAAAGGAGGCGACGTTCTCTTGACACAGACAACTGTTTCTCCGGCACGCCGGGCAGAGACCGCAGCGCAGCTGCGCCGCGGGCGTATCCTCCGCACAGTCCGCAGCATCCTGCGGCATCTGCTGCTGGCCCTGCTGGCAGCTATCTGGCTGGTACCCATTCTGTGGCTTCTGGTCACTTCCTTCTCCACAGACCGGGGCATCAATGTGCGACAGTTCTTCCCGGCCAGTTACACACTGCGCAACTATGTCAACATTCTGTTCCACCCGGACTCTGTGGCGCAGTTCCCGCGCTGGTTTACCAACACCCTTGTGGTGGCCTGTTTCAACTGCGTTATCTCCACCTGCTTTGTGCTGATGGTAGCCTACGCGCTGAGCTGCTGCCGCTTCAAGGGGCGCAAGCTGATCCAGAACCTTTCTGTCAGCGTCAACCTGTTCCCCGGCGTGCTGGCAATGATCGCCGTCTATTTCGTCCTGAAATATCTGAATCTGACCAACTCCTATGCCGGTCTTATCATGGTCTATGCCGGTTCGTCCGGTCTGGGCTATCTGATCTGCAAGGGCTTCTTTGATACCATCCCCATCTCCCTGCGGGAAGCCGCCAAGCTGGACGGCGCATCCGACGCCCGTGTGTTCTTCCAGGTCGTTCTGCCCATGTCCAAGCCGATCCTGGTCTATACCATCATCAGCTCTTTCATGGTTCCATGGACCGATTTCGTGATGGCAAAAATGATCCTGAATTCGGGCGTCTCTGCCGACTGGACAGTGGCTATCGGTCTGTATAATATGCTGCAAAAGACCCTGATCAACAATTACTTTGCGCTCTTCTGTGCAGGCGGTGTGCTGGTGTCCATCCCCATCTCCATCCTGTTTGTCATCATGCAGAAGTTCTACGTCGAGGGCATCACCTCCGGCGCGGACAAGGGTTAACACGTTATTCTCTTTCTCCTTCACCATAAAAGCAATCCCTACAGTCCTTTTTGTGGCTGTGGGGATTGTTTTTTCTCAATGGCGGCAGGAAAGCAGTTTGTTCAGGGTGAACCTCATTTCTATATCAAACGGTGTCTGTTCGGATGTCCTGAACCCTGTCATAAAACCGGTGATTGATTTTAAGATTGCTTAACTTCAACAGGGGCTTTCCCTCCTTTGACAAGAGTGTACCGTGAAAAGCGGCAGAAGTTTATGGACTCGTAGTCCAAGTTACCCACCCTCTTAGTCCAAGTTCTTGGATACAAGTAAACAGAAATAAAAAAATCCGACCCGCTCCCGTGATGAACCGGTGAAGATTCATCACAAAGAACGGATTTGATTTTGATTTTTCGTTGAAGGAGGTGGAAATCGAAAAATGGATTGAAGTGTTCGATGATGACCTTCAATCAAAAAATGAAATGCATAGCAAGCGATTTCTTTATTGAATTGAAAATAGCGGATGACAATTTAGAGGGAACACAGTTGTAGCAAGCAGGGCAGCTGTATATACATCTGCTTATTTTGCGTTGCAAAATGTTTGTTGGAACACCCAAACCCGTGAACTGCATCCGGCAGATGCAGGCTGAGCAAGCGCAACGTTGAAAAAGAATCGTTCTGCTGATATAATAAAATGAGATACTATCACCAAAATTTTGAGAAGAAAACCGTTTGCGGTTGGCAAACATTCAGGAGGAACGCATGGTTACAGGAGCCATTAAAAATAAGGTGGATAAAATCTGGACGGACATCTGGGCGGGCGGCATCACGAATCCGCTGACCGTCATTGAGCAGCTGACCTATCTCATGTTCATCCGGTCTCTGGACGAAAAGGAGCTTGCCACCGAAGAGTTTGAGAGCATGGCGGGCGAGAAGATGGAGCACATCTTCCCCGCCAGTGCGGCAGGCCAGTCCATGCGGTGGAGCAAGTTCAAGGATAAGGACTCCCGTGAGATTTTCCTGACCATGCAGCAGCGGGTATTCCCGGCCATCAAAAAGATGAAGTACGGCCGCCTGCCGGACTTTGACGAAAACGGCGAGCTGGTGGAGATCGAGGACGACCCCACCCGCCCGGACGAGGGCAACACGGCTTTTGCACGGTACATGGACGATGCCATGTTCCTGATTCCTACGCCGCAGGTGCTGCAAAAGATCATCACCGGGCTGGAAGATCTATACACCCACGACATCGCCGACCTTGATATGCAGGGCGACCTCTACGAGTATATGCTGGGCAAACTGGCAACGGCGGGGCAGAACGGCCAGTTCCGCACGCCCAAGCATATCCGCGACATGATGGTGGAGCTGGTGCAGCCCACGCCGGACGACTTTATCTGTGACCCGGCCTGCGGCACGGCAGGTTTTCTGGTGTCCAGTGCGCAGTATCTCCGCGCCCACTATGAGGACACCATGACTCCGGAGCAGTGGCAGCATTTTGCGGGATCAATGTTCACCGGCTTTGATATGGACCGTACCATGCTCCGTATTTCGGCCATGAACCTGATGCTCCACTCCATCACCAACCCGGATATTGACTATAAAGACAGCGTTTCCAAGCAGAACAACATTTGCAGCAAGTACACGGTCTGCCTTGCGAACCCGCCGTTTAAGGGCACCGTGGACGCAGAGAGCATCAACGACGACCTGAAAGCCGTCACCAACACCAAAAAGACCGAACTGCTTTTCCTCGCGCTCTTTTTGCGGATGCTGAAAACCGGCGGCCGCTGCGCCTGCATCGTGCCGGACGGCGTGCTGTTTGGTTCCAGCAAAGCGCACCAGAGCATCCGCAAAGAACTCATTGAAAACCACCAGCTGCGGGCGGTCATCTCCATGCCTTCCGGCGTGTTCAAGCCCTATGCGGGCGTGTCCACGGCGGTGCTGGTGTTCACCAAGACCGGCGCAGGCGGCACCGACAGGGTGTGGTTCTACGATATGAAAGCCGACGGTTTCTCGCTGGACGACAAGCGCACCGAGGTGAAGGAAAACGACATCCCGGACATCATCGCCCGGTTCCACAACCTCGACGCAGAAGCTGACCGCAAGCGCACCGAGCAGAGCTTCTTTGTGCCCAAAGAGGAAATTGCCGCCAACGGCTATGATCTGTCCATCAACAAGTACAAGGAGACCGAGTATGTGCCGGTGGAATATCCCTCCACGCAGGAGATTCTGGCCGACCTGCATGAGCTGGAAATGGAGATCACCAAGGGACTGGCAGAGTTGGAGGAAATGGTATGATGGAGAAAAACACAATGACAGAAAATGATAAGCTGCAAATGTTTGAGGACCGCCCGATTCGCACCGCATGGGATGAAACACAGGAAGAATGGTATTTTTCGGTGGTGGATGTGGTAGCGGTTCTGACAGAGCAGACGGACAATCGACGTGCCGCAAAATATTGGAGTGTTCTGAAAACCAGACTGAAAAATGAGGGCAGTGAACTGACTACAAATTGTAGTCAGTTGAAAATGAAAGCGGCAGACGGAAAACGCCGTTTGACCGATGTTGCCAACACGGAACAGCTCCTGCGCATCATCCAGTCGGTGCCCTCCAAAAAGGCAGAACCGTTCAAGATGTGGCTGGCAATGGTCGGGCGGGAGCGCATTGAGGAAATCATCGACCCGGAACTGACCATCGAGCGTGCTCTCGACACCTATGCTCAAAAAGGCTATTCCCCGGAGTGGATCAATCAGCGTCTGCAAACCATCCGTGCCCGAAAAGAACTGACCGATGCATGGAAGGTGCACGGCGTGAAAGAGGGGCAGGAGTATGCCATTCTGACGGACGAAGTGACCAAAGCATGGTCTGGCATGAGCACGCGGCAGTATAAAAACTTCAAAGGGCTGAAAAAGGAAAACTTGCGCGACAACATGAGTACCCTGGAACTGGCCTTGAATATGCTGGCAGAAGCCACCACAACGGAGTTGACGAATGCCCAGAACCCGCAGGGGCTGGAAGAAAACCGTGTCGTTGCCAAGCAGGGCGGTGCGGTAGCCGGAAATGCCCGGAAAGAGATTGAATCCAAAACTGGCCGCCCGGTGGTCACTGCCGAGAATGCAAGTACTATGCTGTTGGGGCAGACGGTTGCCGAAATGATTGAGGGTGTAGCAACAGAAAAAGATGACGGAAAATCGGAGTGACCTGCGGGAACGGGAGGAGATGGTGTGATGAATCACTGGAACTATGTTGCCTTGGGTGATATATGTACAGTTGAACGTGGAGGATCTCCACGCCCGATTGACGATTTTATTACAACAGAAAGTGATGGAATCAATTGGATTAAAATAGGCGATACAGATGAATCTATGTATATTACAAAAACAGCACAGAAAATCAAACCAGAGGGAATGAAAAAATCAAGATACGTTAAACCGGGTGATTTTCTACTGTCAAACTCGATGAGTTTTGGCCGGCCGTACATTCTGAAAATTGACGGGTGCATCCACGATGGATGGCTTGTTTTGCGTGACGAAAACAATGTGTTTGATAAAAAGTTCCTGTACTATTATTTGAGTGCGCCTATTACTTACGAGAAGTTTAAGTCGATGGCAGTCGGTGGAGTTGTTAACAACTTAAATAGTGATATGGTCCGAAAAATTCGCGTTCCATTGCCATCCAAACAGGAACAACGCGATATTGCAGATTCTTTGGACAAAATAACAAACCTGCATTTTCTCCGCAAACAGCAGCTCGCAAAACTGGATGAACTGGTAAAGGCACGGTTTGTGGAGATGTTTGGAGATGCCAAACTTAACCCGTATGATTTTCCTTGTAATAGTCTTTCAGAATATATTTTGTTTCTTACGTCTGGTTCTCGTGGATGGTCACGGTATTTTACGGACAGCGGCGAGTATTTCATCACTATAAAGAATGTAAAAAATTGTAGAATTACACTTCAGGATGTCCAATATGTAACTCCTCCTGATAATGCAGAAGCCAAACGTACAAAAGTACAGGAGAATGATTTACTTATCAGTATCACAGCTGACTTGGGACGCACAGGGGTGGTCACGAAAAGAATCGCTGAGCATGGTGCATACATCAATCAGCATTTGACCTGTATCCGACTAAATCTCAAAAAAGCAAATCCTATATATGTTGCTTACTACATGGAGAGTGATGCAGGCAAGGAACAATTTGCATCGAAGAATCAGAGTGCAGTAAAAGCGGGACTGAACTTCAATGCAATCAATTCGCTAAAACTTGTTGTTCCCCCACTCTCCCTCCAAAACGACTTTGCCGCTTTTGTGGAGCGCGTGGACCAGCAGAAGCAAGCCGTACAGCAGAGCCTTGAGAAGCTGGAATTGATGAAAAAGGCACTGATGCAGGAATATTTTGGGTAACTCCCCCAGCCGCCTGACGGCGCCAGCTCCCTCAAGGAGGGAGCCTTTGACGTTGCGGTTACGAAAAGCCTCCCTCCTTGAGGGAGGTGGATGCGAGCAAAGCGAGCAGACGGAGGGAGTTATTTGAGCAAACAGAAATTGGAGAAGCCAAAGACAACTGTACAAGTAAAACAAGATTCACCATCAGAAAAGGAAAAGAAGGTGAAAATAATGGAATTTCCGGGTGAGAATATAGCCGCAACGGTTGCCGAGAAAGTTTCGGATATCGTTATCGCCAAAATGAATATTAATGAAGAGAAAAGAAATCGTGAGTTTACATATCAGCTAAAGGAACTCGAATTTTACAAAAGCGGATATGATAAGGAATTACGGGCACTTTTTGACTATTGGACGGATTTAGTTTGGCTTGCGCAATTTAAAGATAATGAACTATTGAGCGAACAGGAAAGAAAACGCTACAACAAACAATTTGATGACATGATTAAAATAGATAAAATTGCAAAGAACAAGATTAATACAATCAAATATGGAGGAAAGGAAACCGGACGAGTCTTAGCACTTCAGTCAAAGCTGCAACAAGCAAAATATAAAGACCAACCTATGCTGGTAATGGTTTATATGTGGTGCTCAATCATTGCAGTACTAAAAAGAGAAATTTTGGGTCAGACCATTAGCACAACAGATATTATGCAAATACTTATAACAAATTTGGATGAAAGCATAGATGAAATAAAAAAGTCGCAAAATTATATTTCTAAGGTGTATCAAGAAACTTACGGAGAACTGCCATATTGGACAGAATAAATATTGAAAAAGGAGAATTTTATGGATCTGTTTTATAATCAAATGTTTAATCCACAATATGTAAACCCTGATTATTACGCTATGCTTCAAGCACAAGCCGCTAAACAGTACCAACAAAACCAGAGCAATGAGGTGCAAAAAGCTGTGAAAGCAACATATGACTTATGCGAGGCAGTCAACAAATTGGATGCAGAGCATCAGCAGCAAGCATTCTATGCCTGTTTGACAGTCTTAGCTGCTGAACTGGGTTGGAAATAATTCATACTCATTATTGAACGTGACTGTTGATGTCTTAAAAGAAAGGAGCCCTCCCATGTCCAACTTCTCCTATCTTTCCACCAAACCCGAATATTCCCTCTTTTCCTCTGCCGCCATCGAAGCCGAGAAAGTGTTTGCCACCTCTCCGGCCATGTGCGCAGTGGGCTGTCGGAAGGCGTTGGAGCTGGCGGTGAAGTGGGTGTATGCGGCGGACAAGACCATCACGATGCCCTACAAGGACAATCTGCAATCCCTGCTGCATGAGGAAAGCTTCCGCTTTGCGGTGGACAAGGATGTGTGGAGCGTACTGCCCAGCATCGTGAAGGCAGGCAATCTGGCGGTACATACCGGGCACAGCGTGTCGGCGGCGGATGCGGTGTTCAGCCTGCGGGGACTGTTCGATTTCATCCAGTGGGTGGATTACTGCTACGGCACGGACTATGTGGAGCGCTCCTTTGACGAAACCGCCATCCCCGGCGAGAAGGTGGAGTTGGACACCCGGAAGGTCCGGGAGCAGGAAAGCCTGCTGGAAAAGAAAGATGCCGAGTTGGAAGCCCTGCGTAAGCAGGTGGAGAGCCTTTCGGCGGCGTATACGGCCAGCAAACAGCAGAATCAACAGAGCCGCAGCTTTACCGCCGCCGACCTGACCGAGGCCGAAACACGGCGGAAGATCATCGACATCGACCTCAAGGCCATGGGCTGGAAGTTTACCGGGGCGGATGCCGATGTGCGCGTGGAGTACGAAGTGGACAACATGAACGGCGTGCTGGGCCAGAAGGGCTATGCGGATTACGTCCTCATGGGCAAGGATGGCAAGCCGCTGGCGGTCATTGAGGCCAAGCGCAGCACCAAAGACCCCAACATCGGGCGCAAGCAGGCGCAGCTCTATGCGGACTGTCTGGAACAGAAATTCGGCCGCCGCCCGATGTTGTTCACCACCAACGGCTACACCACCTATTTCTGGGACGAAGCAAGCGGCCCGCAGCGGCCGGTGAGCGGCGTGTTCTGCAAGGATGATTTGCAAAAGCTGATGAACCGCCGCACCGAGAAAAAGCCGCTGGACACCATTGAGATCGACGACAAGATCACCGACCGCTACTACCAGAAAAATGCCATCCGTGCGGTGTGCGCCCACATCACGCAGGGGTTCCGGCGCAACCTGCTGGTCATGGCCACCGGCACCGGCAAGACCCGCACGGCGTCCAGCCTGACCGACGTGCTGAGCCGGGGCGGCCATGTGACGAATGTGCTGTTTCTGGCCGACCGCACCGCGCTGGTCAAGCAAGCGAAGGACGACTTCAAAAAGTATCTGCCCGACCAGTCGCTGTGCAATCTGTGCTCATCCAAGGACGACAAGGCGGCACGTATCGTGTTCTCCACCTACCCCACCATGCTCAACGCCATCGACAACGCCAAGACCAAGGACGGCGTGCCTCTGTTTTCCCCGGCTCACTTTGACCTCATCATCGTGGACGAGAGCCACCGCAGCATTTTCAAGAAATACCGGGCGATTTTTGACTATTTCGATGCCATTCTGGTGGGTCTGACTGCCACTCCGAAAACCGATGTGGACCGTAATACCTACGACTTTTTCGAGATGGAGCACGGCATCCCTACCTACGCCTACGATTACGACACCGCCGTTTATACAGACCATGTTCTGGTGCCCTATTATAACTACGAGGTCAAGACCAAGTTTCTGGAAGAGGGCATCCACTACGACCAGCTTTCGCCGGAGGACAAGACCCGCTACGAGGACGATTTTGCCGAGGACGACACCCTGCCCAGCTTCATCCCGTCCGAAAAACTGAACAAGTTCATCTTCAATGCCAACACGGTGGACACCGTATTGCAGGACCTGATGGAACGGGGCATCAAGGTGGCGGGCGGCGACCGCATCGGCAAAACCATCATCTTTGCCCAGAACAAGCGCCATGCGGAGTTCATCCGGGAGCGGTTTTGCAAGCTGTATCCGCAGCTGGAACAGCAGTATCCCGGCTTCATCCAGCGGGTCGTCTGTGACGATGCTTATGCACAGTCCATCATTGACGACTTCAAGCAGCCGGATAAGCCGCCTTTTATTGCGGTCTCGGTGGATATGATGGATACAGGCATTGATGTGCCGGAATGCACGAATCTGGTGTTCTTCAAAAAAGTGCGCAGCAAAACGAAGTTCTGGCAGATGATCGGCCGCGGCACCCGGCTCTGCCCGTCCCTTGCCTGCGTGGATGCCATTGACGGCGAATATACCGGCAAGCGGCGCTTTTTGATCTTCGACTACTGCGGCAACTTTGAGTTCTTCCGCCAAAAGCCCAACGGCTACGAGAGCACCGACACCAAGAGCCTGTCCGAAAGCATTTTCTGCAAACAGGTGCGCATTGCCGCGGCGTTGCAGGATGGCGCATATGCAGATGAAAAATACCAGAGCTGGCGCAATATCCTTACCGAAACTTGTCGGGCTGAGGTGGGCGCACTGAACCCGGAACTGGTCTCTGTGCGCCTGCACCGGAAGGCCGTGGAACACTACCAGAAACCGGAAGCCTTCACCGCCCTGTCCGAAACGGACAAGGGCACCTTGATGCGGGAAGTCGCACCGCTTATCTCGCTGGACGATAAGGATGAAGCGGCCAAGCGGTTCGATAATTTTGTGTACGGTCTGGTGCTCTGTGAGCTGGAAGGTCTGCCCGGCCTGACGCGGGCACAGCGGCAGCTGAAAAACACCGCCGCTCTGCTGGAACAGAAAGCCACCATCCCGCAGGTGCAGGCCAAGCTGCCGCTCATCCGGGAAGTGCAGACGGACGAATTCCTGACCTCCCACGATTTGCTCCGCTTTGAGGAAATGCGGCAGGAGCTGCGGGAGCTGGTCAAGTTTCTGGTGGACGGTGTGGAAGGGCAAAAGCCAATCTACACCGCCCTTGCCGACCCGGTGTTGGAGCAGACCGAGGGCAAGGCGCTGGACTCCGGTTATGACTTCGGGGAGTACCGGGAGCGGGTGAATCGCTACATCATGGAGCACCGCAACGATACACTGGCTATCCACAAACTGACCCAGAACATCCCGCTCTCGCAGGGCGATTACATTGAGCTGGAACACATCTTTACCAGCGAGCTGGGCAGCAAAGAAGATTATGCCCGGGAGTTCAAAGATACCCCGTTTGGTCTGCTGGTGCGCAAGGTGGCAAAACTTGACCACGAAGCTGCAATGCAGGCATTCTCCAAGTTCATCAACGATGAATCACTGAATGCAAAGCAGATCGCTTTCGTGCAGAAAGTTATCCATTACATCGAACAGAACGGCTATGTGGAAAGCAAAGCCGTTCTGATGAAACCGCCTTTCGACCAGCCCATTCTGTTCACCCGCCTGTTTGACGGCAAAATGGGTGGTGAGCTGATGGAAACCATTGATGCCGTCCGGGAAAATGCGGTCCATGTGACGGCGTGATACGGCGGAATGCAGAGCGCAGCAAAAAATGTGACCGGGAAGAAGATCCACCGGCTTTACAATTGCCGGAAAAGGCGGTATTCTTTATTTATGACAAACATCCGCAGGAGGAAACCATGGACATCCGCCAGCTGCACTACTTTCTGGTATTGTGCGAAGAAATGAATTATACCCGGGCCGCACAGCGGCTGTTTTTATCGCGGCAGGCGCTGCGGCAGAGCATCTCTGCGCTGGAAGCGGAACTTTGCGGGCCGCTGTTCCTCAGTGCCCACCACAAGCTTACCCTCACCGACCGCGGCATGAGCCTGCAGCGCCATGCCACCCCGGTGGTGGAGCAGTTCCAGCAGATGCAGGCCGCCCTGCGGGCCGAGATCCAGTCGGCCCAGCCGGTGCACATCGGCATCAGCGTGGCGCTGGTGCCGGACTACCTGCCTGGGCTGGAAACGCAGCTGGACAAGTTCCGCCAGCAGTACCCTCATGTGGAGATGCGGTTCCGCCTGCTGGACAACGACGCTGTGGCCGATGCCGTGGAGCAGGGCGAGCTGGACGCCGGTCTGGTCATCGACCTGGGCTGTGCGGCCCCGGTACTGGCCCGCACCACCCTGCGGGCCGACCCTGCCTGCCTGCTGGTGCCCCGCGGTCACCCCTTCTGGGACCGGGAAAGCATCCCGCTGGCCGACCTGCGGGGGCAGCGGGTGCTGCTGCCCAGCCTGCGGCAGGACCTGTTCAGTCCGCTGTGGTCGGCCTGTGCCCGGGCCGGGTTTGCGCCCAACGCCGAGATCGGCCCCAGCTTTTACCAGGCCTATTATCTGGTGCAGGAGCAGCTGTGCACCTGCCTGACCCGCTACGAGCCCGGTGCCCGGCGGGAGCTGGACCGGGTGCGGGATGTGTTGTTGGAGGACCTGCCCCCGCTGTGCGTATCGCTGGTGCAGCGCCGGGACTATACCTCGGCCTACATCGACCTGCTGCGCAGCTACCTGATGGAGGTGCTGGGCGGGGCCGCCTCGCTGCCGCCGCGCCGGGGCCGTCCGGCCAAGCCCTTCTACAACTTCCCGGTGCTGTCCAGCACGGCGGCAAAGCCTGCCGCTCCGGTGCACCCGGCCCCTGGCACCCAGCTGCCCTTTGCGGGTGCGACCAACTTCCGGGAGCTGGGCGGCTATCCGGCCGATGAGGGCAAGACCGTGCGCTGGGGCCAGATCTGGCGCGGCGTGTGCACCGCGCGGCTCACCGACCCGGCGGACCGTGCCCGGCTGGATGCGCTGGGCTTGCGGCTGATTCTGGACCTGCGCAGCACTGCCGAGGCCCAGGCCGAGCCGGACTATGTGCCGGACGGTGCCCGGCTGGTGCAGATCTGTGCCCTGTGCGGCGACGACGGCCATGAGATCAGCTTTGCCCCCGGTGACATCGAGCGCATGATGCACACCGCCCGGGAGGGCGAGAACATCCTGTACCGGATGTACCGACAGATGCTGTTCGGCAACAAGGCCTTCAAGGAGCTGTTCCGGGCGCTGGAAGCCGGCGAGACGCCCATCCTGTTCCACTGCTCTGCCGGCAAGGACCGCACCGGCGTGGCCGCCATGCTGATCCTGCTGGCGCTGGGTGCGTCCGACGAGACGATCTGCGCGGACTTTGTGCAGACGAATGTCTGCCGCAAGGCCGAGATCGACGCCCTTCTGGCGGGCCACGCGGAAGAGATCGCCGCCGACCCGTCCAAGCGGATGCGGTTCTGCACACAGGCGGGCGTGGATCCGGGTGCGGCACCCTATGTGCTGCAGGTCATCCGGGAAGCGTGCGGCAGCGCGGAGGAGTATCTGGCCCGGGAGTACGGCCTGACTCCCGCCCGGCGGATGCGCCTGCGGAGGATGTATCTGGAATAATGATGCAGAATGAGCCCCGGTGTATGCAGATGCACCGGGGTTTTTGCGGCATAAAATCGGCCATGTGCACAAAAAATATGCGGCGGGAGCCGGTTTTCCCTTGACAAGCGTGCAAATGTTTCGTAATATAATTAGTAGTATGGAATAAAAGACGCTGTGTGCAGGTCGTCCCCGTGACCGGAGTTTCTCCACAGGCGAAGCGCGCCTGTTTTATATAAGCCAGAACCGGATAGAAAAAAGCCGCAATGCCCGTGCAGGGTCTGCCTGCGCGTGTGATTTTTGTTGTCACTTTTTGCATGGAAGGCTCCCTTATAGATCGTTGCCCACAGCCTGCCGCACAGCGTCTCCTGCTTGTTTGAACCTGAATGAAAAATCAGAACAAAGGAGAGTGAACACGATGACCGCGATCGAAGTGATCGTGGCCCTGATCGTGGGTGTTGTCGGTGCAGCTGCGGGCTATTTTGTTGGTTACAACAACCGGAAAAAGACCGCCGAAGCACAGATCGGCAGCGCCGAAGCCGAGGCGACCCGCCTGGTGAACGAAGCGATCAAGACCGCAGACCAGAAGCGCAAGGAAGCGGTTCTGGAAGCCAAGGACGAGGCCTTCAAGCTGAAGGCCGAGGTCGATGCCCAGAAGGCAGAGGCCGACAAGGAGATCAAACAGCGCCGTGCTGAGATCAGCCGTCAGGAAAACCGCATTGACCAGAAGGAAAATGCCCTGGACCGCAAGACCGAAGCCCTGGAGCGCAAGGAAGAGGATCTGAAGAAGCGTACCGCCGAGGCCGACGCCCGTCTGGCCGAGATCGACGCCCTGCGCGCCAAGGAGATGGAGCGTCTGGAAACGCTGGCCGGCCTGAGCCAGGAGGACGCCCGCGAGGTGCTGCTGCACAAGGTGGATGAGGAGCTCACCCACGAAAAGGCCGTGCGCATTGCCGCCTATGAGACCGACCTGAAGGAGAACTGCGACAACATCGCCCGCAACCTGATCGGTCAGGCCGTGAGCCGCTGCGCCGCCGACCACTGCAGCGAGACCACCGTGAGCGTGGTGCCGCTGCCCAGTGACGAGATGAAGGGCCGCATCATCGGCCGTGAGGGCCGCAACATCCGTGCGCTGGAAACCGCCACCGGTGTGGACCTGATCATTGACGATACCCCGGAGGCCATTACCCTGTCCTCCTTCGACCAGACCCGCCGCGAGGTGGCCCGCATGACCCTGGAACGCCTGATCGGCGACGGCCGCATCCACCCCGCCCGCATTGAGGAAACGGTGGAAAAGTGCCGCCACGAGCTGGAGCTGCAGATGAAGCGCGAAGGCGAGCGTGCGGTGATGGAGCTGGGCATCCACGGCCTGCACCCGGACCTGATCAAGCTGATCGGCCGGTTGAAGTACCGTACCAGCTTTGGCCAGAACGCCCTGACCCACAGCATGGAAGTGGCCTGGGTGGCCGGCCTGCTGGCAGGCGAGATGGGGGTCAACGTGACCATGGCACGCCGCGCCGGTCTGCTGCATGACATCGGCAAGGCACTGGATCACGAGATCGAGGGCAGCCACGTCCAGATCGGCGTGGACATTTGCCGCAAGTACAAGGAAAACACCCAGATCATCCACGCCATTGAGGCCCACCACGGCGACGTGGAGCCCAAGACCCCGCTGGCCTTCATCATCCAGGCTGCCGACGCCATCAGCGCCGCCCGCCCGGGTGCCCGCCGCGAGAATGTGGAAAGCTACGTCAAGCGTCTGGAAAATCTGGAGGAGATCTCGTCCAGCTTTGAGGGCGTGGAGCAGGCCTTTGCCGTGCAGGCAGGCCGCGAAGTGCGCATCATGGTCAAGCCCGACGTCATCAGCGACGATCAGGTCATCCTGCTGGCACGCTCCATCGCCAAGAAGATCGAAGATACGCTGGATTACCCCGGCCAGATCAAGGTCAACGTCATCCGCGAGAGCCGCGCTGTCGAGTACGCAAAGTAAAAACCGGACAAGGCCGCTGCCGTTTGCAGGCAGCGGCCTTGTTTTTTGCCCGGAAGCATGATATCATGAACAAAAAGGCCCTGCCGGTCTGGGGCGGCGGGAACGGATGCAGCGTGAAAGGAGCCGATCAAGATGAAACACTGGAAAAATCTGCTTGTCTGCCTGCTGGCTGGGGTGCTGGCGCTTGGTGTGCTTACGGCCTGCAGCGGGCTGGGGAGCGTGAACACCGGCACGGACGCTGAAAAAGCCGCAGAGCTGGCGCGGCAGCTGAAAGTTGCCTATGCGCCGGAGCTGGATAACACGGCCAAAGCGGTGGCAGAATGGTTTGTGCAGGAACCGGACAGCCTGCGGGTCAGCGGTCTGGATCTGGTGTACACCGTGGCGCTGGATGCGGACAGCAACATGGGCCATACGGATAATCTGAACGCCTTCCTATACTGGTCCGGGTGCGATGGTGTCCCGAACGATGTGACGGTGGCGCTCCTGCTGGATGACAGCGCGGCCATGACGGCCTGGCTGTATGCGCCGCAGGCCGACAGCGCGGCGGCAGAGCTGCTGGATGACGCGGCCGGTCACAGCGAATTGGGCGCGGCCTTCATCGACTACAACGGCACCGCCTATGTCGTGGCAGTGTTCCGGTAAGCACAGGTGATCAAAGGGACGTTCCGTGGAACGTCCCTTTTTTGGAAGCGGTATCTCTACCGTCAATGCTCTGCGTTGCCTGACATTTGAAAGGAGTGAACATATCCATGACTGAAAAGCAGGAAAATGACGTTTTCTATGTTTGCAGTCTGATCGAGTACATTGCCCGTAAGACGAAAAATCATCGGCAGGATGTGATCGCTTGCTTTTCCAAAGCCGATATCGAGCGGCAGCTCCGGCTTGCCGAAGTCAACCACTGCCTTTCCTTTGAGCAGGTTTCGGATGAACTGATCGAGGACTTCCAGATTGCAGAGGGAACATTCGACACGGTTTCGGAATGCCGCTATACGGTTCCTTCGACTACTTCCATCGGAATGCTGTATCAGGGCTTGGTACTGTCTACTATGAAAAACGACGATGCCGCACAAGGTATTCTGGATATTTTTTCCTCTTTTATCACGGATGAGATCTCTGACTTCAATTCCAATGTTTACTATACCAATCCCGACTACCTCCGCTGCTCCTATCTGGAGGGCAGGATGCTTGCCTGAATATAGTTTTTGCACCGATTGCCAATCAGCAGTCGGCATACAAAAAAAGAAGCACGAAGGCCGAAACCTTCGTGCTTCTTTTTTGTATGGGCCAGCCAGGACTTGAACCCGGGACCAAGCGGTTATGAGAACGTCGCTAATTTTGAAATCCCGTTTTTCTTGTGAAATCTTGTGACTATCTGATAATTTCATAAAAGTGTCTTTGTGTACTTTGACGTAACTTTTGGTATCTTTTTGTCTCTAAAACGGCTCTTTGTACCCAGAACCGTACCCAAGAATTTTTGGGTACGAAACTCGACACTTACTGTTACCGTTTTGCTTTTACATAGCTCACTTTCAAAATTGAAGGTGGGCTTTTTCTTTCGCAGAAATCAGGGAGGAGGTTTTCCACATGAACAAGCACTCACAGTTGAAAATCCGAGGTCACACCAAATGACGCTGGACTACTTTTATGGTCAGTCGGGCGAGTTGTTCTCCTACTTCCGCATCCCCAAGGCACTGTTCCAAGACCACCGTTTCCGGCAACTCTCCACCGATGCCCGGACACTGTACGGCATTCTGCTGGACCGCATGAGCCTGTCTGCAAAGAACGGCTGGCTGGACGAGCAGGGGC
>OGLZ01000074.1_pt1 | contig 120946 bp, 113 predicted proteins | sample 1572991 | NCBI WGS metagenome assembly OGLZ01 (sample SAMEA2581893, study PRJEB24529) | metagenome | biome: Human gut stool | place: China | collected 2011 | reverse complement strand
TGGGCAAATGGCAGCTTCTCATCTTCCTTGGTCAACAGACGATTCTGAACCTGCAGCACGGCGAAGCCTCTAACTGTTCCTAGATTCAGAGCCAGAGGTAATTATCCCAGCCACCGCAAAGCGGCCTGCCCTTGATGGCACGAAAAAGAACTGCTACACTGCTGTAAACGACGGAAAATTCAAACTGTTCTTGAGTTCTTCGCCGTCGGTGATTCACCTACAGCAGTTCTTTTTCGTACCGTCAAGGGTGGCGGTTGGCTACCACAACCTAAAAGATCTACAGTTTTCAAGGTTCATCTGAGCCTTTTTCTTTTGCTCAATTTTTTCATAGGTCATTTGACACTATCCAAGTGGAATTTAGTCTTACAGGGCACGATTCCAGTTGCCTTATCAGTACGCCTTTTTCCAGTAAATGCACAAACAATGTCTGGTTAAATTCCACTTTAAAGGGTTTGACGCATTTCGTCAAACCCTAAAATATAGAATTTAGTCTTCCGTATGGAATTTAAGTTTACGTGCGGAATTTACTTTTTCACTCAAGCGAATTTTAATTTTGTTCTGCCAGATATCTTTTTATCAAGAAAGTACAGAAATATGGAAACGTATGAACTCCCTGTTCTATTCCAATATTACTGTCAGCCAATTTTATTCCCCACTTAATATCCGCATAATTGCTGTTATCAATAAGCTGTCTCAAAGATTTTGATCGGTTATTATTTGCCTTGACTTCTACTGGAACGAGTTCGTTTGATGTTCTGACAAAAAAATCCTCCTCAAGCGTTCCATTTTCCTTTTTATAATAATACAAACCTAACCCCTGTTTTAAAAACGCTTCCGCGACAAAATTCTCATATAGTGCGCCTTTATAAACGCCGAGATTTTTATTTGCACGTAAATCTATCTGTGCTTCTTCATCTAAAGAAGCAATCAAAAGCCCTGTATCCGGATAATAAAGTTTGAATTTGGAATCATCAAAATTTCCCTTTAATGGCAGTTCCGGATACTCAAGACAATAACAGACAGAAACTACCCCTGCATCCTTTAACCAGTCAATACATCCCATATATTCACGGCTTCGCGCCTTTTTGTCAATTTTACTTAACTGAAACTTCTTATTCTCTTTGGCAAGCTGTGCCGGAACACTCCGATAAACACTTGCTATTTTCGCCTGATCCAGCCCTTCCGCATATTTTCTGATATCTTCCTCATAGTCAAGCTGGATCTGTCTCTGGATTTCCAACGTTTCTGAGAATGTATTCGTTTCGATAAATTGCTTTACAACCGCCGGCATTCCTCCAAGAACACAGTATTCCAGAAACAGTTTCTTATAAACCATTAGCTCTGTCTCTGAAAACGGTTTTCCGGAAGTCATATGCTCTAACATTTCATTTACATGGCTTTCTGAATATCCCTTTGCCCATAAAAATTCTTCGAAATCCATAGAAAACATCTCGTAATCTGTTTTATAACCGACACTGTTACTGTGAATTTTCTTATAATTAATTCCAAGTAAAGAACCACTGCAGATCACATCAAATCGTCCGTCCAGTTTAAATGCTTTTAATGATGTTGCAATATCCGGAAGTTCCTGTAATTCGTCAAAAATAATCAGGGTTCGGTTCGCAATAAATTTTTTAGAAGGATCAATCAGGGAAATATTTTTTATAATATTTTCTACGTCATACCCATCGCTCAATATCATCTGAAACTGCTTTTCCAATGCAAAGTTGATTGAAACAACGCTCTCATAATTTCGGTCTGCAAAATGCTTCACAGACTCTGTTTTCCCTATCTGCCTTGCGCCTTTTATGATCAGCGGGTATCTATTTTCATTATTTTTCCATTGTGTGAGATAATCATCTATTTTTCTTCTGAGATACATATGTAATCTTCTCCTGTTTTTTCTATTCACGTTTTTATATGATTATTATACACAATTTTCACGTTTTTATAACTATTTTTATTTATTATTTCACGTTTTTTTATTAAAATTATCTGTTTTTATCACGTTTTTTCATCTTTCTGCCAGTTATAAACTAAAGATGCTGGACATACAATAAGTGATGAATGTAAAAACGCAGAAATGTTTTTTAACACATACTTTGTCTCCATTCCAATTTTAAATTCCAGTCTTGCATAGCCGTAGTCCATCTCAAAATAAGGCTCTAACTCAACCTTGCCTTGACATCTGCCACCGGCAGCTTTTCCACCAAATACAACTCATAGGAAAAATCTAAAACCCCTCCGTCTCATACAGTTCTTTCCCTCTCCGGTACGCCGCCGGATACACTGTCTCTTTAATGTCTGATACGGAAAACATATAATTACTTACTCTGTCCTTTCATTTTCATTGGTACTCCTCTTTTACTTTTTCTTTAATCCTTCTTTTATTTCTCTCTTCTTTTGATACATTTTATCATCTGCACGGGATCTGGTATCCTCGATATCCCGGTCTATTTCTGGGTCAAACTCCGCATAACCATAGGCAATCTGTATCTGTGGTATTGCGTTTTTCGCATTAAACTCATCCTGTTCCTGCCGCATATGCCGGAATAAATCTTCCATATCTGAATGATCATTCCCCTGGATCACAACGCAGAATTCATCCCCACCGATCCGGTAACAATTGCCGCAATTTCCAAACACATGCAATATGATCTGTGCAGCATTCTGAATATATGTGTCTCCGGCTGCATGCCCCATCGTATCATTGCACTGTTTTAAATTATTAAGGTCAAAAATAATGATCTTCGCCTTCTCCGGTCGCCTGTTTACCTTGATCCATTCATCATATGCATTCCGGTTATAGAGCTTCGTCAACATATCTTTTGTTGCAAGTTCTTCATAGATCTGCAGCTTCCTCCCTGCATCCACCTGCTCTGCCACTTGTCTGCATACTTCGACCGCAAAAATAATGATATAGATAAAAACACCATACATGCCATATATACTTGTCTGAAATGATCCATAATAAAAGTGCAGCAGATCTGCCGGAAGCCGCAGATCCCGGTAAGCTGCAATATAAGCTGTACTGCCAGATCCAGATATGCCAGCGTACAGATAATATCTGATTCCCACTTGTCCTCAATATCAAAGAATCCCTTGGTAAACCACATAAAGAATGGTACCATGAGTATCAGGGCTATCGCTGATACGAATACACTCTCAACTCTGACCGGAAACAGGATCAGGAGTGCGGCATCTGTCTGGTTCAGTGCCCAGATTCCGGTCATAAAGGAAAAAATGCCAAAATGAAGCATTGTCTGCTTCATTTGCATTCTGGTCCGTGCGATCAGCCACCACAGCACCATGGCGAATCCCAATAATATCTCCAACAGACAGATAAACGATACCGGCATGGATTGGTATAGCATTCCGCTATACATCTGGCTATACTCGCCGATTGAAAAATCAATCTGCTTTTGTCTGACCTCCGGATAGACCGCACGGATCATGACCTGAATCTGTTCCGCTCCGGATGGTATCTCGACATAATTCCACACAACTCCGGGTGACACCTTTGGCATTGCCTGCTGTCCGACATGATAGATCAGTGTGTCATCTGCGTACACACTGACTTCCATATGCGCCGTATAAAAACGCAGACAGTTCTCCCCATCCTTTATCTCCTGTGCTGAAAATACAAACCTGCGGTTATCCTCATCTGTCTGGTATTCCCTGTCTGGAATAACGCTTCGGCAATATTTTTCCTGCTGATTGTTGTCAAAAAAACTCAAGGATAAAATAACAACATGCAGAAAAACACACACTGCCGCTATGATATAAAATACCCTGCCCAGAATTTCTTTTACTTTCAAACTGCTTCTCCCTTACATTACCATTTATTGTCAAGGCTACATTACAATATACCACAAAATATTCGTTTATCAAAGACTAAATTGTTTAAAAAGAGAGCAGCACATTCTTCCACAGAATGCAGATCTATATGATTTAAAACACTACCTTGATTGTCGTTCCAACGCCCTCTTCACTTTCCAGAAAGATCTGCGCCTCATGCTGCGCTACGATATGCTTTACGATGGCAAGCCCCAGTCCTGTGCCGCCGGTCGATTTGGAACGGCTCTTATCCACGCGGTAGAAACGTTCAAACACACGCTTCTGAGATTCCTTTGGGATACCAATTCCGGTATCTTTCACGGTCAGCGTTGGGTGTCCGTTCTCCGTGCCCGTCATGATCGTCACTTTTCCACCCTTTTTATTGTAACGCACCGCATTGCTGCACAGATTGTAGATCAGTTCGTCGATCAGGTTTCTGTTTCCCCTGATCTCAGCGGAATCTCCCTGTACTTCCACCGTCACCTCGTTCTTTTCCGCCGAGATCTCCATCATTGCCTGACAGTTTAACGCCATCTCATGGAGGTCTAACGTCTCAAACTCGATCTTTGTGTCGTCGCTGTCTAACTCGGAAAGCTTGATGATATCATTGATCAGATATTGCAGACGCTCTGCGCTCTTGTGGATTTCCGTGGCAAAATGAATGGTATCCTCCCCACTTGTCATTCCACTTGCAATGAGTTCTGCATAACCGGAAATCGCAGTGAGCGGTGTCTTTAATTCGTGTGAAACATTTGCAGTAAATTCCTGACGCATCTGGGAATGCTTTAAGATGTCCACATGCTGCTGCTTGATGGTCGCAACAAACGGCTTCATCTCGTCATAAACGTCATTTTCTTCCAGCAGTACAATATTGTCCGCCATCTTTTCGATTGGTGCCACAAGACGTTTGGTAAGCCTGTGTGCAAGGACTGTGCACAGTACAAATACGCAGAATCCCACAGACAACGTGAGATATACCATCTTGATGATCAGACTGTAGATGCTGTTACTGTCTTTTCCAATACGCAGAACTTTTCCGTCATCTGTTCTCATTGCATAATAAAAAGTATGTTTTGCGGACGTAGTCGATTTCCGCATCGCACGCCCCTCTCCGGCTGCCAATGCAGAAGCGATCTCCGGTCGTTCCCTGTGATTTTCCATCTTCGACTCGTCTTCTATGCTGTCATAGATGACGGTTCCATCCTCATTGATCAGCGTGATACGCAGCCCATCTTTATTCAGATTATAGTTGATCTCATCCGGCAGATCCTCCGGTTTCATCATGGAGATCACATGGGCATTTGCCTTTAAATCGTCAAAAATCTGTTTTTTCAATATATCATAAAAAAGCACCATGGCGCAGATTGCCATGACAATAATTGCAATTGCTGAGATCAGCATAAATTTGCTGTTGATTTTCTTTTTCATCCTATCACCATCTTATGTCTGTCCTGACTTTTCCTGCTCCTTAACGGACGTCACTCCACCATGTAACCGACATTGCGAACGGTCTTGATGTGGCTTCCTGCCTCTCCAAGTTTCTGTCTCAGCGTCTTGATGTGCATATCGACTGTCCGGCTCTCACCCTCATAGTCAAAGCCCCACACCTGGTTCATGATCTTATCCCGCGACAGCACGATTCCCTTGTTGATGACAAGGTATTTGAAAAGTTCAAATTCTTTGTAGGTGAGCTCGCACAGGTTTCCATCCACGTAAACGGCGTGTTTATCGTTATCCACCAGAATATTTCCGTAGGAGATCTGTGATTCTTCCTGCGCATTCGTGGTTCTGCGCAATAATGCCTTAACGCGGGAGATCAGCTCCATGACACCAAACGGCTTGGAAATGTAATCGTCCGCCCCGAGATCCAACCCTTTTACTTTGTCAAGTTCGGATGTCTTTGCAGTCACCATAATGATCGGGACTTTTGCTGTGTTTTTGTCTGTACGGATCTTCGTCAATATATCAAGTCCATCCTCATTGGGAAGCATGATATCTAACAAAATCAGAGCCGGGACTTTGCTCTCTAACCGCTTGAAAAGGTCTGCCCCACACTCAAATTCCTCTACCTGATATCCGCTGTTTTTTAACGCATAGCGCTCGATCTCGCGGATATTTACATCATCTTCTACAATATAGATTGTTGCCATAATCATTTCCTCCCACTGTTCGCTCTATAAATAGATTATAATACAGCCTGCTTTGTTTTTTCTATAAGTCTTTCCCTGATTCACAAAAAATTCGCAACACAATAATTGTGCTGCGAATTTCTTCCCGGATTTAATCTATCTCATATTTTTGTTCAAATTCATTTTCCAGTTTTGTAAATTCTGCACTCTCTTTTTCATCCATCTGCTCTGTAAAACTGTGTTCCTCCAGACCGGTATCATTCAACTGCATCATATATACTGCGATATTGGAGCAGTGATCGGCAACACGCTCGTAGTTCATGGCAAGATCCGAGAGTACCAGTCCAAGTCCGATCGTGCATTTTCCCTTGCGCAGACGCTTCATATGATGTTTTTTTACCGTTTTATTCAGACCGTCAATGACTTCCTCTAACGGTTCCACGGAACGCGCAAGTGGAATATCCGTATTGATAAACGCTCCGGTCGTTCTCTCCAAGATATCCCGCACGGCTTTGGAGTAAATGTTCATCTCATCCTCCGCCTTCTTAGAAAACTTTGCATCCTCTTTCTGCATCTGCTGTACACATTCTACCACATTTACCGCATGATCGGAAATTCTCTCGAAATCAGTAAGACAGTGTAAAAGTGAAGTCACCCGCAGACTGTCCGTATACGAAAGATCCCCGCTGTTTAATTTCGTCAGATAGGCGCTGATCTTATCATCATACACATCTACGCGGTTTTCTTTTGCGATCACTTCCGCAAATTTCTGATCTGAAGGCTCTTTGATACATTCCATTGCCTCGATAAAACTGTTTTTTGTGATCTCTGCCATCTGGTTTACTAACGTTTTACATTGCTCGATCGCAAATGCAGGACTGCTCACAAAACGCTCATCTAAAATGGCAAACACATCTTCTTTGGCAGATTTTTCCTCGTCAGATTCCGGGATTGTAAGGTAAGCCAGTTTTTCCAGCCCACGGATAAACGGAAATAATACTACAGTTGTAAAGACATTAAAAATACTGTGGATCAGCGCGATCCCTGCAACTCCTACCGTCTCCCCGACAAATTCAAAACGAAAGATTGCATTTCCAATATAAAATACTGTAAGGAATAATAAGGTTCCGATAATGTTGAAATATAAATGCACGAATGCGGTTCTCTTTGCGCCCCGGTTTGCACCGATTGCTGAGATCATCGCTGTGACACAGGTTCCGATATTCTGTCCTAAGATAATCGGAATAACCGAACCGTAAGTAAATGCTCCTGTGACAGACAATGCCTGCAGGATACCAACAGAAGCCGAAGAACTCTGAATGACTGCGGTGAGCAGCGCTCCTGCTAACACGCCGAATACCGGATTGTTGAACATCGTCAGAATATCGGTAAATTCCGGCACATCCGCAAGCGGCTTTACAGCGTCGCTCATTGTCTCCATACCAAACATTAAGATTGCAAATCCAAGTAAGATTTCACCGATATCTTTCTTTTTGTCCTTGCCGGACATATACATAATAATACCGATCAGTGCAAGAACCGGTGAAAAAGAGGACGGTTTTAACATGCTGATCAGGAAATTGGAACTCTCGATCCCGGTCAGGCTCAAAAGCCATGAGGTAACTGTCGTTCCAATGTTTGCACCCATGATGATCCCGATCGCCTGCGACAGTTTCATGATGCCTGAATTTACGAAACCGACAACCATGACCGTCGTAGCTGAGGATGACTGGATCACAGCTGTCACGCCGGCTCCGAGCAATACCGCTTTAAACGGATTCGAGGTCAGGCTCTCTAAGATACGCTCCAATTTTCCGCCGGACATTTTTTCAAGACCGCCACCCATAACACTCATTCCGTACAGGAACATTGCCAGACCGCCGATCATTGTCAGAATTCCAAAAATATTCATAATCTCTCCCTTACATAGACATATACTAGGTTATTGTTTACATTTCGATTCCATATTATAAACTACATGTAAATCTTATGTCGGTTTTATGTAAAATCTATGTAAAATTGCAATCAGGAGTCTTTTAGCATACCTTTTTTATGTCTGTAAGGGAAAAGTTTTCTTAAAATTTATTCGTCTTCGTGTTTTCCGGTGATAGAATAGATCACCCATTCTGCAATGTTGGTTGCATGATCGCCGATACGCTCAAAATATTTTGCGACCATCAGCATATCCGTTGCCATCTCACCATTTTTTACATTCTCATTGATTTTTTGGATGAGTTCTTTCCGGAAACTGTCAAAAAGATCGTCCACCACATCATCACGGTTGATGACCCAGCGTGCCAGTTCGAGATCTTTGTTGACAAAAGCATCCACACTCTTGATGACCATATCGGTTGTCTCTTTTGCCATCTCTTTGATCACTTCCATATTAATGGCGCTTTTTTCATAATCGGAATCTGCCATCAAAATGGTCATCTCCGAAATATCCGCTGCATGATCCCCGATACGCTCCATGTCCGTGATCATTTTTAACGCTGCAGAAATTAATCTTAAGTCTTTTGCTACCGGCTGCTGTTGCAGCAGTAGTTTCATGCAGAGAGCTTCGATCGTTTTCTCCTGCTCATCTACTTCCACGTCAAATTTGATCGCCTGCTCTGCTTTTTCTACATCCTGCTTTACCAGTGCGGATATCCCCATCTCGATTGCCTGCTCGATCAGGCTTCCCATCTGGATCAATTCATTATTTAATTCTAATAACTGTCTGTCAAATCGGTTTCTCATATCATTCTCTCCTTTTTATTTATGTCAACCAAAACGTCCTGTGATATAGTCCTCGGTACGTTTATCCTGTGGAATTGAGAATAATTTTTCTGTCTCGCCAGCCTCGATCACCTCTCCTAATAAGAAGAATACGGTTTTATCCGAAACACGCACAGCCTGCTGCATATTGTGTGTGACCATGACGATGGTGTACTGTTTTTTCAGTTCAATGACAAGATCCTCGATCTTGGATGTGGAGATCGGATCAAGCGCGGAAGTCGGTTCGTCCATTAGGATGACTTCCGGTTCCACTGCCAGTGCCCTTGCGATACATAATCTCTGCTGCTGTCCACCGGACATGCCAAGTGCGCTTTTTTTCAGACGGTCTTTCACTTCGTCCCAGATTGCCGCATCACGCAGGGATTTTTCCACGATCTCATCTAATTTTGCTTTGGAGCGGATACCATGAGTTCTCGGTCCATACGCAATATTGTCGTAAATACTCATCGGGAACGGATTTGGCTTCTGGAATACCATGCCGACTCTTTTTCGTAAAAGATTGACATCCATACCTTTATAGATGTCCTCGCCATCTAACAGGACATTTCCTGTGATCTTACATCCTTCCACCAGATCATTCATTCTGTTCAGACTTTTTAAAAAGGTCGATTTTCCACAGCCGGATGGTCCGATGAAAGCTGTGATCTCGTTGGCATGGATACTCATATTGATATCTTTCAATGCATGAAAATCACCGTAATATAAATCAAGGTTTGAAATTTTAAATTTTTCACTCATATTGTTTCCTTTGCTTTATCTGTCTGTTCACAGACGTTTTATTTTATAATGATCCATATTCAGATTTTTATCTGAATGTTTTTTCGAATTTACTTTGTTGCTGCTTCCAGTTTCCTTGCGATCAGGGACGATAATCCGTTGATGAGAAGCACCACGATCAGAAGAACGACTGCTGTTGCGTATGCTTCATTTGTATGAAGTCCCTCTCTTGACAGCGAATACATATGAATCGCAAGGGTTCGTCCGGAATCCATGACACCTGCTGCCTCCGCAACGGTTCCTGCCGTATAGATCAGTGCCGCTGTCTCTCCTACGATACGTCCGATTGCAAGGATGATACCGGACAAAATACCCGGAATCGCCGTTGGAAGTACGATTTTAAAAATGGTGCGGAGCTTTCCTGCGCCAAGTCCGAAGCTTCCCTCACGGTACATATCCGGCACACACAAAAGCGCTTCCTCCGTTGTTCTCATAATGACCGGGAGAACCATGATCGCAAGTGTTGCCGCGCCAGCTAACATGGAATATCCCCAATGCAACGCTGTCACGAAAAACAACATACCGAACAGTCCATAGATAATGGATGGGATACCGGTCAATGTCTCTGCTGTAATACGCACCAGCTCAACGAGTTTATTTCCTTTTTTTGCATATTCGACAAGATAAATTGCTGCTCCGATTCCAAACGGAACAGAAAAAAGCAGTGCGAGCAATACCATTGTGATGGTGTTGATGATCGCCGGCATCATTGACACGTTATCGGAATTGTAAGTCAGTGAAAACAGGCTTGGTCTTAAATATGGAACTCCGTGGATCAAAATATAGCCCACCAGATAAACAAGCACTGTCACGGTGATCACTGCAGAGGCTCCCACCAGAAGCAGTAAAATAAAAGATCCCGGATGTTTTTTATAAGATTTCAATCTGTCTTTCCACGACAGTTGATTGATCGGAGTGATATTTTTTTCCATACTGCCTCTACTCCTTTCCTCTACGTTTCAAAATAGAAAACGATATATTAATAATAAGAATAAACACAAACAAAACTACGCCTGTAGCAATTAATGCTTCCCTGTGAAGATCCGTGGCATATCCCATCTCGAGTACGATATTCGTTGTGAGTGTACGCACACCTTTGAAAATACTGTCCGGCACTCTCGCCTGATTGCCGACTACCATCATGACTGCCATTGTCTCACCGAGCGCACGTCCTACGCCGAGCACAACTGCTGCAAACACACCTGATTTTGCTGCCGGAACAACAACCGTAAAGACACTTCTCTCATGTGTGGCTCCCAGTGCGAGCGCTCCCTCATAATAGCTCTCCTCTACTGCACGGATGGATGACTCGGACACGCTGATAATTGTAGGTAATATCATGATTCCAAGTAACAAGGCTGCTGTCAAAATGCTCTGTCCATTGCCTTTGAAATGCTCCCTGACAAACGGAACCATAACGACCAGTCCGAAGAATCCATAAACAATAGAAGGGATTCCAGCCAGCAGATCAACGATCGGTTTTAATACCTTGTGTAATCTGTCCGGACAGAAACGTGCCATGAAGATAGACATCAGAATTCCGATCGGTACTCCGATGATCAAGGCTCCGCCTGTTACATAGATACTTCCCAGGATCATCGGGAAGATACCATATAAGCCGTTGCCGGGTTTCCATTTTGTTCCTCCGAGGAAGTTGGCAAATCCAATCTCTTTCATTGCCGGAACTCCGTTTGCGAACAGGAACACGCAGATCAGTACAACTGCTACAATGGAAATAATGGCGGTAAACAGAAATACATATTTCATTACAATTTCTTTTAATTTATTGATATTCATATATTTATGTTCTCCAAAATCTGAGGAATGCCTGACAGTGCAGGCTTAATATCATTATGTAATGCTTTACAAATTGTAAATATCCTGATTTCCGAAAAAGGCCGGAGGAGTTTTCCATCCGACCCTTCTGTCAGTAATTTTTTAATTTCTTATCTCTGATGTTTTTTTATTTCATACCAGATATTTTCATTGATTACTTATTCTGCAAGTTCATCCCAGCTTGTAACATCTCCAACATAGACACCTTTTACCTGATCGGATGTAAGGTTTGCTGTTGGGTTGTCAAGATTTACGACCACTGCGATACCATCCATAGCGATTGTTGTTGCGGTAAGTCCCTGCTCTGTCTCAGAATCTTTTAATTCACGGGAAGCCATACCGATATCACTTGTACCTGCTGCTGCGTCTGTCATACCTGTTGTGGAATCACTCTCCTGAATCTCGATCTCTGCACCGGAGTTTACGGCTGTGTAAGCTTCTTTTAATTTTTCCATAACCGGTGTTACAGAAGAAGAACCGCTGACTGTCACTTTACCTGTTGCTCCGTTGGATTCGAATGCTGCCGCATCATCAGAACCGATATATCCGTTCTCTGTGATGACTGCCTGACCTTCTGCACTCATAATGTAGTTGATGAAATCCTGTGCGATGTCGCTTACTTCACCTTTTGTTGCAATGTTAAATGGTCTTGCAATCGTGTATGTACCATTTTTGATATTCTCTACTGTTGCTTCTGCTCCGTCAATGCTGACTGCTTTTACAGTGTCATCTAAAGAACCAAGGGAAACATAACCGATCGCATACTCATCACTTGCTACAGATGTAAGCATTACGGATGTGCTGTTTGTGATGATCGCTTCCTCTGTTGTGTTGTCCACTTTATTTCCGTCTGCGTCTTTTTCTTCGATTCCAAATAATTCGATGAATGCACCTCTTGTACCGGATCCATCCTCGCGGGATAATACATTGACATATTCACTTGCATCAAAGTCTGTTGTAGCTGCCGGTGCTTCCTCTGCTGTTGTGTCTGCTGCTGCATCTGTAGAAGCATCTGCTGTGGTATCTGCGGATGTACTGGTGTCTGCTGTATTATCAGAACCACATCCTGCGATCATGCTGACTGCTAACATTCCTGTTACGAATAAACTGATTACTTTCTTTTTCATTTTGATTTTCCTCCAAATCTTTATGGGATCTTGCGTTTCCCATCTTTGTTTTTTTGTCTCTGTCTCATTGACAATGACTACTTTAAAGCCAGCGTGTAAAATCTAAATATCTTCCTTTGTAAAACGTCTGTAAAATGATGGTAAACCATTTTGATCCTCCTCTGTCCTGCGCTGCACCTGAAAGAAAACGAATCCGACCACAAACATGGCTGCGATCACTACCACTCCTGCTTTGGAAGTATCAAAAATCTGTGTGCTGATTCCCATTAACATAGTTCCCATAAAAGATGCACCCTTTCCGAATATATCAAAGATTCCGAAATACTCAGACGATTTTTCCTTTGGGATGATCTTTGCATAGTAGGAACGGGACAGCGCCTGGATCGCACCCTGAAATACCCCTACAAAAGTTGCCATCATCCAAAACTTCCATGCTGCGTCTAACTGCAGGGCGTAAACTGCGACTGCAAAATATGCAATGATGCAGACGGAAATTAGTTTTCCTGTCTCAAATTTCTGTGTCATTTTTCCGAAAAGAATCGCACATGGGAATGCCACAACCTGCGTCAGAAGCAATGCCATCAGCAGATTAGCGTCACTGATCCCAACGTCTTTTCCGTAAGAAGTTGCCATCTCGATAATCGTGTATACACCGTCTATATAGAAGAAAAATGCGAGCAGAAAGAGGGCAACTTTTTTGTTATCTTTCAATTCCGCCACACTTCTTCCAAGTCTGGCAAAAGACTCCTTTACCACGGAGCCTTGATTTTCCACATAATATTTCTGTTCGTAATTTTTCAGAAGTGGGATTGTCACAAGTCCCCACCATGCTGCATTTAAGAAAAATGCGGCTGTCATGGCTGCCGGTGTGCTGATGCCAACTTTATCACCGCCTAATACCAGCAATAAACTGATGACAAACGGTACACAGCTTCCGATATAGCCCCACGCATACCCATGGGACGATACCTCATCCATGCGTTCGTCAGTGGTTACATCTACCATCATGGAATCATAAAAAATCAGGCTGCCGGAAAATCCTACTTTTGCGATCACAAAAATAATCAAAAACATCAGCCACGTCTTCGGAATGGACAACGCTGCACATCCTAGAACACCGATCATCATGAAAAATGTAAATAACGGCTTTTTATGGTTTTTGTTGTCTGCGACTGCGCCGAGGATCGGTCCTAAAATTGCAACAATGATCGTAGAGATTGAGATCGCATAGCTGAGATATGCAGTAGAATCCGATGCGGAAACGCCCATATTCTGTGCCATGTTTTTAAAATAAATCGGAATGATCGTGGACACTAACAGCGTAAATGCAGAGTTTCCCACATCATACAGTACCCAGTATTTTTCGAGTTTCGTCAGTTTTTGTTTCATATTCGTTTTCCTCATTCATTCTTTCCTGTGCCGTATACACATGATTTAAAAATAAAAATATTTGTCTATAGTAACTGTCACGCACCGCCTCGCCTGCGTTAAAGATTTCATGTTTGGAATCCTTCATTCTTACCAGCTGTGCGGTCTTGGCTTTTTTAGCAAATTTTTCAATGCCACAATTGTCAACCATGTCGTCTTTTTCCGCTTCAAAGATTATAAGCGGAATTTTTATACTGTTAATGTTTTTTCTTTTCCGCAGCTTGCGGATCACTTTAAATCCTGCTTTTACCCAGGCATAGGTTCCGCCGTAAGTCTGGTAATTGATATTCCTCAAACGCATATTGTAGATATACATGTATCGTTCTCTGGAAATGCAGCTGCTCGTTTCAAAAGACGGCTTGTCTGAAAAGCCACTCTGTCCGGCAGCATATTTCGTTCCCTTTCCGATCACACAGAAAAAATCTGCGGTAGCTTTTGCAAGCCACTTCGGATACTTTCCAGTGTTCATCCCAAGCATTGGTGCTGACAGGATTGCTGCGTCAAAAGTCAGTGGAAACTCTTCGAGATACCGCACTCCAATGGCTCCACCCATGGAATGACAGAATAAGATTCTTCGTTTTTCAGTGAGTTCTACCACATTTTTCACAAAAAAATGCAGATCCTGCACATATTGCTCATAATCCTCGATATGAACTTTTTCGCCATCCACAACAATGCGGTCAGAATATCCGTGTCCCCTGTGTTCCGGGACGTAGACGGAATATCCGTTTTTTAGGAAATAATAGATGACTTCCTTATATTTCTCTGCAAATTCACAGAATCCGTGGCTGATGACAATAGCAGCTTTTGCCTGTGGAATCCGATATGTGCGGTAATAAATTGCTGTCCTGTCATAGCTTTCTATGTAACCGTCTTTTTCACAGTTCCTCAGATACGGTTCCACATCACACTTCATAGTCCGCTGATAATTTGCTTCTTCCGGTATCATGATGTTCTCTGCTCTTTTTTCTGTCATATGCTTTTCTCTCATTCTCAATTCTGAAGGATTCTTTGAACCAGTTCAGGCTGCAGCTCTCCAAAACGGTATTCATCCCGGATTTTCTTTGCAATATCCGGGTAATTTGTGATTATTGCATCCACGCCTGCCTCACACAGCATTCTCATATCTTTTTCTTCGTTGATCGTCCACACATGGAGCTGTCTGTTCCGTTCCCGGCACTTATCCAGAAATCCCGGATACAAAACGTTATATCCCGCCGGGTGGAGTGCGTCTGCCTTTACGACATCACATGCGTAGTCCACCGCATCAATAATTCCATCTTCATAAAGCATCCCTGTCTTAGCCTGCGGATCTGATTCTTTGATTTTCCGGATCGTATAATGGTTAAACGAAGAATAAATGACACGCTCCTTCATTCCAAGGCGCTCTGTAAGCTCCAGCACACGCCCTTCAATTCCCGGATAGAAAACAATTCCTGTTTTGATCTCCACATTAATGGTGAGATTTGTCGGTTTTATCAACAAATATACCTGCTCAAGTGTTGGTATCTCTTCCTTTGTATATTCCAGATGCGTTTTGTTAAAATTAAATTTTTTCAGTTCCTCATAGGTGTAATCTTTTACCCAGCCTTTTCCATTGCTGACACGATCGATCGTCTCATCATGGATAACGACGAGTTCTCCATCTTTTGTCATCTGCACGTCAAGTTCGATTCCATCTGCTCCCATCTCAACCGCTTTCCGGAATGCATCTAATGTATTTTCCGGAGCATAACCGCTGGCTCCGCGGTGTGCCCATACCTTTGTCTTTTCCTGATTCATTTTTACTCCTCTTTTCTATCTCTGTTCTGGTCTGCTTATACCGTTTCATTTTATGTATGTCTTGCGTTTGGGATTACCGGATACTCTCACATTTTCTGTATCTTCTTGCGGAGCTCCTGCATCTTCTGATCCACACCTGCGATCACGTCTGCATATTCCCTCGTCGCTTTTTCGACCGCTTCTAACTTCCCGGCATCCTTTTTGTAACACATCTGGGAATCTAGCTCTGCCCAATAATCCATGGCAACTGAACGTATCTGTATCTCAACCCGCACAGTTGTTGTCTTATCCAGATAAGTGACCGGCACTCCTACGATCAGATGAAGGCTCTGGTAACCGCTCTTTTTCGGCTTCTCGATATAATTTTTTTCTTTAATGATGGCAAGATCTTTCTGTCTCCGCACTGCGTCCGCAATCTGATAGATGTCGTCGGCGAAATAACACACCACCCGGACTCCGGCAATATCATTTAACGTATTGACTGCTGTCTCAAAAGTGACCTTGCGGTTCTTTCTTTCCAGCTTCTTTGCAATGCTCTCAGTAGTTTTGATCCTGCTGCACAGATTTCTGATCAAAGGTCGTTCATTTTTTCCGGTCAGATCTGCATCGATCATGCGAAGTCTTGTCAGCATCACATCGATCGCATACTGATAGTGCGCCTGTACCATTGGCGCTTCCATTTTTTCTTTTAGCTTATTTATCTCCATACATAAAAAAATAAGACAGCTATGTAAAATCCATAGCTGTCTTATGTGTGTTTTCTGTAAAATTTATTTTTCGTCCTCTATCATTAGTCTCTCTTCACTGCCGCCCTGATCAGATGTGCTGTTCCTTTGATCCGGTGTCCATTTGCCATCTCTGTCAAGGCTCTCGCCATCTCCATTGTGACAAAACCACCTGTCATTTTTGCATATCCTCGGATAGGCATATTGTAGTTGAATAGAACATTTAAGTTCGGTTTACCCTGCCACTCGCTGATCTTTAACAAAATACGGAGCACTCCGTAGAACAGTTTGCCAAAGATACCTTTTCCGTAATAAAGCTGGCATACTGCATCGTTCATCTGGATCTCACCGCTCCAGCTTCCATCCGGGATTTCTCTTCCGTAAAGTTCTCTGTACTCGATGTCATCCACGTTCTCAATCTTACCGCTGAAATATTCCGGTAAAATCTCTTTGCTATAGCCGCCTTCTGCTACAGTTCCTACAACATCTAAGCTGCCTTCTAATACCATGGTATCTGCATCCGTTCCTACCATGATCTGATAATTACCGGATTCTACTTCCCATGTATCCGTTCTTGTGTCATAGAAACGGAAGGTCTTGTCATCAAATGCAATATGCACGGATTTTTCCTCGCCAGGAGCTAATGTCACTCTCGCAAAACCTTTTAACTCACGAACCGGACGGAAAATTGTCTCGGACTGTTTTCCGACATAAAGCTGCGCAATTTCTGTTCCTTCCACATCTCCGGTGTTTTTGATCGTGAAGGTCACGCCGTCTTTGTCAACGGAGAGATTGCTGTATGCAAAAGTTGTATAACTCAATCCATAACCAAATGGGAAACGGACTTTTTTGCCGACCGTTGTGTAATAACGATATCCCACATAGAGAGCCTCGCGGTACTCGCTGCTGCGCTCCTTACTTGGATAGTAGTGGAATGCAGGAGTATCTTCATAGTGAAGTGGATAAGTCTCATTTAATTTTCCGGATGGGCATACCTTTCCGGTGAGGACATTCATCATTGCAGATGCGCCTGCCTGACCACCTAAATATCCGTGAACGATACCTTTTACATAGTCAAACCACGGCATTTCAATAGAAGATCCTGCTGAGAGAACAACAACCACATTGGTATTCACGGCTGTGATCGCATCGATCAGTTCATTCTGTGCCTGCGGCATATGCATATGGGTACGGTCAAGTCCCTCGGACTCGCTGATCTCATCCAATCCTGCAAAAACAAGAACAACGTCTGCATTCTTTGCTGCTTCCACTGCTGATTTTGCAAGTGCTGCATTCGGTTTACGGTTGCGGATATATCCCTGCTCATAAGCGGTCATTACAAGTCCGCTGTCTGCGATCACATCTAAGATGGATTCCGGCTGTCTGGTCGGATTTACAAGGGAAGAACCTGCACCCTGATAACGCGGAGTCTTTGCAAAATCACCGATTACGGCTACTTTTGTTCCCGGTTTTAATGGCAGGATGTTGTTACTGTTTTTCAGTAAAACAACACTTTCTTCGGCTGCTTTTCTTGCTAATGCATGGTGTCCTTCAACATCAAATTTTTTGCCTTTTCCATCAACAGTTGCCTGATGGGTTGCAAAAACAACATTTAACAGTTCATCCAGACGCTGATCCAATACTTCTTCCGGTAATGTGCCGTCTTTTACCGCGCGGACAATATCACGCATACCAGATTTTCCGGTTCCCGGCATCTCAAGATGGCTTCCGTTCATAACGCCGAGTGCATGGTCATTGCTTCCGCCCCAGTCAGATACAACATAGCCGTCAAATCCCCACTCATCGACTAAGATTTCCTGTAACATGTGACGATTCTCATTTGCATAGACACCGTTTACTTCATTATAAGAAGACATGATGGATTTGGATTTTCCCTCTTTGACTGCGATTTCAAATCCGGTGGTATAAATTTCCCGGAATGTACGCTCATCAACAACAGAGTCGCTTGCCATACGACGAAGTTCCTGGCTGTTTGCCGCAAAATGCTTTGGACATGCTGAGATTCCCTTGCTCTGGATACCTTTTACATAAGCGGCTGCCATTTTCCCTGCATGATACGGATCTTCGGAAAAATACTCAAAGTTACGTCCACAGAGCGGGCTTCTCTTAATGTTGAGTCCCGGTCCTAAGATGACATTGACATCCATGGTCACCGCTTCCTCTGCAAGTGCAGTACCGATCTCCTCCCCCAATTTTTCATCCCAGCTGTTTGCGATCGTAGCTGCGGTCGGGAAACAGGTTGCCGGAAGGCTGGCATTTAATCCAAGGTGGTCTCCTGCACCGGCCTGACGTCTTAACCCATGAGGTCCGTCGGACATTGCCATGGATGGGATTCCGTACTTCTCAAAATCTACAGTCTCCCATGTATTTTTACCGGACATCATCAGTGCTTTTTCTTCCAGAGACATCTGTTTTATGATTTCCCCATATTTTAAGCTCATTTTTCGTTCTCCTGTTCTTTTGGTGCTCACGGATTTTATTTATTGTGTTATTGATACCAAAATGTATGTTATCTGGATCGCAACAATAAAAAATAAAACCCATGCTGCTATTATTTTTTGTTAGCATAATGGTAGCATGGATTTTATTTATAAAATGAAAAATGGCATAAATGGTTGTTTTTTTTACATAAACTGCATATGGATTTGCTGAAATAAGGGGAGCTGCCTTAACAGCTCGCTCCCCCGATCAGTATATTCTTACCGCAGAATGCAAATCCATATTTTCTGATATGATCTTTCGAAATTCCTTTTTCCAAAAGTATCTCCTCGTACTTCTTTTCTTCAATCTGCAATAATGCTCTCTGAACTGTATCCTGTAATGATTTTTCATCGTCTGTATCCTGCACTTTAAATTCCAGAATGATCGCATCGTCTTCTTTCGGATTTCTCGGTTCTAATACAACATCATATCTGCCAAAGCCACTCTCCCGATTCGATGTGATGACATATCGAACCTGTAACTCTACGATCAGCCCCAGTACAAAACCATGATAAAACCGTTCCGGCTCATCGCCAAACGGACGCTTACCTGTATCAAAATAACTGAATGTGCTGAGAGCTACACGATTCATATACACATTCATTGCACGTACGTCACCAATCAACAGTGCTTTGACAAAATCGTTGTAATCTGTCTCTGCCTCAGAAAACCACATACGTATCATATTCCGGAACATAAGCTTCACTTCCAGATTCGTCAGTGCGATCTCATATTTCGGCTGCATTCCCGGTAGAACCTTGTCGTATTCTTCATAGGAAAGTACTTTGAGATAACCACTTGCCAGAAGCAGGCTCCACACCGCCTGTTCATTGCCATTGAGCTGATCGTATACAATCTGTTCGTCAAGGGTTGTCCTTATCGTCTCATCTTCCAACAATCGCTCAAACTTTTCTTTAATACTGCGGTTTCCTTCGCGGATCAGTTTTCCGACCAGACTGTTAGAGCTTGTGTTTGCCCAATATATATCAAATTTTCCCTTATCAAGAAAATTCAGGATCGACCACGGATTGTAAATATCTCTATGTTCTCCAAAAATAAATCCGTCATACCACTCTTTTACTTTCTGTTTTTCCGAACCCAGTCCTCGCTCTTCCAGTGCTTCAAATACTTCTTTTTCTGTGAAGCCAAAAGCATCGGCATATTCGTCTGACGTTGTTGTGATTACTTTCAGGTTGTTCAGATCTGAAAATATGGACTCTTTGCTCACACGGGTGATTCCTGTCATGATTGCCCGTTCCAACCATGGATTTGTCTTAAACGCTGCATTTAACAGGCTTCGCATAAATACTGTCAGTTCGTTCCAATAGTCATTTATATAGGCCTCCTGCATCGGCGTATCATACTCATCCAGCAATATCAGTACCTTTTTCCCATAATACTGATACATAAAACTGGAAAGCTTATACAATGCGAGTGTGGCATCCACATATTCTACCTTTTCATTATGAAGCATCCGCTCAAAAAAAGATTTATCAGCACCTTTTAAAATCCCACTTTCCCAAATATATGCATGCTCTGTATACAACTGCTGAAGCTGATCACAGACTTTCTGTCTTGTCAACTCGTAAGATGGCTCTTTCAGATTCGCAAACGAAAGACTGATGACCGGATAAGTACCCTGAATCTCCCGATACGCCTTTGTCTTCCAAATTGCCAGACCTTCAAACAAATTTTGCTGACCGGCATATTTAACTGAAAAGAACTGCTCTACCATACTCATGGTCAATGTTTTTCCAAATCTCCTTGGTCGTGTGATCAATGTGACACTGTCGCCCTTTTCCCACCATTCTCTGATAAATGCTGTTTTATCGATATAAAAATAACCTTTTTTCCTGATCTCATTAAATTGCTGGATTCCGATTGCAACAGTTCCTGCCATATTATGCTCCTTTTCCATCTCTCATAAAAAACCTTCTTCTTAAATAGTACACCAAGAGCCGGACTTTGCAAAGCCCGGCTCTTGATTTTTTAGTTTCCCTCGTATATAACTTTTATTTGCATTCTTTATCATCTTATAGATAGACACATATTTTTTATAAGTTTTCTTCTAAGAAAGCGGAAAGTTTATTCATTGCCTCTTCTTCGTTTTCGCCATCTGTCTTTAAGGTGATCTCCTGCCCACATTTGACTGCAAGACCCATCACTGCAAAAATACGTTTTGCATCTGCCTCTTTTCCATCTTTTTCAATGGTTACTTTGCATGGAAATGCGGCTGCTTCCTTTACAAATAACCCTGCCGGTCTTGCGTGGATTCCCTGTTCATCTTTGATTACATACTTAAATTCTTTCATTGTTTTTCTCTCCTCTTAAGCTGCTTTTTTCTTTAATACACCGAGCAGTACGCATCCGACTGCGGAACCGACTGCCAGTGAAACGAGATATAATAATGGATTTCCTACGGTAAGGAATACGAAGATTCCACCATGAGGAGCCATTAAAGTACAGTTAAATGCCATGGATAAAGCACCTGCTACTGCAGAACCAACCACACACGCCGGTAATACATGGAGTGGATCGGATGCTGCAAATGGGATCGCGCCCTCTGTGATGAAGGAAAGTCCCATAATGAAGTTAGTAGGACCTGCTTTTCTCTCATCTTCTGTAAATTTATTTTTGAAAATTAAGGTTGCAAGCGCAATCGCGATTGGTGGAACCATACCACCGACCATAACGGCTGCCATAATATTATAGTTTCCGGCTGCGATGGAAGCTGTACCGAACACATAAGCTGCCTTGTTGACCGGTCCTCCCATATCAACAGACATCATACCGCCAAGTAATGCTCCGAGTAATATTGCACTTGCACCGTTTAATCCGTTCAATCCGTTGTTGATTAATGTATTTAATGCGCCGATCGGCGGTTCTACTACATACGTCATCAAAACACCTATCATAAAGATACCCAATAACGGATAGATCAATACCGGTTTTGTTCCCTCTAAGCTGTCAGGAAGTTTACTGCAGATCTTCTTTAATAATAATACAATATATCCGGCAAGAAATCCAGCTGCTAATGCACCGAGGAATCCACTTGTTCCGCTTGCTGCAATTGCGCCGCCGACAAAACCAACGGCAAGTCCCGGTCTGTCTGCAATACTCATCGCAATAAATCCGGCAAGGATTGGGAGCATGAAGCCGAATGCCACGCCACCGATAGACTTAAACATCGCTGCCATCGGAGTGATCGTACCGAAGTTTGATCTCTGGTCTAATGGAAGTGAATTCAAATCTACAGAAAAACCATCGATCAGGAATGCAATTGCGATCAGGATACCACCGCCGACAACGAATGGAAGCATATGGGATACACCGTTCATCAGATGTTTGTAGATCTGATGTCCGAGACTGTCTTTTCCCTCTTCTTCGTCATCTGCTGCTTTTCCGCCTGCCTCGTAAATAGATGCATGGCCATTTGCCGCTTTTGTGAGCAGTTCCTCTGCTTTGCTGATTCCGTCTGCCACTTTACACTGGATCACTGGTTTTCCTGCGAAACGATCCATTGGAACCTGTGTGTCTGCTGCAACAATAATGCACTCTGCCTCTGCAATCTCTGCTTTTGTGAGCACATTCTTGGCACCGCCGGAGCCTCTCGTCTCAACTTTGATCCGGTATCCAAGCTCTTTTGCTTTTTTCTCGAGTGCTTCTGCCGCCATATAAGTATGTGCGATACCGGTTGGGCAGCCGGTAACTGCCAGGATCAGTTTTCCATTGGAAGCCGGTGCTTCTGCCTTCTGTTCCTCTTCTTTTTTCTCTTCCTCAGCATCTTTTTCTGCCTCTGCTGCATCGATCACGTGTAAAAATTCATCAACCGTCTTTGCATTGCGCAGGTTTGCTGTAAAATCCTCGTCCATCAGTAACACAGACAATTTGCTGAGCACGTCGAGATGAACGTTCTCTTTTGTGTTCGGGGCAGCGATCAAAAAGATCAGGTTTACTTTCTCACCGTCTAAGGAATCAAAGTCAACCCCTTCCGGTACGACCATAGCCGCAAGCCCCGGTCGTGACACCGAATCCGATTTGCAGTGCGGAATCGCAATTCCCTCGCCGATTCCTGTGGTACTCTCCTCTTCTCGTGCATAGACACCTTTGCGGTAAACCTCTACATCATTGATCTTGCCGCTCTTTGCCATCAGATCGACCATGGCGTCAAGAGTTTCTTTTTTGCCTGTTACTTTCCCATTCAGTTCAATACTTTCTGCTGCGAGTAAATCTCTGATTTTCATTTGAATAATCCCTCCCTTTCTATTGTTCCCCTGCAAACAATTTCTTATTACTATCGAGTAAAGCGATCACTTCTGCTTTTGTAGCCAGTTCCTCTGAAAATGCAGAGGCACTTCCGGTGCAGACACCCATCTGGAACGCTTTCCCGTAACTTCCGTTCTCAAGGTATCCTGCGATAAATCCTGCCACCATGGAATCTCCTGCTCCCACGGAATTGACAACCTTTCCTTCTGGCGCTTCGGACTGGAAAATGCTTCCATCTTCTGCAACTAAAACAGCTCCGTCACCTGCCATGGATACCAGAACGTTTCTCGCTCCCTTTTCCTGCATTTTCTTTGCATAGGTGATGACATCTGCCTTATTCCCGATCTTCACTCCGAAGATCTCGCCAAGCTCATGATTGTTTGGCTTGATCAAAAATGGATGATACTGTAACACATTCACCAGAAGATCTTTCGTTGCGTCTACCACAATTTTCAAATCCTTATTCTGTAAATGTTTCATAATGTCCATGTACATCGAACCCGGCATAACATCCGGAATACTTCCTGCAAGCACGAGGATATCGCCGTCCGACAGCGTATCAAGCTTTTCATATAGCTTTTTAATATCCGCCTCCCCGATCGCCGGTCCCTGTCCGTTGATCTCCGTCTCTTCATTGGAACGAAGCTTTACATTAATTCTGGAAATTCCCTTTTCCACGCTGATAAAGTCGGCGCGGACTCCTTTTTCCTCTAACAGATCCTGTATTCTGTTTCCTGTGAATCCAGCCAGAAAGCCAAGTGCTGTATTCTCAAAGCCAAGATTCTTTAAAACCATGGAAACGTTGATTCCTTTTCCTCCCGGAAAAATAATCTCATCCGTTGTACGGTTTACGATTCCGCAGGTAAAATTATCTACAGAAACGATGTAATCCAGCGATGGGTTAAAAGTTACGGTATAGATCATTTTTTCGACTCCTTTCCTGTGATACCTCTCTGTTTGTTTTCATACTTTTTGTTCCAGCTTGTATATACCAGCTAAATGTTTGCAACATTTTTGCAGTTCTTATAAGCCGGAAGATTCAATCCTGTCGTGATCACCGTTGCTCCCTCGAATGGTGCAAAGGTCACGCTTGAAATATGATTGAACTTGCTCTCATCTGCTAAAACAAATCGCTCTTTGCAGTTCTCCATTGATTTCTTCTTCACCATTGCCTCTTTTAACTCCGGTGTGGAATAGCCTTTCTGAAGGCTGACACCGTTTGTACCCCAGAAGCCTTTGGTAAAATTGTATTTTTCCAGTGCTTCGACTGCCTCTTCTCCTACAATCGCCTCTGTGATCGCTTTAAACTCGCCGCCCAGGAGATACACGGTAAACCCTCTCTCTGCCAGACGCTTCGCATGGCTGATCGCATTTGTCACAAACACCGCCTGATGACTCGTGATGTATTCGATCATCAGCTCTGTTGTCGTTCCTGCATCCAGATAAACAAAATCACCCGGTGCGATCTGTTCTGCGGCGTATTTTGCAATTTTGTTCTTTGCGTCACGATTCTTTTCTTTCCGGCTGACGACGTTGTCATCCTTAGTACTGTACGCCATCGTTTTAAGGATTGCCCCACCGTGAACCCTCGTCAACTGACCGTTTGCATCCAGTGCATTCAGATCCCTTCGTATCGTAGATTCCGAAGCGTTAAGTTCTGTCATCAACTGCTGTACTGTCACACTCCCCATACTTTCCAGTATGGATAATATCTTCGCAAATCGTTCCTCTGTCAGCATTTATTCCCCTCCATTTTCCGTCAACATCATTCATATCCGTTCATCTTTATATCTGAATTATAGATTCACATTCCGTCACAGTCAATCATTTTCCGTCAAAATCATTCACAAAAATGATTATTTAAAATTGTGCAGAAGTTACAAGAGCGGCATTTGATAAACTTATTCCTCGCTGATTATGTAACAGAAACATTGCAACATAATTTTCTGTTACAGTCGCATCCCTGCGGAGCGTTTTACTTTATAGGAATATTGCTTCGCAATTTCCTATAAAGTAAAAACTGCTGCACAGTGAGATCCGATTTACTTGCGTCTCTCTGTACAACAGTTTCTGCGTTTTTGTTGTGATTTATTTATTTTCTTTTTTAAACCGTGCGATCGCATCTATGATCTTAAAGCTTTCGATCATGACTACTTCCGCATTTCTTGTCTTAAATTTCCGGACCATCTCATCAAATGGAAGCCCTGCAATGTAACACCGCAGTGCCATAATGATCGCGCTGTGCGTCACGATCAGCACATCTCCGTTTTCCCGTTTCATAATATATTCCATAGCATCCAGCGTGCGTTTTACCACATCATTGTAACATTCACCGCCTCCCGGTGTGCGCACATAGCGGCGGTCTTTTCTCCACTCCTGATATTCCGGACTGTTTTCCCGCTCGATCACACGCCAGTTGGAACCCTCCCAGCTTCCGAGGTTCATCTCCACCAGTCCATCCAGCGGAATACAGGTCGCATGCAGCGCTTCTGCAGCGATACGTGCCGTCTCTGCCGCCCGAAGCTGCGGTGAATGATAGACATGTTTTACCGAAATATCTTCTTCCACCAGCTGGCACGCCAGTTCCTTCGCCTGCCGGATTCCATTTTCATTCAGTGGAATATCGGTTTTTCCCTGAATCTTCTTTTTTACATTCCACTCTGTTTCACCATGACGTACAAAATATAGTTTCATCGCTCGTCCTTTTCTATGATAAAAATAAGACCATCTGTATTTCATCCCGGTAGCTTCCGTCTTTCAGTTTAAACGCATGAGGTTCTCTTCCCCACTCGCGAAAACCTAATTTTTCATACAGACGGATTGCTGCCACATTGTCATCAAAAACACCCAGTTTCAGCTGCTCAAGTTCTGTTTTTCTGGCGTTTTCGATCGCATATTCCATCAACCGCCTTCCAAGTCCTATTCCGCAGTATTTTTGGAGGATAAAAATTCCGATTCCCGCCTTATGCCGGAATTTGATGTGATTTCCCTCTTTTAAAACCATGACACAGCCAATCATCTGCTCTTTCCGAAACGCTCCGATCAAAAATTCTTCCCTGCGCTCTGCTATGTCTGAAATCATCGCCTCTGCTGCTTCCGCTGTAAAATCTGTCTCCTCCGGGTATCTCGCCAGAAAATACGTTTCACGGTAGGTGATGTCACGCACCTCTGAAAAAGTTTCTGCGTCCTGCTTCCCCGGACTGCGCAGCGTTATGTTCTGTCCATTTATCACAATCTGTTTCTCTTCTATCTGCATATGCGGCTATCTCCTATGAAGATATTTTAACATATAGAATTCGATTAACAAAGTTTTTCTTGCTAATAAGCTCTTTCAGTTTTCCTGTTTCTTTTTATTGCCCATCGTTATCGATTTATTGTACTTTTATATGCGGTATGTTAGAATACAAAATTGGATGTTTTATGCATCATCACTCGCAATAAAGGATACCTTAATTTTATAAAATATCTGGGGAGAATATTGAAAATGCCTAAGAAGATAAACTACTCTGAATTGATCAAAGAAACTCTTATTTTAACGGTCGCTGTTGCGGTCATTGCCGCCGCTGTTTTCTTTTTTCTAGTGCCAAGCCATGCATCCGTCAGCAGTATTTCCGGTCTTGGAATCGTTCTGTCGAACTTCATTCCTTTGCAGCTTTCTGCGATCACAATGATTTTAAACGTGGTACTTCTAATTATAGGCTTTCTTACCTGCGGAAAAGAATTCGGAATTAAGACGGTTTATACAAGTATTATGCTGCCATTATTTCTTGGACTTTTTGAGATTCTTTTTCCTGACAACACCTCTATGACCGGTAGTCAGGAATTAGATGTGCTCTGTTATATATTAGTTGTGAGTATCGGATTAAGCATTCTTTTTAACCGCAATGCTTCCTCCGGTGGTCTGGATATCGTAGCTAAGATCATGAATAAATATCTTCATATGGATCTTGGAAAAGCAATGTCACTTTCCGGAATGTGCGTTGCGCTTTCTGCTGCCTTAGTCTATGATAAAAAAACTGTCGTTCTCAGTATTTTAGGAACTTATTTTAATGGTATTATTCTCGATCATTTTATTTTTAACCATAATATTAGGCGCAGAGTCTGCATTATCACGGAAAAAGAAGAAGCACTCCGACAGTTTATCATAAATGATCTTCACAGCGGAGCTACCATTTACGAATCCATCGGTGCCTACAATTTGCAGAAGCGGAATGAGATTATTACAATTGTAGACAAATCCGAATATCAGAAATTGATGAATTATATGAGCCACGAAGATCCTCTCGCTTTTATCACGGTGTATAATGTGTCGGATATGCGGTATCAGCCGAAACGGTGATTTTTACCTCAAAAAGAGTAGCAATGAAACACTGCTACTCTCCTAATCCATCTAAATCAATTTTATAGATCGTATTCGTAAGCTCTGTATTCTCCAGAAACATAATCATATAAATTGGCATATAAACTCTTTTTCCCTCAATTTCAATATTCCCTTCCGAAAGAATATAGGCTTCTTCGATCTTGTAATTTTCATTTTTCAGAACATTGTTTAATGCAGAGTGCCTTTTATAGTCCTTACCGGATTTTATTTCCAAAGGTACCACTTTTCCATCCAGTTCAATTACAAAATCAAGCTCTCCCTGCTGTTTGCTGTTAAAATAATATTCCTTATGCCCCTTCGCCAATAATTCCTGTGCAGCAACATTTTCAAAGAGAGCTCCATTATTGATTGCTTTTTCCTTATTTAAAATAGCAAGTTTAACCTGATTGGAATAACAGCTTGTAAGCAGTCCAACATCTGAAAAAAACAGTTTAAACAGATTTCGGTTTTCACTAATGATCAGAGGCAATTTTGGTTCACTGATATTGTATACAGGAATTGCCACTCCTGCATCTTTTAACCAAAGAAAATCATTTTTTAACCGGTCATAACTCATGCCTTTTTCAATTGCATTTAATTGAAAACGCTTATTTTTCTGATCTAACTGTCCTGGCATTGCATCGTATATTTCCTGCAATTTCAGTTTATAATTTTTTTCATATTTTGAAAAATCTGTTTTATACAATCGTATAATTTTTTCATGCACTTTGGCGACTTTTCCCAGATCATTTGTTTCCAGATAAACAGCAACAGCTTCCGGCATTCCGCCAACAATCAGATATAAATAAAACAGATCCAGCATTTTGGAATGAATAAAATCATCCACCGGGTTTCTCTTTTTAAAATGACCTTCCAACGTGAGAATTACATCATTTTTCACCCCTGCTGCCCTGACAAACTCTTTAAAATCTAACGGATACATATCATAGATTTCAAGGTATCCAACCGGAGCTGATCTTAAATCATTTAATTCTACTCCCAGCAATGAACCGCTCATAATATATCGAAATGTACCATTCTCTACCAGAAATTTTATTCTTGTAACGATATCTTTAAATTCTTGGATTTCATCTAAAAAAATAATTGTCTTTCCCTGCTCCAATGGCTCCTTCGCCACTACACTCAAACGCATCAATAACTCTTTCGCATCTTTTGCCCCGGTAAACAAATTGACAAGTTCAGGCTGCTCTATAAAATTTAATTCTATATATGGATATCCGCTTTCTTTCAGACATTGCCTTATTAGATACGTTTTTCCGATCTGTCTTGCTCCCGTCAGCAAAAAGGCGTCATTTCCATGTGTAATCCATTCGTTTACAGCCACCTTAGCTTTCCTTTCAATCATGATTTCCTCCTGCCATTTCATAACTTATAATTTTTCCAACCCACTTTTATACATAATATTCAATTTTTCTAACCTTATTATACCTGTTTTTTCATTTTTTCCAACCTTATTCTACTCATTTTTTTCATTTTTCTAACTTTATGATATCTACTATTTGCAATGTTTATCTAATAAAATAGAAAAGCAGTTTCATGTGCTTCATTTCTACATGTAACTGCTTCTATTGATTCCCTTTTATTGATAAAACGTACTTTTACAATTAATTTCTAATATTCATTATAGTATATTTTCAAACCGAATATACTCCAGAATCATCTCCACCGCATACTCAATCCCAATTATGCCGGTATTGATACAGAGATCGTACTCGTTTCCATCGCCCCATTTGGTAGACGTGCACTGTTCCTGAAATGCAGCACGTTTTTCATCAACTTCCTGAATCATTTTCAGGGCTTCTCTCTCTGATATCTGATCCCGTTTCTGTATTCTCTCACATCTGACCGCTCTGTCTGCATGCAGATAAACGGAAACGCAGTCCTTGTCATCTCTGTAAATATGATTCGCACATCTTCCGATAATAATGCAATTTTCCTGTTCTGTCAGCTCTTTTACAAAATCAATATAACGGTCTCTCGGATTTGTTGCTCCATAGCTCATCGCAATACTGTAAAGGAAACTGTCGATTGGCCTTTCATTTAAAAAGTTGGCATTTTCGTCGTAGACGTTTCTCTTTTTTGCCTCTTCCACAAATCTTTTCTTGTCAAATATCTCCAGATGAAGCTTCTCTGCCAAAGCCTCTGCAATTTCATGTCCGCCACTTCCACACTGTCTTGCAATTGTTATTTTCATGATGATAGCCCTGCCCTTTCCTTTGTTTTTATAGTAAAATTCATATATCAGCTTTCACCAATGCATTGTCATATACAATAGAATGTACGCTCTGCAAACATTCTATTGTCTTGCATTAAAAATTCCCCTGAAAGTATATAACACTCTCCGGGGAATTTCCAGCATTTCTTTTATTTTGCAATATCAAGACGAACCAGCGCCTTGCGAAGTGCAAACTCTGCACGCTTCACATCGATCGCCTCGGTCTTATTCGCGAGACGTTCTTCGGCACGCTTCATTGCTGCTTCAGCACGACCTTTATCGATCTCATCCGGCCATTCTGCAATCTCTGCAAGAAGGGTTACTTTATCTGGCAGAATCTCTGCAAAACCGGAATGCACTGCTGCGATCACATCATCTTCACCTGTTTTGTGAATCTTCACAACACCCGGTGCTAAAACGGTGGTCAGTGGAATGTGTTTTTTGTATACACCAATCTCACCAACAGCAGTTGTAAATTCAATCATGTCTCCCTCACCTTTATAAAAGATTCGATCCGGAGTGATGATCTCTACGGTAAAAATCTTATTTTCCTCTGCCATAATAATCCTCCACCTTAAGCGTTCATACGAGCGCGTACTTCATCGATGCTTCCTGCATTTAAGAAGTAACTTTCTGGAACATCATCATGTTTTCCTTCCAGGATTTCCTTAAATCCACGAACTGTTTCTGCGATTGGAACATATTTTCCTTCCAGACCAGTAAACTGTCCTGCTACGAAGAATGGCTGGGATAAGAATCTCTGTACCTTTCTCGCACGGTTAACGACAAGTTTATCATCCTCTGATAACTCGTCCATACCAAGGATTGCAATAATATCCTGAAGTTCTTTGTATTTCTGTAAAATTTCCTGTACACCACGGGCAACTTCAAAGTGCTCCTGACCAATGATACGTGGATCAAGAATACGGGAAGTAGATGCCAGTGGATCTACGGCTGGGTAAATACCTAACTCTGCAATCGAACGTTCCAATACGGTTGTTGCATCCAGATGGGCAAATGTTGTTGCCGGAGCCGGGTCAGTTAAATCGTCGGCTGGCACATAAACTGCCTGTACGGATGTGATGGAACCGTTCTTTGTAGATGTGATTCGCTCCTGGAGCGCACCCATCTCTGTCTGTAAAGTTGGCTGGTAACCTACGGCTGAAGGCATACGTCCTAACAGCGCGGAAACCTCGGAACCTGCCTGTGTGAAACGGAAAATGTTATCAATGAATAAAAGTACGTCTTTTCCACCCTTATCACGGAAGTACTCTGCCATGGTAAGACCGGTAAGTGCAACTCTCATACGTGCTCCTGGTGGCTCGTTCATCTGTCCGAACACCATGGTTGTCTTATCAATAACGCCTGATTCTTTCATTTCATAGTAAAGGTCGTTTCCTTCACGTGTACGCTCTCCTACACCTGTGAATACAGAATATCCACCGTGCTCAGTAGCGATATTGTGAATCAGCTCCTGGATCAATACGGTCTTACCTACACCGGCACCACCGAACAATCCGATTTTACCACCTTTCTGGTATGGGCAGAGAAGGTCAACGACTTTGATACCTGTCTCTAACATTTCCTGAGAAGTTGCCTGCTCTTCAAATGCAGGTGCTTTTCTATGAATAGGCCATGTCTCAACACCCGTTGGTGGATCGATCTCGTCAATAGGATTTCCCAAAACATTGAACATACGTCCAAGGGTATTCTCACCTACAGGAACGCTGATTGGAGCACCTGTAGCGATCGCATCCATTCCACGTACGAGTCCGTCTGTAGATCCCATGGCGATACATCTGACAATATCATCACCCAGATGCTGTGAGACTTCTACTACCAGTTCTTTTCCATCTCTGGTAGGAACTTTGATAGCATCGTTGATCTCAGGCAGGTTGCCTTCTGTGAATTTGATATCCAGAACGGCACCAATAATCTGGGTAATTTTACCTATATTATTTGCCATGCTATAATTTCTCCTTGTTATTTTATTTTCTATTCCCTAATACGCAGATTGCGTGCTTATATATCTGCATTTGTGCAAGCACATGCAGATATATTTCACTTGATACTCAATCTGCTTATCTAGGAAATTGCTGACGCGCCTGCTATGATCTCAGTTAATTCCTGAGTGATAGCGCCCTGACGCGCTCTGTTATACTTCAGAGTCAAATCGCTGATCATTTCTTCTGCATTACTTGTTGCAGAATCCATCGCCTGCATTCTCGCTCCATTTTCACTGGCTACAGCTTCTACCAATGCTCCATAGAAAAGACTGGTGACATATTTTGGAATGATCATATCCAGTGCTTCTTCTGTGGTTGGCTCATAATTCATAAGAATATTCGAATCTGTATCCTCCGCTACGTCCCCTGCCTCAATCTCAACCGGAAGCAGTTTGATAAGCTTCGGCTCATGGCTGACGGTATTTTTAAAATGTGTGTAAGCAAGATAAATCTCGCCAATCTCACCGTCTGAGAATGACTGCAGGATCTTTTTACAAAGAGCTGCTGCATCCTCATAGGAAGGAGATTCGATCATCGCGGAATCCTCCAGTTCAATATGGTAACCACGACGCTCTAATGCTTCACGTCCTTTATTACCAATTGCATAGATCAAAAGATCCTCTTTGTTCAAATCGCTTCCCGTAATCAGCTTTACAATATTGGAGTTGTAGCCTCCGGCAAGTCCACGGTTAGACGTGATCACAACCACTGCCTTTTTCGTGGATTCCCCGGATTTTAAATATGGATGATTAATGTTTCCGGACTTTGCAAGCATAGAGCTGACAGTCTGATACATATAATTAAAATATGGATTCGTCTGTTCTGCTCTTCCCTTTGCTTTCTGTAACTTTACAGTAGAAACAAGTTTCATGGCTTTGGTGATCTGCTGCGTACTCTGTATGCTGCTTTTTCTTCTTTTAATGTCCTTCATTGAGGCCATAAGAAAAACCTCCCTCCGCCTACTTTAAAAAGTCCGCTTTGCATTCTTCGATTGCTTTTACAAGTTTTGCTTCTGTCTCATCACTGATGACTTTTTCAGTACGGATTGCCTCTGGCACTTCCGGATACTTCGTATCAACATACTCAAATAATGCTTTCTCAAAATCAAGGATCTTCTCAACCGGAATGTCGATCAGATACTTCTTGGTAGCTGCATAAATGATCATAACCTGTTTTTCAACCGGCATTGGCTGATACTGAGGCTGTTTTAAAATCTCACGGATTCTTTCACCCTGTGCAAGCTTCTCGGTAGTATCTGCATCCAGCTCGGAACCGAACTGTGCGAATGCTGCCAACTCACGATACTGTGCAAGTTCCACACGGATAGGTGCTGCGATCTTCTTCATCGCTTTGATCTGGGCAGAACCTCCAACTCGGGATACGGAAAGACCTGCGTTGATCGCTGGTCTGAAACCGGAGTTGAACATCTCTGTTTCCAGATAAATCTGACCATCTGTGATGGAAATTACATTTGTAGGAATGTATGCTGATACGTCACCGGCCTGTGTCTCGATAATTGGAAGTGCTGTTAAAGAACCTCCGCCTAATTTATCAGAAAGACGAGCTGCACGCTCTAACAGTCTGGAGTGTAAATAGAATACATCACCTGGATAAGCCTCACGTCCTGGTGGTCTCTTAAGAAGCAGGGAGAGTGTACGGTATGCAGCTGCATGCTTACTCAAATCATCGTAAACAATGAGAACATCCTGTCCTGCTTCCATCCATTCCTCACCAATCGCACATCCTGCGTATGGTGCAATATACTGTAATGGTGCTAATTCACTTGCAGTTGATGCTACAACTGTAGTGTAAGACATTGCACCAAATTCCTCCAATGTCTTAACAAGAGATGCAACGGTAGAAGCTTTCTGACCAATTGCAACGTAAATACATTTTACGTTCTGTCCCTTCTGGTTGATAATTGTATCGATTGCGATCGCTGTTTTACCGGTCTGTCTGTCACCGATGATCAGCTCACGCTGTCCACGTCCGATTGGAACCATGGAATCGATCGCTTTAATACCTGTCTGCAACGGTGTATCTACTGATTTTCTGGAAATAACACCGGATGCAACACGTTCGATCTGGCGGTATCTGTCTGTTTCAATAGGTCCTTTGCCATCAATTGGCTGTCCTAATGCATTGACTACACGTCCTAACATAGCGTCCCCGACTGGAACTTCAACAACTCGTCCGGTTGTCTTTACAGTATCACCCTCGTTGATATTCTTCTGGTTACCGAGCAATACGGCACCAACGTTATCTTCCTCAAGGTTTAATACCATTCCATATACTTCGCCAGGGAACTCTAAAAGTTCGCCCTGCATTGCATTATCAAGACCGTGAATACGTGCGATACCATCTGCCACCTGAATTACGGTACCAACGTCAGCTACTTCTAACTGCGCTGCATAACGTTTGATCTGTTCTTTAATAACGGAACTTATTTCTTCTGGTTTTAAATTCATGAAGCGCATTCACCTGCTTTCAACTGTATTTTGGATAACTCGCGTGTCAGATCATATAATTTGGTCCGAACACTGCTGTCAACGACTCTGTCGCCGATACGGATCACCATTCCGCCGATCAATTCGGAATCGACATCATAATGCATTTCAAATTTCACATACTTTGTTGTCTCTAATAACCGTTTTTCCACTGCTGCCTTCTGTGCATCGGATAACTCCATTGCGGAAGTCACATAAGCAGTTCCGATATTCTTGTATTCTTTTACTTCATCAATAAAGTAAGTAAATACACTGTCCACCTGTTCAAAGTGTCCTTTATCCACGATCATGCGGAGAAGTCCAACAAGTTCTTCGGAAACTTTTCCTGTAAAAATGTCTGTGATGATCTTGATTTTTTCTTCTTTTACGATTTTTGGATGACTCATTAATTTGAAGAGTTCTTTGTTTTCTTCAATGGCGGTCTGTGCCGCTTTGACTTCATCCAGGAACTCATCAAGCTGGTTTTTCTCCAAAGCTACCTCAAACAATGCGTCACCGTATGTTTTTGATACTAGCTTTGCCATGTTGATTCACCCATTTCTTTCAATGTCTCTTCTACCAGCGTATCCTGAACTGTAGCATCAATATTGGCAGCTACAACTTTTGCAGCCATCATAGATGCAACTGTGATCATTTCCTGTTTTACTTCATCCATTGCACGTTTCTTGGAAAGCTCTGCTTCCTCGTTCGCTCTCTGGATGATCCGAGCAGCCTCTTCCTTGGCTTCGTCCACAATTTTTGCTTCGTTTTTCAAAGCTTTCTGGCGGGCTTCGCTTAAAATCTGTTCTGCCTCTTTATCTATATTTTTCAGCTTCGCTTCGTACTCTGCTTTTAAAGCAGCGGCATCCTTCTTATCTGCAAGTGCGGTGTCGATATCTGTTGCGATCTTCTCCTGTCTGTCCTTAAGCATCTTACGGACCGGATTAAATAACAGATATGACAGGGCTAAAAACAGGAAGAAAATAGCGATTGCAAGAAGTACGGTATCATGCAAAAGCTGGAAATCCAGATTAAAAAGTCTTGTCATTTCCTCCAAGGTCTGGCCTCCTTTCCGTTTATTTTAGCTTTTCCCAAAACTTCTTATACTAATGGTTTTACGAAAAGTAATAACATAGCGATCAACAGACCATAAAGACCTGTTGTCTCTGCTACAGCCTGACCCAAAAGCATGGTTGACATAATATCGCCTTTTGCACCCGGATTTCTACCAACGGCTGCTGCTGCATGTCCTGCTGCGATACCCTGTCCAATACCAGGTCCGATACCTGCGATAACTGCTAAACCTGCTCCGATTGCTGAGCATGCTAAAATTAAATCCTGTCCTGTAATATTCATATTGAATTCTCCTTTTCTACTCTTGTTCGTAATTCTGGCTGATATAAGTCATTGTCAGCATACAGAATACATAGGTCTGAATTGCTCCTGAGAACAAATCAAAGTACACATGAAGGGCTGCCGGCCAGATAATCGCAATTTTGCTCAATAAGCCGTATACAAGCGCCATCATAACGGTTCCTGATAATACGTTTGCGAACAAACGTAATGACAGGGAAATCGGTACCGCAATCTCACTGATCACATTGATTGGGAACCAAATTGGCAGCCATGGTGGTAATGGCGAACACATGTCTACCCAGATCTGTTTCAACGGCAGATTTTTGAACTGCGTGATATGGATCAGGAAAAATGTAATAAGACCAAGTGCAAGTGTTGTACCATAGTCCGCTGTTGGTGGTCTGAGACCAAACAGACCGGAGATATTACTCATAAAAATGAAAATAAAGATTGTGCTGATATAATTCACAAACTTCGGACCAGCTACTTTACCCATCGTGCCCATAACTACACCATCCAACTTTTCAACGATGAGTTCAATGACATTCTGAAAGCCATCCGGTACTTCTGTCGCATGTTTGATCTTACGGTTTGCAATCACTGCAAAGATCAGGATCACAAGCATAACGATCAGAATGCATACATGGGATGTTGTAATCCACACGGTATGTCCAAACAGCTGATAGGAGAACAGTCCATGGATCATAAAGTCAATATCATCCGCTCCACCAGACATTAGGATTGCGTTACTCACGTTCTCACCTCCTCCTTTCTCGTTTTTAATTGTCGCTGCTTTCGGAAGGTGTCTCCACTCTTCCCTGCAGTTTTAAAACAAATTTATGTGTAAAGGGCTGAAGATAAGCAGATATCTTCAATCCCAGGACACCGATAAAAGCTGTAAATAAATTACCAAGATTAAACTTCATCATGACAAAAAAGACGATCACAACGATCACATACCGCAAAATCGACTTAGCAATGATCTTTGCCTGTGCATGCTCTCCGCCATAAATTTCAACGGCATCCCGAAGTACGATTGCCATGTTGACCGCCATTCCCACAGCCAATGCAATTCCGATCACCAGTCCCGTTGTGTACCGCAGCTTGTCCGTCACAAACCATACGCCTGCCAGTTCCACGGCGATCCCATATACTATAATACCTAGAACAAGCTCTGGTAATGCATCGTTTAGTCTCTTTAACATCTTACTTCTTCCTGTCTTTTCTGCCTAATCCATAAATCTTTTTTGCCATCTTGTAAATATTGGTGAAACCCGCCAATGCCCCTATGACAAAAAACGGGATCGTAATCCACAAAATATCATATTTCCTGCCGAGCCATATGCCGAACATCATGCAAAGTACAATGGGAACGATCATATTCAGCCCAAACTGTAAAATCAGTGTCAGTGACTGAAACACTTTTTTCTGATTCTTCATAAGTGATGTTCTCCTCTCTGCTGTTCTTCTATGGTCTGCGGTTAAAGTCTGATCGTAATCTCTCTGTTGGTATGTTCATACTTTTGCATCACGACTCCTGCAGCCTTTAACATACGCTTGGATGCCACAACAGACGGCGTTCCGTCATACTTGTCGCTGTCGTACACAATTCTCTTAATTCCCGCCTGAATAATTGCTTTTGCACATTCATTGCATGGGAATAATGAAACATAAATCGTCGAGCCTTCCAGACTTCCACCTCGATAATTTAAAATTGCATTCAGCTCACTGTGTGTGGTAAACAGGTATTTGTTCTCCAGCGGAGCACCTTCCCGTCCCCATGGGAATTCATCATCCGAACAGCCTGTTGGCAGTCCGTTGTATCCCATCGATAAAATCTTATGATCTGCACTTACAATACACGCCCCTACCTGTGTGTTCGGGTCCTTGGAGCGCATGCCGGTAAGCATTGCCACACCCATAAAATATTCATCCCAGCTGATGTAATCTCTGCGTTTCTCACTCATATCTATTCCTCTCAGAAAAACGGGTATTTCTCTGGATTATTTTGTTCCGAAAATTCTGTCTCCGGCATCGCCAAGACCCGGAACAATATATCCATGCTCATTCAGATGATCATCCAGCGCACCGATATAAATATCTACGTCCGGATGTGCTTCCTGCATTTTCTTCACTCCTTCCGGAGCTGCGATGATAACCATAAGGTGGATATTTTTTACACCTTTGTCTTTCAACATCTGGATTGCTGCTGCGGAAGATCCACCTGTTGCAAGCATTGGGTCAACAACAAATACTTCACGGTTTGCGCAGTCATCCGGTAATTTGCAGTAGTACTCTACTGGCTCTAATGTTTCAGGGTCACGGTACAATCCGATATGTCCTACCTTTGCGGCTGGGATCATTGCAAGCATTCCGTCTACCATTCCAAGACCTGCACGTAAAATAGGTACGACTGCAAGTTTTTTACCCTTTAATTCTTTTACAGTTGCATGGCAGATTGGTGTATCGATCTCAACATCTGTCAGCTTCAGATCTCTGGTTGCCTCATAGCACTCTAACATTGCAACCTCACTTACAAGTGTACGGAAATCCTTGGAACCTGTATCCGTTCTTCTCATAATTCCAATTTTGTGCTGGATTAATGGGTGATCCATTACTACTACTTTTGACATGTTTTTTATTCTCCTTCGTTTAAAAGTTTTACTAATTTTATGATTGATTTCCTCATGGTCTCATAACACAGCCCATAAGACTGCAGTGATCCGCCATAAGGATCTAAAATCTCTAATTCATCACCGACAAGTTCTGTCAGTACATATACATTTTCTTCTCTGGCACTTGGGTATTTTTCAAAAATCTTCTCTAACTGGCTGTGCTCCATCGTGAGTACGAGCGTATCATCTGTAAAATCTTCATCCTCAAGCTGCGTGGATGTGAAATTCTCCCAGTTAATTCCATTGCTGATCATCACTGCCTCTGCCTTCTGATTCAACGGCTCCGGGAAAAGTACAACTAAGCCTCTGCACTCTATTGTCACCGGGTGCTTTAATGTGTATTCACTTAAAATCCCTGCTGCCATGGGCGCACGGGATGTGCCGCTCTCTGCCACAAACAGGATTCGGTTATATTGTTTCATATAAATCATGCCTTTCTGATCTCTGCATCGGTCATCAAAACTACACTTGTAATACTTGATGTCCCGCCGCCTTCAAAAGACGGTTCATGATTGCCTGTCCAATCCTTGGTGTTGCAAAACTCTCTGAATAGATTGCATCTACATTCCAGTCATCAAATTCCCTTAAAATCTTATAGAGATGCTGCGCGATCGCGTCTTCATCCGCCCGCGCTCCAATGCTCACAACAATATCTGCCTGATACTGATCTTTTGTCTCATCCGTTGCGATCACTCCGACTTTCAGACCATTTTTCTGCTTTTCGGCTACGAGTTCGTTAATCTTTTTCACAACGTTCTCTGCCTCGCCATCTACAAGCACAAGATCTGCTTTCGGTGCATAATGTTTGTATTTCATTCCAGGTGCTTTCGGCTTTGTGAGCGAATCCGAGGCTATAATTCCCGGATCGATCTTCACTTCCTCACCAAGAACCTCTTCTAACATTTCTTTCGTGATATAACCAGGGCGTAAGATCATCGGAGTATCTTCGGTCAGATCAATGATTGTTGACTCAATGCCGATTCCTACCGGTCCTCCGTCTAAGATCATCGGTATCTTGCCATCCAGATCAAGCTTCACATGGGAAGCCTCTGTCGGGCTTGGCTTGCCGGATGTATTTGCACTTGGTGCTGCAATCAGGCATCCGCTTTCCTCAATTAATTTTAATGCTACCGGGTGTTTTGGCATACGGATTGCTACGGTCTCCATACCGCCGGTCGTCTCATATGGTACTTTTTCATTCTTCCAGACGATCATCGTGAGCGGTCCTGGCCAGAATGCGTCTGCCAGCTTTTCTGCCTGAGCAGGAACTTCTTTTGCAATGGAAACAAGTTCCTCAAATTTGCAGATATGCACGATCAGGGGATTGTCTGATGGCCGTCCCTTTGCCGCATATATCTTTTTTGATGCTTCCGGATGCAGCGCATCTGCACCCAGACCATATACGGTCTCTGTTGGAAATGCTACCAGTTCTCCTTTTCGGATGAGTTCTGCCGCTTCTTTCATTTCATTTTCGTCTATCTGAAATGGATCTATTTTTACAACTTTAGTCTGCATGTTATTCCTCCGAACATTCATGTATTATTATCTCACAATTCCAAAAATTAGGCAACATACTTGCTATGTTTTTCTAAATGTGGCATAATAATTTTAATTAGGTAAAGAATATTGATGCAGCAGTTATTTTCAAATAGTAACTGCTTCTTTTCCAGTATTATATGCTTTGGCAGAAATATCAGCAATCTTTCTTACAGGAGGGAGATCGTTATGAAAATTACAAAATCAGAATTTGGAACTACAAAAAACGGTTCTATTATCAATTTATTTCATTTGGAAAACACAAGCGGCGCTTATGTTGAGATCATTGACTTTGGCTGCCGTCTGACAAAAATTGTCGTGCCGGACCGCAATGGTGATCCGGTAGATGTATGTCTTGGATTCTCAACAGCCGATCACTATGCAGACGATGATGCAAGTCTCGGTGCTGTAGTAGGCCGGGTTGCCAACCGCATCAAAGATGGCCACTTTTCTCTGAATGGAAAAGAATACCAGCTTGCCATCAACAACGGAACAAATCATCTGCACGGCGGTATCGTCGGTTACGCTTCTAAGATCTGGGAATCGAAGATCAAAGATGACAAATTAATTTTTACCATGAATTCAGCAGATGGGGAAGAGGGATATCCCGGTAATCTGACACTGACAGTCACTTATGGATGGTCCGAGGACAATGAGCTTTCGATTCTTTACGAGGCATCCACAGATGCGGATACACTGTTCAATGTGACAAATCACGGTTATTTTAACTTAAACGGTGAAGGTCATGGCGATATTATGTCGCATGAATTATTTATTGATGCAGATGAGATCACGGAACTCGATGACTCCCAGGCTCCAACCGGAAAGTTTATCCCGGTAGATGGCACTCCATTTGACTTCCGCACCATGCACACAATCGGAAAAATGTACAACTCCGATTATGAGCAGTTGAAAAAATTCGGCACTTACGATCACAACTTTGTCATCAACGGAACCGGTCTCAGGGAGGCTGCCGTTCTCCAGTCCAAAGAGACGGGAATCCGCATGACCTGCTTTACGGACCAGCCGGGTCTGCAGCTTTATGTCGCAAACCAGCCAATGAAGCTTCCGGGAAAAGAGGGCGTTCCGTACGCAGAGCACTCCAGTGTCTGCCTGGAAACACAGCATTTCCCTGATGCGATCAATCACGGAAATTTCCCAAGCATCGTGCTTCATCCCGGCGAGGATTTCCGTTCCAAGACGCTGTATCACTTCTCAACTTTTTAATTTTTGTTATTGAGCAATATTTATCATTTACGCTTTCATTATCGTGTATTTTAATGGCTTGTGCTAATTAAAATACACGATTTTTCATGTTATGGACTTGTAAACCGTGTCTGTTTGTATTAAAATGTGTGTTAAAGTTATTGGCGACGATAACCTTACATCATTTATGATGTGATGCGTATTCTTAATACGCAGAATAATGATTTTTATTTAATTATAAGGAGGGAATATCAATGGCATACGTAATTTCTGATTCATGCGTTAGCTGTGGAACTTGCGAACCAGAATGTCCAGTAGGCGCTATCAGCCAGGGAGACAGCCAGTTCGTTATCGATGCAGGTTCTTGCGTTAGCTGCGGAACTTGTGCAGGAGTTTGTCCTACAGGAGCTATCAGCGAAGAATAATCCGCAACAGGCTTTGCAAAAGTACATAAGAAAAACCGTCAGGCTTCTGACGGTTTTTTCTTTGTCCATTTTTTTAATAATGGTGTTTTTTTCTTTTTTAAATTGCCGCGGATTGCCTCATCCAGCTGCCGGAAACGTTCCTCTTCCAGTTCCTCACGCTCCCGCATCAGATAATTCATCTCCTTGAGTACCTGTTCCCCCACATCTTCGCTGATCGTCCTGCTTAAATTTTCATTGTTTGCTGCGATCGCCTTGCCCACAATATCTGTCATGAGTTCTGTGAATTGCGCCATGCGGTCCGTATTGTCCAATATGCTCTGCTTTGCCTCTGCCAAAGCTAAGGTCTCCGGGTTTTTAAAATAAACCTGATGATTTTTTACGCCACCAGGCTTATCTGCCTCATTTCCGGTAAGTTCCGGAAGTCTCTGCTCCATATCACCATTATGTACGATCATTTTTATGGCTTTGAGCTGATAGCCCTTCTCTTTTAATTCTTTGATATATTGAAATTCTTTGATATTTTCCTGTGTATAGTAACGGTGTCCCATTTCGTTTCGCGGAATGTTTAACTCCAATTCATCTTCCCAGTAACGCAATACATGCGATTCCACATTTACCATGCTGGATGCATCTGAAATCATATACCGTACTTTTTCCATATTTTCCTCCCTTTAAGCTTACCATTATTATAAGCGTCGCAGGACAAGCCCTCAAGGAAAATCGGTCGCCTTTTTCAGACAAAAATCGGGGTGTTATACAAATTCCGACAGAAAAACAAAATCGTTTTTCTGCCGGAAACTGCACAACACCCCGACGGTACTGATTAATTTTTCTCCATATTGGCGAACTTGGTATACTGAGGTAACCATACCAGATTGACGGTTCCGATCGGACCATTTCTCTGTTTTGCAATGATGATCTCGGAAATACCTTTCATCTCCGAATCATGATTGTAGTAATCGTCCCTGTAAATAAACATAACCACGTCGGCATCCTGCTCGATCGCGCCGGACTCACGAAGATCCGACAGCATCGGTCTGTGATCCGGTCTCTGTTCAACAGCTCGTGATAACTGTGACAATGCGATCACCGGAACAGACAGTTCACGCGCCAGCGCCTTTAAGGAACGGGAAATATCTGAAATCTCCTGCTGACGGGAATCGCTCCCCTTGCCGGAACCGGACATTAACTGTAAGTAGTCGATAATGATAAGTTTTAAATCATGCTCTAATTTATATTTACGGCACTTGCTTCTCATCTCTGCAATGGAGATACCCGGCGTATCATCGATGATCAGCTTGGAATTACCGATCGTTCCTGCTCCCTCGATCAGTTTTTCCCAGTCGCTGTCCGAGAGGTTACCGGTACGCAGAGCCTGTGCATCCACTCTTGATTCCAGAGAGAACAGACGGTTTACCAGCTGTTCTTTCGACATCTCCAAAGAAAAAATTGCGGTACACATATCTTCATGGAATGCCACATACTGCGCAATATTCAATACAAACGCTGTTTTTCCCATAGACGGACGCGCCGCGATCAGAATCAGGTCGGAAGGCTGTAAACCGGCAGTCCGGTAGTCCAGATCGATAAATCCGGTTGGAATACCGGTTACCGTTCCGGAAGTCTTTGCTGCATTTTCAATTTTCTCCAGCGCATTCATAACAACCTGACGGATTGGGACATAGTCTCCACCGCCACCTCTTGTGGAGAGCAGATCAAATACTTTCTTCTCCGTCATATCCATGACCGTATCAATACTTTCCTTACCGGCATAACACTCATTCTCAATCTCTTCATTCAATCGGATGAGTCTGCGCCGCATGGAATTGTCTTTTACAATTTTTGCATAATACTTAATATTTGCAGAAGTCGGAACCGCATCCAAAAGTTCTTTCACATAGGAAAGGCTTGAAATTTCCTCCGGCACCTCTTTTTCTTTTAATTTATTCTGTAAGGTAATGAGGTCGACTGGAAGCCCTTTGCTGTAGAGTTCTATCATGGCATCAAATAAAATTCCATACTGTTTATGATAAAAATCATCACTCGTCAGCATTTCCATCGCCGTCAATATCGCATCTTTGTCCATGATCATGGAGCCAATGACAGACTGTTCTGCATCCAGACTGTTTGGCATGCTTCTCTTGATCAGAGTCTCCTCCATGAGATCCTCCCTATAATTCTACTACATGAACGGCAAGTTTTCCGGTTACTTTGGTGTGAAGTTTTACCGGAACTTCCACAACGCCAAAGCTTCTGATCGGCTCCGCAAGCTGCATTTTCTTCTTGTCAAGTTCTAATCCAAGCTGCTCCTTTGCCGCTGCTGAGATCTCTTTTGTAGAAACAGAACCAAAGGTTCTTCCGCCTTCACCGGCTTTCATCTTAACAGTTACTTTCTTATCTTTTAAATTTTCCGCCATTGCAAGCGCTGCCTCGTAATTCTCCTGTGCAACTTTATCTGCATGCTGATTCTGTAATTTCAGATCATTTAAATTTTTGGCATTTGCTTCCACGCCTAATTTTTTCGGAAAAATAGCGTTGCGTGCGTAACCGTCACTGACATTGACAACGTCTCCCTTTTTTCCTAATGCTTTTACATCCTGTAATAATATTACTTTCATTCCTGAATATCTCCTTCTTTTATCATCTCGTCAATGGTGTCCTGGATCATTCGCTTTGCCTCCTGGATCGTACAGTTCGTCAACTGCGCTCCCGCAACGTTTAAGTGACCACCGCCACCCACACGTTCCATAATGAGCTGGACATTGATCTCATCAATGGATCTTGAACTGATATAGATTTTTCCCTGATACTCCGTCAAAACGAAGGATGCCTTAATTCCCACAATATTTAATAATTCATTTGCCGCCTGTGCTCCTACAATTGTAGGGCTCTCAATATTGTCCGCCGGGCAGACAGAGATTGCAAATGCTCCCCGGTAGACCTCTGCATGACGGACCGCCTCAGCTCTCGCTTTATAAGCAGCCATATCATTCCGCAGCATTTTTCTGACACGCGTGACTTCCGCTCCGGCTCTTCTGAGATATGCCGCTGCCTCAAAAGTGCGCACGCCTGTTTTTGTCATAAAATTATTGGTATCAATGAGGATGCCTGCGTAAATACAGTCTGCCTCACTCGGTTCCAGCTTAATATTTTCCGAAAAGTACTGCAATACTTCCGCGATCATCTCGCATGCGCTCGACGCATATGGCTCGATATAGGAAAGTACCGGATTCTCAATGACTTCACTGTTCTGTCTGTGGTGATCGAATACACAGATCGTGTCGGTACGGTTTAACAGCTCCGGGCATTCTGTGTAGCTCGGACGGTTTGTGTCCACAACCATGACCAGTGTATTCTTATTTGTGATCAGAAGCGCCTCTTCATTCTTAATGAATAAATCTGCCGGGTAACCTTTTTCTTCCGTAAAACATTCTACCAGCGGTCGGAGGGATGTCGTGACTTCATTTAAAACGATCTGTGCCTTCTTGCCAAGCACACGGGCTGCGCAGTACACACCGATCGCAGCACCAAGAGAGTCCACGTCACTGATCGTATGTCCCATAATGACCACATGTTCACGGCTCTCGATGATCTCGCGGAGTGCATGAGCCTTTACTCTGGCTTTTACTCTGGTGTTACGCTCTACCTGTTTTGCCTTGCCTCCATAATAAGTGACTTCCTCGCCTTCTTTTACAACGACCTGATCGCCGCCACGTCCTAATGCAAGGTCAATTCCCATGCGGGCGTACTCGTAATTCTGTGTATAGCTGACACCTCCGGCACCGACTCCGATACTTAAGGTGATTGCCATCTCATTTCCGACTTTGATGCTCTTTACATCCTCGATCAGCTTGAACTTATCTGCTGAGAGCTGCTCTAAATACTTGTATTTGAATACAACAAAATATTTGTCTTTCTCAATCTTACGCACAAGGGCATCGATCTCAGTAAAATACTTATTGACCTTGCGGTCTACAAGTGCGATCAAAAGGGAACGCTTCACATCCTCGATACTGTCTAACGCTTCCTCGTAATTGTCAATATAGATCAGTCCCGCAACAAGCTTCTGCTCCTCGTTCTCCCTGATATAACGGTTCAGCTCTGTCTCGTCAAACAGATAAATGGCAGTCAGATACTCATCGCTGTCATTGATTGCCACGATAGCACTATCCTTTGTCACAGAATCAAAATAAATGCGCTTCATGGAAATACGGTAATTGCGGTCATCCAGCATTACATTGATTGATTCCACCGCTTCGGATTTCTGAAGGATATCCTTTGTCAGACTCGGAAATACTGTGGTCACTGACTTATGGTAATTTTTGTCCTTGCCTGTGATCTCTGTAAATTTTTCATTCATCCACAGAAATCTCGAATTATAATCCAGCAATGCATACGGAATCTCAAAATCATTCAAAAGCTGTTTCTGTACAGTTCCGTACTGTGTGGCAAAATTCACCAGCTCATTGATCAGAAGTGGTCTGTTCCGCCTGTTTGATATCAGTACAATGATAACGTATAAAACGATAAATCCTGAAAACTCTGCTCCCATCTGTATGTCCTGTGCATACATTGCAACATCCATCAAAATCAATACAATGGTGAGATACAAAGGCCAGTTCAAATATCTGCGAAGCTTTCCTTTTAATTTTATATTCGTTTTCTTCATATTCACACCCTTTAAAAATCCTGCAAAATAGTAACGATTTGTATTCCATTATATCATTGAAAGGGTATAATATAAAGCTTATTTTTCTGATTTAATTTCCCGATAAAGGTGTTTCACGTAAGGTCAGATAATTTCCCTTATCCATATCATCAATAAAATTGTCTGCGATCATCTTTTTTCCGCAAAAATTTTCGTCCATGTCTTCCATAAATTCCATGTTCTCATTCTGATAACCTATGCCATCCTGATAATGGAAAACCCGAAATCCAGTTCCCTCTTCCCCGCCGTATGCCGGAAAAATAAGATCATTCCATCCGTCAGTCATCGTATCGCTCACATACACCGGAGTACGGACATACGCAAAACTCTCCAGCACCTGATATCCCTGTTCATTCTGCTCAAGGATCACTGCCGGATCACCGCCGTCACATTCCGTATATTCACCAACCACCACAGCAAGGATTTCCTCGGTTCCATCTTCATTCAGATCGACCATATCATAATAATAGCGCGCCTCCGCACAAAATTCCTCCGGTATCTGATAATAAGCAATCAGGAAATCCGCAAGTTCCTGGTTCTTCTCCCTGTCGGCATAAATCGTCTCTGTATCTGCCTCAGAAACAGGGTACTGTGTACGTTTCTGTTCTTTCTCTTCCGTCTCTTCTGTCTGACTTTCCGTTTCCGCTGCCGTATCAGGAACTGTTTCTGCTTTATCTGTCTCCTCTTTTTTACCGCATCCACATAACCATAAAACTGCCAGCAATGGAAGTATGATATATTTTCTCAATTTCTTTTTCATATTGTGTAATCCTTTTGTCAGTCTCTTCCGTTTTCCTTAAACTTATGAAAAAAGCCTATCACATTATAACAAAAAAAGTCTTTAAAAAAACATTAATTTTTCTAAAGACTTTTGTATTATTTAAATCACATGTTTTTCCATCCATTTGCCTGATATGAAACGAATGGAGAAGATAATGCTTCGGATTCCCCAGTCTGCAAACATACCGATCCACACTGCGATCGGTCCAAATCCCTGAAAACGGATCAGATAAACCGCCAGTGCCACCCTGCAGAACCACATCGTGCACGTAGCTGTGATCATAGAAAATTTTACATCCCCCGCTGCTCTGAGTCCATATGGCGGAATGAAAGACAGTGCCCAGAGAATCGGTTTTGCGATCGTGATCGCGATCAGCATCTGATAGCAGAGTTCCATGCTCTCAGCCTCCATGCCGGCAAGATGCATGATTGGACGACTGATAAGGAATGTGACCGCACACGAAATAATCAGCACGATCTCTGCATATCCTGTTAATTTTATAATATAATATTTTGCTTCCTCTTTTCTTCCTGCGCCAAACGCCTGACCTGCCACGGTCATAAGTCCAATTCCCACAGCGATTGCTGCAATTCCATTGACATTTTCAAAAATTACCGTCATCGCCTGCGCCGCAATTGCCTGTGTTCCCAGGGTGGAAACCGTGGACTGGATTGCAAGTTTTCCAAACTGAAACATGCCATTTTCCACTCCGGCAGGAATACCGATCGCAAGTACTTTCCCGATCAGCGGAAAATCCGGCCGAATTGTGTGATATTGGTTCAGCACGATTTTCTGTTTTGGTTTTCGAAGGAAATACAAAACAACAATGGCACAAAACGCCCTTGAGACGAGCGTTGATATCGCCGCTCCTGCCACTCCCATATTACATCCGAAGATAAGGACTGCATTTCCAATGATATTCAACACATTCGAAATGATCGATATTTTCATCGGGAATTTGGAGTTTCCGCCTGCACGGTAAAAGGCTCCTCCTGCATTAAACAGGGCAATAAACGGATAGGAAGATGCCGTGATCAGGAAATAGATAATGGAATCCTCCATAACCGCAGGCTCCACAGCCCCAAAAATCAGACGTAACAACGGTCGGCAGAAGATCAGTCCGCCTGCCGTGATCGTTAAAGAAATCACGATCACGGTGAGGAAAATCTGCCTCGCCGCTTTGTTTGCGCCTCTCTCATCCCCTTTTCCCAGATAGTGGGAGCATATGATCGCCGCTCCGGTGGCAAGTGCTGCAAACACCTGGATCACAAGCGTATTGATAGAATCCACAAGTGAAACCGCTGACATTGCAACACTTCCCACATTGCTCACCATCATGGTGTCTGCCATTCCCATCAGGGAATTTAACATCTGTTCGACCATGATCGGGATAAGCAGCATCCATAATTCCTTTGTGGAAAACATGAGATTGTCCCAGTCGATTTTTGTGGCATCGTATAGTCTGTTCTTCATCTTTCTTTCCTTTTTATCCAAAATGATCCTGTACCGACACACAAAAAGACCAACTACCCGAGGATAATTGGTCTTTCCTGTTTTTTTCGTGTCAAATGTTGTGTCAAACTTGTGTCAAATCACTTTTCCCGAACCCGGGAAGTCTTGATTTTCCTAAGCTTATTCGCAAACGTATGGCATAAGAGCTACGTGACGTGCTCTCTTGATTGCTACTGTAAGAGCTCTCTGGTGTTTTGCACAGTTACCTGTGATTCTGCGAGGAAGAATTTTTCCTCTCTCAGAGATGTATCTCTTTAATTTGTTTGTATCTTTGTAATCGATAACGTTATCTTTTCCACAGAAAACACAAACTTTTTTTCTTCTATGCATTGGACGTCTCTTCATTGGAGCGCCTTCTCTATCTGCTGCTTTATTGAAAGCCATGATTATTACCTCCTGTTAGGTTTAGTTAAATGGTAACTCTTCATCAATTCCATCTGGAATATTCATGAAGCCATCGCCTGCTGCACTGCTTGGTGATGGTCTGTCTGAAGGTGTGAACCCGGAATTCTCACCGGCTGCATTCTTGCTCTCTGCAAATTCACATTCTTCAACAACAACATCTGTTGTATATACTTTCTGACCGTCTTTGTTCGTATAACTTCCTGTCTGGATACGTCCGGTTACAACAACCTTTGTTCCTTTGCGAAGATACTTCTCTGCAAATTCACCAAGTTTACCGAATGCCACACATCCGATAAAGTCTGCGGTCTGATCTCCATCACGCTTGAATCTGCGGTCAACTGCCAGTGTATATCTTGCGATTGCTGTTGCCTGTTCACCCTGTGAGTAACGTACTTCAGGGTCTCTGGTCAATCGTCCCATAAGAATAACTTTATTCATATACGATTTCCTCTCTTCTATGACCAGCGGTCATTACACCTGCTGATTCTCTCTATGCCTCGTCTTTTCTAACGCATAAGAAACGAAGAACATTGTCCATAATACGAACATCCTGCTCAACAGCAGCTGGAACTGTTGCTTCAGCTTCGAACTGGATGAAGTAGTAATAACCTTCGCTCATCTTCTGAATGTCGTAAGCTAATTTTTTCTTACCCCAGTCTTCAACTTCTGTTACAGTACCGCCGGCACGTACGATATAGTCTTTTGCCTTCTCTACTGTAGCTGTTCTCGCATCATCTTCGATCTTTGCACTGACAACGAGTGCTAACTCATATTTATTCATGCGAATTTTCCTCCTTTTGGTCTCTGGCCCATTCTTTCAGTGAATGAGCAAGGAATAATAATATATCACGAGCATCTACTATAGCACGGATTTCGCATGATTTCAAGCTTTTTTTCGAATTTCTTTTGTATTTTTTTCTACAAGCTTTCGTGCGATCATAATCTGATGTCCACAGCCGGTGCATTTTAACCGGAAGTCCGCTCCCACACGCAAAATCTCCCATTCACTGCTGCCGCACGGATGCTGTTTTTTTAATCTGACGATATCGCCTACCTCATATTCTAATTTTTCCATATCTGTTCCTACCCTCTGTCTGTATTGTTTATCCCACTTTTCTGCGTAATCATTTCATCTGCAGTGTATGCAGCCTGAAATTCCAGTCAAAAGCCCGGAAGTTTCTCAACATTCCCTTCAAACTTATACCTCAATCTGTCCGAAAACCTCTCCCAGTCCTGCCTGGATCAGCAGATCGGCACGGCTGTCCATCGACGTCGTCGATTTATTGATGAGCACCAGCTTATTTCCACGGTAATAATCGATCAGTCCTGCTGCCGGGTAAACCGCCAGTGACGTACCGCCGATAATGAGCATGTCCGCATGACTGATATAGTAGACTGCATCCTCTAATGTCTGCTGGTTCAATCCTTCCTCATACAAAACAACATCCGGTTTGATCTGTCCGCCACAACTGTCACATACCGGCACGCCTTTGGAATTTAAGATGTACTCCGCATCAAATTCCTTTCCACATTTTCTGCAATAGTTTCTGTGAACGCTGCCGTGTAGTTCCAAAACATTTTTGCTTCCGGCCGCCTGATGCAGTCCGTCTATATTCTGGGTTACGACCGCTTTTAATTTTCCTGCTTTTTCCAGTTCTGCCAATTTGTAATGCGTCGTGTTCGGTTTTGAGGTGAGACAGAGCATTTTATCCCGGTAAAAACGATAGAACTCTTCCGTATGGTTTACATAAAAAGAATGACTCAGGATCGTTTCCGGTGGATAATCATACTTCTGATTGTAAAGTCCATCCACGCTCCGGAAATCCGGGATGCCGCTCTCGGTGGACACACCGGCTCCGCCAAAAAATACGATATTATCGGATTCTTTTACCATTTGTAAAAATGTCTCAATACTGCTCATGCTGATCCCCTCTTTGCTTTGGTTTCTGCTAAACTTTCTGTATGAATGAATATCTTTAGTATAGCACATGGCTTTGTTTCTGCCATTCATTATTTTATTTTTTAACAAAGTTTTCTATGTTGATCGCACAAAAAAGACCGCCACACACGTGACAGCCTTTTAAGAGTTGCGGGAATAGGATTTGAACCTATGACCTTCGGGTTATGAGCCCGACGAGCTTCCAGACTGCTCCATCCCGCGATATTTTTCTGAATGAACGGTATATTTCCGTTCCATGCACAAATGAATTATAGTCTCATTCCGCATAATTGTCAAATTTGCCGCTGACATTTCCAGCATAAGCGGCTTTCTTAGGTTCCACAGACATTGTTACATATAGGAAACGATCACCACACTTGCGATCGTACCTGCCACTGTTGCCAGCAATGCACCTGCAAGCGTATAACGGGTTTTCTTTACTTTTACCGACATGAAATAAACCGACATTGTATAAAAAATGGTTTCTGTGCTGCTCATCATAACAGATGCCATTTTTCCAAGCGTGGAATCTGCACCGTACTCTTTGTAAATATCGAGCAGCAGCCCGGTCGCCGCCGAGGAAGAAAACATTTTTACGATAGTAACCGGAAAAAGTTCAGCCGGAAATCCTATTTCTGCAGTTACCTGACCCAGCCCCTGCGCAATGCAGTCTAAAAGCCCCGATGCGCGCAGTACGCCAACTGCCACCATCAGTCCGATCAGTGTCGGCATGATTTTGACCACCGTCCAGAAGCCATCCTTTGCCCCTTCCACAAATTCCTCATACACCGGCTGTCTGTTTAAAAGTCCATATCCGACAATACAAAAAATCAGAAGTGGAATGGTTATTTCCGATAAAAAAAGGAGCAGTTTCATATCCTATTCCTATATCAGCTCTCTTCTCTCTAAATTCTATGCAAAAAAATAAAGAATATGCAGGAACGCACATTCTTTATTTTATGTAAACCCTTTTCTATCGGCTCTTTTGCAGAAGCTTCACATAGTCTTTTTTCGGCATCGGCTTTGCAAAATAGTATCCCTGAATGTAATCACAACCGAGACGTTTCAACATTTTCACCTGTTTTTCTTCCTCGACACCCTCAGCAATAACAAGCATGTCCAGCGATTTTGCCATTTTGATCACAGCCTCAAGGATCTTCTCGCCCCGTTCCTCTGATGATCCCTTGGACAGGAAACGCATGTCAATCTTTAAAACATCAATATCAATATCTTTGAGAACGTTCAGGGAAGAATATCCGCTTCCAAAATCGTCCATTAATATCGTAAATCCTGCTTTGTGCAGATAATCTACTGCATTCTGTATCATACGGGCGTCATCCGAGAAAGCGCTCTCTGTCAGCTCCAGATTCAGGTATTTTGGCGGAATTTTGTATTTTTCGACCAGATTGACCAGCGACTCCAGAAAATCCGGATTATACAGATTCACTCTGGAAACATTCACGGAGATCACTTCGGAATCCCCTCTGTGAGCCAGATTATTCTTAATAAACTGGCACACCTGATCCCATACATAGTAATCAAGCCGGATAATAAATCCGTTACTTTCAAATACAGGGATAAAGTCCCCCGGTGAAACGATCGTACCGTCCGCCTTCTTCCAGCGCACCAGCGCCTCCGCTCCCGATGGCCTGCAGTGATCCAGTTCATATTTTGGCTGAAAATAAACGACAAATTCCCCGGTTTCAAGGGCATGCTCCATCTCATTGATAATATTCTGTTCCCGGATGATCTTTGCACGCAGTTCTTCCGTGTACCGCGCTTCATGGATCATGTACTGGCCTTTGCACTGCTTTGCTGCGAGTGTTGCACGGGCAATAATGTTCCGGACATCAAGGTTATTATCCAGAATGTCGTAGATTCCCATTGCTGTTTCCAGATAGTAAGCCGCCTTATACTTTTTCAGTTCCCGTTTTATATATAGAATAAATCCATTGAGTTTTTTCTCGTCTCTTGGAAAACAGATGCCAAAAACATCCCCGTCAATCCTTCCAAATACGCAGTTTTCCACGTCCTGCCAATATGTTTCGATCAGACCGGAAATATAGACCAGAAGACGGTCTCCTGCTTCTACTCCGTAAAAATTGTTGATCATTTTGAAACGTTCAATATCAAGACGTATAAATGTAAACTTTGTATCCTGATTATTTTCCAGGTTTCTTTTTACACATTGACTGAACTTCTGTATCGTATACAATCCAGTCAGACCATCATGTTCCAGCGAATGTGCCATACTCCGTTTGATCGTGTTCAGCACACGGAAACGGATGATCTCCGGCTGGAAAACTTTTGGAATAAAATCCCACACGCCCAGTTCGAGACATCTTTTTTCCGTTTGATAATCATTCTCTGTCGTTGCTACGACAATTGGTATATTGCGGATGGATTCCCTCGTTCTGGCTTCTTCCATAAACGCAAAGCCGTCCATGCCCGGCATAACAATATCCAGAATTACCAGAACGATATCATCTTTTCTTTTCTCCAAAACCTCCAGACCGCTCCTGCCATCCTCTGCCTCGATAATGTTATATTTATCTTTTAAAATGTCAGCCAGTGTTTCCCGGTTCAGTCTGCTGTCGTCTACAATTAAAATGGCATTTTTCATATGTGACACCTCGTTTATGTACTAATTTCATTATACTCCAAGTAGTACGCTTTTTTCAATTAGTTTGTAAGTTTTTGTGCAAATTTACAGAAAATTACAGCCGTAATGGTACTAATAACAGTCGCCAGTATTGCAGGTCCTATGATTTCCGCCGGGTTCACGCTCCCATACTGGCTTCTGAAGGCAATAATATTGACCGGGATCAACTGCAAGGATGAGATATTCATGATCAGAAACGTACACATCTCTGCGTTGGCAGTACCGCGGGGCACCGGGGCTGGTTTTGTCTGGTGCCCTTTTTTTCTTTTTGCTGCACCGTTCTCCGTCCCCATCTCCTTTCGCCTGCTCTCCTCTAATTCTTCAAGGCTTTCCATTGCCTTCAGTCCGGCTGGCGTAGCCGCCCAGCCAAGTCCGAAAATATTTGCGATCATATTGGCTGCGATCTGCTCATTTGCAACGTGCCCCGGTGGAATCTGCGGAAAAAGAAATCTTAAAACAGGTTTTAACTTTCTTGATAATCCGGCGATCACTCCTCCTCTCTCTGCGATCCGCATCAGTCCCATCCAGAAGGACATCACTCCGGTCATCGTGATGCAGAGTGTCACTGCCTCTTTTGCAGAATCAAGCACAGCCCCGGTAACCGCCGGAATCGTCCCATGGAACGCAGAAAATATGACTCCGGATAAAATCATAAATGCCCATAAATAATTCATATATGCACAACTTCCTGCTTATTGTTTATAACAATCCTATGACAGGGACACTGAAAAAATATCTTTAATGTGTGCCGACACTTGTGTAATCCGTGTGCATATTTTTCTTCTGGTCGAACACAAACACCATGCCCTCCTGAAATGAAAAGACGTGTCCTTCCGAATCCACACGCACTGTCTGGTATCCTTCTGTTTTCCACATATCACAGTATCCATTGTTGACATTTTGTCTGTTTTCATAGTCAAGATGTGGATTTCCTTCTTTGATCGACTGAATGGAAAAATAGACAATCAGATATCCATCCCGCAGAAATACGGGATCTTTTTGTTTGATCCTGCCTTTCTTTTGTGCAACATAATCAGCAAGATCCACCCCGGCATTGACGATGTAAACATCTGCCGGGATCTGATAACTTCCACGCCACGTCTGCATTCCTTCTGCCGTGATTGTCCGGTCTTCTGCCTTCAGGCTCACCGGAAGATAAAATTCCTGTAAATCGTCTTTGCGGTATAAGTTTACCTGACGCAGACTGCTGCCGTCCCGCTCCATATAATAATAGGTTGGAACAAGTTCAACAGAATCCTCTGCATGCCACATACTCCCAATCGTTTTAATGGAAAATTCCATGCGGTATCCTAACCCCGGTGCATGAATGCTGCTGTCATAGGGATGACTTCCCCTGATAAGCGGCACCAGATACAGGCTGTCTGGCTCCCTCTGTCTGATTCCGTTCAGATCATTCGTCCCACTGAAATAAACCGTGTCTGTCCGAGCCGTCTTCCCTTCTTTCCAGAACACGCGCTCCCACCTTGGATAATCGATCACATTTGTCACACAAAAATCATACAGCCGTCCGATCACTGTCACTCTGACGCTTCCGGTTGCTATGTAGTTGTTTTTATCTGTGTTTGCATATTTCTGTTCTGCCACATTATTTTCCGCATTAATTGCTATTGAGCGGCAAAAAATATCATAGTCTCCCTCCGGCACTGACACAGGAAGCAGAAATTTAGCGGTATCCGACTGAAGGGTGATCCAGCTGTCTGCTGCAATCTGCCTGCCATCCGAAACGACCGGAAACGGAAATTTCACCTGTCTTGCCTTCACATATTTTCGATACTCTCTGGTTCCATAGCCCTTTTCATCAAGATGCGTTCCGGCTGTTCCAACAGACACGGTAAATGTGCGCCCTAAGATCAGACTTTTATATTTGGTCGGAATGATCTGCTGATTGAACCCGATGTCATCTGTCGACATTCCCACACAGACCACCGGAGTATGGACTGCGACCGGATTGATGTCAGGTACCATCGCATTATTTACAATTCCACCTGAAAAATAAGATGCATATTCTGCTGTACCAACGGATTCGTATATCTGATTCGCCGTTGCACCGGGAATCTGAATGTCATTTTTCTGCACTGACTGCTTTCGCTCATCGGATAATGTGACTGGCTCCGGTGTTTTCTCCTCGCAGGCAGCTCCATTCATCCATATTTCTCCATCTACAGAAAACACGTCATTTTTTACTATAATTTTACCTATTTTATTATCTATGAGCGGCAAAATATCACTATCTGGAATTGCAGGTCTGGTCGTTCCGCCAGCGACCACACCGCCATCCACCGCAACGGCTGTCTCCGGGAGTGTCATGGAATCTGTATTCTTTTGCACTGTGACATTCGGGTAGTACAGATTTTCCAGCCGCACGTTTCCATCCGGCAATGCTCCGTTCCGCACCTCTGCATTTTTCAGATAGCACAAATTGATCATGCGGATTTTCCAGTAGGAATACTCTCTTGGAACTTCCACACTTTTCGTGACGGTCACCTGTTCCCGATGCGTTCTTCCATCATTCCAGGTCAGTGTGTAAGTCACACTTGCTGTGACCGGAACCGCCCTCGTTCCGTAATGATGTTCATAAGTTGCCTGATAATAATATTTTTGCAGGCTTCCACCGATAGACACGCACTCCGATGACGGAATGGCACGGCTCACATTAAACTCATCCGATGAAATCCACAGGCGGTTGACGGAAGACAGATTGTCCATATTGATCCCAGAAGTCACTGTGACAACCTCCACGTTTTCATCGCCCTCCACCGGTGCTTCGATCATCCCCGGATTTGCCGGGAAATAAACACTTTTGTCGAAATGGCTTTTTAATCCCTCTTTATCCCTCCAGTTTCTTGCTCCTGCAATTCCGCTATATGTTGTGTACACCTCGCCGGACAATGCACCTCCTTCGCTCATGGAACCCTGCTTTACTCCATTTTGTGTGACCGTCATAATACCGTCCAGATAAACCGTGCCGCCATTCGTATATAATTCCTGTGCCCACTCTGGATACGCGCTGTTGATGCTCTGGAAAATCCGTTCCTTATGGATCACAAAATATCCATATAAATACTCTGGGTTATTTGGATCGACTTTATCCGGACAATATGTCTCTAATTTTACCCGGACGCTCTGGTTTCCGGCGATCGGACTGTTATATCTCTTGATCGTCCAGCCGAGTGTCGTGTAACGGATTCCGGTCACTGCCGCTTTATCGTGTGTGACCATCCACAGATTTCCTTCGGAATCAAACGCAATTCCTTCCCCTTTAAATGGTATTAAAGCGGCATAAATATTCATTTTTGAGCCAAAATACAGGTTTAGAAGAAAAATGATTAAAATAATACCAATGGGAAATCGTTTTTTATTATATTTTTGTTTTCTAATTGGGAACATCCTCTCTCTACATATTCAGAGAATCCTTTACATATGATGTGTTAATTAGATATAATAGAATTAGGCTTTTATTCTAGCATATGAAGTGAGGTAATGCAAGGTTGAACCAAAACAGATATTCTAAAATTTTTACAAAGAAAAAAGTCGCATCGTCCGCCGTGTGTGTGGTGCTCGCCGTTTCACTCTTTGCCGGTTGTGCGCACTTTGAATCAATTGAATACAGCCAGGAAATATCCGAAGAAAATCCGGAGACCATTGAAGCCTTTGACCAATTTATAAACGATATTTTTGAGACGGAGGTGACGGAAAATACGATCAATCTGCATTTTACCATCTCTGATCCCGAAAAATATGGTATCACAGATTACCCTGTCACTTTAGGCGACCTCTCGAATGACGCCATGTCAGACAGTAACGCAAGACTGGAAAATTACCTGTCGGGTTTAAGCTCTTTTTCCTACACGGAACTTACCTTAAACCAGCAGCTCACTTATGATATTCTGGAAAACTATTTCCAACTGCAGCTGGATATGGCTGACATGTATTTGTATGATGAACTGCTTCGCCCATCGACCGGTGTTCAGGCGCAGCTTCCAATCCTGTACGAAGAATACTCTTTCAACAGCAAAAAAGACGTGGAAGATTATCTGAAACTTCTTGCCTTAACAGATGAATATTTTGACCAGATCATTTCTTTTGAGAAGGAGAAGGCAGATGCGGGACTTTTTATGTCCGATTTTGCCTGCCAGAACATTATCGATCAGTGTAACGCTTTTATTGCGGATTCCGACAATCACTACCTGATCGAAACGTTTAACACAAGGATTGATAAGCTCACCGGTCTGACCCAGTCTGAAAAAGACCATTACAGACTGCAAAACGAAAAAATGCTTCACGAACATATTTTTCCAGCCTACGAAAATCTTGCCGCTGCACTGACAGACCTTTTAGGTTCCGGAACCAATGAAAACGGACTTTGCTATTTCCCGGAAGGAAAACAGTATTATGAATATCTGCTCGCCTACAACACCGGTGCTGCCGAGAGTGTCAAAACACTGGAAAATATGATTTCCAATGAGCGGGTAAAAGTATTGCAGGAATCCTCCGATCTTACTACTGAGAACCCGGAGCTTTGGGAGCTTGCCTCCGAAGCGACTCTGACACCGACGGACTCTGCAACCACATTAAACCATTTAAAAGAGGTTATGCTGGATGATTTTCCTGCTCCGCCGGAAACAAGTTACACCGTCAATTACATTGACGACTGCGTGGCAGATTATCTTGCCCCGGCATTTTATGTGATTGCACCGATTGACGATTATTCGCATAACTCTATTTATATTAATGAAACAACGGACACTACAAATATTTCCTATTTTACAACGCTTGCACACGAGGGATTTCCGGGGCATCTTTACCAGACGGTCATGACTTATGAATCCGGGATTGAGCCGGTGCGCTCGATTTTAAATTATTCCGGTTTTGTCGAGGGCTGGGCGACTTATGTGGAATTCCAGTCTTATCATTACGCAGGTCTGGATGACGATGTTGCCACCATTTTAGAGCTGAATCAGGATGCCACCTTAAGCCTCTATGCCTCCACCGATATCGGTATCCACTATGAAGGCTGGACTTTGGAGGACACGAAAAAGTTCTGGAATAATTACGGAATCACAAATGATGATGCGATTGAAAGTATTTTTGAGCTGATCGTGGAAGAACCAACGCATTATTTAAAATATTACATTGGATTTTTGAAGTTCGAGGAATTGAAGAAGGAAACTTCCCTGAAAAATATCAAGAATTACAATGACAAATCCTTCCATCAGGCGGTACTGTCCATTGGACCGGCCCCGTTTGATATTGTGGATAAATATCTGCCGGTGTACTATGAATATATTGAGTAACCGGAGTTTAACTTACCGTGGAGCAGCAGATTTTGTGGTGCTTTCTTAGGGTGTGAAGGGCAGACATAAGCGTCCTCTCGCAAGTCGTGATTTTATCGGTTTATGAAAAGAAAAACGGTACAGACGAAATATGATGTTCCTGTTCGCCGGGCATTCCGCTGGGCTTCTGAGCAAAAATTTTGTGAAGCAGAGCTTCACGAAATTTTTAGAATCCCAGCTCCATGGCTCACGAAGGAAATCATATTTGTCTGTACCGTTTTTCTTTCATTTACGTTATGGATGACTTGTGAGAGGACGCTTATACATGCCCAATTTACGCTGTGAATTGCACCACAGAATCTGCAATTTACGTTATGGAACTCACGGTTATGGGATGAGTGCCTATAAAGAGAGGTAACGACAAAATTCAGTCAGATTCAAGTGATATAGTTTCTACAACAATCACATAAATCCCCACTTCTTATTTGATTGTAATATGATTTGGTTTTCTCAACATCCAAAGCATTCACATCCTCAAACTTGAAGTTGTTAATTGCAGTCTCAGAACAGCGATCAGTTCTTCGCCGTCCATTTCACCGGTTTCTTCGAAACCGAAAGAGCGATACATCTGACGGGCAACTGCATTATCGGGTTCATATGATAGCCAACAGTATTCCGCTTCTCCACAAGGCATAGATTTTATGAACTCTAATGCAAGGCTGACCGCTTCTTTTCCGTACCCTCTGTTTTGATATGCCTTATCGATCATAAGACGCCACAGATTATAGTTTCCCTTTGCAATTTCAGGTGCATCCGTCCAATAATCATCAACATCAAAACCAATCATCAGGAAGCCTACAGGCTTATCCTCATCATATATACCAAACGGGAATGCATGACCGTTTCCCGTAATTGCAGTATACGCTTCAATGATGCTGATCTCATTGGTGGCAACGAAGTTCTTCTGCGATTTCGATACCGTCAGTTTCAGGATATCCCAGACATTATTACCATTTACTTTTTCTAAATGAAGCATATATCTTTACCTCGCTAAATAACGATTTTCTCAATTCTCCAAACTGGAATTTTATCGTTCTTTCATACAATACACATAAGTCTGTACAATATTACGCATATAAATAAACTGATTATGTTTGCTCTATTTGTTTTATAGTTTGCATTTGTCGGATTTCATTTTTTTATTTTGTTATTTCAAGTAAAATCAAATACATGCAATGGGACAATAACAATAATAAGACTAAATAGTAAAGTCACTATCTTTAATATTTTACTTTTTTTCCAGAAAAAATAGTACATTGCAAACTGCAATATTATACTTATTGTAAAATAAAGTATCCACTTTAATTCCCATTGCACAATAGCTATTATTGATTCATAATCAAATTCAGTAAAAATTATGCATACAATAAATATCCAAAGAAAAAGTAAAAATACAATAAATTCGTATCCTGCTAATGCAAGTACTTTTTTTCTTATACTTGCATTTCGCATAAAAAAAACAACCCCAATAGATAATATACACAATAAAAATGTTCTATAATAATCCGAAAAAATTATTTCTGTTATCACATTCGTGTCTCCTATAAAAACTTCTGTTAAATCAGCACAATTTTTCAAATATTGATAGCAGCAATATTCCGATTTTACGCTCTCTGCAACTTCCCGACAAATTACGATTGATCAACTTCATTAATACCATTATTCTACCATAATTACACTTACAATCCTACTTCATTCTATTAAAATTGATTTACAGAATTTATAATTAATTTACTTTGAGAATGCAGATTGAGTTTTGATCCTATAGGCACTCATTCCATACCCCGCGAGTTCCATAACGTAAATTACAGATTCTGTGGTGCAATTCATAACGTTGACCGGGCATGTATAAACGTCCTCTCACAAGTCATTCATAACGTAAATGAAAGAAAAACGGTGCAGACAAATATGATTTCCTTCGTGAGCCATGGAGCTGGGTTTCTAACAATCATGGAAGCTTCAGCTGAACATGATTGTTGTTCAGAAGCCCAGCGGAATGCCCGGCGAACAGGAACATCATATTTCGTCTGTACCGTTTTTCTTTTCATAAACCGATAAAATCACGACTTGTGAGAGGATGCTTATGGTTGCCCTTCACAGCCTGAAAAAGCACCACAGAATCTGCGACACTACGTCCGTTAAACTCCAGTTATTTATTCATAATCCTGCGGAATCCAGATTCCATCCTCGCTGTCAGGCTGGATCATTTTTACAAACCGCTCTGCGCCGTCCTCGATAAAAGTAATTTTTATATTGATACCTTCTTTCGAGCCGTCCTGCAATGCCTCCACTTGTACTTTGTTTTCGTTATCCAGCAGATTTAACAGATACTTTGCAGCCAATACCGGATCCTTTAGATTCTGATATAACATGGAACTGGAAAGCAGACTGTTCATAACCAATGCATCATACATGCCATTGACCGTGTAATCCATTGGCGTGCCATTAATTTGCGGATATGCCTCATCAAATTCCGTTCCTGATACAATATAATCCAGAAAACGGATATTCTCATCCGTCACTTTATAACTTCCATCTCTCTCCTCAAACGTAATATCTTCTTTCCACACCGTAACATGTGGATCAGATGTCCATGCATAGTACAAAATCTCTGCTGTGTTTTTTCCATCATAGGAGGTCGTGATCGTATACCCCTTCGAATTTTCATCCGACGTATCCCACATTGGCCACGGGCTTGACCATCCAAAGATGGTATCTCCTTCGTCGATCACAAGCAGCTGCTCCTTCATCATTTTTTTTCTTGCTCCATCCATGCACAAACTGTCAATCGCTGCTCCGTCCCTGTCACAAAATGCATCCGCCCAGGTTTGTAAGAAACTTTGTTGTTGTGCCCGAATCGCATCGGACTGCTTTTTTAATAAGGCATTTAGTTTTGATTCCTGATCAGCCAAAGAATCCTTCTCTGTGTTTAACGTTTGGTCAGTCAGACTGCTTTCTGATAATTCGGTTGCAATATTTTCTTCCACATTATCGTTCTTTTTGGGATTTGTAAGAAAAAGTGCTCCTATTATCACACAGAAAAGCAATGCTGCTGCAATCAGCCAGAAGGTCGGCTTTTTAAAATTCAGGATTCCTTTTACTCTCTGTTTCACACCCACTTCTCCAAATGCTAACGGGCAGACGGTGATCATTTTTCCCTGCACATGGAACGAAAGCAGGACAAGTGAATACTCTTTTTTCTGCTCTGCGCTCCAGTCCTTTATCACACGCTCATCGCATGCCATCTCAATGTCCCGGCAAAACAGAATGTACGCCAGCCAGCAGAACGGATTGAACCAATATACTGCAAACAACACATAACCAAGTGGTTTCCACAGATAATCCAGCCGTCTGATATGCGCTTTTTCATGCGCCACAACGTTTTTTATCTGAACTTCTTTTAACGATGATGGCAGATAGATCCGAGGATTTAACACTCCAAAAATAAATGGTGTCTGGATTCTGTCACAAATATAGATATTTCCTTCTATGCGGACGGATTCTCTCACTTTCCTGCGAATATGTACATAACTGACTGCTGCATATACGAGCAAAACCGCTACACCGCATAACCAGACAGATGCAATCAGGTTCATCGGGTTTTGCGCCGTCTCCTGCTCCGGAACTGTGATACCCTCAAAATAATATTTTGCAAGATACCGGTTTGCCGTGTTGTCTAAAGCCGGCATTTCTGCCAGAACCTGCGATGTTGCCGCACCTGCTTCAATGCTTACAACCTGTGCGTTTGGTGCGAGGCTAAATGTCGTCTCTAATTGAAACGGGCACAGCAGCCGGATTCCAACCAGCATCCACAAGATACAGTGAATCCACTTCGGCGATCTCCTCAGCAGACAGCGTGCCAGCACCACAACCACGATCAGCACACTGGCAGATATACTCATGTTCAACAATTTCAAAAAGAGTCCTGACATTTTCAGCCCTCCTTTCCAATAGCATCGATCATTTTCTTTATCTCGTCCACCTCTGATTTATTTAATTTTTTTCTCGTTGTGAACGCGGCAAGAAACGCCGGAAGGGAACCTCCAAAGTTTTCCTCCACAAATTTTTCACTCTGGGCAGCGTCGTATTCCTCTTTCGTCATCCGGGCGGAAACCATTCCTTTTTCGTTCTGAAAGATTCCCCGTTCGCACAGCCTCTTTAAAACCGTGTAAGTGGTCGACTTTTTCCAACCAAGCTTCTGCTCACATAATTTCACCAGCTCACCGGACGGAAGCGGTTCATTGCTCCATATGATTTCCGCAAACTGCGATTCTACTACCCCTAATCTTAATTCCTCCATTGTTACCTCCTCGGTCTAATGCCTATAGACTTGTTGTTTTTAGTCTACAGTCATTAGACCAATTTGTCAAGAAAAAATCCACAGATATGTGGAAATCCATTTCTTTTTTCCTCATATCTGTGGATAAATAAATTTTTATAAATTTGTTTCCTTCCAAAATCACTCCCACAAATCGCCCCAGATATCCGTGCACAACTTTGTACAATATTCTCTGGAAAAATTTTCATCTTGTTCTATGATTGCGTTTTTTCCTGCCATTTCATCTGTATAATCTTTCAGGAAATAAGTGGTGACTCCATTATGCCCCGGCTCCACCTGCGTCACAAGTGCATTCACGCCATAATCTACAATAAATCCCCTGCCAGCCTCATCAAGTCCAACTGTGATCTCTGCCATGCCTCCCACCATACGGTTTGCAATTCCATCACCGCTGCTGGATGTCCAGTTGACGAAATTTCCAAGAGAATAATAGACGAGCATTTGATGTCCGGTTGTCTCATCCTCTACCCTTTCAATCGGTTCAATCACATGCGGATGCGTTCCGAGCACCAGATCAGCACCGCTTTCTGCAAAAATTTTTGTCCACTTTTTCTCCATGCTGTCCGGTTGTAAGCTATATTCTGTTCCCCAATGCGGACACACAACAACAAAATCGGACTGTTCTTTCGCTGATGCAATATCTGCTTTTACTTTTTCTTCGTCCAGAAGATTTACTGCATACGGCATATCCGAAGGCAGTGCAATGCCATTCAGACCATATGTATAATTTAATACCGCAATTTTTATTCCATTCTGCTCTAAAACGGTAATGGTATCCTGCGCATCCTGACTTTTATTAATTCCAAGAATTTTTATGTCAGAATATTTTTTCTCCCAGTTTGAAAGGCAATTAGTAATTCCTTTTTTCCCCTGATCCATTGCATGATTTGTTCCATGCAAAATGACATCAAATCCGGTTTCTGCCAATGCATCCGCCACCTCGTAAGGTGCATTAAAGCTTGGATAACCAGATACTCCCAGTTCCTCCCCGCCAATGATAACTTCCTGATTGACAATCGCAATGTCTGCCGCCTGCACCTCGTCTTTCACATTGGCAAAAAGACTTGAAAAATCATAAGAGCCATCCTCTGCCTGACAGCTTTCTTCCACCGGAGTGTGAAGCAGAACATCCCCGACCATGGCAAGTGTCACGGTCGGACCTGAATACACATCTGAGATTTCCGGCTCCTTGGTTGTAATATCCACAGCCTGTTCTGTCTCTGCCTGAATGTTATCCACGCTTTCTGTATTTTCGACTTCGTTATCCACGGAAGCTTCCTCTACATGGTTGAAACTGTAGATCATTTCCTGCCTGTCACAACCGGATAGCGTGAACATAGCAAGCAATATCATTGGTATCTTTTTCATTTTCACCTCCTACGAAAGCAACGCCTGATACACATCCCTCTTACTGATCCCACGGTCTTTTGCCACAAGTTTCATTGCTTCTTTCCGTGCAATGCCCTGACTCTCATATACCTGCATATGTTCCTCTAATGTCATGGATTCCCAGTTTTTTTTCTCCTCCTCGGCAAGCTCCTCAAAACTTTTTCCCTGCAAAACAAGGACATACTCGCCGCGCGGTTCGTTTTCCTCATAATAGCGGAGACTGTCACTTAGCGTTGTCTGCATTTTTTCCTCATATCGCTTTGTAAGCTCCCTGCAGATTGTAAGCTTTCTGTCACTTCCAAGAACACTCTCCAGTTCCTCCAACGTTTTCACAAGATGGTGTGGCGCCTCATAGATAATGATGGTTCTTGTCTCATTTGCAAGCCCGTCTAAAACAAGCGCCCGCTCTTTCTTATCTCTCGGCAAAAATGCTTCAAACGCAAATCTTCTGGTCGGAAGCCCGGACATGGTAAGCGCCGTGATACATGCGGCTGGCCCCGGCAGAGACGTCACCTCAATACCTTCCTCATAGCAGATACGCACGAGATCTTCCCCCGGATCAGAAATACCCGGCGTTCCTGCGTCCGTGATAAGTGCAATATTTTTCCCTTCGCGAAGCTTGTCCACCAATTGATATGCTTTGTCAATCTTATTAAATTCATGGTAGCTTGTCATAGGTGTCTTAATCTCAAAATGATTCAGCAGTTTGATGGAATTTCTCGTATCTTCTGCTGCGATCAGGTCAACCTCTTTTAGCGTGCGGAGGACCCGATAGGTAATATCCTCAAGGTTTCCAATCGGTGTTGCGCACAAATATAACTTTCCTGCCATCATTATTCTCTCTCCAATATCCTCCCGGAAGTATTTTTCAATTTATCTTTTTGCATAGATCAAAATGATAATGTTCTGAATATTTGTTACGAAGCAATATGAATGAAATGGTACAACTAACAAAAAACTAAATTATATCTGTCCGCTGCGCATCAGTCATTTTTCGCATGATTATAAAAAAAGCACACGTAAATATAATGCCTTTCATCATTGTGGTTGTTGTAAGTGCCCACCATATTCCCAGAATTCCTAGCACACCACTACTTAAAATGATTGCAAGCGGAATACGAAGCGATGTGAATACAATACTAATCACACTACACAGGCGAGTCCTGCCAAGTCCTGATAATGCACCTACTGTCATCAGCTCAACACATAAAAAAGCTTCGCTGTATCCGACAATGATCAAATAGTCAACTGCTGTTGCGATCGCTGTCTTCTCATGGAAAAACACGCTTGCGATCGGTACTGGAACAACAACAAACACAAGGGTGATCAAAATTCCCCATATACCAACGGTGCACAATGATGCACGATATCCCTTCTTCACACGTTCGGTTTTACCAGCACCATAGTTTTGACCGATAAAAGCGTTCATAGCTGCGCCAAATCCATCTGCCGTATTCCATGAGATTGATTCAATCTGACCGCCCACACGCTGCGTAGCGATTGCCTCTGGACCAAAACCAGCTACCATACGTGTCAATACCATAGAGATAAAACAATACACCATACCCTGAAGTGCAGTAGGAATACCTATTTTGCAGATTCCCTGCACATATTCCAACGGAATTTTTACAAACAAGCGAAGACCTTTCAACACATTTTCCTTCTTCTGTAATATAACTCCAAACAGCATAATCATTGTAACAATTACCTGTGCCAAAACAGTTGCCATCGCTGCGCCTGCCGCTCCAAATCTCTGAAATGGTCCCGGTCCAAGAATCAAAACAGGGTCCAGGATTATATTCGCCGCCAAACCAAAAAGATTTGCAATAAAAGGAGTTTTAGAATCTCCCTGAGCCGTATATATTCCCGTTAATGTGAATGATAAAAATGAAAAAACAATGAATCCGCATGCAATCTTAGTGTAATCCAACGCAGCACTCAATGTTTCCGCATCATCCAGCTTGAAAAATCCAACCAGCTGATTTGCAAATAGTGCTACAATGATCCCATATGCGAGTCCCATCAATAATGCCAACTGCATCGCTGTCTGTGCATATCCATGTGCCTTTTCCTTCTCTCCTCGTCCTATGCACTGTGCAATCTGTACCTGGCCTCCCATTCTTGCCATCGAAGCAAGCCCCTGCGAGAGCCATGTAAACATACCTCCAACGCCTACTCCGGCAACCGCCTTGGCGCCTAGCAGTCCAATCCATGCCATATCGGTAATATTATATAATGTTCCTAGAAATGACGATGCCATAATCGGAATCGCAAGTTTCGTTAATGTCTTTAAAATTGGTCCTTTTGTTAAATTTCCTTCCATTCAGTCCCTATTAATTCCTTTTCCTTTGTATTTCCTTCTGCATGACGTTCTATTTCTGTACATAAATTTTTCAATCATTTTATACATACTTTACCTTTTATCCCTCTATCTTTGTTTCTGCATTTACTCTTTCTTCTCCATCATCTTCGGAATCACAAAGTACATCACGATTCCGAGCGCCACGATTCCAAAAGAGATAATCTGTGATGTGGAAAAAATTCCTAAGCTTCCACGATAATCATTTCGTAAAAATTCGATCAAAAATCTTCCCACTCCGTAGAGCACTAGATAACCTGCTGCCACTCTGCCCGGCTCTGGCTTCTTAGATGCATACCACAGTAATACGCCACATATCAGGAAATCACCTGCGGAAGAGATCAGCTGTGTCGGAATCAGGCTTACACCATTTGGTGCAAAATCAGAATGTGTAAAGGTAATGCCATACCACGCATGTGTCTCTCTTCCATAGCAGCAACCGGCACAAAAACATCCAATACGCCCAAATCCCTGTGCCATGGAAACTGCAGGCATCACAAGATCAAAATAAGAAATAAAATTTTCTTTTTTGATACGGCAATAGACATAACTTGTCACAATTCCACCGATAATTCCACCATAAACGACATATCCGTTTTTGAAATCCCATAAAATCGATGGATCTTCCATAATTGCCGGAATCTCTACAATGTAATAAAGCAGCCGGCAGCCAACCATTCCACCAATCAACGCACATAAAAATATACCGAAAATCGTATCCTCACTTAAGCCTCTCTTCTTTCCCCTGTAATTACATAGGAAAAGTGCCGAAGCAAATCCAATCGCAATCATCAATCCATACATATAAACCGTGATCGGTCCAAGCGTTATCTTATTAAACATATAATCCTCCTTGTTTTGTGAAACAAAATGCGAACCCTCTGGTGAGCAGAGGGTGTGTCCTCCTTGTTTTGCGAAGCAAAATGCGACTGCTCTTGCAGGAGCAGAGGATTTAGCCTCCTTGTTTACCAGACTTATAAACTGATAATTACGAAACTCTCATGCCGTAGATTTAATTGTGCTAAAATAACAAAAGCTTGAGAAGACACTGGGGAGCCGCCGGTTCTTGCATGGCAGACATAGCAACTTGCTGTGGCTGGCATGTTAGTACCGCTGCGAGCGACACGTAGCGAAAGCGTGTCTTCGAAAATTTTGTTATTTTATCACAATCTTCACACGCCGTATTGAGTTTCGTATTACCAATCAATATCCATAAATGTCATAAATCTCATCCGTATACACACCTTGCTCCCTGTATACAATGAGCGGCTTCTCCACTGTCACACGGGATTTTCCTCCGCGCAATCCCTCGATCAACACCATATTCGGTTCCTTATCAATATAAGGATATACCAGGCGCATACGCTTCGGCTCTATCTTATATTCCACCATTTTACTCATGATCTCTGCCAGACGGAACGGGCGGTGTACCATATAAAATCTGCCTCCCGGCATAAGCATTTTTGCGCTCTCCCGCAAAATATCGTCCAGCGTGCACAAAACCTCATGCCTTGCGATCGCTTTTGCTGTGGATGGCGAGTTTTCCCCATGAGTGCCGATCATGTACGGCGGGTTTGTTGTGATGACATGAAAAGAAGATGCTCCAAAAATATTTGAAGCATCCCTGATATCTCCTGTGACTACTTTGATCTTATCCTCGAGATGATTGTACGCGACACTGCGTCTTGCCATATCTGCGCTTTCTTCCTGAATCTCTAACGCTGTAAAATCTGCTGCGTCCGTCTTTGCTTCCATTAAAATCGGAATAATTCCGGTGCCGGTTCCAAGATCCAGTACTTTTTCCCCTGCCTTTGCTTTCGCAAAACCGGATAACAGCACAGCGTCCATGCCAAAACAGAAACGCGCCGGATTCTGGATGATTCCATATCCATTGCGTTGCAGCTCGTCCAAACGCTCTCCTTCATGAATCAGATTATTTTGTATCATCAATCTTTGACTTTCCTCCACGGTCTTCTAATGCAGCCAGCTCTTTCATTTCCTCGGCAGTAAGCTTCACATCTCTGCGTCGTTTTGGTTTGAATTTCAACTGATCTGCCTGATATTCCCGCAGTTCCTTCTCATCGTTGACTTCCACTAAAACTTTTACAAGCTGGCGAAGTACATTTACAGAAGAAACTTCGCCCTTCAAACCATCATCCGTTGTGACATAATCACCAACATTTGGCAGACGGCTGTTGAGATACTCGTATGTCTCTTCCTCATTTTTCAGACAGCACATCAGTCTGCCGCACACGCCGGAAATCTTGGTTGGATTCAGGGAAAGATTCTGCTCCTTCGCCATTTTGATTGATACCGGTGCAAACTCGGAAAGGAATGTGTGACAGCACAGTTCACGTCCACAGATTCCATATCCTCCCATAATCTTTGTCTCATCGCGGACACCGATCTGACGCAGTTCGATCCTTGTGCGGAATACGGCTGCAAGATCTTTTACCAGCTCACGGAAATCAATTCTTCCGTCTGCGGTAAAATAGAACAGCAGCTTATTATTATCAAATGTGTATTCCGCTTCCACTAACTTCATATCCAGCTTATGTTTTGCAATCTTTTCCAGACAGATCTTAAACGCCTCTTTTTCCTTCTGGCGGTTCTTCTCTGCCTGCTTTTCATCCTGCTCAGTCGCAATGCGGATGACCGGTTTTAATGGCTGGACGACGCTCTCCTCGGACACTTCCCTCGGATCAGTCATGACAGTTCCCATCTCAACGCCTCTTGCAGTCTCAACAATTGCATGCATGCCTGCTTTTAACTGTAACTTTCCAGGTCCGAAATAATATATTTTACCTGCATTCCGGAAACGGATTCCTACTACTTTTACCATTCTAGTTCTCCTTAATTGTCAGCAGTAATAACTCAATCACCAGATCAAAGTTTACGTTTGCGTCCAGACGTATCTGGGCTTTGCGCAAAGCTTCCAAAATACTGTTGATTCCATTGTAAGAGCTTTTTTCTGCCTGTCGTTTTATGTCGTAGACCTCATCCTTGAAAATAAGGCCATTTACGTCACCTGTTGCTTTAAAATATAATACGTCACGATACCAGATCATCATCAGATCAAAGTAATCGTTAATTTCTAATTTGTAATCTGCGATCTGCTTTACCGCAGCGGTCATCTCATAGAGATCAATATCATCGAGACGCTTGATCAGCTGCAGTGCGCTTGCCTTCATCTCATTAAAATCATCAGAGGACGCAAGCTGGATTGCTTTTCCCACATTTCCCTGTGCAAATGCCACACACACATCCGCCTGATAGTCAGGGATCTGATACTTTTCCATCAGGAACTTTTTGATTTTCTCATCCGGCACAACTTTAATATTCAACGTCACGCATCTGGATAAGATCGTTGGCAGAAATGTGTCCGCATTCGTTGTCAAAAGCATGATGACCGCATATGCCGGCGGCTCCTCGATGGTTTTCAGCAGTGCATTCTGTGCCTGCTGGTTCATCTTCTCCGCCTCATCAATGATATATATCTTGTGACTGCTGCTGTATGGTTTCACATCAATATCATTATTTACCTGTGTGCGGATATCATCCACAGAAATGGTATTTGGCTTGTCGTGGTTTACATAAATAATATCCGGCTGATTATGTCCCAGTGCCTGTCTGCAGGAATGGCACTCCATACATGCCTCTTTTCCATGCTTTTCACACTGCAAAGCCATTGCAAATGCCTCCGCCAGCATCATTTTTCCGGATTTGTCCGGTCCATTGATGATGTACGCATGGGATACTTTATCCATCCCGATCGCGTTCTGTAAATGCTCTATAATCTGCTCATGTCCGATAATATCTTTAAATCCTGCCATATGCCGCTCCTTTAAGTCAATATATCTAACAACAATCCACGGATCTCACCTATCCTGCTCAGGATCGCAATGTGATCCTTCTCATCCTTCACAAGCTCCCTTGCCAGTTCATCCAGATTTGAATCGATCAGCCGGATCAGTCCATACACTCTGTGCCGTCCTTTGCGGTCTAAGAAATTCTCTCTGGAAAACTTGTGTGAACGATACACCACCTCATTTAAAAAGTCTTTGATCAGTCCACGGTATTTTTTCATATCGCGGATATCCATATGCTGTGCAATACGGTTCCCCTGTGCCGTGATATCATTCATCAAAAGATCGACTTTTGCCTGAAGATCTGCATCGGTGATGGCACTCGCCAGAGTGAATTTGAATGTTCCATCTCCGGTTTCCGTTGTCACTGTATCAGGTACCTGTGTCACCTGTGCTATATTATTTACTTTAATATCCACCAATGCCCACCTTCTTTCCTACCTGTCTTCTAAAATTGCCCTGCGGATCTCTTCCTCTGTCTCATCGAGATCCTGATTGACAAATCTCCTTGTGATCCCTGCTTCCTTTAACTTTTCCCCGGAAAAATCTTTTGCATCTGACAGAAATCTGCGGCAGAGTTCCTCATACTTCGGGCTTTCCTGCATCCGCTCCCTGTTTAACGCCCGGCTCAGGCGTTCGCCGTCTTCCACTTCTATATAAATCGGCACAACTTTCTCTTTTCCAAAGTAATCACGGATCTTTAAATAAGATTCCAGTGTTCCTATGATCAGATAATTCTGGTGTTCCAGATCGATCTGGTCATCATTCACGGTAAAATATTTCCAGATCCCATGGATGGTATCGTAAGCTCGAAGCTCGATAATACGCCCTTCACGCTCCAATTCTTCCACTTTCTTCTCATCACAGAAAAAATATTCTACCCCATTTTTCTCCCCGGCACGCACCGGTCTTGTCGTATATGGAACAATGGTCTTTAATGAGAGACTTTCATCTCCCAATATCTTTTTAAACAGGGTATCTTTTCCCGTGGAACTTTTTCCCATGATACAATATATTTTACCCATTTTTCCTGCCTCATTTAGTATAATATAGTCTTTAAAAATATACAATCTTTAGAATTTTTTCCTGCACATCAGAACTACCTTCTATTCGCAGTCCAAGTGATAAGCATTCCTCAATATTATCTGCCAGACGCTTCGTGATAATCTCTCCCGGAACAATCATCGGAATTCCCGGCGGATACAGATAAATCGTATCCGCAGACATATTTCCGACTGCCTCCTCTAACGTTACTTCTTTATATGGAAGCTCCTCTGCCTGATAAATCTGCATTTCACGCGGATATTTCTGATATATTTTCTCAATAAACGAATGATACTTCTCATCACTTGCCGGATTCTTCAAAATTTTGTTTCCATTTGAAACGTCCTCTGCCACCTTTGCATCGATCTCATGCAATGCGCCTGCCAGACGCTCCAATCCTTCGTCCTCATCCATCAGACTTGTCATTCCCAGCACATAATAACCGGAAACCATCTCCATCTGTAAATGGTATTTTTTCAAAAGGATCTGATGCAGCTCATCCCCTGTCATCCCGGCTCTATCCGCAAAAATGACCAGTTTGGAATCATCCCAGTCAAATGCTTCCCCAGTGTCCAGATCTTCCTCCTGCATGACATGCAGGTATTTTAAACCGGCTGTTTTCCCATAAAAATCCGTCAGACGCTTCCTGTATTCTGCAAAGAGCTGCTGCCCATGTTCTGCGATCAGCCGGATACATGAATCCATTCCTGCCATGAAAATATAGGATGGTGAACTCGTCTCGTAAATGGACAGATACCGCTCCACCCGCTTCTCATCAATGAGATCAGACGTCAGATGCAGCAGCGCTGTCTGGGTAAACGACGGCAATGTCTTATGTAAACTCATAATCACTGCGTCTGCGCCAAGTTTTACGGCATTTTCCGGGAAACCGCCTCCGAATCCAAAATGTGCTCCGTGGGCTTCATCCACGATAAGCGGAATCCCATGTTCATGGCACACCTCTGCAATCTTTGCCACGTCTGAAACAATCCCCTCATACGTCGGGGAAGTGAGGATCACTGCCACCGCATCCGGATTTTCATATAGCGATTCCTGCACCTGCTCTGCTGTGATCTGCCCCTGGATTCCATTTTTTGTGATAGAAGGATACAGATATTCTGCCTGTAGTTCATTCATATATAATGCATGATAGACTGCTTTGTGACAATTTCTTGCAACTAATACCTTGTCCCCGCGCCTCGTGACAGCACTGATGGCAGCCAGCAATCCACAGGTACTTCCATTTACAAGAAAAAAGCATCGTTTTGAATGGTAAAGCTCTGCTCCGCGCACTTCGGCTTCCTTTATCATACCGGTCGCATGATGCAGATTGTCAAATCCGTCAATCTCCGTGATATCAATCTCATACGGATTGGGAAACGACAGACTTTTTCTTTTGTGTCCCGGCATATGAAACGGATAATAGTCCGACTGCGCATATTCCTCTAAATCATCTATCAAATACTTCATGTAAGCCTGCTCCTGATGTTCGATATCCATATCAGTATATAATACCAGATACATACTGATATACCTTAGTATAACACACTTTCCCCACAGATTCAGCAATGACTTGCATTACCATCCACTCATTACTCTTGAAAAAAAAGTATTTCCTATGCTATAGTATTTTAGATTGCGGATCAAACAATAACATTCCGGAGGTATAGTATGGAAAATGCTCTTGTGATCCTCTGTGGCGGAAACAGCACACGGATGGGAACCGATAAGGCTCTTCTTCCTTTTGGGGACACCTGTTTAATTGAATATCTTGTCAGAAAATTTCAGCCGTATTTTTCCAGAATCTATCTCTCGGTAAAAATAAAGGGGGATTACTCCCATCTGAAGCTTCCCGTAACTGAAATCCCGGATATCTATCCGAATCAGGGACCAATGTCCGGCATTTTTTCCGGCTTATCCATGATCGATGAGGAATGCGCATTTTTTATGTCTGTAGACACTCCGTTTCTGGAACCGAAAACAGGACTGGCCCTGCTCTCAGAGCTCGGTGACGCCGATATCTGCACACTTGAGGGAAAGGCTTCTTATCTCGAAACTGCAACTGCAGCCTACTCCAAAAATTGCATTACAACCATCGGAAAATGTCTCCTGCTCCACCAGCTCACGTTCAATACGCTGCGGGAAAAATGCAGCACCAGATACGTGACTGAGGCTGCGATCGCCGAGGCTGCACCGACACCGATCGATATCCAGTACTATAATCTGGACACCAGAGACAATTATTATCATGCGCTTCGTATTTTAAGCGGAATTGTACCGCCAGATTCTTCCCAGGCGCTGATCGAATATTTCAAAGACACCAGAGATTTATTTTTGCATACAACTCCGGTGATCTCCTTTGTGGCAAAACCGGGAACGATCATGACACCTCTCATTGAGCGGCTGCTTCCTTTATTAGAGCGTGAGGGGTTAAAAGTCGTTCACCTCATCAAAGAAGATTCCTCTGTCGTATTCAAAAACGTCTTTTTTGAGCCGACTCTGGAAAATCTCTCCTCGTCGCTCTCCGGTGCCGACCTTGTTCTGACGGAAAATTTTGGAGCAGATGCGCCGAATAAAATTGAAATTCTGCGGAAATACTGGTCGGAAACACCGTTATCTGACGAAAAAGATCTGATCGCTGTATTTGCTGATTTTCCATATCATGCAGAGACTTCCCTTCCGGTCTTTGATCTGAACAAACCAAAAAATATTGTCACATTCCTCCGGGAATATCTGGGCAGACAATAAAACCAGAAATAAAGGCTGCCTGTGGGCAGCCTCTTATAAATATCGTTCCAGATCCGGCATCCAGTCTCCAAAGAAAACCTCATCTCTGCACATTGCATTCCAGACAGGTCTCAAAAACAAAACAATCCGGTGCAATACTGTTTCCCAGGAAACATTCTCCATTCCCTGCTTTCTAACATATTTTTCCCACCGTTTTTTCATATAAGTGTAAGTATCATAAGATTCCAGCATTTCAATCCTTTTTTCCTGTGGAATCACTTCCTCTTTTTCGCAGAAAAAAGAGAGTGTCTCGTAAATATGTCGTCCATCGACAGTTTCCTGCTTCAGCAGACGAAATGTTGTATCATATACCTCCATAGAAGGAATCAGTTCCAGATATTTGAGGATTGTAAAAAGTTGTTCTGCCAGATATGTTTCAACCGGAAAATGTTGATACGCTGCACATTTCTTCTCAAAAAATACAGACTGCAGCTCCTGTTTTTCCGGCTTTGCTGCATCATATACCAATGGACTAATACGGATGGTAAGCGGAACCTTCATTTCCTCCCATTCTCCAGTTATGTAAACCAGATAGTCCTGTTCCTCCTTTTCCACTGAACAACTCCAGCGGATATGTTGTTCCCGTTTTGCACAGATCTCCTCTGCAAAGCCAGTGATCCACTTTTCGTCCAATACCTGCTGTTCTTTCCCATTATCCTGCCCGTATACAAAATGAAGCGGCTTCTGCCACTCCTTTCGATAACTGTCGAGGTCAAAAGCCTCACGGTTTTTCAGCCATAACCGCTTTGCAAAATCGGTTTCCAGAATTTGGAACATCAGTGTTTCCTGCAAAAATCCTTCCAGCAGATTTGCAAATGAGATTTGATACTCTATGCTTTTTTCTTTTAACTTCTTCTTCGTAAGTAGGTTCTGTTCCATTTAAAGCCAGACTCCAATCATATTCTGAACTTTTTTCACAACTTTACGCTCTTTTGCATAATACATCAGTTTTGCAATATCCTTCTTCGGATCTTTTATGTAAGCCATCAGTCCTTCTTTGAATCTTTCCCGATCCATCTTGTCCTCGTATTTTAAGCATTCACAGATCAGTCTTTCCTTTTCAAAAATCCGGACTGTCACATTGGAAAGCTGTATTTCTGTCACTCCAAGCTCCAAAGTATCCGGCTCTGCATACATCGGAATGATCTTCGGATAATCCATTTTAAACCGTGATTTGGAAGTATTCTTATCCACCGCAAGCCGCCAGCCATACGGTTTCTTTTTGATATAGCCATACGCATATAACGCATTTTCCAGATTCAGCACGCAGTCCGGAAACAGCTTTGCCACAAGCTCCTCCTCTGTAAAATCACTGAGATGAACTGCATAATAACCGCTTTTTACGCGCAGAATATCCCCTTTTTCCACAAAATCAAGGATTCTGCGATAATCGATCCCCAGCCCGGCAAGCTGGCTCTTTTTTACAATTCCGCCATTATCCAGAATAAACTTCTTTACTTTGTCTAACAGCAACTCTCTTTTTTCACTGACTGCATATGACTCCGACATGCTTTATCTCCATCTTCTGCGTCTTCTACGTTTTTTTCTGATTCTTCGTTTCTGATCTTTTCTGTCTCTACGAACGGCTCTGTTGTGTTTGATAATATAGTAATTATCGTAAAAACGTTTTAAGAAAAATAAAAGTACACCAAGCAAAATCACTGCAACAATGAGTAAAACCACAACAATCGGTTTCACCTGCACCGTGGAGACTGCTTCCTGTTCCTCCTCCTCGGTCGACTCATTGTCAAATGCGTAGCCCTCTACCACCACGCCGGTTGTCTTAATATCTGCTTTTCCTACATTTCTTCCCGCATAAGTATATGTGATGCTTCCTGCAATCTCCGGATCACTATCGTTATATTCCACAGAAGATGAGGTATCTGAAAATTCTGCTGTTTTCGGCAGAACAATGACGGCCTCTTTATCAAGCTCCACAAATGGTGCAATATTGTCCAGATTACCATTATCCACCGTTGTCTCTGCGCTGTAATCCGTATCATTTTCCGCTACATTCAGCACCTGAAAATTGTCAAATGCGTAATCAAATAAGTTTACTGTATCAATAAACTGATTCGGTGACTGCGTGTTCATTACCACACAGATCAAAGTCATGCCATCTTTTTCCGCATAAGTCACCAGAGTGCTGTTTGCGGTCGCCGTGTATCCGGTCTTTCCGCCGACACAGTACGGATATAAGTACTTGCGGTTCGCATTGTGGTAAGTGCAGAGCATATCGTGATGATTTCTTAACACCGTTTCCTCCGCATGCTTATTGGTCGGAGGGATTGTATACATCTTCGTCCCGATGATAATACGAAATGTCTCATTCTGATAAGCTGCCTGCGCGATCAACGCCATGTCATGTGCGGTCGTATAATGATTTTCATCCTGCAGACCGTGCGGATTGGCAAAATGTGTGTTAGTACATCCTAATTCTTTTGCCTTGGCATTCATCATGTCCACAAAATTTTCTACCGTGCCGCCCACATGCTCTGCGACAGCGTAGGCACATTCATTTGCCGACTCTAGCATGACACCGTAAAGGCACTGCTCTAAGGTCATCTGCTCGCCGTAATCTCTGGCAATTCCAGATCCTTCCGTGTTGTTGATCGCATCATCCGAAAAAGTGACCATGTCACTCAGATTGCCATTTTCTAACGCCAGCAGCGTGGTCATGATCTTTGTGATACTCGCCGGGTAGTGTGCTTCATCACTATTTTTTTCATAAAGGATCGTGCCTGTGGACTCTTCCATCAAAATAACACCCGGTGAGAGTGTCTCCGGCGCATCCGGCCAGTAGTCTGCCGCCTTGACGTCCACTTTTCCAAGACAAACAGCAGATATAATCGTAAGGATCAGGCATGCCGCCTTTTTCCATCTATTTTTCAACATCATAAAAACTCCAAATCTATATTCAATCTATTAATTTCGCACAATCCGTCCCATGTATACACAATTTTTACGGATTGTTACTGTTCACCCGTAACTCGTTCCTGTAACAACAACGTTACTCTATCAACATTATTAGTATAATAGTTGGAAAAAATACATGCAACCACTTTTCATCATTTTATGACTTTATTAATTTGTCAGATTATGCAATGTGTGCTTGAAAGTTGGGGTTTCTTTATTGTAGAATGTAACTGATCGCTTTGCGCTTAGATATATTTGCTGCAAAAAACGAAAATGCATTTTGAAAAAATATTAGTTTACATCATTAGAGAGGTTGTTTTATGAGATTAAGAAATATCCCTGGCGCGGATGACGCCATTTTAAATAGTGAATACTGCATCAAAAATCCAGAGAAGCAGAAAGGGCACTGGCAGGATTGCTTTGAGACAGCACAGCCGCTTCATATCGAGATCGGCATGGGAAAAGGCCGTTTTATCATGGATACGGCTGCCCTGCACCCGGACATTAATTACATCGGCATCGAGCGTTACTCCAGCGTACTTTTACGCGCTTTGCAGAAAGTGGAGCAGAATCCGCTTCCTAATATTAAGTTTATCTGCATGGACGCTGCCGATGTTGCAGAGGTTTTCGCCAAAGACGAAGTCGACCGTATTTACTTAAACTTCTCCGATCCCTGGCCGAAAGACCGCCACGCCAAGAGACGTCTCACTTCCAGACAGTTTTTCGCGCGCTATGACCTGATTTTGAAAAAAGAAGGACATCTGGAATTTAAGACTGACAATCAGGATCTTTTCACATTTTCATTAGAGGAAGTTCCGGAAGCCGGCTGGAAATTAGACGCTTCCACCAGAGACTTACACCATGATCCTATCTTAAACGAAGGAAACGTCATGACGGAATACGAAGAAAAATTTTCTTCCAAAGGAAATCCAATCTGTAAATTGATCGCATCGAGATAGAAAAAACGCCCGATACCAATGGTTTTACACCATTGATACCGGGCATTCTATTTATCCTTCAATTGCAATGTAACGTTTTTCCGGAACAGCTTTCTTCTGTTCTTTCGGAACGTCCAAGGTCAGGATACCGTTTTCGTATTTCGCATGGATATCTTCCTCTTTCATGTTCTCACCAACATAAAAGCTTCGGCTCATGCTGCCTGCATAACGTTCACGTCTGATGTATTTGTCATTCTTATCCTTCTCATCCTTATCGAGTCCCTTCTCGGCACTGATAGTCAGGTATCCATCATTCAACTCAAGATGAAGCTCATCTTTCTTGAATCCCGGAAGATCAATTGCTACTTCATAGCCATTATCTTTCTCCTTAACATCTGTCTTCATCATATTCTTTGCATGTTTGCCATACAATGTTTTATCAACATCCGGGAATGAAAAATTCATTAAATTGTCAAAATCATCAAATAAACTCTCTCCAAAAATACTAGGCATCAACATAAGTCATCTCTCCTTTTCTATCTGTCCACTTTTTTGTGGATATTCGTATGCTCATTAACCTTGTTTCTTTGGAACTAACAGATTAAGGAACTCGGGGAATCTTTCTTTCTCTTTTGTTCCCTCTTCCTTTGTTCTGACTACGTTATACACCTGTTCGTTAGCACTGTCAAGTGTTGAGTGCTAATTTTTTGTGAACTTTTTGTGATTTTCTTCAAAATTTTAAATTTGAATTCAAACATAAAAAAAGCACCGACCCCATAGCCTATGCTATAAAACCGATACTTCGTAATGCGCCACCAGGGGTTCGAACCCTGGACACCCTGATTAAGAGTCAGGTGCTCTGCCAGCTGAGCTAGTGGCGCATGTCTTTCAGCGACGAATGTTATTATATAATACTTTTTTTAGAAATGCAACTATTTTTTTATAAATTATTTCGTATTTTGTCGAGTACTGTTTTTATATTTTTAATTTTATATTTTTCAAAGGGACAGTCCTTGCGAACCGTCCCTCCTCATTAATCAATAATTCCAAATTCTTTGTAAAATTTCTTTCTGGCTTCTTTATCAACAGAAGCCTTTTTTACATCTTCTATTCTATTATTTTGCAATAAAAGATTTATAAGTTTTCCTAGTCTTGCCTCACCCATATTTACAAGATGTTCTGCTACTGTATCCATAGTATTGTACTCTCCTTTCTCCTTCTCTGCCAGAATTTCTTCATAACGCTCATCCCCCGTCATAGCAGATAATAATTTTAATACTTCATCCACATGTTTAATTTCTGTTTTGTCATCTGAAACATAATCTTTATTCTTTCTCTTGTGTACAAAGAAATTGGCTACAATTTTAAAATCGCTTTTAAATCTTGCAATCTCTTCTTCCGTCAACCATGCAATATTAAAAACTGTGATTTTATAGTCATTAACATACTCTCCCAAACCCTCCGGAATGTATATCACATCCTTTAAATGCGTTGGTTTATCCCACATCTTATCTGTACCAAAATATAAAACAATTGTCAATACTGCAACTGGTCTTTTTCTTTTCTTCTGCAATTGACTGCGATAAGTGGCACCATCATAACCTAATATACGAAGCGGCATATATTTCTCCGGTAAAGTTTGATTTTCCATGCCATATATGGCAAATTCAATATCACGCTCTTTCCAGAGTTTGACGATATCCCTTTCCTGTTCATGCAGTTTATTTTTCCTGCCTTTATACACAGATCTTGTACTTATATTTTCTAAGGACTCTGGTGTTACCTTCTGTTCTCCTTTAAATACCAGACCATTTATGATGTCTGCAAATACATCATTATAATCTGCAAGTATTTTTTCTGTTGTATCTTTCTCGCCCAAACCTTCCTCTCTTTCTTTGCGAAGTTTCCGGAAAGCCCTCAATATCTGTATCTAACAATTTTTTAGGATTTCATGCCGATCTGGCAGAAATAACTCGTACTATAACACTTATTTGAAAAAAAGATTTTGCTATCTGCAATATTGAATGTAACTGATGTATACACAATTGTCAAGAAATCCTTTTCTAATATTTCCTATTTCACTATTTTATGGTATTTTATAACTATGTGTGCCCGGCTTGATTTTATATCAAAATAAATACGGCACCATTTTATAAGGAGGTTTCACATGCGTGTTGAAGAACGATTATTAAAATATGTCTCTTACTGGACAACTTCTGACGAGGAATGCCGACAGATTCCATCTTCGGAAAGACAGTTTGAGTTAGGAAAAGTGTTAGAACAGGAATTGCGAGATCTCGGTTTAGAGAAAGTCACTTTAACCGATCACTGCTATGTTTACGGACTGTTGCCGGCAACGAAAGGATATGCTGACAAGCCTGCTGTCGGTTTTATTTCCCATATGGACACTGCTCCTGATTTTTCCGGAAAAGATGTCAAACCACAGATCATTCCGGATTATGACGGCAATGATGTTCTTTTAAAAGGAAGCGGCACTTATCTGAAAGTATCCGATTTCCCTACACTTAAAACATTAAAAGGCCGCACACTGATCACTACAGATGGAACAACCCTGCTCGGCGCTGACGATAAAGCCGGGGTTTCCGAGATCATGACGGCAGTGGAACAGATCATCACAGAAAAAATACCTCACGGCGACATCTGGATCGGCTTCACACCGGACGAAGAAGTCGGAAGCGGTGCTGATTTATTTGACCTTGACTATTTTAAAGCCAAATTTGCCTACACCGTCGACGGCGACTACGAGGGCGAAGTTGCCTATGAAAACTTCAATGCGGCAAGTGCTTCTTTTGAGATCAAAGGCGTCAATGTCCACCCTGGAGAGGCAAAAGATATTATGATCAACGCTGCCCTTGTCGGCTGTGAGATTGCATCTCTTCTTCCTGAAAATGAGACTCCTGCCCATACCGAAGGCAGAGAGGGATTTTATCATCTGACTGATTTTAGCGGAGACATCGCCCACGCCAAAGTGAATTATATCGTGCGCGACCATGACAAAGCCACTTTTGAAAAACGTCTTGATACCCTGCGTGGCATTGAGCAAAAAATGAATGGAAAATATCACGCAGACACTGTAAAATTGAACATTCAGCATTCCTATAGTAATATGCTGGAAGTCATTGAAAAGAATGAATATGTCGTTGCAATTGCAAAAAAAGCAATCAAAAACGTTGGTCTGGAACCAGTCTCCCGCCCAGTCCGCGGTGGTACAGACGGCGCCAGATTAAGTTTTATGGGACTTCCTTGTCCGAACCTCGGAACCGGCGGCTATGGTTTCCACGGACCATTTGAACATATCAGTGTAGAAGGTATGGATACCGCTGTTTCGGTTATCAAAGAAATCGTAAAAATCACTGCCGAATAATGATCGGGAACGTTTTTCCTGTTACACAAAAAATCTGCCATACAAAAATTGCATTTGTATGACAGATTTTTTATTCTCTTAAATATTATTTTTTACTTTACACCGAAGTCTTTCTTCTATTATAAGTTTGCAATCAATGCTGCGATCTCATCCGGTGTCATAACCTTATTCGGATCTGACAGATCAGGCATTGCCGGCTCATCATCTACAACAGTTTCATCTTCCAATGGAATCTTCTCGACCGGAACATTATCATCCGAATCCGTCAAAGTATCTACCATTATATCATCATACTTGGATAAATCTTCCTCCGGAGAAGAAACTTCTTCTTTACCAATTGATGGTTCCTCCATATCAGATGGAACTTCCTCGATCGGTGTCTCCTCCATCACGGATGGTTCTTCTTCGATCGGTGTCTCCTCCATCACGGACGGTTCTTCTTCGATCGGTGTCTCTTCCATCACGGATGGAACTTCTTCGATTGGTGTCTCTTCCATCACAGTTGCTTCTCCAGCAGCCGATGGGATCTCCTCAACTGCGACTTCCTGAACCTGTGGTTCTTCTTTTTCAATTTTATTCTCTTCTGCCAAGATACGTTCCTCGGTAAAAAAGTTCTGTTTTGCAGACTCTGCTGCTATCTTTGCATCAGCTCCGATCGTATTCAATGTATTCTGCAAAACTTCCAGCTGCTGTAATATTTTATTCTGATTGTCTAAAATATTCTGTGCATATGCGCTGTCATTTTTATTAGTTTCCGATGACGGCTGCGGAACATTATCTGATAAAACAGCCTCTAACATCGAAATCTTTTCCATGATGCGGTCATTGGAATTCATCAGTGCATCTGCATTCTCTTTACTTCTTCCAATGGAAACCTTTGCTACTGCTTTCTGTGCGTGGATAATATCCTCCACATTTGTTTTCCGGGACTGGTTTCCTTTTTCAATGAGTTCATACAGATCATCAAATGTTTTCCTCAATAAAAGATAAGACGCTTTTTCTGATTTAAAAATACTATCATACTGTTCTTCTTTGCGATTCTTTTCTGCCATCAGATAAATTGAAATGGAATCTACCAAAAAATAGATTGCAACCAGAAACAATGCTGTAATGATCGCCAGAATAATAAATTTCTGAGGCATATTGATCATTGCATATAAATCTGCAACCAGTAAAACTACCGCAATTAACAATGTAATATTTATGCGGAACCTGACATTTTTTTCGCTGTTCTTATCCATAAGAGCTACCTCCCACTATTGCGTCCTCCGTGACGCTCTCTGTGGCTATTTTACCATAACTTACACGAGATAGCTATATGCGAAAACAACAATCTTCAACAGAATACGACCGAAATTTCTTTTTATAATAAAATAAGCTGTCCGATCAGCTCTGCTCCTTTATAAAGATCATCGACCGTTGTGTATTCCCGTGTCGAATGTGCGTTATACATTCCATTCGATAAAACAAGCCCTTCGATTCCGTTTTTTGCAAAACTGTTGTTATCACTTCCACCGAACGTACCTGTAAGTCCACCGGAAAATCCTAAGATTTCACAGGCTTTTTGAAAATCGGTCACTGACTTGCTCTCAAGTGTTGTCTCATAGGCGGTCAGCACACAGCAGTCCGGCACAATGTTTGTCGCTGTTCCACCCTGAATCGTTCCGATATTAAACGTCGTCTCTTCAGACAGATCAAGCACATACGCCTGTTTTGCGGTTACTTTCGAATAGTCAAAAACATCCGAACCTTTGACATATAATTCCTCACCAATTGTAAACAGAATTTCAATTTTTTTATGAGGTTTTCCACTGTCAAGAACAAGTTGTACACAATAGAGGATTTCCAGAATACCACTGATGTCATCTGCACCAAGCACAGTATCCCCTGCAGAATGTATTGTTCCGTCTTTTTCCAAAACAGATTTTTTGCCGCTCCAAGGTTCTACAACATCCATATGTGCGCAAAAAATAACCGGATCTCCTTCCAATTCTCCATCTAAGACAGCAAAAATATTTCCGGTGTCGCCACCATAATAAGCTCCGGGTCTAAGGCTGAAGTCGGCTCGTGGAGCAGGAGTAATTCCGGCTTTAGGGCAAGTGCTCTGGCAATTGCGACACGCTGCTGCTGTCCTCCGGACAAATGTTTTGGATAATGATTTTCCCATGATGCCATTCCAACACGCTCTAATTCTTTTAAAGCAATTGCTTTGCTCTTTTTCTGAACAACCATAAGACCTTCCCTAACATTTTCCAACGCTGTCTTTTTCTCAAACAGATAAAATCTCTGGAACACCATGCCCGTAATCTTACGGAATTCCAGGCTGTCTTTGTGTTTTTTGGAAAGATCGACCGTTTTTCCACCAAAAACTGCCTCCCCCTCCTCCGGGATCTCCAACTGGTTGATGCATCTTAATAAGGTTGATTTTCCTGTACCGGAAGGGCTGATAATTCCGACAACATCGCCTTTTTCAATTTTTAAATTAATATGGTCTAATACTTTATTCTCATGAAAACTTTTGGAAAGGTTTTTGATCTCTAACATTTTTATACCTTTCTGTTATACACTTTCATACGTTAATTCCAAAGAGTATACACATAAAGAAAGAAGCAGGTCGTTGTCATATGGTTATCACAACTGCCTGCTTCTTCTTTTCTCCAAAACACTCAGGTGTATAAATCATATGAAAATAAAACCGTATTCATCCATACAGCACATACAACAGCAACACATCTGGTTTTTGTTCATTACGATTGTATTTGTCTTCATATGATTTTCCCCTTTCTTATTTCCTACTTATTTGATATGTTATGTAGGAATTACTTTATATGGGGAATTATAATCATCTGATATTATTTTGTCAATTGTTTTTGTTATAGAAGATTCCTTGGGTTTGTTATAGGTTTTGATTATAGCTGATTTTTTTTAGAACAACTCCGGGTGATTTTCCAGCGCATCTTCTTCCGTAATCTCGCGGATCACGCGGCATGGAACACCAACTGCAAGTGAATTTGCCGGAATATCTCTGGTAACGACGCTTCCAGCACCGATCACACAGCCCTCGCCGATCGTAACACCACCACAGATTGTAACATTTCCTGCGATCCAGCAGTTATCGCCAATGGTAATCGGTCTGGCGTATTCCTTATCGGTAAGTGTTCCATTCTGTTTCTGATATTGGTTGCGATCCTGCCAGCGGAGCGGATGCATCGGGGTAAGAAGTGACACATTTGGTCCCATAAATACATTTGCACCAATTGTAACCGGACAGCAATCCACACACGTAAAGTTAAAGTTCGCATACGAATTTGCACCGATAGATGTCAGACAGCCATAATCAAACTGTACTGGTCCCTGCAAGTAAAACGAATCACCTATGATTCCCATTTCTTTCAGAATCTCGGAACGTTTCTCGTCTGTTTCAAGAAGTTCATTATATTCTTTACTTAATCTATGGGCTTTTGTTCTTAATTTTACAAGTTCTTCATCGGAAGGATCGTAAATTTTTCCTGCCGTCATTTTCTCTTTTTCTGTCATTTTCCCTGCTCTCCTTTTGAAATCTCATGATAGACTGGTTTTTCCCTATGCCAGCTCTGCGCCTAATTTTTCCAGGTCTTCCATTGCACCCGCATTTTTTGATAATTCATCTTTTGCAGTTGCATAATAGGATTTCTGGAAAAGCATATCCCATGACAGGTAGTGAGCCATGCAGTCAAACTGTTTCTGAATCAGTTCATATTGTATACTGTCTACCGGTGATCCGCCTACGACAATAACACCAACCTTTTTCCCTTTTATCTGTAATCCTCTGCAATAACATTTGTCTATAACCAGCTTTAACTGTGCGGACATTCCCCACCAATACACTGGTGTTGTAAAAAGGATCATGTCTGCTGCCACAATTTTGTCAATTGTAGGATTGGTATCATCCTGATCTACGCAGCCTTTATTACATTGACAGACGCCACATCCTTTGCATGGGCTGATATCTAACTTGTCCGGCTGAATCACTTCGATCTCATTTTTTCCAGATGCACCTTTTATAAATGCATTAATTGCAGTTAATGTATTGCCTTTTCTTGCACTTCCGTTAATAATCACAATTTTCATTTATTGGTTCCTCTTTTCTTTCCTAAATTTATATCTGAAGTATACCATAAAAAGTATTAACATACGCATTATATGTTATGATGATAACGCTACATCGCAAAAAGCCCTGAAGCTGCAACTTCAGGGCTTTTGCTTATAAATTATTCCGTTTCCGGTTCATCCACAGATAGAAGATCACATTCAGCACAATTCCGAATATCGTTGCTTCCGGAGCCGCAAAACCGATCTTGGTGAGGCTCGCATCTGGCTGGATACTCATATAATATGCCAGCGGCAGACGCACAAGAAGCGTCTGGACGAGTCCCTGAACCATAACCCAGACCGTTTTATCATGTCCGTTGAAATAACCGACCATACTGAATAGAACGGCTGTCACGATCGTTTCCAACGCAAACCCTTTCAGATAATCATAACCATTCTGCACAACGGCTGCGTCTGTTGTGAAGATTCCGGTCAGAAGATCTCCCTTAAACATAACAAATGCAAATACAATGCAGCCGATCACAATTCCAACGCCCATGCCGGTAAACATTGCTTTTTTCGCTCTTTTTTCGTTTCCGGCACCCACGTTCTGCGATACAAAGGATGCCATGGACTGCATCAGAGAACTTGGAATCAGCATTGCGAAGTTAACGACCTTGCAGGCAACACCATATCCGGAGGAAGCTGCGAGTCCAAGCCGGTTGACAAATGCGCAGAGTGCAAGGAATGAGATCTGTGTCAAGAACTCCTGCATAGCAAGCGGCAGACCGACTTTTAATGCTCTTATACAATGTGTGTTGATCTTAAAATCCTGTCTGGTGATTTTAAATGGAAGTTCTCTTTTTACCAGTAAAAATAATGCAAAAACGACGCTGACCGCCTGTGCTGTTACAGTTGCGATTGCAGCTCCGGCTGCGTCTAAATGCAGTCCTGCCACTAAAATCAGGTCTCCTGCGATATTTACCACACATGCAACTGCAACGAATAATAATGGAGATTTGCTGTCACCTAAGCCTCTGAAAATAGCTGCGAGCAGATTGTACGCCACAATGAAAAAAATTCCGCCACCGCAGATACGCACATAAGACGATGTCAGTTCCACAGCCTCCTGTGGTGCCTGCATCAGCACTGCAATCGGCTGTGCAAACCCGATCATAACTACAAAAAGTACCGCAGAAACAATTGCAAAAATAATTGTTGCTCCACCGATCAAAGCTCCAATATACTGCGGTTTTTTCTCCCCGATATACCGTGCGATCAAAACAGTGATACCCATTGCAAACTGCGTAATAACAAAAGTGACTAAGTTTAACACCTGGCTTCCTGTTGATACGGCTGAAAGCCCCGATGTTGTTCCAAACCTTCCAACGACCAGAAGGTCAACTGCACCGTAAGCCGCCTGCAATACTAATGCGCCTAAGATTGGCAGCATAAATGGCAGCAGCTTTCCTAAAATACTTCCCTGTGTAAAATCTGATTTTGAACTATTCAATGTCAACTCTCCTTTCGCTCATGACTTTATAAAATTTTTCTATGGTCGAAATCATACAATCCGCTTCTTCTTCGGAAATATGATCCATATATTTCAAAAGCCGGCTGTAATAATTTTTATCGTACTTATCCGATAACTCCTCACCTTTTTCTGTAATGAAAACATATGTGATCCGACCGTCCTCCTCAGACGCATATTTCGTGAGATAGCCCTTTTTTTCCATTTCCTTGACCGTTCTTGTCACCCCCGGTCTTGGCAGCTTTAATGTGTCACTGATATCCGATACTTTTACTCTCTCTTTCTTCTCCTGTAACTTGTGGATCACATCCATGTACTGTATATACGCTGGTGTGACTCCTTCCGGCAGTTCCGGGAGCAGTTCCCTCGTCCTTTTTGCAAGATAGCAGGCATCCAACATTCTCTTTATTTTTTCTTCGTTCATACTATCGGTTCCTTTTTTACATTGTGCTATATAATTGCCTTTGTTAATTACCATTGGTAATTATATGGTTCTATAACGCTATTGTCAAGAAATAATTTAAACTCGCCCTATCATAATATTACAAAACAGGAATCAATCACCAATACAAAATCATGGTCATCAATCCCTGTCTTTTCACATCTTTATGCGGTTTTATTCATCTTTTCCGGAATCATGTGAAGCCTGTTTTCATCGCCAAGCGCAATGAGTATTCTCTGGCATTTTTCAAACTCAGAAGCAAGCTGCTCTATCTCTTTCGACTGCATTATTTAACCTCATGTCCTGTGTCTTTCCTTCATTAACTCTAAGATATCCATATATAATTCCTTTCTTTGTTCAAATGTTTAAACGCATTGTACCATAAAACAATCCAGAATTTTCAATGGGAAAGAAAATAGAGACGATTAAATTTTTTTATCGTCTAACATCCCCTTTTTTCTCAAAAAGAGCATGAATCCAACGCAGAGAATCAACTGCAAGGCTGACGACATCGGCGTTGCCAGCCCGATATGAAACAGCGATGTTTCCGGCTGGATGCTCATAATATAAGACACCGGAACTCTGACGCAAAATGCGCCAAGGATTCCCTGGATCATGACAAATCGTGTCTTACCGATACCATTGTAAAATCCGGTATAGCAGAAGAAAATAGCTGTAAACAGGCAGTCGATCGCATATGCCTTGAGATAATCTGCCGCTGCAAAAACCACTTCCCCATCCGAGGAGAAAATTCCTGCCAGCGCATCTCCATGGAAAAACGTGATCAAAAACATTACCACGCCAATGGAAAAAGAAACGGCAATGCCGTAATGCAAGGCTTTTCTGGCTCTTGTAATCTGACCTGCGCCATAGTTTTGTGCCACAAATGCCGACATGGACTGCATGAAAGCAGACGATATGAGCATGATAAATGCACACACTTTTTCTGCGACACCGACACCTGCCGAGGCAATGACTCCCATAGAATTTACGATTGCCAGAATGATCAAAAATGAAATGCTCACAAGCAGATCCTGCAATGCAATCGGCGCCCCAAAACCAACCATTTTCTTCAAATATACTTTATGAATCCGAATATTTTTATTTTTTACGGTAAAAGGCAGCTCTTTTTTACAGATCAGGAAAAACGAAACTACCACGCTCACAATCTGCGCAAACACTGTTGCAATCGCAGCGCCCTGTGTTCCCATGTGAAAGCCTGCACATAGGATCAGATCTCCCGCAATGTTAAAAACACATGCAATCGCGACTGTGATAAGCGGTGTCTTAGAATCGCCCAGTCCACGGAAAATGCAGCCGATCAGATTGTAGGCAACAATGACTAACATACCTCCGCCGCAAATTCTGATGTAATCAACGGTCTTTTGAAATGCTTCCTCAGGCGCGTTCATGATCTGACTGATTGAAGGCGCAAAAACAACCATAATGATCGACATGACCACTGCGATCGCCGCAAACATGACAATTGCTGTTCCTACGGTTCGTCCGCCTTCCTCTTTTTTTCCGCTTCCGATCTGCTGTCCCAGCAAAATTGTGGTTCCCATTGCGAAACTGCTGATCAGATTTGTTAATGTAGTCATGATCTGAGAACCTGTCGAAACCGCGGATACATCTGCGGATGAAGCAAATTTTCCCACTATGAGCAGGTCTACCGCGCCATACATCGCCTGCAGAAATAACGCCAGCAAGACAGGAAATGCAAATAAGATCAAAGGTTTTAAGATTTTTCCTTCTGTAAATGATGTGTTTGTTTCCATATATTCCTCCTGAAAATGATAGGTTGTGGCAGTAATTTCCTGTCACACAAAAAAAGCCGGATAAGAAAAGCAGATATTTCAATCTGCCATCTTATCCAGCTATTGTTTCTAAACGAACAAGTTGCCCTCCGATGAGCGATTCTGATTATACAATACACTTTTTTTCATGTCAATCGGTTTCATACAGTTCCGATGTTTTCAAATTTCCTCATACATCTCAAATCGCGCAGATACCTAAAAAACCTTGATTTTACTGGAAAATTTAATATCCTTGCAGGGCATTTTTTAATCTGCTGCCTTAGCTTGTTTCTTTTAAGAATCCTGGAAATCAAATGTTTCAAAAACAAGCTCAGTTCCTATGATCTTGTAAATTTTATGCGTGACTTCAGGGCTGTTGACAAAGGTGATGGAACCAATATCAATATTTCTCAGAATCAAAGCGTTAATGAAAAAATCAAAAAATTAATCGGTTTAACTAATCTCGATGCTCTGTACCTGACAGAAAAAGAGAGTGATAATATCTTTGAGTTCACCATGCTGATTGACAGATGAGTACTAGGTTTTTCTTATAGCTCATGTTGTCGTTCATTTCACTTTAATTTTTTGCTTATCTTACTGTTTTTCTGATTCCAACTGCGGTCAATGCTCCACAGGAAAGAAGGAGAAGTGTGATCCACAAAGCTGCCTGATCGTTATCTCCGGTTTTCGGTGAAACTGCTGTTGTATCTGCTGTCTGAACTTCAAAGTCTGCTGTTGCAACTCCATTTGCAGAAACAATACTAATACTGTGTGTTCCGGCTGCCAATGTGCTTAAATACTCCGGTTTCAAAGTGATAATGATACTTCCTTCTGTTGCCGTATAGCAGTCTGCACTGAGTTCTGCATTATCTACCATAACTTTCTGGAAGTTTGCAAATGAATCACTGGAACGGAAATAAATTGTATTTCCACTTCCCTGCGTATAGCTGCTGCCTGCACCTTCAATGATGGTTGGTATAACCTGCTGACTGCCCTGTGTACTTGCCGTTGTTGCCGAAGCCGGTGTTGATGTTGTTGTAGATTCACCTTGCATTGTTGACGGTTCACTTGGTGTCGGTGTCGGTTCTGGTGTCGGTGTTGGATTTGGATTGGTATTATTACTTACGAAAGTTGTACCAATCTCACCAGTATATCCTTCTGGTTTTTTATTTAATGCTGCGGTAACTCCAGATGCTGTGACAACTGCATTTGGAGATATTGTTATTTTTTTACCACTTTCTAATCCATAGCTGGAAATCTCTCCTTTTTCTGCCTTAGCTACCACAGTTCCTCCACTAATCGTTATATCGCCATCACATTCAATACCACGGCTACTGTAAGCTGCTTCTGCAGCATATGCTGTAATATTACCATTTTTAATAACAATACCATCATATGCATATATGCCACTTGTACCAGCTGTTGCCTGTGCATTTGCAATAATTGTACCCTGACTATCAATTTCCAGTTTTCCTAGCACACTAATACCATGACTGGTATCTGCTGTTCCACCTGTTACATCAAGTGTCCCATCTCCTGTTATGGTTAAATTTCCATGAACATATATTCCGCAACTCCATCCATTTGTACTACTACTGTAAGAACTGCTTATATTTTTTATTCTATTTTCATTTTTAATTATTATGTTCAGGTCTTGTAAGGTTTCGATTTCGATTCCGCTTCCATTACCTTCATAATTAAATCCATCTAAGGTCAGTGTATTTGTCTGATTATCATAACTCCAGCCTGTGCCGGAAGTATTGGCACTGGTAACTTCAACTCCGCCTACCCTTAGCTTGTAAGAGGTTGGCGTGGATGGTGTGGAGCTGCCTCCCGAAGAATTTTTTGGAGAATAAAAAATACCATCTACTCCATCTTTTGTTGTAATTTCATAGTTTTTATCATCGTCAGTGAAAAATGCATCTTTGAATTGTTTTCCTGAATCTGCAAGTGGTATCTCGTTTTTTCCATATGGCTGATAATAACCTACACCTATTTTAGCACCCGTTGTCAGTGGAACAGTCGTGCTCAGATTAATTTTTTCACTACTTTTGTAACGATAAATATATAAGTTACTATTTTCATCTTTTGAATTTTTATTTCCGTAAATATTTGCACTTCCTCCGATTGTTACATCCGCTCCCTGGTATGCAAAGACACCTGCTCCTTCCTGATCTTGATATTCACCAAAATCACAAATATTATCTGTGATTTCTCCACCAGTCATTTCAAAATTGCAATTATCAAGAACAACCACTCCCGCGCCGTATCCTGCCTCATTTCCTGAAATCTTACCTCCTCTCATGATGAAAGTTCCATTATAAAAAACTGCAACTCCACCACCGCGTTTTGTAAAAGTTTTATTGCTACGATTTCCAACAATATTGCCGGATTCTAATATTAACGTTCCTTCTCTGACATTAATGCCTCCAGCATAGTCTTCATTTGCCCATCCACCAGTAATTTTTCCATTTTGTCCTTCACTCGTATCTTTTATGATTAAAGTTCCACCTGCTATCACACTAAATACATTGTCTTGTTGTTCATTTAAGTTACGGTCAATCGTATATCCATTCAGATCAATGGTCACGTTCTTGTCTACATTAAACCTATAATCACCTGTTCCAGCTGTAATATTCTTATCTAATTGAATATTACCACCTTTACTTATTGCATTTTTTAACTCATTCCACGAACTTACTGTTGTTACCGCATCATCTGCCTTCACTTCCGTCACACCCAGTCCTGCAACCATGGTTATGACAAGCATCATACACAGCAATCCTGCTATCCATTTGTTCAACTTTTTCATTCTTTTTTCTCCTTTGCTTTTAACGTAAAAAATTCGTTGTACATGATTACCTGTTTCTAATGTACAACGAATTTCTTTCCAAATGGGCGGATTGTCATGAATCGACCGTAAAATGTATTGAATCGACCATATTTTTTCACTACGTCTGTATTTTATGCTTTACAAGACAGCCGAAGGATATTACCTAAACAACCCAATAATCGTTAGACACTATCCTCTGGAAGAAAATATAAACTATTGTTTTGTCGGCATCAGAAGAACCGGCAAATCCTACATGATGTATCAGCAAAATGCTCAGCAGCGAAATTGCTTCTACACTGGGCGGCCGTTTTGTCATCATGAATATATATCCTTATTCCTTCTCTGAGTATCTGACTGCAAATGGAAAAGAAAAGAATTATCTGGATACTATCAGCACAAGTGATAATGCTCATGTGCGGTAAAGTAACACACAAGAATTTGATAGACAACCGCCCATTATTCCGTTACTATTCTTCAATATGGATTGAGAAAGCCTCTCTGATACAGTATAATAAAGTGTCAGGGAGGTATCTCTATGAAGGAAAAAATACTAATCATTGAAGATGATTTTACGATACAAGCACAGCTTAAAAATCTTTTGTCTGGGAATGGATATGAAGTATTTGCAGTGACGGATTTTTCCAAAACAATAGAGCAGTTAAAAGAAGCTGCGCCACATCTGGTTATTCTGGATATAAAACTTCCGGGGAATAACGGTTTTGAAATATGCTCGGGGATTCGCACCTTTTCAGATATTCCGATTGTATTTGTAACAAGCAGCAATACAGATATGGACGAACTGAACAGCATTATGCTGGGTGGAGATGCGTTTATCACAAAGCCTTATAATCCCGCTATTCTTCTTGCTAAAATTGCTGCATTGTTAAAGAAAGCCTACCGTTCCCCTCAAACAGAAATTTATGTGTGGAAAGAAGCTACCCTACATTTGGAGAGTAGCATGATAGAGTACAAAGGACAGAAAGCAGAATTGACAAAGAATGAATTGAAAATCCTCTACTACCTTTTTAAGAACGCCGGAAAAATCTGTTCCAGAAATGATATTGTGGATTTTCTTTGGGACAATCAGCTTTATGTTGATGATAATACCCTAAGTGTCAATATTACCCGTATTCGTGACAAACTGGCAACAATCGGACTTGTAGATTTCATTAAAACAAAACACAGGCAAGGATATACATTATGAGTGGAAAACAATATTTGAAAAATCAACTCCCCGTTATTTTAATCAATCTGCTGGGTATGCTTGCCCTTGCCTTGTTCTTAATTGCAAGCGATAATCCTATCCAGACAGTCCTGTTTATTCTTGCGGTCTGGTCGATTGTCCTTGTTTTATCTTTGCTGACATTTTATTTCTCACGAAAAAAATATCTGAATAAATTGCTCAATATGACGGAGCAATTAGAAGAACGATATTTATTGCCGGAAATCATGCAAGTGCCGGAAAGGGCTGATGAACAGGTTTTTTACCAGATTATGAAAATGGCTGAAAAATCTATGTTGGAACGGATTGGCGAAGTACAGAGGGAACGCAGGGAATATAAAGAATACATTGAACAATGGATACACGAAGTAAAAACACCAATTACAGCCATGAAGCTGCTGTGTGAGAATAACCGTTCTCCCTTTTCCAGAGAGGTATTGGCAGAGTTAGAGAATATCAATCAATATACAGAACAGGCGCTTTACTATGCCAGAAGTGAACACACTGAAAAAGACTATTCTGTCCGTGAAGTCAATTTATGCGATGTTGTGCATAGTGCAATCGCAGATAATAAGTATCTTTTGCGTCAAAGCAATATGTCAATTCAGATAGACGATATAGAAACAAAAGTTTACACTGATGAAAAATGGGTGCGGTTCATCTTAAATCAGATTATCGGTAATGCAATCAAATACCATGCAGAGCAGCCTATTTTGCACTTTGGGGCGACAAAAACGAATGACAAGATTGTGCTATCTATCAGCGATAATGGGATAGGTATTCCTAAAAGTGATTTACCCCGTATTTTTGAAAAAGGATTTACAGGTCAGAATGGGCGAACCGGGAAAAATTCTACTGGAATTGGCTTATATCTTTGCAAGCGTCTATGTGATAAACTGGGAATAGGACTTACTGCTTATTCCGAAAACAGAGGAACAACGATTTCACTTATCTTTCAAATGAATGATTTTATTATCGGAGTGCAGGGCTGATAGGTTCTGCACTTCTTACATTTTTGTAAGAACTGTGTAAGAAAACTTGATACAAAAAATGATATACTCCATTTACAATATGGGTACGGAACAGTTAAGGAGGTTTATCCGATGAATACAATTTTGAAGCTGGAGCATATCCAGAAATATTATGGCAATGAGGGGAATATTACCAAAGCCATTAAAGATATTAGTTTTTCTGTGGAAGCCGGAGAATTTCTCGGAATTATGGGTGCGTCCGGTTCTGGAAAGACAACGCTGCTAAACTGTATTTCTACGATTGATACCGTAAGTGCAGGGCATATTTTTTTAGATGGAACAGATATAACGGAAATCAAACCAAAATCCCTTGCCCGTTTTCGCAGGGAGAATTTAGGTTTTGTATTTCAAGACTTCAATTTGCTGGACACATTGACGATTTCAGAAAATATTGCACTGGCATTAGCAATCAACAAAGTCCCTGCCAGGAGCGTAGAATCCCGCATTTTGGATATAGCCGGAAAGCTGAATATCAGCGATATTCTAAACAAATATCCTTATCAGGTATCGGGCGGTCAAAAACAGCGTTGTGCCTGTGCAAGAGCAATTATCAACAATCCGAAACTCTTATTGGCAGATGAGCCAACAGGAGCATTAGACAGCCATTCCTCACAAATGCTGCTGTCTACCATTCAAAGTATCAATGAACAGCTTAGGGCGACAATTCTTATGGTAACCCATGACGCTTTTACCGCCAGCTATGCCAGCCGTATTCTTTTTTTGAAAGACGGAGAAATCTTTATGGAACTGCGCAAGGGCAACGACAGCAGAAGTGATTTTTTTGATAAAATTCTGAATGTCCTTACCATGATCGGAGGGGGACAGAGCCATGTATGCTAAACTTGTTTTCAGAAATGCAAAACGGTCTGTAAAAGACTATCTGGTCTACATTGTCACAATGACAATCTGTGTTACCTTGTTTTATGCGTTCTTGTCTATTTCCAGTAGTTATTATAGCCCGGATATAGGCAACGAGTATGATTTTACTCTGTTAAGTGACGGAATGAAAATTGCAATCTGTATGATAACATTGCTGTTGTTATTTTTGATACGGTTCGTCAATCATTATATGCTAAGACGGAAGCAAAAAGAGTTTGCTGTCCAGTCCATTATGGGAATGGAACAAAAAACCATTGGCAGGATTTTCTTTGCAGAAACACTGATTATGGGTATGTTTTCCATTTTGATTGGTATTTTTTGCGGTGTATTTTGTTCTCAATTCATTACCGCAATGCTCCTTACTGCTTATGGAAAGCCTTATGAAATCTCATGGACATTGTTCCCGGACACCGTTTTGCTGACAGTGATATTTTTTGTGGTAAGTTTTTTTGTGGTAGGAGTTTTCAATACACGCACAATCAAAAAAACAAAAATTATTGATATGCTTTCCGCAGAGAAAGAGAACGAACCAGAGCTAAAAAAGAGCCGCTTCATTTCTGTTGTAGTAGTCCTCTTTGAAGTATTTACCGTATGGGGATTGATTACAGGAATACAAAAGGTCTGGTTTTATTATGACACCCGCTTTGCGTTTCCGGTGCAGCTTATGTTTTGGGGAAATATTCTTTTTCCGCTGCTTACTTTGCTGTGGTCGATATTTTGCATAATTAGAAAGAAAAAAAGAGAATGTTTCATTGCCGGTTTGCTGATATGTTCTGTATTGAATGCTTTTACAGCAGCCAGCGTTGCAGCATTAACAAATAAATATTATCTGACTTTTGGTGGTGGAACGCTCAATCAATATCTGCTTTTTGTTGTGATTGACTTACTTTTCTTCATTTGTGCCTTCATTTATCTTACCAGTGGTTTGATTGTAGCATGGAAAGTAAAATCGCCGGAACATAGATACAAGGGAGAAAACCTGTTCTTTTTCGGGCAAATTATATCAAAACTAAATACAACCAGCAAAACAATGACGCTGATTTGTATAACCCTTGTCCTTGCAATCTTCATGTTTATTGCCGCCCCTATTTTGACGGGCTGGGCTTCAGGTTATTTGGATATACGCTCTATGTATGATGTACAGGTATATTCAAGATACAATGATGTTTATGAAGAAGAAAATCTGCCGCAAGACAGTTATGAAATTATTACTGATTTTCTGACAGAACATAAAATAGATACAGACTATGATTGCACTTTCAATCTATATCTGCCAGAGAAAGACGATTTTCACAACAGACAGAAATATGATTTTCCGATTGTAGCAATTTCTTTGAGTGATTATAACACCATACGGGAAATGTTGGGTTATGAACAGATTTCTCTGGAGAGAGATGAATTTACAACACAATGGAAAGCAATCGCCACCGAGGAAGAACGGGATAGCTTTTTGAAAAAACACACCAGCATTATGACTGACGCAGGAGAATTGACTCTTTCCGGGCAGTCCTATTATGAGGATCCGATTGGAGAAACAGCGTACAATTCCTATACAAATGTATTGTATGTACTTCCAGACAATATCTGTGAAAAGCTGTTGCCAGTGATAAAAAACCGGTATATTACAACAACGGAAAATATCTCCTATGAAAATGCAAGGAAACTGGAAAAACTTTTTACAGAGAAATATCCCGAGCAGGCAGAAACCGGGGCTATTTATGGCGTGCGTTTTAGCACACTGCAAATCAATAGTTCCATAGCAAATAACTTTATTTTACAGACGGCAATGATTTATGGTGCTGTCGTACTGATGGTTATATGTCTTACCGTACTTTCTTTGCAACAACTCTTAGACGCAGGACAATATAAATATCGCTTCTCTGTACTCCGAAAATTGGGGGTGGAAGAAAAACATATCGGAAAACTTATCTTGCAACAATTAAGTGTTTGGTTTGGGCTTCCAATTATCACAGCAATCATTGTAGCTGCTGTTGTAATAGCTTACTTTATCCAAACCATATCAGCAGAAATTTCAGCCTATATTGGATTCACTGCATTGATGTTACAGATTGTGGCAACCGTGGGAATTTTGGCAATTTTATTGATTTGTTACTTCATAAGTACATGGATTATTTTTAGGCGCTCTGTTAATCCATAGTGAGTGCAATTTATAGTGAACGCAGAAAAGTTTATGAATGTTGTCCGGCGGCATACCAGCTTTGAAGAACTTACCCCTACTCTGCTGCGGGAGTTTGTAGAGAAAATCGTTGTGCATGAGTGCAGCTATGACGAGAACAAGACCCGCAGACAGGACATTGAGATTTATTATTCTTTTGTTGGCAAGGTGGACTTGCCCGAATAACCGCCCGACCTATCCGACACAATGCGCAAGTAATTGACTTCTATATTCCCGACGTAAAGCTTGCCATTCAGGTATCGCCTCTATGTAAGAAATTTTCTCCTTCTTTTTATCATCTGCACTTTGTGTGTCTTTTTCTGAAATCGTATCCACGTGGAAATACTCCTTCCAATCTATGCAGCCTATGATACAGCACGTTCTGTTTCATCAGTCGGCCATGATTTTCTAAGGGCTGCATAAGAAATCAAAAAGTTTGCAAGCCAGCCTGCTGGTACAGCAAGCCAGACAAATGCAATACCAAACCGCGGTGCAAAAATCAGTGCGACCGATAAACGAATCGCAAGATTTACCATGTTCGCAATAAGGAATGGACGCATAATTCCAAGGCCACGAAGCACCCCATCTGTTGCCATCTTGATACCCATAAAGATAAAGAAATAACCAAGCCATCTCATATAATCACCAGACACCTGATATGCCAGGGCTGTTCCGTCTTTGCCCAGGAATAATGATGAGATCTGAGTATGCAGTGTTTCAATAACTATGAAAGCGAGAGCTGCAAAGCATGTATCTAATAACAATGCCGCACGATAGCCTTTTTTGATACGTGAGGTTTTATTTGCGCCAAGATTCTGGGAAACATATGGTGAAACTGCATTACCAATAGATACAAACATCAATGAAAAAACATTCTCTACTCTCATTGTTGCTGCGTAACCTGCAAGTGCCTGTGTACCAAAAGGATTTACAACTGCCTGTACAATCATCATGCCTATTGATACTGTAGACTGTTGAAGAACTGATGGAATGGCAATTCGAAGCATTAATTGTAACTCCTGTCTGTCAAACCATCTATACCGACACTTATACCGACGCATCCGGTAAAGAAAAATCAAAAACGAAAACACTGCGGAAACACCCTGTGCGATGAGTGTTGCAAGAGCTGCACCGAACACACCCAGTCCAAGATCCGCTACCATCCAAAGATCCATAAAAATATTCAATACAGATGAAAATATCAGAAGCCCTAACGGAATTTTTGATTCGCCGATTGATGTAAACATGGTAGATAGAATGTTATACATAAAAAGAAACGGAAATCCCACAAAATAGACTTGCAGATACAATACTGCTTCGTCCAGTATATCAGCAGGTGTCTGTAACAAGCTCATCATCAGGCGGGAAAACCCAAATCCAAATGCACCCAGGAGTATGCTTAAAATACAAAAGCTGATCAGTGATGTTGACACAATCGTTTTCATTTTACTGTAATTTCTGGCACCAAAATAGCGGCTCACAAGCACTCCCGCACCTACACCGGCACCAAGTGCCACACATATGAAAACATTCGTAAGTGCCGCACAGGCACCGACTGCTGCCAGTGCAGAAGAACCGACAAACTGACCGACGATAATCGAATCAGCCATATTATAGACTTGCTGAAAAAAGCTGCCAAGAATCATTGGCATCGCGAAAATAGTCAACGCTTTAAGAGGTTTATCTGTTATCAAATATTCATCTTTTGACATTCTTTTACTGCTCCTTCTAAAAAAATCCCATTGCGAGATTGTATGCTTCATCATACATCATATAAAATCAGAAAACAAGAACCGGCACTGGTTTGCAAAAGCAATCCGGTACCGGCTCCTGTAATTGTGATTTCATTAATTTTCAGTTTTTTCTTAAACAATCTCTTTTTTCATCGCATTGTAACCGATCACGACTGTCCAGACATATGCACATGTTTTAGGGATCATCAGCATACCGATCATCGGAATGACATCCGCCCACAGCACAACCGGGATATAGAATGCAAAGCTTAAAACGATTGTCAGCCACATAAAACGGAAAGATCTGTCATTGTTCTCTTTTGCGCTTTTATAAAATAAAACAATGATCAGGATTCCCATCAGTGCAAACGGAATATTACGGTAAATACCCCAGGAAAGTGGAGCTGATGCACTAAGCCAGTTATTCTGTGGCATCATACACAAAATAATTCTTAATCCTGCAAGACCGTAAACAGCTGCTGTCGCTGCATTATGACCTTTGATCTGATAGCGTTCACGCCAGATGTGATAAAGTACAACGTAAAAGATTGTCATCGTTACAGATGTGATCCATTTGCCCAGCCCTAACTGTACAGTAAAGTTCTCAAGACCTGTGGTGCAAAGAGCCAGCGCACGTGGAACCAGATGGAATGCATCTCCACTTCCCAAAAGAACTGCCATAATTCCAAACATAGTAAACTGGCGGTTTCCTTTGCTCTTTCTGATCATTAAAATTCCGATCGTGATTACCGAGATTAAATATACGGTGTCAAATAAAGTTTCTACAATTGCCTGCATGATAAATTTCCTTTCTTATTTTAAAATTTTATATTGAATTACGTTGCACTGCGAAAACAGTCTCAACCTAATTGCAAACATTTAAAAATTACGATATATGAACACTGTTCATTTTGGTTCAAAAATTTTCCCACTTTCAAAGTGGGAGAATTTCCGTTACTGATCACACACAATGTGAACAATAACTGCTTTTAATATAATGTTTTGTTGATAAGCATCAACACAGAGGACGGATCATAATCCTCGCGGATCACTGATACCAGCATGAGGGAAAACAGGATTTCTGCAAACTGCATTTCTGTAAAATTCTCATCGAATACGCCCGGACGGATCTTATGATCATTTTTTAAAACTTCACATAGTCCATTTAAAATATGTCCCCATGTACGCATCATCCTTTTCTTTCCATCATCCTTCCCTTCCTTCATGAAACCAAAGGAATGTAAAGAGAAAAATCCCGGAAACCGCTTATTGCCATATTTGAACCGTTCATAAATCCATGAAATGCAAGTTGTAACATCATGAAATACCTGCTCGTCTTCCGGATGAAAAAAGATTTCCTGCCAGACACTCTCAATGGTAGCACCAAGCAGCTCTGCCTTGGATTCGTAGTAATTATAAATCGTGCCGGCTGAAACGGAACATTTCGCTGCAACTGATCTTATGCTTACAGCCGCCCATCCGTTTTCCTTGATCAGCTCCCTGCTGGCAGCCAATATATCTTCTTTTGAAGTAGCAAGACGATTCATATTTTCCCCCTTTGACATTCAGGCATTTCTTTTATTTTTCATATATGAACGCTGTTCATCTTGAAAATATACACCATTCATGTTGATTTGTCAATCATTTATTTCTGAGGCCATCACTCAAAATCTCTGGTAATATTCGTAAGCCATTTATTTCTGAAATAGTGAATAAATACCACAGGCATTTTTTCAAACTCGTCCAGTGTCATGACAAAGTATACCCAGACAGGCGGCAGTTTGAAAACATATGCTGCAAGGAAGGTAAGTGGGACTGCAACAAGCCACATAAATATGGTATCTACGATCATTCCAAATCTGGTATCACCGCCACCCCTGAAGCAGCCGCATATAAGACAGGTATTAATACCTTCGCCCACAAAACGCCAGGTTGTCATAATGATAAAAATGCCAAGATAATAAATAGCCGTTTCTGTTAATTTATCCCGGTAGAAATCCAGTATCACAGGGCGGATCGCCAGAATAACGGCACATCCGATCAGGCTGACAATAAATGTTATTGTAAGCATTCGTTTCCCGTACTCTCTGGCTGTATCAATGCGGTCTTTCCCAAGCTCCTGGCTGACAATGATCGTGGTAGCGTTGGCAAAACCGCGGCAGGCGATAGCACCGATATTTACCACCATAACAGCAACGGCATTTGCTGCAACCATATCATCTCCAATATGTCCAAGAATTGCTGCAAACGCTGAATTGGCAAAGCTCCAGACAACGTCATTTATCACCGCCGGAGTGGCAATTTTTATAAAGTCCTGTAATAAAATATCTGATTTTGCAAAGAAGTATTTTATTCTGAATCTGACGTCTGAACTGCGCAATGAGTAAATCAGACAGATCAGCACTTCTGAGATTCTGGCGATCACAGTACCAAGTGCTACACCGGTAACACCGAGCTTTGGAAGACCAAACAATCCAAAAATAAAGGATGCATTGCAAAATACATTCACACAAAGCGAAACAATATACGTAACCGACGGCAGCATGATTTTTCCGATGCTTCGGAGCGCACTCATAAAAATCTGTGAGAATCCCATGAATACAAATGAAAATGAAATCACCTTCAGATATTCACTTCCGGCAGCAATGGTCTCAGGACTGTTTGTAAAAATCTTCATAATTGCCGTTGGCATAGTGAAGGAGATAACAAAAAATATAAGAGAGATAATCAGGGAAATCCGTTCTGCGAGCCCCAGAATCTTCTCTACCGTCTTTTTATCACCTTTTCCCCAGTACTGGGCACATAAAACCGAAGTACCTGTTGCCATTCCATAATATAAGCAGAAAAGAATAAACGTATACTGGTTCGCAAGCGATGAAGCCGACATGGCAGTCTGGCTCACGTATCCAAGCATTACCGTGTCTGCAATGTTTACCAATGTTCCGATCAGATTTTGGAGCATAATCGGAAATGCTAATGTCGATGCATATTTTAAGAAATCTTTTTTATTTAACATACAGTAGTTCTTCCTTAGTTCTTAGTATTCATATATGTCAATTGACTGACCATACGATTATACTGTCTGCAAATAATATACGCAAGCAGAAGTTATTCGACGCTCTTTAATGATTCGATCATATCTATTTTTTTCATTTTCCAATGCATCACGATATTCACAATAATAGAAAAACCGATTGTAAGTAAAATACTATAGATATAACTTTTTGTATAAATCTGCCGGCCAAACATCATAATATCAAGTTCTGCTGTTAAGATGACAAACCGGTGCAGCCATATTCCAAAGAAAATACCAAAAATTGTACCGAGCACTGTCAGCATAATATTTTCCCTGAATACATACATTGATATTTCCCCATCATAAAAGCCAAGCACTTTCAGCGTCGCCAGCTCCCTCTGACGCTCACTGATGTTAATGTTATTTAAATTGTATAAAACAATAAATGCAAGCAGTCCTGCAGACACAACAAGTACATAGGTAACAATATTCATACTTGTGATCATTGATTCTATCCGGTCTGATATTGTACGCGTAAATGTGATTCCTGACACTGCATTGTTATCAAGATATTTTGCCGAAAAATCATTTTCATAAGAAATATCTTCCGGGTCTTTATTTACGACAAATATTTCATCATACTCAATATCTTTCCCAAATAATGACTGGTAGCATTCCGGTGTCATATAAACATAATGGTAATAATAATTTTCCGCAATGTGCATTACCTTAACAGGTTTATAATTTAAGCTTGAAACCTCAAGATAAATATCGTCACCCTCAGATACATCCAGCAAAGTTGCCAGCTTTTCTGAAATGATCACACCTTCATCATCTAACGTGTATTTTTGCCCGGATATACGATTCTGCAAAGATACAAATTCATCTAACTCATCCGCGTCGGATGGGATGAACAAATACGTGCTTTGCTTCTTTTCTCCATTGGCTCCACAACATGCATCAATCGTAGATTCATGACTGAGCATAGCTGCCTTTGTCGTCGACTCCTTAAGAACACTGTCTAAAACTTCCTGTTTCTCTTCATCCGTATCCGCATCGGCCAGTGTCATCTTAACCTGGTATGTATGAATGAAATTATATTGCCTGTCTCCGATCGTCATGATGGAATCTTTTACACCAAATCCAACAAGCAGTAATCCCATACAACCGCCAATGCCAAGTATGGTCATAAACAGACGTTTCTTATAGCGGAACAGATTTCTCACTGCCGCTTTATTGGAAAAATTAAGATGTTTCCATATAAATGTAATTCTTTCCAGAAAAACCCGTTTTCCGATTTTAGGTGCAGCCGGTCTCATCAATTCCGCCGGTGCAGCAAGAAATTCTTTATAGCATGCCGCAAGCGTGGCAGCCGTGGTACTGACAACCGCAGCGATCATTGAAATCAGAGAATATTTTAAATGGATCGGTGTTACAAAATCTGTCAATGTAACATATGCGATCTTATAGGCATTCATAATGACTGCCGGAAAAATAATCTGTCCGATCAAAGTACCGATCGTGCCGCCTAACATCGTAGCAAGAAATGCATACATGACGTATTTTGCTGCAATACTGGATTTCCTATATCCCAACGCTTTCAGTGTACCGATCTGAACACGTTCTTCTTCCACCATTCTCGTCATCGTTGTCAGACTGACGAGTGCTGCCACAAGGAAAAATATAACCGGAAAAACATTTCCAATATTTCCTATACGTTCTGAATCCTGGGCATATGCAACACAGGTAGTGATATAATTACGGTCGAGTACATACCACTCCGGTACATCAACATCAGCAAGATCTGCTTTCGCCTGGATAATGTCAGCCTTCGCATCTTCAAGCTTTTGATGATTTTCTTCATATTCGGCATCATATTCAGCCTGGCCATCTGTCAGCTTTTGTTCATTTTCTTTGATTTCATTTTTTGCATCTGCCAGTTTCTTCTCATTTTTATTTATCTCTGACTGTGCATCATTTAATTTTTTCTCATTTTCTGCGATTTCGGCTTTCGCTGAATCTAAGGAGGCTTCATTTTCTGCAATAGTGTTTTGTGCAGAAGCTAATTCCTGCTCTTTCGCCGCAATGGTTTGTTTTGACTCGGTTAATACCTGTTTTTGTGCATTAAGCTTCGCCTGATTTGCATTTAATTCTGACAGGTTGTCTTCATATGCCGACATACCTGCCGTGTAGTCTGCCATGCCGCTGTCGTATGTTTTTTTCAATGCAGCAAGCTCTGCCCATTTTGCATCTAATGCCTTTTTTCCTTCTTCATAAGCCGCTTCATTTTGTAAAAGTAATGCGTCGTTTTGATCAAATTCAGCAATACCGACCTGCATCGCATCTCTTTGTGTGATTTTAGCATCTCGTTCGGCGATTTTAGCATCTCGTTCGCTGATTTTAGCACTATCCCCCGGAGAAGCGTCTATCTGTGTCTGAAGCTCATCTATCTTTTCCTGAAGTTCAGCGATTTGTGAATCCATTGTTGCGACGAGTGCTCTGTAACCATCGATCTGCCCACGGTTCGCTTCAAGTTCTGTTCTTGCCTGTTTTAAATCCTCACCGGAAGCATCCAGTTCCGTCTGACTGGCATTTAAAGCATTTTCCATCTGCTCAATCCCTGATTTTAATGTTTCTAATCCGGTTTTTGCATCTGCAAGCTGCCCTGCAGCACTCTCAAGCTGCTTTCTTCCATTGTCTAATTCTGTATTATACGCTGCGATAGAAGCCTCACCATCTGAAATCTGCTGCTTCGCCTGATTGATCTGATTCTGTCCATCTGCAAGCTGTGTTTTTGCATCTGCAAGCTCTTTTTCACCATCAGCAACTTTATCCTTAGCTGCATCAAGCTCCTTTTCCCCATCACTGACCTGCGTTTTCGCATCTGCAAGCTCCATCTGGCCTTCTGCAACTTCCTTCTTTGCATCTGCAAGCTGTTCCCATCCATCCTCTAATTCCTCTTTTGCATCTGCAAGTTCTTGTTCACCATCAGAAACCTCTGTCTCAGCTTCAGCTATCGCATCCTGTGCCTCACGTACAACTTCGGCATATCGTATTTCGCATCGATCCCCTGCAATATCTTTGATTTTCTGTGTCACTTCATCAACAACATCTTCATAATCATCACTATAACAGTCCAATGCTCCCGCACCATCAACAAGAACGTCGATTTCCGTAAATGCTTCAAGCGTAAAATTATCTTTTGGAATAATCAGAAATCCGGACATGGAACCATTACCGATCGTGCTGGAGTCCCTTGTCAGATCAAGATAATATGATGTTTTTCCAAAGCCCGTGATCGTATATGTCTGCGTATTGACAATGTCTTCAATTTCCTTGTCATCTCCGGAGCTGATCGTGATCTTATCTCCGATTTTATACCCATAATTTTGTTCCAAAAGCCAGTCTGCCAGACATTCTCCGGATTCCTGCGGCATCCTGCCTTCTGTCACAGTGATTTTATTAATATCTGTTGTTTCTGACATTAGCTTGACCACATGCTGCTTTTCATCTTTCTCCGTCAAAACATCATATGTATACACAGGTATCGCAGATTCTACACCTTCAATTGCAGAAATTGCGGTAACATCATCTTCCGTTAATCCTAATGTAGACAGCACTCTGATATCCATTAACTTACTGTCGTCAAAAAAGATATCCGCTGATTCCTGCATATCCGGTTCTGCTGCTTTCACCCCTGCAAAAAAAGCAGTCCCCAGCATAACGATCAGGCAAATAGATATGAATCGATTGTATGTCTTTTTTATGGACATAAAAAATTCTTTGGTCAGTGCTTTCTTTTTCATAGCAATCACCTACCATTCAATCTGTTCAACCGGTGTTGGCTCACTGTTTCGTGTAATATTCCTTACCTGTCCATTTTTAAAGCGGATTACCTGATCTGCCATCGGTGCAATTGCCATATTATGAGTAATTACAACAACTGTCATCCCTTTTTGTCTGCATGTATCCTGAAGTAATTTTAAAATGGCTTTACCTGTCTGATAGTCCAATGCTCCTGTCGGTTCATCACACAAAAGAAGTTTCGGATTCTTTGCAAGTGCCCTTGCAATAGCAACACGCTGCTGTTCCCCTCCGGATAACTGTGCAGGGAAATTCAACATTCTGTCTTGTAATCCGACATCCGTTAAAACTTCTCTTGCATCCAGCGGATCTTTGCATATCTGCAATGCCAGCTCAACATTCTCAAGTGCAGTCAGATTTTGAACAAGATTATAAAACTGAAATACAAATCCTATGTCATCTCTTCTGTATGATGTCAGCTGCCTGCTATTAAACGAGCTGATATCAACACCGTCAACGATAACGTGTCCGCTTGTAGCCTTGTCCATTCCCCCAAGAATATTCAATACGGTTGTTTTTCCGGCACCACTTGGTCCGACAATAACCACAAATTCGCCTTCGTTTATTTCAAAATCTACGCCATCTACAGCATGAATTTCGACTTCTCCCATATGATAGGTTTTTTTCACATTCTGAAACTCTACTAATCTACCCATACGCCTACCTCTGTATATAGTATATTTTGACAGTTCCCTTATATATTCAATAATACCATCTTTTTCAGGTTTATATATAAATAAAAAATAAAGTTTGTCTAAATATATTATATTTGTTTTTTTCTACATACGATCCTGCAGCTATGTATCATTTATTCTTCTCACAGGCTGCCTCTATGTTCATTAAAAAAAGAAAGCAGGTTCAGATACACTGAAATTATTTTTCAATGTATCTAAACCTGCTTTTATTTAAAGTTTCGAAGCAATCATATACGCAGGCAGGAATCATTCTTAAATATTCTTAAAGCACGATCACTGCAGCATCAAGCCCCTCAACTTTTCCATCAAACGGCTCATCTCTAAGTAAATTATATTTTCCCTCATACTCACTAAAGTTCTTTGCATTACTGCTGCAATTAAAAATCAAGGCAATTGTCTCTTCGACATTTTTTCGAATCAGGACTATTGTTTCTTCCTCATCCTTTGTAATTGCCCCGATCAGTTCGCCTTCTGAAATACACGCATGTTTTTTTCGGATCCAAAGCAGCTGTTTATACCATTCATACATCTCTTTGTCCTGATATTCTTCATCCCAGTACATGCCCCGCCTGCAATCCGGATCGTTTGCCCCCGGCATCGCAAACTCATCTCCATAATAAATCATAGGCATTCCCGGCAATAACAGCTGAAAAGCCGCTGCCAAATGCTGTTTTTTCTTATTGCCATTACAGAGATGTAAAAATCTTGCTGTATCATGGCTGTCAATCAGATTCCACATAAGAGGATAACATTTTTTATTTAAACGTCCCTTCAAATATCCCAGATTCTGTACAAACTGACTGACATGGATCTTCTCATCTGCCAGCAGATCGATCAGATTCAGATAAAACGGATAGTTCATGACCGTATCCCATTCATCTCCCTCAAGAAAATCTCCTGCATAATGCCAGATTTCTCCAATGATCAGCATATCCTTTTTTACAGCCTTGACCGCTCTTCTAAAATTCTTCCAGAAATAATGACTGATCTCGTCTCCCACATCCATCCGCCATCCGTCAATATCACATTCCTTAATCCAATAGCACGCAACATCCGTAAAGAATTTCTCAACTTCCGGATTTTTCAGATTTAGCTTAGGCATTCCCCCATAGTAACCAAAACATTTGTAGTTCGGAATCTCTCCTCTTTCACTTTCAAGTGGAAATTTCTCAATATAATACCAATCCAGATATTTTGATTTTTCTCCCTTTTCCATGATATCCTCAAATGCAAAAAATTCTCTTCCTGTATGGTTGAACACTGCATCCATGACGATTTTCATTCCGCGCTTATGAGCTTCCTGTACCAGTTCCCTGAGATCTTCTGTCGTTCCAAATGATGGATCGATCTGATAATAATCAATGGTATCGTACTTATGACTTGAATATGATTTGAAGATAGGTGTCATATACAAAACATCGATTCCCAGATTCTGAACGTGATCCAGATGTTCAATAATTCCTCTGAGATCACCATGCAGATCATCCATAGACGAAATTGGTGCTTTATACCATTGTTCCTTATCTACCTGTTGTGATGCTGCAAAACGGGCCGGAAAAATCTGATACACAACCTTATTTGCTGCCCAGTCCGGCACCTCAAACATTTCCTCTTCCCGGAGATTCTGCGGGCAATCAAACATTCTGTCCCTGTTTGTGATGCATTCCTTATAAAACTCATAATTGCCGTAATATATTTTTTCACCCTGCGTGTCCGTAAATTCAAAATAATATCTGAGACATATCAGATGCATCTGAAGCTGTGCTTCATAATAATCATGAAACTGTGAAGTGGCAATCTTCTTCATCAGAATAGTCTTCCGCGTATCCTTGCACTCCATTGGTATATACTTATCTTCACAGTGAAGGAAGATCTCCTTCATATCATCTTTTTTAACCTGCACACGTATCACAAACAGATCCTTATCAATTGCGTAACAGAATCTTTTGTCCATGTCATGATAAATTGCTGAATATTCCATAATATTTTCCCTTTACATATTCTTTCCATTCAAATATTTTCTGCTGACACATCCGTGGAAACCATGTTTCTTCCATTATGCTTGCTCTGATACATAAGGCTATCTGCTCTTTTTATGATGTCATCAGGTGTGTCCTGAGGTTTTGATACAGTAACTCCTACGCTGATAGTGACCTTTAGTTCCTGACCATCTGAATTTGTAACCACTGTGTTTTCTACCAGATGTCTTATTCGTTCAGCAATAGCAGACGCTTCATAATTTCTGTTAATGGAAAAAATACCTACAAATTCTTCCCCACCCCATCTGCCAAACATATCATCCTTCTTAATTATATTTACTATGCTCTTCGCAATATCAGTCAGAACCAGATCACCAACATCATGTCCATACGTATTGTTAAATACCCTGAAATGATCAATATCCACAAAAAGTAATGCAAATCGTTTGCCAAAACGCTGATATTCAGAAAATTTATACTGCAAAAAACTCTCCAGATATGATCTGTTAGGCAGTTTGGTCAGAGAATCGTGCATCGCCTTCTCTGACAGATTTTCGATTAAATCATCATCATATGCTTTTGGAGAATTCCGGGTAAAAATTTCAACAGATCCTACGATCACTCCATTCTCCTTGATCGGGTATACAGTTGTCAGAAGAGGAATCCGATATCCGTTTTTATGCCTCACAAACACTCTTTCTGTGCGGACAACACCATCAATATTCGTTGCAAATAACGGACAACCTGTGATGCACAGATGATTTCCAAATTCATCAATGTGATTCAGTTTAGATTCCGAACACTCCAAACCTAACATTTCATCTGCCTGATAACCGGTTATCTGTTCTGCTCCCTTATTCCAGAATTTAATTTTTCGATGTATATCCACATAATACACACCATCCTGAATATTATCGAGTATACTTAAATATAATTCTTCCTTTGTCATTTTTCTTCACTTTCGTTTTTATTCTATACACAATGCTTTACATTTTCATTAATAATATTATACATTCCATCCATCACTTTACCAATGTATTGTAATACATTATTTTTCAAGACAATCCGGATTGAGAAGGAAATCGTAAATATTGATTGTAAGAATTCCATATTCATCATAATTCGGCTGAACGACATCTTTGGTAATAACGATTTTCTTGAAAGAGTCGTCAATCCTTCTAAACGGTCTGATTTCCTGAATGCGCTTTGTTTCATCTCGCAGCGAATATGCCGACTGGATATAGTATCTGACCCATCCCATATTACAAACAAAATCAACTTCTAGCTGCTTACGGGTCACTTTCCCATCCTTATCTTTTTCTGCAATCTGGATAACACCTACATCGACGCTGTAGCCTCTCATACGCAGCTCATTGTAAATTACATTCTCCATAGAATGAGTCTGCTCAAACTGACGAAAGTTAATTCTTGCGTTGCGAAGTCCAAGATCAGAGAAATAGTATTTTTTTGGAGTTTCAATGTATGTCTTACCCTTGATATCATAACGCTGTGCAGATTCAATCAAAAAAGAATCCTCAAAACAATCCAGATATTTTTTTATGGTTGCAGAAGTAATTCTGGATTTTTTTAACACGATTTCTCCTGGTAATATCCCGAATATAGATTTCATTGAATAAATTCTGCAATGCAGCCGACTTATCATTTGCACCTTCACGAAGGACAACCAGAGGAATACCCCCATATAACATATACTCAGAAAGCCCCATATATTTGTCGCCATTGTAAACATTCATAAACTCTGCAAAGCTCAAAGGGTACATATTATCTTTTCGCAGATACCCATTCAGAACCGCTTCAAAGCAATCAAGCATCGGAATTTCATCAAGAAGCAAGTAGTACATTCCGTCATCAACAACTTTGGAACGGATATAAGCCATGAACTTTTCCGGGTCAATTCCACGCTTTTCTTTTTCAATCTGGATCAAACTTTCACCGATCAGGTAAAGGTCATCTGCAGAGTCAAAAGCGAAACGGATGATATGATCAGCATTCACACCATTATTCAGTAAATAAGACTTGCCACATCTGTGAATACCGGTAATCACCTTAATTAATCCATTATGCTTTCTTTTTATCAGTTTGTCCAAATAGAAATCTCTGCTAATTTCCATACAGCAAGCCTCCTTGGAATAGATTTTTGCAACCTTTTACACTTTTCTATTCTACTATAACCACAGGAATAGGAATAAACAAGATGCCGAGTCACTTTTGAAATAGATTTTTACAACTTTTCACATTTTTATATTTTTTCGGTGCTCACAAGCACCATAAAATAAAAAAGCAACAATGAATTTTTACGATCATTGTTGCAAAAAACCGATGTTCCCAGCGGGAATTGAACCCACAACTAGCGCTTAGGAGTTCGTCCTGGTACAGAAAACTACTTATATCCTATGTCAATCAAATTCATTCAAAGCCTTGATTTTACTGCTTTTTCTGTCAATTTTAGAAAAGATAAGAAAACCTGTTCCTTCCAATTATAAATGATGACTACCATTACCTGACATTTTACAGTAATGATTATTTGGTTTTCTTATTAGATCTATGTCTATTATACCGTGCTTGCGGTCAACTGTCGATAACAAATTGACCGCAAATGTATTATTTTTTCTTACGTTTACACTTTGTATCACAAAACTTCTACACTTCAAATACTCGGAAGTGTTTCTGAACAGATTCATATTTCCCTGTTTCGTAATTTAGTATTCTCCATACCGGATTTAATTGCTCATCCGTTAACGGAGCAACTTGATTGTCTTTATCCATCCATGCAAAAATTATCTGTTCTGATTCTATCCAGGTTAAGTTTTTATCTTTCTTTATCTCATCAATATTGTCCTCATCATCAACGTTATACCAAAAGAGTGAATACGATGGTGATATTTTTAACCCCGATCCAAATAGCCAGGAAACTTCATAGTCATCACAAGGACAAATATGCATATCCTTCACATTGACAAATTTCAGGACCGCCCCTTCTTCATCCGTATCATATCGAAGATAGAGCATCAAATGATTCTTTTCAAAATCGTATTCTATATGAGTAATTCTATAATCATGAAATTCTGAGAATATACCTAAGAATTCCTTGAAATACTCTTCATCTTTAATTACTTTATACCAGCCTTGTGTTTTCATAATGTCTGCATGTCCTTTCTCAATCTAATTTTTAGCATACACCTAATCCTTGCCATGGACAGAGGCTACGATGACAACAAGATGTTTCTGAAACTTGATGAATTGAAACAGGACTATGTCATCCGTCTTACTGCCAAAAGGAAACTCTTCTTCCATGGAAAATGGGTTCCTACCACACAGCTTCGCAATCAGAGAAAAGGTAAGATCAAAACTGTCCTGACATACAAGGGCAAAAAGCACGACGCCTATCTTTCCCATGTGAAAGTGCAGATTTCCGCTGTAAGAAGCAGATGTTTCAGTTTGAAAACTTCTGCGTGAGGAAGCTCGCTGCAATCAATGCCCTGAATTTTTATATTACCCTGTGCATGACATTTCTGGCACATATGTCCATGAAACCAGAAACGCATGCCCTGAAGGTTGCAATCATACAGAAAGCAGACCCCATAAAAGAAAAAGTCCAGTTCATCTATTACCGGTTGGCTACCTAAAATGAATTTTAAACAATAAAAACAAGACCTCCCATTACACTTTTCAGTATCTGAGAGGTCTGTATTTATAAAAAGTTTAATCGACTGACAGTCCAATTTCATTTAACGCCAAAATGTTTTCTTTTACACATAGAATTTCTTTATTTGCTGTATATTCTCGCCTCATATGGTTGCAACCATTCGGACTCCGTTTCATGATAATTGCACAATACACATTTTTGATCAATTTTTTGAAACATCAGCTTTTCATTTGTAAAATTTACGATCACCAGTAATCCTTTGCCGTTCACTTCTCTTTCATAGGCAATTAATCCCTGATATTCTTCGTACATCGGGCGAAACACTGCCTGTCTCACAATATCTGCATGGTCATGGTAACACTGAATCAAACGCTTATAATAATTGTACAATGAATTCGGATCATTCACCTGACTCTGTGCATTGATTGTTCTATAATTATCATTGCATTTAATCCATGGCTTTCCAACCGTAAATCCTCCATTTTCAGAGTCATCCCACTGCATCGGCGTTCTTGCATTATCTCTTCCCAACTCTGAAAAGTATGCAAGTACTTCATCCGGATCTTTGCCCTGTCCGACCGCTTCCTCATAGGTTCTTTTCGCCCTTATATCATCCATATCATTAATATTCTTCCACTTGACATTGGTCATGCCAATTTCCTGTCCCTGATATATAAAAGGCGTTCCATATAAAAAGAAATAGATACTCGCCAGGGCCGATGCACTATAGAAACTAATATTTTCTCTTTCCAGAAATTTGTTTAGGCACCGAGACTGATCATGATTTTCCAAGAAAATGGCACTCCAGCCAATTGTACTATTATGCGATACATGTGTAAAAATTTTTTTCTTCCACCGTTCTACCGCATGAATGCTTGATTTATCATTTTCCCCTTCCATATTTTCCCATCCAAAATCGAAAATCATGGAAAAGTAACCATTCTTTCCGGCATACCGTTCAAAAGCAGCATCGTCTACCCCCGGTGCTTCGGCAACTGTCATACAGTTATATTTATCAAAGCACTGTTCTTTCATCTCATCAAGGAATGTTCCGATTCCCTTATAATCCGTAAGATTTTCAACCGGATATCGTTCCCCATCATTCGTAGGACGACTGGCAAAACTTAAGTCTTTTTTAATAAAGGTAATTGCATCGATACGAAAACCGGCGATTCCTTTTTCCAACCACCAGTTTATCATCTCATAAATTTTTTGACGCAGCTCTTTGCATTCCCAGTTCAGATCCGGCTGTTCCTTCGCAAACGTATGATAATACCATCTGCCATCCGGTAATCTCGACCAAACGGATCCGCCAAAATTGGATCGCCAGTTATTCGGTTCTTTATCATTCTCCGTTGTCTGGAAGTAAAAATAAGACGCTTCCTCACAATTAGGATCCTTCATTGCCTTCTGGAACCATTCATGCTGATCCGAGCAATGATTGACCACCAGATCCAATATGATTTTAATCTTTCTTTTTTGAGCTTCCTCTATTAAATGCTCCATATCCTCGTTTGTTCCAAAGATTGGATTTACCTTGTAATAATCCGATATATCATATCCATTATCCACAAGTGGAGAAGCGTACATTGGGCATATCCATAATACATCTACGCCTAGATTTTGGAGATAATCAAGTTTCCGGATAATTCCGTTAAAATCTCCGATTCCATCTCCGTTGCTATCCATAAAACTTTGCGGATAAATCTGATACACTACGGACTCTTTCCACCAATTGTTTTTCATTCACAAATTCCTCACCTTACTTTATTGCCCCTTCCGTAATACCTTTTACAATGTGTTTTTGACTAAACAAATAAAAGATAATAATAGGAGCCATGCACATAACCAATCCGGCAGAAGCCAAATCCCAACGTTTTGCAAATTGTCCAAAGAACAGATATGTTTTTAAAGGCAACGTCTGTAAGCCCTGTTTATTAATAATCAGCGATGGTAATAAAAAGTCATTCCATGTTCCCATAACATTAATAACTGCAACCGTGACCATAATCGTTTTCATCAAAGGAAGCACGATCGAAATAAACAGACGTATTGAACCACACCCGTCAATTGTAGCGGCTTCCTCCAATTCCTCCGGAATATTTTTTATGAACCCATGAAACATTATGATTGCCATACTTGTTTGAAAGCCCATATACATAAAGATCAAGCCACCACGAGACATCAAACCGATTTTGCTTACAAATCCAACCAATGGAAGCATGACACACTGAAATGGAATCAACATAGAACTGGCAAATATCAAAAAAATAATCTTACTTGCTTTGGTTTTATAACGTACAAGTACCCAGGCCGCCATAGCCGATATCAACAGCACCAGAACCGCTGTCACTACCGTGATAAGCAGCGAATTCATAAAAGATCTTATGTAATCCAGTTCTTGAAACGCATTCTTATAGTTTTCAAGTGTGAATGTTTCTTTCGCTGGAAATCCCAACACATCTGTAAAAATACCCTTGGTCGTCTTAAACGAATTCATAATCAAAATATAAATCGGAAACAAAAAAATGCATCCAAGAATAAGTCCTGTTACTCCATAAGCGATTTTTTTCTTCATTACATTTCAACCTCCTTGCGCTTTGTTATAACCAACTGCGTAACTCCGATTCCTGCCACAATAATCAGAAAAACGATTGCCTTTGCCTGTGCAAAACCAAATTCATTTGCTCCAAAGGCAGAATTGTAAATGTTTAACGCAATCATTTCTGTTGATTTGTATGGTCCACCTTGTGTCAAAGCTAAATTTTGATCAAACATTTTAAATGAACTCGAAATAGATAAGAATAATCCGATTGTAAACGCAGGCATCATCAACGGAAGGATGATATATCTCATGAGCTGCCATGAGTTTGCTCCATCAATTCTTGCTGCCTCCTTAACCGATTCCGGTATCTGCTGAATCTGCGCAATATATACGATCATCATATATCCCGACATCTGCCACACAGTCAAAATCAACAATCCTATAAATCCGGTTTCCGGATTCGACAGCCATCCGCTAAAGGCTGCAATTCCCGTCTTTTTTGAAAAAGCTTCAAAAATCGATATAAAAATAAACTGCCAAGTAAATCCAAGCAATAATCCGCCTATCATATTTGGCATAAAGAAAATTCCACGTAACAGCGTTGCGCCTCTAAATTTCTGTGTCACTAACAACGCCAGAGCAAAGCCAACAAGGTTTACCAATACAACTGCGCACACCGAAAAAAGCGCAGTAAATAAAAAAGCATGTACAAATGAGTCATCTCTCGTAAAAATGTCAATAAAATTTTGAAAACCTACAAACTTAACGTCCGAGCCTACAATTCCATTCCAGTTTGTAAGGGAATAGAAAAATCCAATACATGTAGGTATGATTACAACAATACAAAATGCAATTAATGACGGTGCCAAAAAGCCCCAAAACCGTAATTTACTTTTTCTCATACTTCTTCTATCCGTCCTTTCCAAACAAAGGATTTTACCCTTATTTGAATTTCCGGGATAGAAGCTCTATCCCGGAACCCTCTTTAACTCTTACTAGTTGTTCTGTTGTTTTCTTAACTCACTCCACTGCTCGATACAGGTCTTTGTAACCTCATCCCAATCAGCTTCTCCGGCAAGATATTTCTGTACTTCTACACCAGCCACCTGCTGAGACCATGTATTTGGACATCCACTGTATACCCATCCGTTCATGGTATTTCCGGAATTATTTGCATCCATAATTCTCTGTGAAAGTGGATCGGATGCTTTTATTCCATCAAAATTATCATATGGAGGAATAAACTTACAATCATTCACAACAATTTTCTGTGCTTCCGGATCGGTGAACATCCAATTGATGAAGTCTTTTGCAGCAGCTTTCTGCGCATCGGTTGCCTTGCTATGAATTGCCCAATATCCTGATACACCTACAAAATACTTGCCATCTGAATATCCCGGAACAGAATATGGTAACATATCCAATTTTTGAAGGACTTCCGGATCCGTTGTCTCTACTGCTGGAGCTACCCAGTTTCCCTGCTTGATACATGCAACACGTTCAATGGCAAGTCCACCCTCTAATGATGTTGTGTAGTCTACAGAATTAAGATTTGCCGTATTGTTGGCATTGGTTGTATAACTGGTCTGAAAATCAACCATTTTCTTATAGTCTTCAAAGCCGGTTCCCGGAAGCGAATCTGCTGCATATGCTTCATTCGGAGTCTTAAAGTCATGTGTTAAAGCAACATTAACGTCATGGTCTCCTGCAATCCATAACTCCTTTGTCGGGTATTCCATAACAGCTTCCAGATTCGGATATTTATCCTTCATCTCACCATTATCAATTTTCTCTTTCAAAGTATCAAAACCGGCCTTCATGCCTTCGAAATTCATCATGGAATCTACAGAAACGCCTGCGTCCTCAAACATCTGCTTATTAATAACGAATCCATAACCTTCCATGTATAACGGAACGGCATATACTTTTCCGTCTTTTGTAAAAGTATCCGTTGTTCCTTCTAATGCGTGCTGCATAATATCCAGATCAGAAACATCTTCAATAACATCTCCGTAATCTTTCATGTCCGAAAAACCACCTACAGAAAAGATTGTTGGTGGATCCGACTGCATCTTTGCCTTCATTGATGCGCCAAAATCATTTCCTGTAACAGCTTCAAGATTAATTTCTACATTTGGATGATTCTTTTCATATGCTTCAATTAATTTCTTGTATCCTTCATTTGCCTCAATCTTACTCTGGAAAATTGTAATCTTTACATTTTCTCCACTATTTGCTTCTGTCGTAGAAGTATCTGCGGAATTTCCGCATCCTACAAATAATCCCCCCAGCATCAGTGCTGTCATTCCAACTGCTACTAACTTCTTTGCGTTCATGTATATTCCTCCTTTTTTGTGGAACTGTTCCATATCTGATTAAAAAAAATTTTTCTTCTATGGATGCTTCGTTTTGTGCCACGGAACGGCCCACATCGCTTGTGGAACTGTTCCATATCTGTAATATACTCTATGCACAACTATATTGCAACATAAAAATGCAGTTTATGCACAGATTCGTTACTATATCCAAAAATCATCTTGAATTTTTATTAAAAAGCACTAACAAAAAGAATTTTCCCATTTGTGCCAATGCTCTCCATTCTACAAAGTATCGCCCTTTTTATATTTTACAGGAACCAATACTTCCCTTTTCTTAAGCGGTTGATCATTGATCAGTTTAATAAGCATATTCACACTTTCCTTTGCAACCTTCTTCGCATCCTGTACAATTGAATCAATCGAATGGTAGTTGAAGTCCGTGGCATAAGTTCCATCATAAGCCAATATTTTTTTGTTTTTTTCTGTCTTGAGGAAGGCGGCTGCACACAAGTCCAAAGCCATAATTCCATCAACGTCCGGATATTGATCCAACAATGTTCTGGTACGTTTCATACACAATTGATAGTTTACAATTTCCTCCCATTGAAAAGATTCAATGATAACCTCCCTATTATGCTTCTCCATCACATCGATAAGGGCTCTTGCGCTATCGGCAGAGGAAAGTTCCATCCTGGTCGGATCACTAAAGCACATCACTTTTTTACAGCCTTTTTCCAAAAACAATTCGCCCGCTAAAATTCCTCCCTGATGATGATCCGATGTCACCAGCGGGATTCCCGGTATAATCCGATCCAGTGAAATAATTGGTTTCTCAATATTCATATAATATTCATCAGGAAGAAACGCAGATCCTACAATCAGTCCATCGAACAGATTACGTTCCAATGTATCAAGATATTCTCTTTCCTTGTCCTGATTTCCTCTGGTATTACAAATGACCACATTATATCCATATTGATCTAATTCTGCCTCAAGATAATTCCAAAGAGTTGAGAAATACGGATGGATAATATCCGGTGTCATAACACCGATAATACCCGTTCTTTTCTTATACAGATTTCTGATCCACTGATTAGGAATATAATCTAGTTCCTCTACCGCCTTCTTAATTTTGCTTTTGCTTTCCTCCGATACATATCCGCTACCATTTAACGCTCTGGATACCGTGCTGGGTGCTACATGTGCCAGCTTTGCAACTTCTCGAATACTTGCCATAACCTCTTCTCCTCACTTGTATAATTGCAAACGAATTGCCCTTATATTCCTCTTTATCCTCTTAATTAAATCCGACAACCTTCTGCGACAATCGATAAGCCGCAATCGAAATCTTGCAGCCTCCCTTAGCCGGAAGATTATAATATCTTTTTCCTTAATATACTGAAATTCTATTTTATTATATACTTTTTTTCCATGGAGTCGAACTATTTTTACTTAACAGTCTCTTAAATAATCTATTTTGGATTCATTTTATGCTCATATTTTATTTACAAACTTCTCATAATATCCACATATCAATTTCATAATTAGCCGATATACAAACAGTATAGATTAAGAAATAAACTTTTTCTTTTTCATATTCCATCATTTTCAAACGGAGCTTCGCAAAATCAATCTAATAAAATACACTTTCATATACCCACCTAATTATCTCATTTTCTTTCTTACTCTGCACACCGGATTTCATGGCTGCCATTGTGCATACTTTATGTCTCATGAAAGCTGTGGTTTTCGGACAGACTATCAATTTATAACAAAGAGCAAAATGAAAACAATACAGAAAAAAGTAAAGGGAAGGAATAAATTACTATACTTCAAAACAACGGCAAAAATCGCTGAAACCCAGTAAACACAATGGATACAGCGATTTTTTTCTAACAACTGTCAAAGACGGATTATATGATTCCATGCACAATTCCAAGACATTCTTGCGAAGTTTATGAAATCCTTTCGAAATAATTTTTAATGTTCTGAATCTTCTCCACCGACGGCATGACACGCAGGACACCTTTTCTTGTTGTGATGATGGATGCTGCTGCATTGGCAAATCTGAGCATTTCTTTTAACTGCCGTTCGGCAAGGTTGTCTAAGCCATACTTTAATATATGGTGCAGACGGCATGCTCCGAAGGTGTCCCCGGCACCAGTGGTTTCGATCGTGTTTTTCTGTAAAAATGCAAGAACTCCAACCAGCATATCCTTATAATAGGCTCTACTTCCGTCTTTTCCCATGGATAAAAGGATGAGCGGGATTTGATAGGTCTGCTGCAGCATGTGGATTCCTTCGGTGTAGTCTTCTTTTCTGGAAAACCACTGAATCTCATTGTCCGAGATTTTTAAGATATCACAGATGGATAAACCGTATGCCATCTGCGCCCCTGCATCTTCCATGTCTTTCCAGAGCGACTCCCTGATATTCGGATCAAAGGAAAGGATCGCACCATTTTCTTTTGCAACTTTAATTGCATGTCTTGTCGCACTTCTGACCGGTTCATTGGTCATGGATAGTGTGCCAAAATGAAAGATTTTTGCATCTGCAATGATGTCATCTCCGACTTTTCCTAAAAATGCAGTGTGATGCCCTAACTTATTTAACATTGAAAGTACATTACACGGCGCCCCTCCAGATATACTTTTAACGTCTCACCCTCTGCGCCCGTTTCGTCATAAGCAGCCGGAAGTCCCGGAATCTGATATTTTCCTTTACATACTTCACAGGAAACATACCGCATATCGCCTGTTAAACGTTTTCTATAATAAAGATGGAGCAACTGCCCGTAATTGCCGACTCCCATCTAGTAAGTCGTATTTTTTGTATGCGGTGTGATCAGTTTCTGTTCCTGATCTATGATGATCGCCATAGTTTTTCCCCTTCCGCACCAAACTTATTTCCGGTAAAATACCTTTGCCTCGTAAGGTCTTAAATAGATGCCATTTTCTGTTTTTACCACATCGTCATAATTGCTGATCAGGACTTTCTCGTCCCCGGTAAAACCGTCTTCCAGGGTAAAATCCATCTCCTGCTCCCTGAAATTGCAGACCACAAACAGTTTCTCATCTCCAAGTGTTCTAGTGTACGCAAACACATCCGGGTGTTCAATCGCCTTACTCTTGTATACACCATACACAATAATCTCCATCTGATGACGCAGTTCGATCAGTTTCTTATAATAAGAAAATATAGAATCCGGATCGTTTACCTGTGCTGCCGCATTGATTTTTTTATAATTCTCATTGACAGAGATCCACGGTGTTCCTGTCGTAAATCCCGCAT